>OGPA01000020.1_pt1 | contig 201441 bp, 138 predicted proteins | sample 1552841 | NCBI WGS metagenome assembly OGPA01 (sample SAMEA2579916, study PRJEB22360) | human gut metagenome
TTTACCATCGGGGGGTTCCCCAACCCCCCCCTTACAGTACCGCCGTCAGAAGTAAACAATATAATCGCGTTTATGCAATTTCTTATTAAAGAATACGATACCCATCGAATAGAGGTCGATCGTTATTGTCACTTCCGGATGCGTACAGACTTCTTTCCAAAATTCCCTCATTTTACGACTGGCTTTGATGCCCTCAAAGACAAAGACTGAGCCGTCGTGTGCATACTTAATACATTCATTAAACAACCAAACGTTATTATGTTGTTCATATAAGCTATTAAAAAATACAAAATCTACCTGTTTTAGTTCTTCCAGCGCTTGAGGAAGCAGTTCATTGTTTGTTCCGGTACGCAGGTCGATCGGGTTGTGAGCCCCTTTTTCGTAAGCGATCCGGGCGATAGGCGCGAACTCCGGTACATTTTCCAGGGCGATACATTTTAATCCGGGTGCATAGGAGGTCAGGTAGAGGGTGGATAATCCCATCGACGGACCCAGTTGCAGTATATTCCGTGACTTGAAATAGTTGGTTAACCGGAAGAGCAATGCCCCGTGTTTGGGCTTGATCGCTTCGCGTTCCACTATTTCTCCGATCGTACGGCGGCGCAGTTTCCCTTTCTGTTGCCTGTCCGGATAGGTAATGATATCGTTCCGGAAAAGAAGCTGTTTCCGGATCAGCTCTATATCGTAAAAGCTATAATACGAACAACGTTCCTCGATCACCTTCGTTATCAGATTGAAGACGAAAGGCGAATGCACCCCGTAACCGCGGCGGTACCGTATGCCCCGGTATAAGAGTACGCTTTTGCGTAAGGTATTAGCTTTGGGTATGATCTGCATTTCTTATTTGTATTTGCCACACAAAAGTAAGATATTCTTGTTTATTGGCAATAATTAGCATCTAATGATTACAGCGGGAAAGAGAATATCTATATATTTGTCGTGGCAATAAGGATTATTTATCACTCCAACAGACCCATTGTGAAGGCAGAAAGAAGAAAACAGGTATTCCTGGCGTGGTTATTGCTTTTGGTCATGCTTCCGTTCTTCGTCGTGAAGATCGCGCATAGGCATGAACTGAAAGAGGTGACTTGCTGCACTGCTTCGCATGCCGATGAAGGGGAAGAACATTCTCAAAACCCCGACCACTGTCTGATTTGTAATTTCTTCCTTTCGCCGTTCCTCGAATCGCATTCACTTGATTTACATTTTATACTTGCGCTCAGTCCTGTCGAGCGTATTACTTTCCCGGGTAAGAAGGTTTTTCAGCTTTCTTATTCACCTAATCTCCGTGCTCCGCCTGCCTGTTGTTGACAGATGCCATTCGGCATCCCGTTAATTTTCAATTTATAATTATCAATTTTCAATTGTCAACTTATGCGTATCGGAATAATTCCGGGTATGCTGGTGGTATGCTGTATAGGTACCCTTCATGCCCAAGATCCCGACTCGCTCCGAAGTGTGTCGCTTTCCGAGATTGTGGTTACTGAAAACTACCAGTATCTGCGGAACAAGAATACGACACTCCATTTGGATGTGGTTGGGAAAGAATTTCTAAAAGAGCATTTCTCCGGCAATCTGATGCAGACCCTGGAACAGCTTCCCGGGGTTCATTCGATGGATATCGGTTCCGGTTTTTCGAAACCGGTGATTCGTGGTATGGGCTTCAACAGGGTATCGGTGACGGAGAACGGTATCAAGCAGGAGGGCCAGCAGTGGGGAGCCGACCACGGGCTTGAAATAGATGCTTTCAATGTAGAACAGGTTAACATAAGGAAAGGGCCGGCTTCGCTCCTGTACGGGAGTGATGCGATGGGCGGGGTGGTCGAGATTACCCAGACGGCGCCTCCGTTTGACGACCAGGTGTTCGGTGAGGTGGATTTGCTGGGAAAGTCGGTCAACGGGCTGTTCGGCGGCTCCCTGATGCTGGGTGTGAAGAAAGACCGTTGGTTCACGAAGCTGCGTTATTCGGAACAGCATTTCGGCGATTACCGTATCCCGACGGATACGATCAACTACCTGACTCAGAAGATTCCTGTATATAACCGCCGGTTGAAGAATACGGCCGGCTTCGAGCGTGATGCGAGCTTATTTACCCAATACCGGAAGAACGGTTATATGGGAAATTATGCGGTCAGCAATGCTTATCAGAAGGTCGGTTTCTTTCCGGGTGCTCACGGCATTCCCGATCCGTTGCGGGTGGAGGACGACGGTAGCTCGCGGAACATCGAGCTGCCTTACAGTTTTGTCAATCACCTGAAGGTGACTACCCATCAGGAGTATGCCTGGGAGAAGCTATTGCTTCAGTGGGATCTGGGATACCAGAATAACCACCGGGAGGAATGGAGCTTGTTCCATACCCATTACGGCACGCAGCCTGTGCCCGACATAGATCCGGACAAAGAGTTGGCTTTTACCTTGAATACGTTCAGTTCGGGAGTGAAAGTGCGGCTTACCGGTTCTCAGGTTTGGGATCATAGCGCCGGCTGGGACTTGCAGTACCAGCGGAATACCATTTCGGGGTACTCGTTCCTGCTGCCGGAATATACTCGTTTTACAACAGGCTTCTCCTGGCTGACTACTTATAAACCGACGGATGTATTGTCTGTCAGCGGCGGACTGCGTTATGATATAGGTAAAACGGATATCAGCCCTTTCACGGATGCTTATCTGGCTACTTATCTTCAAGAGCAAGGTTACGACCAGGCAGTCATCGACGGGAATAAGGTACGCAGCCATGCGGTAGACAGGAGGTTCGGCGATTACTCCGCTTCGTTGGGTGTGGTCTGGTCGCCGGCCAGGGAGCATCTGGTGAAAGTCAATGTAGGGCATAGTTTCCGTTTGCCGGGAGCGAACGAGCTGGCCTCCAACGGGGTGCATCACGGCACTTTCCGGCATGAGCAGGGCGACCCGAACCTGGACTCCGAACGGGGCTGGCAGCTGGATATGGCTTATTCCTTCTTTGGAAAGTTCTTTTCGGTTACCTTTTCTCCGTTTGTCAGTTGGTTCAGCAACTATATCTATTTGAAGCCGACCGGCGAATGGTCCGTACTTCCACATGCCGGGCAGATTTACCGCTATACGGGAGCCGAGGCTCTTTTTGCCGGTGGGGAACTTTCGGCAAAGGTCGATCTGCCGTTGCATCTCAGTTATGAATTGGGAGGTGAGTATGTCTACACCTACAACTGCGACGAACATATACCGCTTAGTTTCTCTCCCCCGGGTTCCCTGCGGAACACGCTTTCGTGGGAGAAGAAACGGATGCGTTTTTATGTGGAGCATCAGTATATAGCCGATCAGAACCGGGTAGCCCGGAATGAAGACCCCACGCCGGGTGCGCAATTGTTGCATCTGGGTGCCGGCTTCCGTATTCCTATGAGCGGGACGGATATAGAGGTTACTCTGTCTGCCCGGAATTTACTGAATACGAAATATTACAATCACCTCAGTTTTTATCGGAAGGTAGAGATCCCGGAGCCGGGACGTAACTTCCAGTTATTAATAAAGATTCCATTTAAAAAATTACTCAAATGAAAACAGCATTTTATCTATCGATAGTTAGTATTCTGGCAGTAGCTGCCTTGTTTGTATCTTGTTCGGACGATGAAAAGGACGGCGACACGACAAAGCCGGTCATCAACCTGATCGAACCCGAAGAGGGAGCGATGTTGAAGCCGGGCTCTTCCATTCATTTTGAAATGGATCTGTCGGATAATGTGATGCTTGGCTCTTATAAGGTCGAGATACACAATAACTTCGACGGGCACGAACATACGAAGGCGGCGACAGGCGAGACGGTCGCTTTTGCATTTAACCGGTCATGGGATGTATCAGGCCAGAAGAATACGCATATCCATCACCATGACATAGAGATACCGGCCAACGCAACAGAAGGAAATTATCACCTGATGGTCTATTGCACGGATGCAGCCGGCAATGAGGCGTATGTAGCACGTAATATTAAAATTACTTTTCTCTTGAAAGAAAAGTAATCAAAAGTTCAAGGCAGCACCTGTCTCGCTACTCCGCATCCTACGTTCGCAGACGACAGCGTAGTCTTTTGCCGTAGCAGCGAAGCCGGTGTAGCCTTGATCTTTTGTCTACTTTTGGATCAAGCCAAAAGTAGTTAAAAACTAGCTTTTTCCGGTTCCGGAGCCACATAAGTCAGTATCTGCCCGCTCAGTTGCAGCAAAGATACTTCGCATAGCTTGGTGGAGTATTCGGCGATGGACTGGCGCTCTTCCGCTTCCAACAAGCTGTTTTGCGCTTCACGCAGTTCGATACCCGAAAGCTCACCCAATTTGTACCGGTCGATGGCAATACGGTAGTTCTCTTGTGCGACGACCAGGTTTTCCTTTTCCAGGCTCCACAGGTCGAGGTTATTCTGGTAAGCCATCCAGAGGTTACTCATATCCGCACGCAAGGCCAGTTCCAGTTCCTGCATCCGTAGCTCCTTGTTCTCGATCTCGATGCGGGCGTTGCGGCGTTCGCGGCGGCGGTTCAATCCGTCGAACAGACTCAGCCCGACGGTTATGCCGTAATTGAGGCCCAGGCGTTGTTGCAGGTCGGTGCTCCCCACCTCATACCAGTTGGCGGTGTAGCCATAGCCGGCATTCAGTTTTACGTAGGGGTAGTTGCGGCTTTTAACCTTTTTGTAATCCAGTTCGGAGAGCGTTTTGTTTTTCTGTGCAATTAGGAGCGAGGCGTTCGATTCTATCGTGCTTTTCCATAGCTCCACTTCATCCAGGAAGATATTCGGATAGATCACCGAGTCTTTGATAGCGATGTTCTCCTCTACATTTTCGAGTGCCATCAGCTCATTAAGCCGGATGCGCGAGGTGTTGACCACCTCCAGCTGGTTTAAAACCTTCGAACTGTCGGAGTTGAAGTCGACCTGTGCCTGTTGCAAGTCCATGCGTGAGCCGGAACCGATATGATACCTCTCTTCCGCGATACGGACACGTTCGCGGGAAAGATCGAGGGAAGAACGCAGGTTACGCAGACGGATATTCTGGCGGATACGGTTGTAATACTCACTGGAAAGGTCTGCCACGAAATCCTCTATCGTCATGCGGGTGTTCAGTTCGCCCATCCGCTGTAACTCTTTCAAGCGCGAATACTCGGCTTGTATGCCGAAGCCGTCGAATACGGTCCAGTTCACGTTCAGGCCTATGTTGCCGGTTTCGCTGTTGACGCCGTTTTGCTTTTCGGTGGTGCCGTCGGTCAGCTTGTTACGGTTGTTGTTCCCCGAGCCGCTGAACCCGCCGCTCATATCCACGGTAGGCAGATAACCGGCATTACCCGGCGTAGCGTTGTTGTCGCTAATCTGTTGTTCGTTTCGTATGATGCGGATGGAGTAGTTGCGTTCCAGTCCCGTTTCGATACATTGTCTGAGGCTGTATACTTCCTGCGCCTTTACACCCAGGGTAGCAGATGCTGCCAGTATGATTATTGCCAATCTTTTCATATCTTTTTTGCTCTGTCTGTTGAGATAAAACTATACATTGCCGGAACGATAAACAAGGTAAGGAATGTCGAAACTAACATACCGCCTACTACGGCGACACCCATCGCAATACGTCCCTGTGCCCCTTCGCCCGTCGCATATACCAGCGGAACCAATCCGAGGATGGTAGACACGCTTGTCATCAGGATCGGACGCAGACGCTGTGTCGATGCCGAACGGATCGCTTCCGCCATACTCAGCCCCGCCTCCTGGCGTTGGTTGGCAAACTCCACGATCAGGATACCGTTCTTCGCCACCAGGCCGATCAACATAATGATACCGATCTGACTGAATATATTCATTGTGATGCCCGAGTAACTCATAAACATCAACGCCCCGGCAATGGCCAGCGGCACGGTGAACATCACCACCAGCGGATCTTTGAAACTCTCGAACTGGGCGGCAAGCACCAGGTAGATCATCAACAAAGCCAGGATCATGGCGAACATCAAACTGGATGAACTCTCGCGAAACTCTTTCGACTCGCCCGAAAGAGCCGTACGGAAACTGTTGTCCAATGTTTCAGACGCGATACGGTCCATTTCGTCCAGACCGTCGCCAATCGTATATCCTTTGTTCAGACCACTGGAAACCGTTGCCGACACAAAGCGGTTGTAGCGGTACAACTGCGGCGGCGCCACATCTTCATGCAGGGCGACGAGGTTATCCAGCTGGATCATATCCCCGTTGTCGCTACGTACATAGATGGATTTCAGGTCGAGCGGCGTGTTACGCTGCTGACGGTTGATCTCTCCCAATATCTGATACTGTTTACCGTTCATATAGAAATAGCCCATACGCTGTCCGCTCAACGCATACTGCAATGTCTGGGCGATGTTACGGGTACTTACTCCCAATGAAGAAGCCTTGTCGCGGTCGATCTCGATACGCGTTTCCGGCTTGGTGAACTTCAGGTTCACGTCCGCCATCTGGAATACGGGACTTTCGTTTACCTTCAGCATGAAAGCCGGCAGGTGTTCCGCCAGTTTCTCCAGGCTGGGTGCCTGCAATACATACTGCACAGGCATACCACCGCGGCGTCCTCCGAAAGTGGACTGCTGCTGTACGAATGCACGGGCCTGTGTCTCTTTCCTTACCGCCGCCGAAAGATGCTCGGCTATTTCCATCTGCGAACGTTCGCGTTCTTTGATGTCCGGCAGGATCACGCTGATATTTGCGTTACTGCTCGACGAACGGTTGGTCAGGAACTTACGCTCGGGTGCGATAGAGTCGGCCAGTTCCGCTATCCGGTCGGAATAATCTCGGATAAACTCGAAGGTAGCCCCTTCCTGTGCACGCATATTGATCGAGATGGACGAACGGTCTTCCAGCGGTGACAATTCCGACCGGATCGTTTTCCAGAAATACCCGATCGAACCGAACAGGATCACCACGATGGGGATCGCCCACCATTTATGGCTCAGGAAATAATTGAGCGACCGGGCATAGATATTATTCAACCCTTCGAAGAAAGGTTCGGTTTTCACATACAGCCAGTTCTTCTTTTCCCGCCTGCGCAGCAGCTTGGTTGCGAGCATAGGGGTAAAAGTCAGGGCGACAAATGAGGAAATCGCCACGGAACCTGCAATCACGATACTGAACTCCTTGAACAGACGTCCGGTCATCCCTTCCATAAATACGATCGGAAGGAATACGGAGATCAGGGTGATCGTAGTGGATACTACCGCAAAAAATATTTCCTTAGACCCTTCTATACCCGCCTCTTTCGGACTCATCCCCTTTTCGATACGGACATAAATATTCTCCGCGACAACAATCGCATCGTCCACCACCAATCCTACCGAGAGCACGACGGCCAACATGGTCAATACGTTGATGGAGAAGCCGGATATATACATCACAAAGAAAGCCCCGACAAGGGAAACCGGAATTACCACACACGGCACCAGCGTCACACGCCAGTCGCGCAGGAACAGGAAGATGATCAATACCACCAGTGCGAATGCCACATAGATCGTCTCTTCCACCTCGGCGATGGAGGCGCGGATGAAACGGGTATTGTCGTATATCATTTCGATCGTCACATCCTCCGGAAGGTCTTTCTTCAGCTGTTCGATACGTCTGTAAGCCTCGTCGGCAATTTCGATATGGTTGGCTCCCGGCTGGGGGATGATTACGTCGATCACCATTGGTTCGCCGTTTTTACGCAGAATACTGCGGAGGTCTTCCGGGGCCAGTTCCGCCCGTCCCACATCCTTGAAACGGACGATATTATTACCGTCCTCCTTGATGATCAGGTCGTCGAATTCTTTGGCCGTATGCATCAATCCGAGTGTGCGGATGGAAAGATCGATCGTATTTCCTTCGATACTACCGGAGGGCAACTCTACGTTTTCCGCATCCACCGCATTCTTCACGTCCAATGGTGTGACACCATAACCCGCCATCTTGATCGGGTCGAGCCACAGGCGCATGGAGTAACGTTTCTGTCCCCAGATATCCACCCCGCTCACATTCGAGATCGTCTGCAAACGCTCTTTTACCGTCAACTCGGCGATCTCGCTCAATTCCATCAGCGAACGCCTGCTACTCTGGATACCGATCTGCATGATGGGCGATGCGTCGGCATCGGCCTTCGATACGGTAGGAGGGTCGCAGTCGCGCGGCAGATAGCGCTGGGCACGCGATACCTTGTCGCGCACGTCGTTGGCTGCCGTTTCCATATCCACCGACAATTCGAACTCGACGGTGATACGGCTGCTACCCTGGCTGCTGACGCTGCTCAGAGAACGGATACCCGGGATACCGTTGATATTCTGTTCCAACGGCTCCGTGATCTGGTTCATGATAACCTCGGCATTCGCTCCCGGATAGGATACGTTTACCGAGATAATAGGCTGGTCTACACTGGGGAACTCGCGAACCCCCAGGAACTTGTAGCCGATCATACCGAACAGCAGGATGACGAGCATCATTACTGTCGAAAGTACCGGCCTGTTTATACTGGTTTCCGATATATTTGCCATAGGGGAATTTAATACAGATTATCAATAGTAACTTGCATACCGGTACGAAGCTGCATTACACCGGTGGTGATCAATGTATCGCCGGGCTGTACACCTTTAAGTACCTGCACACGGCTTTCCGTACGCAGCCCGATCGTGATTTCCGCCGGTTCGGCTACTCCGTTCTTATACAGGTAGACCACATTCTTTCCCATTTCGGGGATCAGCGCTTCGCTCGGGATAGCCAATGCATCTTTTATTTCGCGTTTGGTGATCTCCACCGAGGTATAACGTCCGGGGAAGATCGACTCGTTGGTGTTGGGGTAGGTGGCACGCACTTTCAGGGTACGGGTCGACATATCCACCTTGCTTTCCACGGCATATACTTTGGCGCTGTAATCGCGCATCATACCGTTGGAGTCTTCTAGGCGGAAGACGATGGAAGTACCGTCGGTTACGTCGGTCGCATAGTTTTCCGGAATGGAGAACTCGATTTTCAGCGGCGATATCTTCGTCAATTTGGTGATAACGGTAGTGGGAGAGACATAGGCCCCTTCGCTGACCGAGCGCAGCCCGATGATCCCGTCGAACGGAGCGCGTAGCTCTGTTTGCAGGATGTTGGCTTTCACCAGGTCGATATCGGCCATCAGTTTCTCATATTCGGTAGTCACCTGCTCGTAAGCCTCCTGGCTGACGGCATCTTTTTCAAGAAGTGTGCGTTGGCGGTACACCCGGTCTTTTGCCAGGGGGATCTGGGCTTCCAGTTTTCTCAACTGGGCCTGTAAAGGTTTGTCGTTGATTTTCGCCAACAGGTCGCCTGCTTTCACATGCGTACCCTCGGTGAAATAGATATTCACTACTTTTCCTGACGACTCGAAGGATAAGTCTACTTCTTCGTCGGGGATAATACTGCCCGTGCTAATAACTTTGTCGGTCAGTGATTGGAATTTCAGCACTTCGGCGTTAATGTTCAATACCTGCTTCCGTAAGCTCGTTCCCGGAGCGGGAGCCACTTCGTCCGTTTTGCCGGATGCAGTCAACTGGGTCTTAATCTGTGGATAAACAATCATTCCTACAATCAATAGAAGGATTGCGGCGGTAACGCCCCACTTCACTCTCTTCGTCATATTTTCAATGGTATCTACTTTAAAACTTATCAATAGGCATGTAAATATACACAACTCAATCGGAATATAGACAAAGGGGCGATAAAAAGGTTTAACGGGGTGGGGTGAAATTGTGAAAATAACTTGGTTTTTGCTTGCCTGTTATTGTATTATTTGCTATATTTATATCATTGTTAAACGCTTAAATACAACGTGTATGGATACTGTTTGTGATGGAAAAAATAATTTCAAAAGGGCTTATGGTGTTGCCGAATTCGCCCAGTTATATTTCCCCGGTCGCACCCCTGTGGTGGCTTATAAGCGCATGTGGGAATGGATACGTACCTCACGCGGCCTGAAAGCCAAACTGGAAGCAGCCGGCTGGGTGAAGTTTCAGAAACTCTACACACCCAGGCAGGTGGCGGTACTGATCGACCACCTGGGCGAACCTTAATGCATAGATCCCGGCGATCTTATCACTAGTATTAACGGCGGTGTACCCTCGCTGCCTTACAACCCGTATCATGAATGAATTCTCAAAACAAAGCGTCGAATGTACCTTCTTCCACTCTGCATTCGACACACGCAGCCATCAGGCTATCTCTTTGGATCAATACATTGATCAGGTGAAAAGTGGAAAATACCTATCCCCTATCTCCCTCCTGCGGGCCGCTTATGCCGCAGGCGATAAGAAAAGCGGCGACGGGCGGAAGAAGAACCTCCCGCTCGTCGTGGCCGGCGGCGTTATGGAAGGCGGTCGCAAACAGGAGTTTATGGTGAGTTACAGCCAGTGCATCACTGTCGATATCGACAAGGTGGCAGGCTCCGCTACCGATATCCTCCGGCGTGCCGGGGAGCTACCCTACGTGAAGGCCGGGCACATCAGCGCATCCGGTACAGGAGTCAAGCTGTTTGTGCTGGTCGACAGCGGCCTGCCGCAGCATTTGCAGGCGTTCGAAACCGTGCGGCACCGGATAGAAACCGACCTGCCGGGGGTCGAAGTCGATATCTCCGGCAAAGATCCCAACCGGAGCTGCTTTGTCAGTGCCGACCCCGCTGCCTTCTATAAGGCACAAGCTGCTGTCGTGCATATTGCCGCGAAGGCACCGCCGGCCGATAATACTTTATCGGACAACCGCCTGGAACATTACCTGGAAAAGTTCGAGGCCGGCAACTCCTTCATTTCGGGCAACCGCCATGCCTATATGGTCAAACTGGCGTCTGTGTTGAACAATGCCGGTTTCGACGAGCGCGAAGTGGCCGACGAATGCCGGCGCCGTTACACCCGGGCGGACTTCACGGAAAAAGAGATCACTTCCATAGTCACCGATATTTACGCCCGCTACCGTAGCTCCCACGGCTCCAACCCTTACTGCCCTCCGGCCGACGGGAAAACGTCGCAAAGCCTCAAAAGCCCCAAAGACTTCACCGGTAATGCCGGAAATGAAACCGTGGAGGAACAGGAGGGTGAAGGCATTGATATAGAGCCGGATGAAACATCTCTTCCCCCTTTCCGGAAAGAGTTTTTGCAGTCGCTGCCGCCGCTTGTCCTCGAAATCCTGGAATATGCGTCCGACGATACCGAGCGGAGCATATTGCTTTTGTCGTCGCTGGCCTTGTTGAGCAGCGTGACGCCCCGCGTGCTCGGTTCGTTTGCCAGGAAAGAATACCAGGCTCCTTTCTATGGCGTGGTGATTGGCGAGTCGGGAAGCGGCAAGGGCTGTGTGGCGGCTCTCTTCAAGTTGATCGCCTCCTGGCAACGTTACGTGTACGATAATTCGCGTTACCGCGTGAAGGAATACCTGAAGAAAAAGGAGGATTACGACCTTTATCAGAAGCAGTTGCTCCGTTCGGGCGGAAAGAAACCCGTTGGGTTGGCTCCCGAAAATCCCGATCCGGTGAAACAGATGGACTTGAACGTCTCCGGTTATACCTCGCTCGCGCGGATGGTGGAACAGTTGGAAACGAACGAACATTATGCTTCCTGCCTGTTTGAAACCGAGATAGAGGCCGTCACCAATACCCTGTTTCAGGATTACGGCAACTACGGCTATCTGTTGAACCAGGCGGCCCATCACGAACGGGTAGGCAACTCGACAAAGACGAACGGTTCGCTGCTGGCTTCCTATCCTTTGCTCAGTATGCTGTTGACCGGTACGCCGGGCATGTTCAGCCGGCTGATCCCTTCCGCCGAGAGCGGATTGTTCAGCCGTTTGATGATGTACAAGATTGCCGGGCATGGCGAATACCGTCCGCTTACCTCGGAAGACGATACGCCTGCGGCCGCGCATTACTTCGACGGGTTGGCCGAACGGGTGTTGGATATCGGCGTACATCTGGATAAGTATCCAACCTAGGTACGTTTCAGCCGCGCACAGCGCGAGCGGTTGAATGCTTATTTCAAAGATGAATATAATAATGTACGTATGTTCGGGCACGAGGATGTGGCTTCCGCTGTGTTGCGTTACCGGTTGGCTATCTTCCGTATCGGTATGGTACTGACTGCCATACGTAAGGGGGAGAGCAAGAGTGAAGAAAAGGATTGGGTGATCTCGGATGATGATTTCAATGCTGCTTTCCATATCGGCACGGTTTGTCTGCAACATACTTACCTGGTGAGCACTTCCTTGAAAAAGAGTAAGAAGAACCTGCATTATAAGATGCCTTTCACTTTGCAGAAGCTTTTTGCCGAAATGCCCGAACGTTTTAAGCGGGCGGAGATCCGCGAAGAGGGCACCGTGCGCGAAATCAGTAAATCGTCGGTCGACCGTCTTCTTCTGGCAACCGAGAAAAATAAGTTAATAGTTTCATTAGGAGCCGGTTATTTTCAGAAAACGACAGCGGGAAAGGCCGTTCCCGTACCGCAGATACCCTAAGAGGCTTTTGGTGCTTTTGAAGCTTTTAACATTTGCCTCCGAAAAAACGCCTTTTTCCCCAACGGGTAGGCATCGGCTCGAAAACGAGTAGGCATCGGGCTTCCGACGGGTAGGCAGCCATTTTTTACGGATAGGCAGGGATGCCAAAAACAACCCTTTTTTATAGGGGTGAAAATTGTACGAAAACCTTGATTTAATGCGGGGAGTATGATATAAAAACAGTGACTAGAAAAAACGATCGTTTTTTATCGCCAGCAAATTTAGACATTCTTTTCATACCAGCAATCCTTTTCATAAAATAATTATCATTCCTATCTCATTTCTTATCAACCGAATAGCAAAGTTAGTACAAAAAACGATGTTTCAATTACGAAAGTAAATGAGGCCAAAAATCATGACTAGAAAAAACGATCGTTTTCTCTAGTCATTTGGTAAAAAGGACATTCAAAACATCGAACAGGAACTATTTCATTAACACTATTATTAATATTAAAATTTAGATTTATGAACAAAAAGATTTCTACGTTTTTGGCTGGTAGCTTACTGGCCGTATGTGTAGGCGCAGTTCAGGCTCAGGGGGGAGTGACACCCTCATTATGCGGTGCTCCTGCCGGTTTAACCGGTGCTTCTTTCGAAGCAAAGGAGAGTGTGAACGAGAACTTGTATTACTTTATACAAGATGCCGATGGGAAGTATCTATATTTAGATAATTCGAATACAGCTTTTCAAGCACAATTAGTTGGTGATCTTAGGAGCTTGGAAGAAATTAATCAGGCTTTGTGGAGCATCAAACCTCAGATTTCTGAAGATGGTGGTACAACTCGTTTCTGCCTGGTAAACAAAGCAACAGGTCTTTTCTTCTCATTTGATCCGGCTAATGCAACTAAGACAACTAAAGTAACAGAAGAGTCTACCTATATTGGTGGTGCTTATCCTAACTGGAAATGGTTTGAAAGCAAATACGCTGGTGAAGCTTTTGAAACAGAAACTCCACTGAGCGTTGTTTTTTCAAATGCAGACTCTACAATGATTTTGGGATCTAATAAAAATGGTAGCGTATATGCTTACAAATATGCTAACGATAAGACTCCTGATGTAACGGCATTGGCATTGAAGCTTGTTAAAGCTGGTACTTATGTTTTGAGTGCTGAAGACTTGAATACGAAGACCAATACTAAGAATGTAGCCTATATGCAGCTTGACTTTGGTAGTGATGCAAAAGAAAACAATATTTTTGCCACTCCGTTGCAGGCTCAACAGCTTAACGTCGAAGATGCAGCAACAGATGCAGATGATTTCGTTTACAATATTGATAAATCAGCTGGATTTGCAGAAGGTTTTACTGAAAGTGCTGAATATGTTATCCTGAGTACATTGGAAAACGATCAAGTTTCTAATAAATACCTGCATGTCGATACTTCTTATTTTGCAAGTGCCGGTGCTACTTATAAAATGTATAATAAGATCGGTGTAACAGATAAGGCAGCTTCAATGGTTTCTGGCTATACTCAATGTTTTAAACAGATCGCAAAAGGTCTTCCTTTGGATGCTTTCCGTTTCAAATTTACAAAGAACCTGGCTAACGACTCAATCTGGGTGCAGACTATGGTTGAAGCTGTAGAAATGGATAGAGAAGCAGGTGAACCTACTGTTTATAATAATAAAGATAAGAATGCTTATACATCATGGAGCTATGCGAATACAGTAGATGCTGAAGCTACGAAGATATGGCCTGCTGTTGATGCTAAAAAAGTAGCAGCTGATGTACAGAATGGTGCCGGTGAAAACCTGATCCTGTCTCATTGTAAATTGGTTGATGAACAGCAAAAAGTTATCACTTTCTATTCTTGCGATGGCAACAGAACAAAGAACTTGGTTAATTTACTGGCTTATGATGGTGTAAGCAAGGATTATACAACTCTTCCGGAAGGTATTTACAAAGTATATGTGAAATCTACTGATGTAAAGTATTATAAACCTTATGTAGGTTTGTATGCTTCTAACAGCTTATGTGGTGAATTTAATTTCTCAGAAGTTGTTAAACAAGACGTTGAGCACATGCCGGCTTACCAATGGGTAGTTGAGAAAGTGATCAAGAATGGAACTATGGCTTCTGTTAGCCCGGTTAAGATCATGAACCGAGAATTTGGAAATGGTTTTGGTTTTTACAATGAAGGTATCCATCAGTTCGTTAAAAGAGAAGGTTTAGCAGCGAATGAATATTACTATAACGGTATGGTATTCGTATTTAACCTGATCGATCCGACTACTGAATATGGTTATTTCAATGAAAATACAACAGCCGATATTGCAGAACAAAAAACTTACAATCTTACTTATCTGAGCGGTCTGGCTGCTGAAGGTGCTAACTTGCAGGTAGGTTTGGATACTACCAGCGACAATGTTGTACTGACTGTTGGTCAGGAAGGTGTTGCTTTCTCTTTGGTTCCTGTAAATTCAGATAACGAAGAAAAGTATGTAGCTGAAAAGTATGGTTATAAAAATGACCTGAAGAAAGTAGCTTACAAACTGGAAGTTGAAAACTCAAGCGTACTGACTGACTCAGAAAAGAGATTCGTTACAGCTCATTATTATGGAGGTAGCGTGAAATATATTCTGGCAAAGAGAGCCGATGCTACTATCTTCTATCTGAAAGAACAGAATTGTGTGGATGGCACACATTATTATGCGCTGATTGAAGCAGATGCCGCTCAGCCGAGTTCTTTGAAATCTGCTTCTCTGATCGAGTCATATAAAGTTGGTGTAGATGATGTTACTGCTCAATTAATACAGGAATGTTTGTGTTGTAATTATGGTGATTTGAATTGCCGTACATCTTCATTTGCTTTGACAGAAGATACTACTCCGTTGTATCGTCGTCTGGGTAAGACTTTAGAAACAGATGAATTGAAGGATATGGATCTTAACGTTGCTAAGATCTTCCGTGTTAACTCTACTGCTAAGGAATATCTGTATGAAGATGCAAACTCTGTATATTCTAAGGATAAAGGTATCAACTTCCTGGGTATAGAAGGTAAGGGCGACGCTGCAAAGGCTGCTATGACTATCGATACTGCTTATGTACGTAAGAATACAACAATGCCTCAGTACATGTTCGTAATGGGTGCAGTTCGCCACGAAGCCGGTTGGAATTGTCCGTTCGACGAAGAACACAATACGGATGCATGGAAAGAAGCTAATGGTGTAGATCATTGTCCGCATGCTGTTAAGACAGAAGCTTATACAACAGGTCGCTACCTGGTTAACTTTGCTGACTCTGTAGCATTGCCTAAGGGTGCTGGTAAAGATTATATCTGGAACTCAAGATATACTCGTTTAGGTTTTGTAGATGCAAAACATATTGGCGATACTTTGGTAATCTATCGTAACGGTCAGGTTAGCCACTTGTCAGGTGATTCTATCTTCTTAGGTGATAACAAACATAACCAGGAAACATTGGCATTGTCTGATGCTACTTCAAAGGGTGATTCTATCCACGCTACTCATAAGAATGGTATCAAGAATGCTGTATTTGCATTACGTCTGGTAAATACGGATGCTGCTGACTTCCTGATCGAAACAGAAGGTGACAAGAAGATTCCTAGTGCAGGCGAAGGTGCTTGGGTGGCTGTTAAGAACGGTGTACCTGTTGTTGCTAACTATACTTCTTATGAAGATGCTATCCGCGATGCTGAAATCTTCAACATCGAGGCAACTGACGAAGCTCCGACTTCAAACGATGCTATTTCTGCTTCTGAAGTATCTGTAGTTGCTACTAACGGTGCAGTTATCATCAACGGTGCTCAGGGTAAGAAGGTTACTATCAGCAACGTTCTTGGTCAGGCAATCGCAAACACAGTGATTTCTTCCGACAATGCAACTATCGCTACTCCTGCCGGTGTAGTTGTAGTAGCTGTTGAAGGTGAAGCTGCTGTTAAAGCAATCGTAAAATAATTTATAATCAAAATAATTCTAAAATTGCCGCTACGCGGTTGTCAGGTATAGGCGTTGCTTGCAACGTCTATACTCCAACCAATTACCCCGCGATGGGCGAACAAGTGGCCGTATTAATACTAAAGTAATAAAATAAAGTTCATCTATCAGTATCCCTGCGAAGAGAGAACATAGATAAAAAACAAAGCCCTTGCAGGATTTCCTGCAGGGGCTTTCGTCGTAGAAGAATTGCAAGAACTCCTTAAACAATTCCAGAATGTTTCACCTTTTATTTCTTTAATGCTTTTAGGTATTCTTCCGGTGTCATGACCGATGCGTCTACTCCTTTGAAATCTTTCACATTTCGCGTAATAATAACCGGAATGCCACTTTCGATAGCGGAGTAGTATTGGACAGCATCTTCAAAATCAGAAAAAGAAGATTGCAGTGCCATATCGATTACCTTTTCGTTTACGGAAACGACGTGTACCATTTGTCTGAAACTGCAAAGCAATTCCATTGCTTTTAGGGAGCCAACTTGTTTACGTAAGAGGTAAAATATGGTAGAAAAAGAAAGAGAAGAGATGTACAAACGGATGATACCAGTATCTCCCATTGTAAAGATGGGAACTGCTGTCGAATAGAATGGTTCCCGTTGGGACAGGAGATCTATGGCAATGTTGGTATCTAAAAATATATTCTTCATTGATATTTCTTTTCTAAATAGTCTCCGTAGTCTTGTTTGTAATCATAGTTTTCCGGGAGCTTTATAACACCACTCAACTCTTTTACACGGGGAGATATTTCTATTTGTCCGGAAGGAATATCATTATCTGATACCATTGCTTTCAAATAACGTTCAACCATTGTTGAAAGGCTTATGTTATGCGAACGTGCATACTCTTTCGCTTTTTCAACAACGGAGTTATTCAGTTTTAATGTTATTCTTGTTTCCATAGCCTGTTAGTTTATGAACTGCTTTTGCAAATATAAGGCATATATTTGCAAAAGTAGCATGTTTTACCAATATAATATCAGCCCTGCAATCCCGGCCAGTGCGATCATCAGAATCGGATGAACTTTGAATTTCCAAGTGAGGATAAAGGCGGCACCAAAGATCAGGAAGCTTTTGTAGTCGATGAAGTTTTCTTTGTTCATCAACATTAATGCGGCCGCGGCTATCAGTCCGACTGTTGCAGGGCGCAAGCCTGTGAAAGCGGCAACGACGTATTTGTTGTTCTTGAACTTGGCAAAGAAATAGGAAATGACCAATACCAGGATGAACGAAGGCAGACAGACGGCGAACGTAGTCAGGCATGAGCCCAGGACTGCCATAACAGGCGAGTATCCCGCGTTATGAATGGCCGTGTAACCGATATAAGTGGCACTGTTGATACCGATCGGGCCCGGCGTCATCTGGGAGATAGCTACAATGTCCGTGAACTCCTGTAAAGAAATCCATTTGTAACGGTCTACTACATCTGCCTGTATCAGTGAAAGCATGGCATATCCGCCACCAAAACCGAAGATACCGATCTTCAGATAAACGTAAAGTAACTGTAACCAAATCATATCAATTCTTCTTTATCTTTAAACCATACACTAATCCTCCGGCAATGGCTACCAAGATGATCCATACCGGTGAGATACCTCCCATCCAAATAAGCAGAGCTGCTGCAATAGGGATAATCATTGTCAGGTAGTTGAGCTTGATGGATCGTGCCGTAGTAATACAGGGAACTGCTATCAATGCCACGACAGCCGGACGCAATCCTTTGAATATCTTCTCTACCCATTCGTTGTCCTGCACCTGGGTAAAGAATGTAGCGATCAGTAGGATAATAAGGAAAGACGGCAGGATCGTACCCAGTGCACAAACCACGCTTCCCATGTTTTTCTTCAGTTTATAGCCTACAAAGATGGATATATTCACAGCGAAGATACCCGGCAGGGACTGTGCAACGGAAAAGAGGTCGATGAAATCTTCTTTGGATAGCCAGCCGCGGTCTACGACTTCCCGCTGTATCAACGGTAGCATGGCATATCCGCCACCTATTGTACCCACACCGATTTTGAGGAAAGTAAGAAAAAGCGTCCAATACATAATCATACTTATTAAAGTCGATGACAAAGGTAGTTAATTGAAATGAAAAAGTAAAATACAGCGACTGACCCTCACTAACACCGACGAGCTTGTCTCGCTAACGGTATTTAGCCAACCTCGCCAATGGCAGCAAGATTATCTCGGTGCCGGTGGCGAGTCGGTGCGCCTAAAATAGGTTAAAGCATTAGTCAAGCCACGGTGTCGGATTGAGTTTCGTTTTCTCTTTCCAAAGCTGGAAATGAAGGATGGTAGCGTTTCCGGCTTCCGTATCGGTGAATATCTTACCGATGGCCTGGCGGGTGCTGACCTTGTCGCCGGCTTTTACGTATACCTGGCTCAGGTTACTGTAAACGGTCAGGTAGTTACCGTGGCGGACGATCACTGAATTGTTATAGCCGGGCACTACGAATACACGGGTTACTTCGCCGTTGAATATCGCACGGGCATCGGTTCCCGGTGTAGTCTGGATATCGATACCGCTGTTGTTGGTACGGACGTATTTCAGTTCCGAATGCTGTTGTTCGCCAAAGGTTCCGACAATAGTATAGCGCCCTGATACGGGGAACGGCAGGCGTCCACGGTTGCTGGCGAAATCGTCGGACAGTTTCTTTTCTGCCTTGGTCATAGCGTAACCTCCTTTAGTCTCGGCTACACGTTCTTCGCGTATCGGCTCTTGTACCGGTTCTTTTCCTTCGGCTTTAGCCTTTGCATTGGCTTTTTCACGGGCACGGCGTTCACGTTCGCGAGCTGCCTTTGCTTCGGCTTCGGCACGGGCTATTTCTTCGGCGATCTGTTGTTCGATCTGACGGTTCAGGGCGTTGGCCTGTTGCTGCTTCTTCCGAAGCTCGTCTTTCAGCTGTTTTTGTTTTTTGTTAAGCTCCTGTACCTCTACTTTCTGGCTACTTTCTTCGGTCTGAAGCTTCTGGCTTTCCTGTTCTCGCGTTCCCAACAAAGCATTCTTTTCGGCGCGGGTCTTTTCCAGTTCCCGCTGTTTCAGGTTGATCTCGGTTTGTTTGTCGATGATCTCCGTAGCCTGTTTTTTTTGCCAGTCGGAATATTCGCGCAGGTAACGCATGCGACGCATGGACTGGGCGAAATTGTCGGCAGAGAGGATGAACAGTAGTTTGTCTTGCGAACTGCGGCGTTTATACAGGCTTTGTGCTGATTTTCCGTAGTTGGTACGTTTCTCACCCAACTCCTTTTCCAGCCGGTTGATCTCGCGGCGGGCGGCGGCGATCTGGTTGTCAATCTCGCCGACTTCCTGGTTCAACAGACTGATAACTTTCTTACGGGAAAGAATCTGCTGTGAGAGCAGGTTCAGGCGGTTGAGGGAGTTTTGGGCTGTCTGGGTAGTCTCTTTCAGTAACTGGTTTGTCATTTCGATTTCAGCCAGCGCTTTCTTACGCTGTTCTTCAAGCTGTTTCACTCGTGCGGACTTCTGGCCGAAGGCAGTCAGGGCGGATAACGTGAATATGACAATCCAAATATATTTCATCTCTATTTCTGACTGTTACTGATTGACTTTATGATTTGTGCAAAGGTGATACGATTATATTTAGCAGGAATAGCAAAATCTAGATTAACCGGCACATTTGTCTGTATACGGGAGAAACGGAAGGCGACACCGCCTTGTGACGAGCCGTTTGACAGTACATTTACGTCCATCAATTGTGGGAACGGTTGTCCGTCCGTCACGCGGAAATCGGCATAGTCCCATTGCAGGGCGTATTGTTCGGACGGATCTGTTATGTAGGTGGAAAGCAACTTCTCCTCGCCGTCGGCAAAGAAGGTATAGAGCAATCCGATAGCATCTTTTACCTTGATCTCGGCTTTGTCCCCGTCCTGGTTCAGCTTGAACCGCTTGAACTGTTTCGGCTCGATCTCCTGATGGCCGGGCAAAAATATACGATTGGTAAACAACGCCTGCAGGTTATAGAAATTAAACTCGATCGGGGTTTGTCCTTTCAGGTCGGCATAACGTTCGGCTACATAGCGTTTGTTCATCCGGTCGATTACCTTGATGCTGTCCACGGTAAATTCGGCACGGAATACCTCTATCCCCAGAAAAGGCTGTACGGATAACTGGAAGGCACTGTCGCGGACCATCTTCAGGTCAACACGCGAGCTCATGTTGTTCTTCGACATTTTAAGCTCTGCATTCAGTCGGGCCGTCAGGGTATTGAACTGAAAAGCATGTTCTTCCATCAGTTCGAAGAATTCGTTATGCGCCTTGGCACCTCCCGACACGACTGTACCGATCTTCTTTGAAGATTTACAGCCGGAAAGGAATACAATGCAACATAAGATGATACCCAGGGCTATTCGTTCTCGTGTTTTATTCATTCTTGACCTCCTCTTCGATATATTTGCCTTCGATTATCTTGCGGTCGAGTACTTCGCTTTCTTTGCCCAGTTCACGGGCTTTTTTCCACTGTTCGACGGCTTTGTCCTTATCTCCTGTCATGTAAAGGATGTCGCCATAGTGGTCTACCAGTTCGGCGCTTTTTGTCTTATCTTTTTCCAGGGCGCTTTCGATATAGATCTTGGCAAGGGTATAGTTGCCCTGCACGAAGAATATCCAGGCGTAGGTATCGAGATAAGTGGCATTGTCCGGTTCGAGCTTGATGCATTGAGCACTCATGCGTTCCGCCTTTTTCAGGTCTTTCTTGTCGAGGGAAAGGAAGTAGGCGTAATTGTTGAGGACGACAATATTGTTTTCGTTGTACTTCAATGCTTCATCGTATGCTTTATAGGTCTGGTCCATCTGCTTCATCTGGTAGTAGATGTCGCCGATCTGACCGTAAAAGTCTGATTTCAGGCGCGGGTTCTCCGCTGGGATGATGCCGATACCGGCATAGTAAGTGTTCAGGGCTTCCTGATATTTCTCCTGCTGGTAATAAGCGATACCCAGGTAGAAATAATATTCGGGAGCGTCCGGAAACAGCTCTTGGCATTTGGTACAGATGCGGATCACTTCCGGTATATCTTCCGCTTTCAACGACATGTTGAGAAGCTGTTGCCAGGCTCCGGCGTTTTCGGGTTCCATTTCGGTAATGAGCTGGAACTGGAAACGTGCTTCGTCGGTCTTTCCCTGCGACAACAGGAGGCTACCGTACATCTGTTTCAGTTCGGTGTCTTCCGGATGCTGTTCCAGCAAAGTCTGGAAGAGAGCGTTGGAGCTGTTGGTATCTTTCTGTGTTTGTTGCTGTTTCAGGATATAACGGGAGAGGATACCGACTTTGGTGTCTACATCCAGTTTCTCGTTCACCAGGGCGGTACGTATTTGTTCTTCAGCAGCCTCTTTGTTGCCGGTAGCTTCGTAGTAGTTTGCCATGGAAACGATGTAGTAAGGATTACCCGGATCAATCTGGTGCGCTTTGTCATAGTAAGAGCGGGCCTTTACCGTATCGTTCTTTTCCAGGTGAAGATCACCCAGGATGATCTGGTAACGGGCTTCCATCGGGTATTTGGCAGCCAGCTTCTCTATCTCCTTGAAGGCAGCATCCGATTGCTCCAACTGGTTGTAGAGTTTGTACTTTTGCATGGAAAGGGCTTCATTCATACCTATCGACGATTCGAGGGCGTTGTAGGCATCGATCGCCTCTCCGATCTCACCTTCCTGTGTAAGGGCTTCTGCCAGGTAATAGTTGAGTTCCGGTTTGCCGGGATAGGCTTTGAGCAACTTCTCATATTCTTCGGCAGCTTCTCCGTACATACCGAGGTTGCGGGAGATAGTGGCTAGTGCCATACGGTAAGTGAAGTTGTCGGCACTGTTCGCTACGGCGCGTTTCAGCATGTCGACAGCCTTTTCCGGGCGGTTCAACTGTATGTAGAAAGAGGAAAGTTCGTACAACACCGGGGATGCGGTAGAGTCGATTGCGAGGCAATGGTTAAATGCATCGAAGGCGGCATCGAATTTTCCGGCAGTCTTCAGGTTCAACCCTTCAAAAAAGAAATAGTCGAATTTCCTCTGTTCGGTTGCGCTTAGTTCGTTCGGCTTTGAGGGAGTGTCTTTCTTTACCTCTCCTGCATGCAACGGTTGAATGCCCGTAAGTAGGAAGAATGAAAAGAGTATCCCGTATATTAATTGCTTCAACATATATCTGATATTTCTATATTTATACCAATGCGCACGGTAATGCGCAACAGGTGCGCATTCGTTTGCATGTTACTGCTTACCCGTATGTCCGAAACCTCCGGCTCCCCGTTCCGTATCGTCGAGCACTTCTACCGGTTTCCAACTTACCTGGTTGTAGGTGGCGATCACCATCTGGCAGATACGTTCCCCGTCATTTACAGTGAACGGTTCGGAAGAGAGGTTGACCAGTATAATCCCGATTTCGCCACGATAGTCCGCATCGATCGTCCCCGGTGTATTCAACAGGGTGATGCCATGTTTTAGTGCCAGGCCGCTGCGGGGACGCATCTGCGCTTCGTATCCTTCCGGGAGGGCGATGTAGAGCCCTGTCGGGATCAGTTTACGTTCCAGCGGTTTCAGTACGACGGGTTCTGTCAGATTTGCACGAATATCCATACCTGCCGATAATTCGGTCGCGTAACCGGGTAGCGGGTGATGTGACTTGTTAATTATCTTTACTTCCATTATTATATCTTGATTTTGAGGGACGAAGATAGTACAAATATCAGTTCTGCCAGTCTCCGTTCTCTTTTATTAACTGAACTAAACGTTCTACTGCATCTTCTTCGGCGACGTTCTTCAATACGCATTCTTTACCTTTATAAAGGCTGATCTGTCCGCGTCCTGCACCAACGTAACCGTAGTCGGCATCGGCCATTTCACCGGGACCGTTTACGATACATCCCATGATACCGATCTTCAGGCCCTTCAGGTGCGAGGTCGCTTCCTTGATACGAGCGATGGTGGTCTGCAGGTCGTAAAGCGTACGTCCGCAGCTGGGGCAGGAGATATATTCTGTTTTGCTGATACGTGAGCGGGTGGCCTGCAGGATACCGAACATACAACTGTCTGTAACAGTGGCTTCGCACTCATCGTTTTGCAGCATTATACCGCCCTCGAAACCGTCGAGCAACAGGGTTCCGAAATCGGCGGCCGATTTCAGTTGCAGCGACTCTTTGTCCGTTTCGTGGTATTCGCGGTGAAGGACGACCGGGACGTCGCAGCCGGCTATCATCAGTTTATGCATCGCGGCGCGTTGGGAGCCGACACCATTCCGGTGGTGGGTACTTAGTACGACTACGATGGTCGGATCTTGTTTCAGTATCTCCAATGTACGGCTTGTCAGGTCGTTGTACGTCAACCGTATAAACTTCAGTGGAGAGTTGAAGTTCTTTATTTCTTCTATTTCAGAGGCTATGAAGTAAGGGAATGCATTCGGACGTTCTTTCCAGAAATGGGCGTCTACCAGCATGCGGAAATTGTCGGGAAGGTTTTCAGGATCTTCCTTGCCGATATAAATATAGTCCGGCATCGACAAATGGTCGAATTCAAAGTCGCCATTACTGCGGTCGGAGATAACGATAGGAGGAAAATTGCCTCCGATACCTTCCGTTACGCGGCTGATGCAGCGGGAGGCTGTTATCGGGTCGTAGCCGGGAGCGATATTGGCATTGATAGGCTTATGGCCCTGGCGTTCGAGGATATAGTCGACCAGTTTACGGGCCACCGGCATTTCTGCTTCCGGGTCTTCGCTGAGGGAGACGCGGATCGTGTCGCCTATGCCGTCTGTCAGCAGGGTTCCGATACCGACAGCGCTTTTGATACGGCCGTCTTCTCCGTCGCCGGCCTCTGTTACTCCCAGGTGAAGCGGGTAATGCATATCTTCAGCATCCATCGTCTGAACGAGCAGGCGTACGGTTTTGACCATTACGACGGTGTTGGAAGCCTTGATCGATATGACTACGTCAGGGAAGTTCTCGTCCCGGCAGATACGCAGGAACTCCATGCAGGAGGCTACCATTCCTTCGGGGGTGTCACCGTACCGGCTCATGATGCGGTCGGACAGTGAACCATGATTTACGCCAATGCGGATGGCGGTACCGTGTTCTTTACAGATATTGAGAAAGGGAACAAAACGGTCGCGTATCTTCTGTAACTCTGCGGCATATTCTTCGTCGGTATATTCCAGAAGATCGAAGGTCTTTACTTTGTCAACGTAGTTACCCGGGTTGATGCGCACTTTTTCTACCTCTGCTGCGGCAGCATCGGCTGCTTTGGGGTTGAAGTGGATATCGGCAACCAGCGGGGTGGTATATCCCTGGGCAGTTAGTTCTTTGCGGATTTCTCCCAGGTTACGGGCTTCACGTTCGCCCTGGGCTGTGAAACGCACATATTCGGCTCCCGCTTCGATCATGCGGATGGCCTGGCGGACGGCGGCTTCGGTGTCCATGGTCGAAACATTTGCCATGGATTGGATACGTATCGGATTGTCGCCTCCCAGCGGTGTGTTCCCTATATTGACAGCAGACGATTTGCGGCGACTGTAATTAAAATGATCCATTTACTAGTTTGTTTTGGGGATAACAGGAAGAGCGACCGGTTGTATCTGTTTCCCCTCTAGAGAGGGGATAAGGGATGTGTTACAGGTTCGTCTTGTGACTGGCTTTAACACACCCCCTGCCCCCTCTCGAGAGGGGAATGGTTACCCTCAGTTGCTGAAACGTCTTATCCCGGCAATCTGATTAATTTGTTTTGTATTTAAAAGATACCTGAGCTAACTCTTCGTTGGCTTTTACGATCTTTTTCTTCAGGTCTTCTTTGTAATTAGCCAGTTTGCCCTGAAGTTGTTCGTCTCCTACAGCCAGCATCTGAACGGCCAGGATACCTGCGTTCAATGCACCGTTGATACCTACTGTGGCAACAGGAATACCCGGAGGCATCTGTACGATAGCCAATAGGGCGTCCATACCGTCGAGTGTCGAGTTGATGGGGACGCCGATTACCGGCAGGGTAGTCATCGATGCGATCACTCCACACAGGTGTGCAGCCATTCCGGCAGCAGCGATAATAACTTTGATACCACGGTCTTTAGCGCCTTTGGCAAAGGCTTCTACTTCAGCCGGAGTACGGTGGGCAGACAAAGCATGCATTTCGAACGGGATTTCCATCTCGTCGAGCAATTTGGCCGCTTTTTCCATTACGGGCAGGTCGGAAGTACTGCCCATGATAATACTAACTACAGGTGTCATTTATTTAGCGATCAATTGTTCGTATTCAGCAGCAGACAATAGATCGTCCAGCTCAGAAGGATCTGTCAGGGAGATCTTGATCAACCAGCCGTTTCCGTAAACATCTTCGTTTACCAGTTCGGGCTTGTCATCCAGTTCAGAGTTAGCCTGGATTACTTCTCCGCTAACAGGCATGAACAGGTCGGAAACAGTCTTTACGGCTTCGATTGTACCGAAAACTTCTTCTTTGTCAAGCTTTTCGCCTTCTGTAGTAATGTCTACAAAAACGATTTCGCCCAATTCGCTCTGAGCGTAATCAGTGATACCAACATAGGCTACTGCACCGTCTACACGAATCCATTCGTGATCTTTTGTGTACTTTAAATCAGCAGGAAAGTTCATAATTTTAGTGTTTTTATTAGATGAATAAATAGATATAACTCAATAATGAGGCTACAAAGGTACATATAAATCCCAGACAAAAGCCGGCATACACCTGCATTGGTGTGTGACGTTTTAAAAAGATACGCGATGTACCGACCAGACCGGCTGCCAGGAGCACGATAATGAAACCCCAGTACGGATTTATAAGGTGGAGACGGGCAATCCCCATCATGCCTCCCAATAGTCCTCCGACTCCCAGCGTATGTGCACTGATCTTCCAGTAAAAGTTGATCAACAGGGATATCAGCAAGGCTACGCAGGCTCCCATCAATAGGGACAGGAACCAGAAGGGTATCATCATCTTATACATGTAGAAAATACAGACCATCATAGAGGTGATGATGATCAGGTAAGGAACGACTCTTTCCTTGCGGTCGGTCAGTTCCAGATCGCCGGCTGCCCCGTTCTTCACCATCAGATAAATGAAAAGTCCCGGTACTACAGCTGTAGATAGGAACGCGCCGCCTACCAGAAACAGTTTCATGGTGGGGGGATAGATGGCAAGATATGTAAATGTCAGTGCCAGTATAACTCCATACGTTACCATCAGCAACGGGTGGAACATACCGGATATTATATTTGAAAACAGTCTCATACGCTTCAAATTTATATTTCTTTTCTGAGCCTTGCAACCGGAATATCTAACTGTTCACGGTATTTAGCCACTGTTCGGCGGGCGATAACATATCCTTTCTCCTTCAGGATGGTGGTGAGTTCCTCGTCGGTGAGGGGTTTACGTTTATCCTCGCTTTCAATATGTTCTTTCATAATCTTCTTCACTTCACGGGTGGAAATCTCCTCGCCGCTGTCGGTCTGCATCGACTCGGAAAAGAAGAACTTCAGAGGGTAGATACCGAAGTTGGTTTGTACATACTTACTGTTACTAACCCTCGAAATGGTCGATATATCGTATCCTGCACGTTCGGCCACATCTTTCAGTATCATCGGGCGCAGGGTGGCATCGTCTCCGGTCAGGAAAAAATCCCGTTGCAGAAGGATGATGGCCTCCATCGTGCGTTGTAATGTCTCCTGGCGTTGCCTGATCGCGTCGATAAACCACTGGGCCGAGTCAAGTTTCTGCTTTACGAACTGTACGGCTTCGCGCATCTTGGATGTCTGGTTTGCCTTGTTGCCGGCATAGTCCTGAAACATTTCCGCATAATCACGACTGATCCGCAGGTCGGGGATGTCCCGGTTATTCATGCTTAAGATCAGTTCTCCGTTGATAGCTTCCACCAGGAAATCGGGGATCACCTGGCTCATGGCTACTTCCATAGAACCGCCCCAGCTGCTACAAGGTTTAGGATCGAGGGCAATTATTTCGTGGATGGCTCTCTTCAGGGTCTCTTCACTGATGTTCAGTCCCCGCATGATCTTGTCGTAGTGCTTGCGGGTGAATTCTTCGAAATATTCCGTAAGGATATGGACGGCCATTTCTACTCCGGCAGTCGGTTCTTTTCGGTTGAGCTGCAATAACAGGCATTCCTGCAGGTTGCGTGCTCCGACTCCGGCTGGGTCGAAGTCTTGTATGATGGCAAGTACTTCTTCTATTTCTTTTTCGTCTACATCTTGTCCGGCCTGGAATACCAGGTCGTCGGCTATGGCGGAAAGTTCGCGGCGAAGATAGCCGTCATCGTCTATATTTCCTATTATGTACTCGGCTATCTTTACCTGCTTTTCGGGCAGGTCGCGTAATCCGAGTTGTTGTAATAGGTATTCGTTTAACGATTGGCTTACGGAGAAAGGAATATCTTCTTTGCGTTCTGTTTTTTCGCTTATTTCACGTAGTTTGTAATCGGGAATGTCGTCTTCGGTCATATAATCACCGAGCGAGATGTCTGCCTCTGTCTCGTTTGTAGATATATCATCACCACCTTCATCGTCAGTCCGTTCAAAGTCGTCTGCAATATCTTTTCCTTCTTCCAGGGCAGGGTTGTCTTCCAGCTCATGCTTGATACGTTCTTCCAGCTCGATAGCGGGAAGCTCGAGAAGCCGGATTAGCTGTATCTGCTGCGGAGAGAGCTTTTGCTGTAACTTTTGTTGTAACTGTTGCTTCAACATATTTAAAATCGTCTACTTTAGAACATGCAAATATAACTTTTTACGCCGAACAGACTTATGATTAAAAACATAATTGTTCTAAAGAAACTGTTTGACTGATGGTTATCTTTCAATTTTAACATGCCTCTCCTGTAATTAATTTCTTGAAATGCCTTAAAAATCAAAACTATTCCATATTTTTGCGTTTGTAAAGTTACCCTATATGACATCAACGCTAACTAAGAGTAAATATAGTCAGCTATCCAGAGAAGAGCTAATACAATTATTGGAAATACGGGACAAGGAACAGATAGATGTAAATAGTTCTTCTTCCGGCTTCCCTGCTATAAAGCGTATTATATCGGAGGTGCTTGTCTTGCTATTTAACGAAGAGGAACAACCGATAGAGAAAGCAATGAGATTACTTCTCGACTTTTTCAATGCTGACTGGGGATATGTGGCTATTTTTGCAGATAATGGTCAAATGGCGAGTTTCCCGTGCGAAGTGATGAGCAAATGGGTCGAGGTGCCGAAAGAAGATCATTCCGAACTTACATATGAAACGATTCCATGGATAATGGACACGATAAAGTCCGGACATGATATTGTGGTGTGCAGTATGAACGAGTTGCCGCCGGAAGCCAATATCGATAAGACATTGTTTGAGTTGCAGCATCTCAAATCCATGCTTATTATCCCACTCTCATTTCATAATCAGGTACAAGGCTTTATCGGTTTCGACTCTGTCCGGGTTCAACGTTCCTGGACGTTGGAAGATGTCGAAGATTTACATATTATTGCCCGGATCTTCTCTATTATAATCGAACGCCTGCAAACGCAAAGTAGTCTGGAAGAATCGAGAAAGCATCTCTCGGAACTCAGCACAAAATTCAAGCAATTCTTTAATAACCTGCCTGTCGGAGTTGAGTTATATGACTCTGAAGGATATCTGGTCGACCTTAATGAAGCGGATACCCGTATATTCGGTTCTACCCGTAAAGATCTTTTGGGGATTAATTTGTTTGAAAATCCGGCTGTCCCTGCCTCAATCCTTGACGGTATAAAGCACGGACAACCCTTTAGTTTCCCATTGGTTTATGATTTCAGCGCTATACAGAACACCAGTTATTATCCTTCTGCGTTTGTCGATCATATAAAGTATTTGCAAATCAAAGGTATCGGCCTGGATGATCCCGAATTTGGAAGGGTAGGATATCTAATGATTATTTCGGATAATACGGATGCCCAGATAAAGTCTGAACAGACAAAGAATAATCTGGCAATCCTGAAGGCTGTTCTGTTATCCGGTCGTTCCATTGTAGGAGAATATAATGTAGAAGAGGATGAGCTATATATCAATCCTGTACTGAACGATTTTCCGAGCACAAACCCGTTATTTGAGTATATGAAGACATACAATTATATGTCAATTCAGGATTTGCGTAATCTTGGCAAATTGGGGGAAGATGAGGCGAATGATATGTCTTCTTTTTTACAGGTTATTCGTGGAGAAGCCGACAATTGCAGTTTTGTATGTAAATTGGCAGTGGGGACTGAGCCGTTTTGGGTCCGGATCAATGCACAGGCGCATGAAATAAACAAAGACGGTCATCCAAGTAAGGTGGTTTGTTATATAAGGGACATAACACAGGAAAAGAAGCTGGAAGAGAAACTGCAGCAAGCCCGGGATGAGTCGCGCAGGAATGAACTGGAAATGCAGAAAGCCCGTGAGGCTGATAAGCTGAAGTCGACTTTCCTGGCCAATATGAGCCATGAGATCCGTACTCCTTTGAATGCTATTGTCGGTTTTTCAGGAATTATTGCAGAAATGGACGCCAGGGAAGATAAAGATGAATATGTAAAGATCATCAATAAGAACTGCGACCTGCTTCTTCGCCTGATAACGGATATTCTTGATTTTTCGAAGATTGAATCCGGAGTGATGGAGTATTCGCTGAGTGAAGTCAGTATAAAAGAGATATGTAGTGAAGAGTTTCAGGTACATCGCCTGAAAGTACAGGAAGGGGTTACTATGTTGTGTGATTTGGCCGCTTTGCCTGATATAACCCTTTATACGGATGCTAAGCGTGTTACTCAGGTTATTTCAAATTTGTTGTCGAATGCAATAAAGTTCACCGAGCAGGGAACGATAACTCTTTCCTACACATTGAAGGATGATCATGTTCTTTTTGAGGTGTGTGATACCGGGATAGGCATTTCGGCTAAATATCTTGAATCTGTTTTTGAGCGGTTTACTAAGGTCGACTCTTTTAAACAAGGGACAGGTCTGGGGTTATCTATCTGCAAAACCATCATTAAAGCACTGAATGGCGATATCGGTGTAAGTTCCACTCCCGGTAAAGGCTCCCGCTTCTGGTTCACTTTGCCTTGTTGATGAGGGCTTCTCGGGTTTGCAGTAATACAGAGATACAGATAAGTCCCAATCCGGTATAGAAAGCGAGATTTAACTCTTTGGCTTCACCGAAAAACAACATGGCAAGGATGATACTGTAAACCGGTTCCAGATTATAACTCAGGTTGACGGTAAAAGCCGATATTGTTTTCAATACCTGTATCTGTAACAGGTATAGCCCGATTGTACAGACCAGGGCCAATAGAAGCAGATAAAGAAAATCATTTATGCCTGGAAGTATTGTTGCGACAGGGAAAAAGTACAGGTATACAGGCAATAGACAACTCAATCCCAGAAAACCGCCGGCCATTTCATACAATAACATGATGCGGGAGGGATGATGTGCACCTACTTTTTTATTGGTTATGGTGAATAGGGCTGCCAAAGCTGAAGAGATAATACCTATTATGATACCGGAACGATATCGCATGTCAAATCGAAAAATGAGCAAGATCCCGGCAACGGTGATCAGACTGAATAATAACTCTTTGATCTTAAACCTGCGACGAATAAGCAAAGGTTCCAGCAGAGCAGTAAAGAATCCGACCAGCGAAAAGCAAACGACCCCAACGGAAACATTCGACATTTTGATACTTCCATAGAAGAATACCCAATGTAAGCCCAGTATAAAACCTGTACCGGCAATTTTCAATTGCTCTTTCAGGGGGATAGGTTGTAACTTGTTACTGATTTTCAGAATGGTGAACAGTAAAACAGCGGCAAACATCATGCGATACCAGACCAACAATCCTTCATTCAGGGTAATCAGTTTCCCAAACAGTCCGGTGAAGCCAGCTAGTAAGATAGATATATGAAGTTTGATAAATGCGTTTTTCATCCTTCGCCCTCAATTTAAAGACTCCGGCAAATATACGATAAATTGTACAGCAAACAACATGATCTCTCTTTCTATCTAATGCGCACATATTCAAGACTTTTTAATATATTTGTGGAAGGTGTAGGGTTGTTTAGGCAAAGAAACCAACCCTATATTGTCTTCGATAACATTTTTTTGAGAAGAATGCGCTCGAACTTAACAAATATTATCTGTAAAAGACTTGACAAAAGCTTGCTGCGACAGTATCTTTGTACTGTGGTTTTTTCATAATAGTATTAGATTTAAGGTTAACAAAGTTGGTTAGGGCTTGTCGTGAGACAGGCTTTAATTGTTTATAGCCCCTTCCTTTCTGTTTTATCTCTGATTATCTTTTAATAAACGGATGCCTATCGGACGAGGAACGGGTGCCTGTCGCTTCCCCATCCGATGCCTGTCGATTTTCCAGCTGTTATTGTGGGAGTAATAACATTCCGTTCGTTCTTTTATTCAGGATGGGATTAAAGAAGATCTTTGTGTGCTCCGTATTTTCAGTAGGAGTACTTTTCAATCCTGTATTCAAAATCTGGTTAAATGCAGTTTTAAGCAGCAATTCGTGGGGATCTCCTAATGGGTATAAAGTGTTGTTTACAAACAATTCCTCCTGCAGGATATCCGGTACGAAGCCGTCTTCGTAATCCGCGTTTCCATCCGCATTCTTTATATGCAGGACGATAGGGGATATTAACCAGTCGTAGTCCTGGTTATCTCCGTATTGTTCGGAGCCAACGGTCTTTCCGATCGTTTGTTCTCCGATCAGTGTAATGTTCGATCTTCCCATATATGGGATCAGGCAGTTGATAACTGCCTCGGAGGCTGAGGCTGAATTAGGGCCTACTAACACATATAACCGTTTCAGGTCCAGATTCTCTCCGGATACAGCCCCGGCCGATTCTAAAGCCAAACTTTTGTTGTTATCTTCATATTTATCATTGTACTCCATTTTGCAGAAAGTTTTACCCAGGTCTTTAGCAGGGGCAAGCATGGAAGTTAACAACTGTGCAGAAGTGACCAATCCTCCTCCATTATAACGCAAATCGAGAATGAATTCGTTTACATTCTGGGATTTGAAGTTCGCAAATATCTGTTTCATCTGTCTATCCCATGTTTTGTCTTCGTAACCATCCGGGCCGGAAGAAAAATGGTTGTATGCCAGATAACCGATATGTTTATTTCCGTAATGATAGACCGAGTCTTTTAAGAAAGGAGTATTTTCTACCGGGCGGCTTGCTGAGATATTGACAGAGTTGGTGATTGCCCAGTTCTTGTTTGTGGAATTGTATGCTCCGGTATAGAATTTGACAGCGCTTCCACTTCTTAATACGCTGATGTCGGTGATGTTGGGTGTTTCGCTGTTTACAGCTAAGATCCAGTCGCCCCGCTTTAACCCTGATTCTGCTGCGGGCGAATTAGGGAGGATATATACTACCCAGGCTACTTTTGTTTTCGTACCCGGCATTTCGGCCGATGCAAATTCAAAACCGTATGTCGATTCTTCGTCGATTGATTTGGTGGAAGTCTTTTTCTTTTCTATTCTTGAGAAATAATGATGCTCTGTTTCTCCCTTTAACACTTTGCCGTCTTTATCGGAAAGCAACCGGTAGAAGAATTTCTCGGGGTCGGTTGTCATGTCGAGTGATTCCTTTGCCGGGATTTCGTCATACCACATATAATGCTTTTCCATGATATCGTAGATCCAAGCATTTACATTCTCGTCGAGTGTGGGGTCCGGTTTCGGATCGTCTGTCGAACAGGAGGCCATAACTATTGATAAACATCCCAGGAGGAAACAGAAATAATGTTTGTGATTCATCTTCTTTCTATATTGAAAAAGCCCCGATCTTGTGCAAGATCAGGACTTTAATGTTCATTACACCAACAAATATACGATTATATTTTCTTTTCGATAACTGCTTGAACAACATTTAGAATGTAATCACCCAATTTTTCCGATTCGGCGATAAGGTCCATGTAATAAACGCCGTCCTGATAATGGTATACCTTATTGTTTACATCTTCCATGTTGTGGCTCTTCAACTGATTACGATAATTGTTTATTTCGTTCTCGATGTTGTACGACTGGTTGATGTCATCGTGTACCACTTCGGGCATATGCAGAATTTCATTCATGCGGGTCAATGCCTTTTCCACCAGAGCGAACATTTGATCTATATTGTGATTCTGTCCGTCTGTAAACTCGGATTTACCTTCGTTACGACGTCTGATTCCACGTGCCAGGTTGTTGCATGCGTCGGCAATACTTTCTATTTCCGTTACAGCACGCAACATGATGCGTATCTCTTCTTTACCTTCGGAACTCAGGCGGCCTTCTGCTACGAACGTCAGGTAGTTGGCGATTTCAATCTCCATACGGTCGCTGATGTTCTCATACTTCTCGATACGGCTGAATATCTTCAGGAAGTTATCTTCATTCTTTTCGTAGAACAGTTCTTTGACCATACCGAACATACGCTGTGTACGTTCGCCGAATACGGCAATTTCCTTTTTAGCCTGCATCAATGATAACTCGGATGTAGAAAGCATACCTGAAGGAATATATTTCAACTGGAACTCTTCCTCGTCGCTGACATTCTTCGGCTTGATAAGGGCCGAACAAACGTATACGTAGAATTTTACGAACCAGATCATGATACAAACGTTAGTTATATTGAATACGGTATGGAACAGGGAAAGACCGTAGGAAACAGACACCTGCAATGTCAGTAATTGCTTTTGTAATGCAAGCAGGTGCGGGTCCGTAATCTGTGCACTGGATGTGATCAGCGAGATCGTTTTCGGATCGAGCGTACTGAGGAACTGGGTCATTTCGTTCGGATCACCGGGGCCGTAGTTCGTTACGATCCAGGAAATCATATTGGTGAACGGATAGAACAGAGCCATGACCCAACAGACACCGAATACGTTAAACATGAGGTGGGCAATCGCTGCTCGACGGGCCGATACATTGGCTGAGATAGCAGCAATATTTGCTGTGATAGTTGTTCCGATGTTTTCTCCTAATACCATGGCAGCTGCCATTTCGAAAGGTATCCATCCCTGTGTACACATGATTAATGTGATAGCGACGGTAGCACTCGAAGATTGTACAATGACTGTAAGAATAGTTCCTAAGAGAAGGAATATAAGGAGGGAAGGATATCCCAGAGAGGTGTAATCTTGTAGGAAAGAAAGGATTTCAGGATTGCTTTGCAGGTCGGGAACGGATGATTTCAGATAAGACAACCCCATGAAGAGGAAAGCAAAACCCATTAGAAACTCACCCCATGACTTGCGTTTACTTTTGCCGGAGAATATCAACGGGATACAGATACCGATAAGTGGCAGGGAAAAGACGCTGATATCTACTTTAAATCCGAAGAGTGAGATAATCCATGCCGTAACTGTTGTTCCGACGTTGGCTCCCATGATAACACTGATTGATTGGGTCAGTGTAAGAAGTCCTGCGTTAACAAAACTGACAACCATTACGGTAGTAGCACTTGATGACTGAATGAGTGCGGTGATCAGAATCCCGGTCAGCACGCCTGTGAAGCGGTTAGTCGTCATGACCGAGAGGATGCCTCGTAGCTTGTCTCCCGCGACTTTCTGTAAACCTTCACTCATCACTTTCATTCCGTATAGGAACATACCTAATGCTCCTACAAGCGTAAGAAAATCAAAAAAAGAATAGTCCATCTATCTAAGTTTAAGTGGATAAATATCCGATTAAAATGAATGTATGCATAATTATATTTTCTTTTCAATAACTGCCTGAACAACATTTAGTACATAATCACCCAGCTTTTCAGCTTCACTGACGATATCCATGTAATACACACCGTCCTGATACTGGTATGCTTTATTATTGATATCTTCCACATTATGTTGTTTAAGCAGGTTACGATAATTGTTTATTTCGTTTTCGATATTGTAAGAAGGATTGATATCATCGTGTACCAATTCCGGTTTCTTCAATATCAGGTTCATCTGGCGCAAGGCCTGGGTCACCAGTTCAAATATTTTGTCTATATTGTGATTCTGTTTGTCGGTGAAGATCGACTTCCCTTCGTTCCGGTGTTTGATGGTACGTGCCAGATTGTTACACGAGTCGGCGATACTTTCGATTTCCGATACGGCACGGAGCATGATACGGATCTCCTCCTTGCTTTCCGAGCTCAGACGGCCTTCTGCCACCAGGGTGAGGTAATTGGCTATCTCTATCTCCATATGGTCGCTGATATTTTCGTACTTTTCGATCCGGTTGTATGTTTTCATAAAAGCGTCTTCATCTTTTTCATAATATGCCTCTTTCACCATGTTGAACATGCGGGTAGTCCGTTCTGCAAAAAGAGATATCTCCTTACTGGCTTGCAGGATGGATAACTCGGCTGTCGACAGGAGACCGCCGGTGATATAATGCAGGCGATATTCTTCGTCTTCCGGCTTCGATTTGATCACAAAACAAACCAATCGTTCGATCGGTTTTATAAACCATATTAATAATAATACGTTGCAGATGTTAAAGGCGGTATGGAATGCCGACAACGTATAAGTGATGGCGATGTCTTTTGGGGTATTCGGTGCCAGGTAGGTAACGATACTCTTGACCGCATCTATGAACGGATAGAAGATGCAAAGTACCCACATGATTCCGAAAAAGTTAAATATGAAATGGGCAAATGCCGCCCTTCGGGCTTGTGCATTAGCGGTAAGTGCAGCTATATTGGATGTCACGGTGGTTCCTATATTCTCTCCCATCACCAGGGCGATACCCAGGTACAGGTCGAGCACGCCGCTCGAACATAATATTAATGTAATAGCCATAACGGCTGCTGACGATTGGACCGCCATCGTGATGATACTTCCGACCAGCAGGAATAGCAACACAGACCACATTCCCCATTCCTTGCAGGAGGTGATGAATGACAGGATCGCCTGATTATGCTCCAGGTCCATGTGCATGGCATTCTCCCTCAAGGTTGTCAGACCCAGGAACATAAATGCGAACCCGAAGACGAATTCACCGAATGATTTGCGGCTACTCTTTTGGGAGAAGATAAGGGGTAAAGACAGCGCGAAGAGTGGATAGATAATGTTGGTCATATTGAACTGGAAACCGAAGATCGACATGATCCAAGCGGTAATCGTCGTTCCAATGTTGGCCCCCATGATGACGGAGATGGCTTGTGTCAGAGTTAGAAGTCCTGCGTTTACAAAACTGACAGTCATAACAGTGGTTGCTGTCGATGACTGTACTGCTGCGGTGACGAACGCGCCCGTGAGCAGTCCGGTGAACCGGTTAGTCGTCATGGCGCCTAGGATATTACGAAGATGATCTCCTGTCAGTTTCTGGAGACCCTCACTCATAACTTTCATTCCATACATTAAAAGCGCAAGTGAACCGAGCAACTTTAGTACGGTAAAAATTGTATTATCCATCAAAAAAATAGTTATACCTGGAAGTATATCCGATTAATAGTCCTAACTTTAGGCAGCAAAACTACAAATAATAACTGATATAATATGTCTGAAACAATCACAATTTATTGCAAAAATAACAATAGCTATAAAGAGGTTCCCATTGGTTCTTCTCTGTTAGACATCTATACGATGATAGGTGCGCCTTTGCGTTACCGCCCGATGAATGCGCAGGTGAATAATAAAGTGGAGGGTTTGAATTTCCGTTGCTGGCATCCGAAAGACATTGAGTTCGTGGATTATACGCAATCTTCAGGGCTTCGAACTTATGTTCGTTCCCTGTGTCATATCTTTTCCAAAGCGGTGAACGACGTACTTCCTTCTGCGACATTAAATTTAGAACATCCGATATCAAAAGGTTACTACTGTGTGATCCATAACGGAAAGAAGATCGATATCGAAACGATCGACAAGATCAAGAAGCGCATGCGTGAAATAATCGATGCCGATCTGCCTTTCCTTCATAAGACGGTTCGCACGGTCGATGCCACGGTCCTGTTCCGTGAACGTGGAATGAACGACAAAGCCCGCCTGATCGAAACGGCCGGGATGCCTTATACTTCGTATTATGAACTGGACGGCTATATAAACTTCTTTTACGGATGTCTGACCCCTTCAACCGGTTATATCCAACTGTTCGATATCGTGCCTTACTTTGACGGCGTATTGCTTCAAATACCCAAAAAAAGTAATCCGCTGGAACTCGAACCGGCTATCCGGCAGGATAAGATGTTCGAAGCCTATAAGCAGCATTTAACGTTGCAACGTACCTTGGACCTGAATAATGTCGGTGACTTGAACCGTGCCATCGAGAGCGGCCATACCTCCGAACTGATCATGGTGTCGGAAGCCATGCAGGAGAAACAAGTCGCCAAGATCGCGGAAGAAATAGCGAAGCGGTATGAGGAGGGAGTCCGTATCGTATTGATCTCAGGCCCTTCGTCTTCCGGGAAAACGACTTTCTGCAAACGCCTGGAAGTCCAACTGATCACAAACCTGATCCACCCGGTCAGTATATCGCTCGACGACTATTTCCTGAACCGGGAAGATACGCCGAAAGATGAAACCGGCGATTACGATTTCGAATCGCTCTATGCCCTCGACCTTCCTTATTTCAACAGTGAGTTGAAGGATTTGTTATCCGGAAAGGAAATAGATCTGCCGACTTTCGATTTTGGAACCGGTAAGCGTATCTATAAGGGTAAGAAACTGAAGATGCAGAAGAATTCAGTCTTGGTAATAGAAGGTATCCATGCCCTGAATCCCGAACTGACTGCCATGATAGACGATAAGTTCAAGTACATGGTCTATGTCTCCGTCCTTACCTCGATCTCGTTGGATAACCATAACTGGATACCGACCACCGACAACCGTCTGTTGCGCCGTATCATCCGTGACTACCGCTTCCGTGGTTATTCGGCAAAGGACACGATTGCCCGTTGGCCGAGTGTTCGTCGGGGTGAAGATAAATGGATCTTCCCTTATCAGGAGAATGCGGATGCCATGTTTAACAGTGCCATGTTGTATGAACTGGCTGCCCTTCGCAAGTTTGCCGAGCCGATCCTGGCAGAAGTTCGCGAAAACGATGCTGAAAATGCGGAGGCTTATCGCCTGTTGCGGTTCCTTCGTTACTTCAACTATATTCCGGATGTCGGTTTGCCCGGCACTTCGCTTCTGCGTGAGTTCCTGGGAGGAGGTAGTTTCAGGTATTGAACTTGCTGCGTATTCGTTTGACGAGTTCGTTGAAGTCTTCTTTGTCTGGGATGAATTCGCTTATCCGGGTCCGGTTATGCCGGCAGAACACAGTCATGGAAAACACCAGCATGGCACAGAATGCTATGCTGGAACTGATGGCTGCTCCGACAACGCCATAAAGAGGTATCAGTATATAGCCCGCTATAAGCAGGGTGAGAAGTCCGATACAGGAGCTGACTGCGCTGTAACGTATCTTCCCGCTTCCGATGAAATAGTGGCTGAGTATACTGTTGCACCCTAAAGCGACAATCCCGACGGATAAGCCGAATATAACCTTTCGCATCCCAGTAAATTCGGGACTGAACAGATAATCCGTATAGATCCATTCCGGGATAAACAGAATACAGACGGTTGCCGACGCGATGGCACAAAAAGTGAGCTTGAACAGCTGCAATGTCGTTCTTTTTTGTACATCGGCATCCGTCGTTTGTGCCACGCTGCTGTACTCGATGAAACTGACGCTCCGACTGATATGCCAGACGCTTTCCGATATCTTTGTCCCGGCATCCAGCAATCCCACACTGCCCAAGCCGGCGAAACGTTGGATCAGGAAATAGTTCAGCCGGGTGGTAAGCACTTCGGCTATATTGTCTGCACTTCCCCAAAGGCCATAACTGAACATCTCTTTCAGGATGGAAACGAACGGTTTGTCTGTCGGCTTGTTCTCTCTTTTGATCAGGTAGGGGAAAAGCAAGACCAGGCTACCGGCAAAGGCAATGCCGTAAGCGATATATAATCCGTAGATGTAGGATGAAACTTCCTGCTTCCCGGCTATGTAGTAGAAATAGAGAAGGATAAAGAACAACAATCCCCCTTGCAGCATATAGGTAATGTTGAACCCTGTGATCCTGTCTTTACCCAGAAGGAAACGGGCATTGGTCGTAATGAAAGAAGATATCAGCGACAGTACATATATGTCTGTCAGGTACTCTTCCGGGAATAAACCGAAAAATAACATAAAAGCGCACGCCAGCCCCGATCCGATCAGGGGCCACGCATAAGCCGGGAACAAAATGGTGTGGATGGAATAACGGTTCATGAAATACACGATCGTATTACCCGAGAGGACCCCGTTGAATACGACGGCAATATTTATCGAAGCCAGGATGATACCCACCAGGCCGACACCTTCCACCCCCAACGCCTTGGCATTAATGAAAATAAGCATCAGGTTCAGAAAGGCAATCAGATAGCGTGTTCCAATTGTCCCCAGTATCTTTTTCAGCATATACTTATAGTTTCAGTCCGTCCAGCAACCGCACATACGTATCGATCGCCTCCCTGATCTCCATTAAACCGATATATTCGTCTGCCGCATGTGAGCGGGCGGAGTTCCCCGGACCGATCTTGACGGAAGGGAACGGCATAAGCGCCTGGTCGCTCAGGGTAGGCGAGCCGAACGGTTCTTTCCCCATCATCACAGCCCGCTTGACGAACGGGTGATCCAGTGCTGTCCGTGTCGAGTTGAGGCGGAAGCTACGGGCTTTCACTTCGCAGCCGACCTGCTCTTTGATCAGTTCGAACAGTCTCTCGTTGGGATAGAATTCATTCGTGCGGATATCCACGGTAAATTCGCAACGGTCGGGCACCACATTATGTTGTGTGCCGGCATGAATGATCGTTACGCTCATCTTCACCGGGCCGAGGAAGTCACTCTTTTCCGGGAACTGGTACGTATGGAACCATTCTATATCTTTCATCGCCAGGCTGATCGCGTTGATCCCTTCGTTGCGGGCCGCATGTCCGGCTTTGCCGATAGAAACGCAGTCGAGTACCATCAATCCCTTTTCGGCTACGGCGGGTTGCATTCCGGTAGGTTCGCCGACAAGGGCGAAAGCGATCGGAGGGAGATCGGCCAGCGCACTTTCGAGGCCGTTCTTGCCGGATACTTCCTCTTCACAGGAAGCGAGGAAGATCAGGTTATAAGCTTGCTCTTTCCCGATCAACTGTGTGAAAGTTGTGTAGAGGGAAACCACGCTTGCACCGGCATCGTTACTACCGAGGCCATACAGTTTTTCGTCTTCACTCTCTTCGGGGTTGAAAGGATCTTTCGTCCAACCGGAGGCCGGCTTGACAGTGTCGATATGGGAGTTGAGCAGCAGGGTCGGCTTGTTCAGGTCGAAACCCGGGGAGACGATCCATAGGTTGTTGCCTTTGCGGTGCACCGTATGTCCCGCCGACTGCCAGGTCTGTTGCAGATAATCGGCTACTGCCGCTTCATCCCGGCTAAAGGAAGGGCGGGAAATCATTCCCTTTAATGTATCTATTGCTTCGTAGTAAAGTTCCATCTTATTCCGATAATAATTTGTTAACCGTTTCCCGGTCGCGGGCCAGTTGCTCTTTCAACTCTTCCAGCGAACCGAACTTGATATCCTCGCGTACATAATATATAAACGCAACGGTTATTTCGTTATTGTAAATGTCACCGGAGAAGTCCAGTATATTCACTTCCAGTGTGATATTGCTGCCATTGTTGAGCGTGGGACGGTCGCCGATATAAAGCATTCCTTTATATCTTTCCCCTTTCAGATAGACCCGGACGGCATAAACTCCGATGCCGGGGACGATCTTGAACGGTTCGTCCACCTGTATGTTGGCTGTCGGAAATCCCAGTTTGCGGCCTACCTTGTAGCCGTTTACGATCGTTCCCCGTAGCTGGTACGGATAAGTGAGTAACTTATCAGCTTTTTCCACCTGGCACTCTGTTAACAACTTGCGTATCTCGGAAGAGCTGACAGCCGTCTGTCCGTCGTCATAGGGGGATGCTTTGACGACATCCATGCCGCAAGCCGCCCCATAGGTGACATACTGTTCGAACCCGTCTTTCCGGTCGTGCCCGAAACGGTGGTCGTAGCCGATCAGCAGGACTTCGACATGCAGCTTGTCGGCCAGTACGGTAGTGATAAACTCCTGTGCCGTAAGGCGCGACAGTTCGACGGTGAAGTCGAGAACAATGCAATAATCGATCCCTGTCGAGGCCAGCTGCTCCAGCTTCTCATCAAAAGAGTTGAGTAACTTCGGCTGATAATCGGCATGCAATACGGCGCGGGGATGTTCCGGGAATGTGATCACTGCTGAAGGCAGATTGCGGGCTTTCGCGGTCTCTTTCAGTTCATTTATCAGGAACCTGTGTCCCAGGTGCACGCCGTCGAAGAAGCCGATGGTGGCAGCCAGTTTCTTTCCTTTCAATAATTCCGTATCTCTGATAACTATCATTTTTCTTTTCTTTCGCTCGTTCAATGGAAAGACAAAAGTACATAAAGAAGGAAATTAATCGTACATTTGACCTGTCTATTAACAGATATATCTTAATATTAGTTATGAAAAGAGTCTTTTACCTTCTGGTCAGTCAGATTTTTGCGGTGTCGCTTCTTCTGGCCACCCCTTTGCAGACAGAGAAACGAACCGTTGTTTTCACCCCATCCGGTGGTGAGAAGGTGTATCTATTAACTCCCGGCAACAGCCTTACCGAGAATGTCTCGTTCCAGCAGGCGGATTATCCGACACGGAAATTCCTCCGCGTGGTAGGTGGCGTGAAGATGCCGGCACCTTTCCAGAACAGGGGGGAGGAAATGTTCCGCCGCTCCGAGTTCTATATCGACGATAACCTCGACTCCGTTCATGTAAAGAAGGATAAATATTCCCTTTATTTCAAGGGAGAAGACAATAACTTCGAACGTCATGCCTATTACCGTGTGTCGGGCGATCTCTTGAAGGCCGGTGAACTGACCGTTACGCTGCCCGTTGTCAAACAGCAGAACCTGTCGGTCTCTCCCGGCGGCGACTTCGGGGTGGCTATCGAACTGTTCTACAAGAAACCGGGGCGTTATAAGGATGATATCTACGACCGTCCCGACTCTCTCCTTTATCTCAGTGTCCCCGAAGGAACATCCAGGTTCCGGAATATCACCGGTAAGTTTATCCTGCCGGAGAATGTGGCTTGTGCTTTTCTGCGTATCGGCGGGACACATTTCAGCGGAGAATGCTGGGTGGAAGCTCCCCGGCTGGTGCAAAACAAGAAACCGGTTTGTTCCATTCCGTTTACGAAGTTTGCCGATAAACCGGACGATTACAATTACTGGATCGGTTGCAACCTCGCTACCCGTAGCTGGCCGCGTTGGAAAGTGGATTACAACGGCACGACCGTCTTCGAAGGTAATATCTTCGACCGGGCATCCGATGTGGCCGACTTCTATATCCTGCTGCCTGCTTCCGTCAGTGGAAAGGGCGACCTGAAGTTAACTCTGTTGAAAGAAGACAACCGGGCTGCTTATCCTTATGAACTGCGTTCGCTGGAGATTATAGAAGAGAGTGCGCGCGATTATGAAATCGTGTCTGTCCCCGAATATGTCACTGCCGGAAGCACTTTCGGCGTTCTGCTCGAAACGAATAAACCGGATGTGAAACTCAAGATACAGGCTCCGGCCTCCGTAACTCCTTCATTCCAGGAGGTAGAACTGAAGGAAACAGGTTTGCATGTCGTGGAGTTCTGTGCTGATGGGATTGCCTCTGCCGTGCCGCTGACGTTCGACGACGGTTCCCGCAAGGCGGAAGCCACCATCCGCCAGATCATTCAAAAGGGACGCGATGAGGTGTACCTTTCTTCGGGCGACGAGATCCATATCGATAAGGAATACACTCCGTACGACTATTTCTTTAAATGGTATGTCTCAAACCGTATCGGTAACTGGTATCAGTTCCGTCCCTCTTACCAGTGGAGCGGTTTCCGCGTGGCCAATCCGGAGATCATCAGTCATTATACCGCTTTGTTGAACAAGCTTCAGATGCCGTATGCGTGGCAGGTCGAGGGACGTACCCTGGCTGCAAAGCGCATCAATCCCGATCTTGAAACGTTGGCCTCACCCATGTTTCGGGGGAAGCAGGCGCATGAGAATGACGGTGGTTATTACTACTGGCAGCATTTCCTTTACCAGGGAGTCTTTTCCGATATGGCTGCCCGCAACCGTCCCTATGGCGGGATCTTTGCCAAGCACCGTCCAATTTACACGGATCATGGCGTTTTCATCCATTACGATCCGCAGGGTGTGAAAGATATGGCCGACGGAGCCCGCAAGCTGGTTGAGAACTTCCGCTATTCGAAAGGTGAAAGCACCCGCCATACCGGCCCGTCTTCCCTGTTCCGTTATTTGTATCAGGCAGGGTACAACTGGCTGGGAGCCGAACAGATGTACGGCCCCGAAGAAATCATCCTTTCTTCCCTCCGTGGCGCTTCACGGGCTTACAGCAAGCCGCAGTACGGTTCGCTACATGCCATGCAATGGGGGTCCGGACCGTTTACCGACCCGAAACATTCCCTTCGCCTTTATATGTCGCTCGCCGTTGCCTACATGCACGGTTCTTCCCACATAAATACCGAGGAAGCCTTGTGGACGGACGAATATGCCAACGACCGTTATTCCAAGTCGGGTAAGGAGCATCTGTATGCCCAGCATCGCGTACTCGATTTTATCGAGACACATACCCGGCGGGGTGAACTGAAAAGTAATATTGCCGTTATCCAGGGAAGGAATGATGCCTGGAAGTCGTTCGGGCGTGGCAGCCTGTGGTCGCAGAAAGGCGATAAGTGGGCATTCAACAAGGCGACCGAAAGCTTCGACCTCCTGAATGTCTTCTATCCGGATAATACGGTGGATGCCTGCGGTCCCGAAGGTTGGTTTACCGCTACTCCGTACGGTACGGTCGACCTGCTCCCGGTGGAAGCTCCTCTGGACGTAATGAATAAGTATAAAGCGATGGTCTTTCTCGGCTGGAACAGCTTTGATGAGAATGATTTCCTGCGTATCCGCAACTATGTATCCGATGGCGGAACGCTTGTCCTGACTGCCGCCCACCTGAACGCGGAGCTTCAACCGGACCAGCCTGTCAGCTTCCCTACGAATGATGCCGTTATCCGTGAGATGTTGGGAGAAAACTACCGGACACTGACCGCTAAAACCGAGCTTACCTTCGGAAACGGAAAGATTATCTATTTCCCCGCTCATGCCTATCCGGCAGAAAATACATTGCGGGATCAGTATGAAGCCACCCTGCGTGAAATCGCCGAAGCAACAGTCGCAGGTGAACAGAAGGCCGGCTGGATCGAGTCTGCCCCCTCCATCGGTTTCACCGTATGGGATAATAAAGATCGCCGCACGATCTATCTATTGAACACCGACTGGCAGAGCAACGAGTTGCAACATACCGCCAACTTCACCTGCAACGGGAAGAAATTCCCGCTCGATGTAAGGCGCTATCATATCGAAACCGTTCATTGTGCCGACGGCCTGGCCGTATCTCCCGGCAGCAACACAACGGATATCCTGTCGATCGACCGGGAAGGCGACGGCTGGAAAGTAACCCTCCAGAATACGGAGAAGGATACGATCCGCTATTTCAATACCGAAACGGGTGCGATCGACTCCATCACTTTCGATGAACCGTCCGTACATAGTTTTATTGTAAAGTAAAGAAACGGAAAAGGGGCACAGGTCATGATTGGCTTGTGCCCTTTTTCTGTTTTACGACTTTGGGTGTCTTCCTGTTGCCTCTTACCGGGATGGATTTACCTTTCTGCCGGTGAAAGGATTTCCGGATGCCGTTGTATTTTCTCTTAAGTGCCGATATAATATTTGTTTGACAATCGTCAGACAGCTGTTCGACCCGGCTCAGACAGCTGTCCTACATAGGTCGAACAGCTGTCCGACTCCTGTCGGACGAAAAATAAATCGGCAGGTATCTGAAAATAAATGCCGGTGTAATGAAAATATCTGCCTTACTATCCTGGAATATCTGCCGGACTGTTGAGGTTGCCTTTGGAGGGGCGCTCTTCCGCTTCTGAACATTTTTGAGCGGGTAATATGCGTTAAAAGCCGGCGAAGTTGTGGAATAATACCTGATATTTTATATGTTTGCAAGATGGAAGTGAAAGATCAGACGACAAACTGCTACCAGCGTATATATCTTGAATATGCTCCGATGCTGCTTCGCTTTGCGGGGAAGTTCGTCTCGGGTTTCTTTGCGGAAGATATCGTGCACGACGTTTTTCTCAAGCTTTGGGACAAACAGGTCTTCCTTCTTCCGGATGCCGATCTGAAACGTATTCTTTACGTTGCTGTCCGCAATGCCTGTATCGATCACCTGCGCCGTTCGAATATGGAGCAGGAAATTCTGGATCACCGGGCCGTCCAGCTCAAACTGGAGGAACTGGACTATTTTGAGTCGTCCGACGAACTGTTTATGCGGAAAGACCTGCTGGATCTATTGATGAAGAAAGTTGCCGAGTTGCCCGAAAGGAATCAGGAGATTTTCCGTCTTTCCTATCTGAAAGGGATGAAAGCGGCCGAGATTGCGAATCAGTTGGGCCTCTCTGTCCGCACAGTCGAGAACCAGCTGTACAGGTCTTTGCTTTATCTCCGTAAGCATTGTTCGCATCTTTTCTTTTATCTTTTTACCTTGATTTGAGCCTAGGGCTTTACTTAAATCCTATTCGCATTCGCCTTCATTTTCAATCGTTCGTATTTAATTTTAAAAAAAGTTTGTTTTTGTGTGAGTACTTTTGGGCTGCCATTCGTTATAAGTTCATAAAGGACTAAGTCATTTAATCTGTCAGATGAAAGAATATATAAAAAACGAACATTATGATTTAATTATAAAATATCTGCAAGGAGGATTAGACTCGCAGGGTATGGATGATTTCTATACTTGGGTGAATGAGAATACTGATAATAAAAAGTTATTCTTTGAAACCAAGGCGATTTATGATGCTTGCAGTAATTCCGACAATCTGACAGAGGATATCCGGAAAAGCTGGGATCGTCTTTTACAAAAGAAAGGAATACAATGCCTGAAAAAGAGTAAATGGCATCAATTTGGTAATTATGCAGCAGTGTCACTGGTCGCAGTCTGTCTTACCTCTGCTTTCTTTCTCTCTAATGAACATGAGACTAAAATAGCCACCCGTTATATCGGAGGGGACGGCCTGGATGCAGATGTGGTCGAGTTGCCGGACGGTACTCAAGTCTGTTTAGGTTCGAAAACCATATTCCGGTATGAAAATGACTATGGTAATAAACAGAGAACCGTTTATCTGGAAGGAGAAGCCTTTTTCGAGGTTGCGAAAGATAAAGATAAGCCTTTCATCGTAAAGACGAAGGAACAGGATATCGAAGCTTTAGGAACTAAGTTCAATGTGACAGCTTACCCTTCCGACTCCCTGCTCACGACCACCTTATTGGAAGGATCAGTCCGGTTGACAACAGAAAACAGGTCGCAGCGTGTTATACTTAAACCCAACCAGCAGCTGGTGTATAACCGCAATACACATATCAGTAATATTTTCGATGTAGATGCGAAACAATATACATCCTGGACTACCGGATATTATTACTTTCCGGAACAGAGCCTGAAAGCTATTCTTTACCGGTTAAGTCATGTCTATGGAGTACAGTTTACTGTCAACTCCGAAAGGTTAAACAGACGCACTTTCACCGGAACATTCTATCGCGGACAAAGTATAAAAGACATTATGGAAATCATCCACCTTTCTATACCGATCAGATACGAGATAGATGAACGCCATGTAACGATTTCAGAAATATAAGCAGTTGTTAATCTTTAAAATGAGGATAGTATGAGTGAGTAAAAAGGTAAAATCAAAAAAGAAGAGAAAATCTTGCCGGATTCTCTCTTCTAAAGTGTGTGATTCAATTAAACTTCCATTGCCGTGGAATAATGTTTAATCTTAAAACATTCAAAAGTATGAATAATCAACGTATAGTTGTTTCCGTAAATCTGAAAAGAACTATAAAAATCATGAAATTAACCGTGTTAATGTTAACCGTTTGCTTGTCGCAAATGGTCGCCGCAACTTATGCGCAAACAGCCAAGCTAAGTGTTTCTGCTAAAGAAGAAACATTAGAGAATGTACTGAAACAAATAGAAAAACAGTCTGAATTCCTGTTTTTCTATAATCTGGAAGAGATCAATAAAAATGAGAAGATCTCTATTAACAAAAAGAATGTAGATATCGAAGATTTACTAAAAGCGATCACCAATAAGACAGGTTTGAAATATACGATCAAAGACCGTCATATTGTATTGACATCCGAAAATTCTCCCGTATCTGTGGGAAGTACACAACAAACCCGCAAAGTAACCGGTGTTGTAAGTGACGCTATGGGACCCGTTGCCGGGGCGAACGTTATTGAAAAGGGTACTTCAAATGGAACAACGACCGATATGGATGGTAAATACTCAATAGAAGTCCCTGCCAATGCCATCTTACAAGTTTCTTTTATCGGATATATCCAGCAGGATATAGCGGTTAAGAACCAGAGTGTAGTGAACGTTCAGCTGAGAGAGGATACACAAGCATTGGAAGAGGTCGTAGTAGTAGGTTATGGTACTATGAAGAAAAAAGACCTGACAGGTGCTGTCGCTTCCGTAAAAATGGATGACGCTCCTGTCGGAACAGTTTCAACGATCAGTCATGCACTGGCTGGAAAAGCAGCAGGTTTACAGGTTAGTACGATCAGTGCACAGCCAGGTGGCCAGTCTACATTCCGTATTCGTGGAGCTGCTTCATCAGATAAGGCAGGAAATGATCCGCTGATCATTATTGACGGCTTTCCTGTAAGCGACCCGGGATCACTGGATAGCGGTAACCAATACAAGGACGGCAATAAAGATAATATCTTATCTTCAATCAACCCGAATGATATTGAATCGATCGAAGTATTGAAAGATGCGAGTTCTACTGCTATTTACGGTGCACGTGCAGGTAACGGTGTGATCATCGTTACTACAAAGCGCGGAAAGAGCGGAGCTGCCAAAGTTCAGTATTCAGGATCTGCTTCTGTTCAGGATATTTCCAAGTCTTATGAGATGTTGGATGCATCGGGCTTCATGCAGGCCACTAATGATTACAGAAAAGAACTGTGGCTGCGTACGAACGGTATCGGTATCTACGGAGGCAAATCAGAATCAGATGTTACTTCGCCTTTCGTTCCCGACTATACAGCAGAACAGATAGCCAATCCCGCACATAATACGAACTGGTTTGATGAAATCTCCCGTTTAGGGTTCCAGACTTCTCATAACCTCTCGATAACAGGTGGTAATGACAATACGAAATACCTGGTTTCAGGAAACTACTTCAAACAGGACGGTGTAATTAAAAATAATGCCATGGAACGTTATTCCGCACGTGTGAACCTGGATCAGAAGCTTAGTAAATATGTAAAGATGGGTGTAAACCTGAATGTTTCACGCAACCAGTATGACAACATCCCTCTGGGTAACGGACAGAATGAAAATGCAGGTATTTTGGTTTCTGCAGCCCAGTTCAACCCGACGCTGCCGGTACGCGACGAGAACGGCGAATATACAATGAACCAGGACGCTTCATTCCTTCCGAACCCTGTATCTCTGTTGGATATTACGGATAAGACAACCAAAGAGCGTTTGTTGGGTACCGTATTCTTTGAAGTTCGTCCGATTCAGGACTTAATGTTGAAAGCAAACTTCGGTATCGACCGCAACTATCAGAAACGTAAACAATATATGCCTACAACAACGTTGTATGGAGCCAGAGAGAACGGATCCGGATATATTGCCCAGGCCGATAACTCTGACTACCTGATGGAATTGACAGCCAATTATACCAAACAGTTCGGCGATCATAACCTGAATGCCTTGGTCGGCCATTCTTATCAGTTGTTCGATTATGAATTCCTGTCAGGAAAAAGCAATGACTTCATTACAGACGGTTTCTTATATAACAACCTGGGAGCCGGTAATGCAAAACGTCCGACTGTCGGATCAAGTGCAACCAAGTCACGTATGGCCTCCTTCTTCGGACGCGTGAATTATTCTTTTAAAGACCGTTATTTATTGACTGCTACACTGCGTGCCGACGGTTCTTCCAACTTTGCCGAAGGAAACCGTTGGGGATATTTCCCTTCTGTTGCCGCCGGATGGAGATTCACTGAAGAAGAATTTTTACAGCCACTGACCAAAGTACTGTCAAATGGTAAATTACGTTTGAGCTATGGTGAAACTGGTAATGCAAATGTAGGGGATAAAGCATACAGCTACTATAAAGTTGGTAATAACAATTTCTTTGGCGGTAGTGCTATCAACGGCGTTTATCTGGACCAGATGGGAAACAATGAACTTACCTGGGAGACCACACGCGAATGGAACCTCGGTCTGGATCTGGGCTTCCTGAACGGACGTATCAATGTAACAGCAGAATACTTCCATAAAGTAATATCAGACCTGTTGAACGAACGTACCTTGCTTTCTTATAACGAAGTTAACAAAATCATTGCGAATGTTGGAAAAACACAGAGCCAGGGTTTTGAACTGACAGTTAACACGACTAATATCCGTAACAAAGATTTTGAATGGACTTCAGACCTGACATTCTCGTTGTATCGTGACAAATGGAAAGAACGCGATCCGAATTGGAAACCCAGTGCATACAGTGAATACAACGGTTATATCCGTTCTTATGCCGGCTATTTGTCAGATGGTTTGGTACAACCGGGTGAAACAATAGATCATATGCCTGGCGCACTTCCCGGACAGGTAAAAATTAAAGATATCAACGGATATGTCTATAATGAAGATGGTTCCATCAAGGTCGATGAACACGGTATTCCGATGAAAACCGGTAAACCTGACGGTAAATTGGATGATGCCGACAAAGTGATCTATGGCTCTGCCGACCCCGGTTATCTGTTCGGCTTCAACAACACATTCCGTTACAAGAATTTCGACCTGAATGTATATTTCTACGGCCAGTTTAATAAACTATCTGCCGGTAGCTATAAGAAAACCTGGATCAGCAATAACGTCAACGACTTGCGCCGCGGTTACAATCAGCCGGTTTCCGTAAGCGATATATGGAGCTCTACGAACCCGAACGGTACGCTGCCCGGTTATTTCCAAACGGAAAGTGCATACGGTACAGGCGACTATTATTACGAAAAGACCTGGTTTATCCGCTGCCGTAACATTACCTTAGGTTATAATATACCGATCAAGACCAGCAAGCATATCTTGTCCAATGTACGCGTATATTTCGATGTGAACAACCCGTTCGTCATCACTCCGTACACAGGTCTTGACCCGGAAACAGATATTTCAAGCGCGGAAAGTACTCCTTCCAGCCTGCAATGGGCTTATCCGAATGTACGTACTTATAGCTTTGGTTTGGATATTACATTCTAATTTATTAATCGATAAAAGAAGATATTAGATCATGAAGAAATTATTATATACATTAATGTGCTGCTGCGCATTAAGCTCATGTACCGACCTGGAACCGGAAAGATATGATGCCATCAATCCCGGATTTTTCCCGAAAACAGAGAAGGATGCGGAAGCATTGGTTACAGGTGGAGTTTATGCTCCTTTCCGTTGTGATAATTATAGCGGTATATTTAACGTTGCTTCCGGTGTACAGATCATCGGTGATATGTCGACGGATATAGCCGTTTGCTGCTGGGTTAATGATGCATGGATCCCGTTGACCAGCCATAACTGGACGCCCAATCATCAATATTCAACGATCAACTACACCAACTATGCAAAATACCTGGGGACTATGACGTTAACCCTGGAACGTATTTCCGGTGTGGAAATGGCTGATGACGTAAAGGCACGCATGAATGCCGAGATACACATGGGGCGTGGTTGGCTAGCCTTCTTATTATATGATTTTTATGGGCCAATCCCCATTCCTACATTAGATCAGCTGAATAATCCGCTGGCAGAAGAGATCATACCGCGTGCTACCCAGGAAGAAATGACTACGTTTATCGAAACAGAATTGAAAGCTGCATTGGAAGGTCTTCCTACCCGTGCCTCTTCTTTCGGACGTTTCGACAAAGGTTTGGCATATACCGTTCTGATGAAATTCTATATGCATGAAAAGAACTGGGCAAAAGCGGTTGAATGTGGTCGTGAACTGATGAAAGCAGATTATGGATATGGTCTGATGGATACGTACCAGTCTATCTTCACACTGGAAAATGAACAGAACAAAGAAATCATTTTTGCCTGTACGGAAGAAAGAGGAACCCAGTTGGAATTATGGCACGATCACTGCCTGCCGGGCAACTATCCTTGCAAAAACAACTCTATCCAACGCTGGGACGGTTTCAAAGTTCCCTGGCCGTTCTATCGCACATTCGATAAAAAAGACGATCGCCTCTCCGTACTGGTTGGTGAATACGTTGGAAACGATGGTGTATTGTTCAATGAAGAATCCGATATTATCAAGCACGGTAATACCTATTCGGGAGCCGTACCGGTTAAGTATGCAGAAGACCCCGAGTCAACCGGCGATGGTAGCCAGATCGACTGGATCGTTTATCGGTATGCCGACGTATTGACATTATTGTCGGAAGCGATTGTCCGTAATAATAATACAGTTAGCCAGGAAGCACTGGATTTACTGAACCAGGTTCGCGTACGTGCTAAACTGAATGCATATACCATGGGCGATGTGAAAGGTACAGACGATTTCCTGGATAAAGTTCTTCAGGAAAGAGGATATGAACTATGGTGGGAAGGCGTACGTCGTTCCGACCTGATCCGCCACGGTAAGTTTATCCAGAACGCGATAGACAGAGGATCCACGACTACCAAACCGGAGTTTGTATTGTTCCCGCTGCCACAAGCAGTAATCAATGAAGGCAAAGGAATTATTATACAAAACGCTGGATATTAATTCGTTTTTTAATGATTTAAATATATATTTGCATTGTGAGAAAGGGCCGCTTTAATTGCGGCCTTTTTTCTCTCTGCTAACAACTAAATATCATGAACTATAAACACTTATTCAGCACTTTGTGTGCATGTTTTCTCCTGCTAGGAGCTACGCAGGTAATACAGGCACAAGATTATCCTGCCAATCCGCTGGAAAAAGAAGGTTACCGCCTGATCTTCCACGATGAATTTGAAGGGAATGAAATTGATAAAAGTAAATGGATTCCGGAATATTTGCCCTCCTGGCCCAAAGACAGGAGTATCTGTACACCTACTTATGAGATGAAAGACGGAGTTATCAAACTCATTATTGATAAAAACTCAAAGAATGAATTCGATAAAAGCATGTATATCTCCGGGTTTATGAGTGCCAGCCGTACAGGGCTTCACCATTATGACCCTAAAAAGAAAGCACTGCACGAGATAAAGACAGAAGCCACTCAGATCAATCAATATGGTTACTATGAAATGCGTGCAAAGATGCAAAACGGAGGAGGTGTACATTGTGCCTGGTGGCTGATCGGCTTCGAGGATGATCCGAACCAAAGCTGCGAGATCGATATTTTCGAGATCTTGGGGACAGATGTGAATAAGATATGGGCAACAGTGCATAGCTGGAAAGACTCTACGATCCAGTATCATACAGAGCATCCCTGGTTTGCCAACAAAAAGTTGGCAGAAGAATTTCATATATATGGATTTGACTGGACACCGGAAGGGGTTGCTGTCTACGTCGACGGCATACAGGTGATGAAGCATAAAGCAGCTATAACATATCCACTTATCCAGATCATCTCTTTTTATGATAACCGAAAAGCGAAAAATGGCTGGACCGGCACCTATGATCCATCCATTCCTTACCCCAAAAGTTTTGATATCGATTATATCCGCATGTATAAAAAGATTCCGGATGGCTATAAGGCCGTTCCTGCCAATGAACTGCGCATAACCTCCATTGAACCGGCCCGTATGGAAGTTACGGAAGGAAAAGCCGTATTGCGGAATATCGACGGGCATATCACTCGTGAACTCCTATATACACCATCTTATGTGAATGTCCATTATAACGACGGAACTGTCACTCAACAGTTTGTTGAATGGGAAGCGCTGAGTGATGAAGCATTCAGCCGGATTCAAAAAGCCGGGACTGTCATTGTCGACGGTAAAATAACCGGTCTATCCGACACTCTGTTAAAAGGGGAAAAGGCAACATTGATCATTACAACCAAATAAAAACAAATACTTATGAAACATATAGCGATTATCTTTTTTTCCATCAGCATGTTGTTAAACCTGGGAACGGGATGTACCTCGGAAAAACAACACCTCACATTCCGTGGTATATATGCCGATGATCCGGCCGGAACAGAAGGTTTACATAATCCGGAACGTGGTTTCCGCTTAGAAGTGGCATTGGATGTCACAGAAAAGAATTATGTATGGGCTCCCGATAAATATCCCGATATCACATCCTATCTGGAAGAAGAAGCAGAGAAGTATGCTTCTGATAGTATATCCCTGGTGCAGACCTATTTCTATCTGACAGGAGCAGTCGGAAAAGCGTTGACAACTGACGATTTTAATACGATGGATATCTTTTTCGATAAACTGCGTGAACTCGGGATGAAAGCCGTTTTACGTTTTGCCTACGAAACTCAATTCATGGGACGCGCGGCTACCGGACCGACTTTGGATGATATCATCCGTCACACAGAACAACTCAAACCATTTCTGGCAAAGAATAAAGATGTCATCCAGGTCGTACAGGCCGGCATGATAGGTGCATGGGGCGAATGGCATAGTTCATTCCATGGACTGGAGAGATCAGACGAGACCAAACGTACCATTCTACAACATATTTGCCGGATGACACCCGAAGGACGTTATATCCAGATCCGTGTACCGGAATATAAGAATCTATTAGATCCCTCCTCCGATGATTATAAACGTACTTCTTTTCACGATGATTTTATTGTCATTAAGAAACATCTTTGGGATGGAGGAATGTCGGAAGGAACACCGGCATACGAACAGATCATGCGTGAATCGGCGTATCTTCCGGTCGATGGAGAATTGCCTTGGGGTACATGGAGTATGAATGAAGATCCGGACAGCCCGGAAGCTGGCTGGATAATTGACGGACTTCAAACGGCAAAGCGTCTTTTCCTGCAACACTATACCTCACTGAGTGCTATTCATAATTATAAGGAGAAAAACACTAATGACAAATATTCCATGAAATACTGGAAGGAAACACCTGTCACGGAAGCTTTCCTGAAAGAGAATAAAATGCCTGTTTCAAATGGTTATTTTAATACTAAAGATAAAAAGATTGCTGAACGTAATATTTTCGATTATATCCGGGATCACCTGGGGTATCGGATTGAGTTACAAGATTTAACGATATCACCCGCCACTGATAAAAACGATAAAGAAATAGAACTGTCGTTGATCAACCGTGGTTTTTCCACACTGTTTAATGAACATCCTGTTTATTTCGTACTGATAGACAATGAAGGAAACATTGTCCATACCGAATTAACTGATGCCAACGTAAACGAATGGCAACCTTACAACCCGGATGATACGCTTTGTACTCCGTTGATCCATAAAATCAAAACGAATATGCATATACCGGAAACCGTCATCCCCGGGAATTATCAGTTAGGCCTATGGATTCCGGATGGGGCTGATCGTTTGAAGAAAAACGCCCGCTATGCAATTCGTTGTGCCAATGGCGATGTGGAATGGCGGGTCTCCGAAGACAATCAATATGGTATAAATATTTTGACAACATTAACAATCTGATAAAATGAAAATAATTAATATTCTGTTGCTATTATGCTTTTCAGCAGTGATACAAGCAAGCCCGATAGACGGGTTATTAGAGCGTATTGACAAGGGAGCTTCCCGTAAGTTTGTCATCGAACAGATCAAATCGCCCACCGACTTTTTTGAACTGGATCAGAAAGGAGATAAAGTCGTTATCCGCGGTAATAATTATGTCAGTATTGCAACCGGAATAAACTGGTATCTAAAATATTATGCAGGCATTCATCTCTCTTGGAACGGAATGCAGGCTACGCTTCCGGAAGTCCTTCCTGCCGTAACAAAAAAAGAACGACATGAAACAGGCCTGAAACTACGTTATGACTTGAACTACTGTACATTTTCTTATACAATGGCATTCTGGGACTGGGATCGCTGGGAGAAAGAGATCGACTGGATGGCTTTGCATGGTATCAATCTGCCATTGGCCATGACAGGGGTGGAAAGTGTCTGGTATAACGTTTTGAAAAAGTTGGGCTACAACAAGGAGGAGATCAACGAATTTATCTCCGGTCCCGGTTTTATGGCCTGGTGGCTGATGAATAACCTGGAAGGCTGGGGAGGTCCTAATCCTGACAGTTGGTATCGGCAACAGACCGTTTTGCAAAAGAAGATACTGAAACGTATGCGTGAATACGGTATCGAACCTGTATTACCGGGATATTCCGGCATGGTTCCTCACAATGCCAAAGAAAAGCTGGGACTGAATGTTTCCGACCCGGGCTTATGGTGCGGTTATCGCCGTCCGGCTTTCCTTCAGCCTACCGATCCCCGCTTTCAGGAGATAGCTTCCCTTTATTACAAAGAGATGGAGAAATTGTTTGGCAAAGCCAATTATTACAGTATGGACCCGTTCCATGAAGGAGGTAACGTTGCCGGAGTCGATCTGGATGCTGCCGGCAAAGCAATTATGTCTGCCATGAAGAAGGTAAATCCGAAAGCCGTTTGGGTAGCCCAGGCGTGGCAGGCCAATCCTCGTTCAAAGATGATTGAGAATTTGAAGGCCGGAGATATGATCGTCCTCGATTTGTTTGCAGAAAGCCGCCCGCAGTGGGGAGACACCGAGTCGACCTGGTACCGTAAAAGCGGTTTTGGACAACACGACTGGATCTATTGTATGCTGCTGAATTATGGCGGTAATGTCGGTCTGCATGGAAAGATGGCGCATGTAATCGATGAATTCTATAAGGCAAAAGAAAGTCCTTTCGGTAAAACGTTATGTGGCGTCGGTATGACGATGGAGGGTAGTGAAAACAATCCGGTCATGTTTGAGTTATTAACCGAACTCCCCTGGAGGGAGCAACGGTTCGATAAAGAGGAATGGCTGGCAAACTACGTTCGTGCCCGTTACGGTTCTGAAAATAAAACGGTGGAAGAAGCCTGGACGCTACTCAGTAACTCGATCTACAACTGTCCTCCTCAATCCGTTCAGCAGGGAACACATGAATCTATCTTTTGTGCACGTCCGTCGGAAAATGTTTATCAGGCCTCCAGTTGGTCGGAAATGTCTGATTATTACAATCCCCAGGATGTTATCCGTGCTGCTCGTCTGATGGTATCGGTAGCCGATCAGTATAAAGGGAATAATAACTTTGAATATGATCTGATTGATATTGTTCGCCAAGCCATTACAGAAAGAGGCCGTCTGTTATACAAAGCCGTGATGGCCGCTTATACATCAGGAGATAAGACACTCTTTGAAATGGCCTCCCGGCATTTCCTGCAACTGATCCTTTTGCAGGATGAATTATTAGGAACACGCCGTGAGTTTATGGTAGGAAACTGGATTGACCAGGCTCGTAATCTGGGAAAGACTCCTGAAGAAAAAGCCTTATATGAGTGGAACGCACGTGTACAGATTACCACCTGGGGCAACCGTCAGGCCGCTGACGAAGGAGGTCTGAGAGATTATGCCCACAAGGAATGGAACGGGATACTAAAAGATTTCTACTACATGCGATGGAAAGCCTATTTCGACAATCTTACCCTGAAGATGAATGGGAAAAATCCAGAAGAAATAGATTTTTATGCATTGGAAGAACCTTGGACAAAAGAGACGGATCCGTATCCATCTAAACCTGGAAACGACTGTATTCCAACTGTAAAACATATATTCAAAGAAATATTTGAATAACAAAAAAGGAGTAGAATTATCGTTCTACTCCTTTTCTTTTTTACTTTATCTTCTCAAACCAGGGTAATCTTTCCAGAGGAGCATTCACCTCTATAGTTTTAGGGCCACGGAATTTTTTGCCGGTATCATCTCTCCACTCTCCTTTGGGCAACATAACCTTACGTACATGTTCTTTTGTCAGGATCGGAGCTACCAGGTACTTATCTCCCAACATGAACTGATCTTTGCAATTTACAAATCCCTGATGAGGAAAAGCATATTCCATATGACGAATGATCGGTTCGCCTGTTTGTGCTGAAGAACGTGCTTGATCCAGAATATAACCACCCATCTTTTCATGCAAATGAGCATAATCACGACAGATAGCCAGATGCTTTTCATCGAGGATGCGCCAAGGTGCTACAGAAAACTGCATCATAGGCATCAATGTATGCACCTGGCAGGAACGAACAATCAATTCCTGATCCAATTTGGTCTGGTCAATACCCAAAAAAGAACCGAACTGCCCCCCACCGATCATATCTGGACAAGCATAAGCATATCCTAACAGACCCGCAGCAATCATATCAGGGATCAACAAGCCTACTGCATTCCAGGAATAGTCTTTATCCCCCAAGCGTTGCACTAAAGGTTGCCCTCCCATCTTCCAACCGGCACGGTATTCGTTGAATGGGAAATCCAGACCTATTTTTGCCCAATATTCACACATATCTACTGAAGTAGCGTCTTTATCATAGAATTCTAGATCGGGATCACTGTAAGGACCGATATCACCTGCATCAAATTTGAAACCATCCACACCGTACTTATCCTGCATATTACGTAACTGTTGTTTCAAATGTTCCGCAGCTGCCGGATTACTCAGATCATAACATGCACTATATCCGTTCCACCAAGGAATAATAGCCGCCTGGTTAGTTCCTTTTTTCTTGATTAAATAATTTTTTTGCTGCAATTCGCGAAATTCTGGACTATCCGGGCTAACAAACGGGCAGATCCATAACATAATACGGAATCCGTCTTTATGGAGCTGATCGATCATACCTTTCGGATCAGGAAAACGTTCGGGTTTAAAATCAAAATTACCATAATATTTCTGCCAGTTGTCATCAACCATAAAAACACCTACGGGAAATTTATATTTCAAAATATTGTCGGCATATTTCAATACATCTTCCTGATTCTGATTGTACATCAGTTCAATCCATGTGTTATATTGAGGCATGGAAAAGAATAAAGAGTCAGGTAACTGACCAGAGGGAGGGAAATATTTTGCAGATGCGGCTATATAGGCATCTTTCAACGTATTACCTGCTAATACCGGTTCTATATTTTCAAAATCGGAAAACAGCTGTAATATTCCGTTTTCAAACTTGAATGAAAAAGGTTTATCACTCCATATGTATCGTCCCTCTGATGAAATCAAAAGGGGAACATTCTGATTATTCAAATTCTCAGTAGAAAGATCGAACAGACGCATATTTTCCTTAAACGGCATTTGAGAGCCAAGTGCCACCATGCCTCCCCACCATTTTTCATTTTCCAAAGAAGATATTTTGGATTCATATTTACTTCCTGCCCAACAAGGTAATATTCCTAAGATTACAACCAGGGACAACAAAAAGGCTTTCATCGAATGCTTCATGTTTGTTTTATTAGATTTATTAATTCCCCCGCAAAGATAGGGATAACTTCTTATTTTCTAAACATAAAAGTGGCCAAGAGATTCAGATCTCCCGGCCACTAATTATATATCTTATTACCGTCGATTAAAACGTATGATTTAGGAATTGTTTAGCCCAAATCAAATTCGGATTCATATCTACAGCTTTCTGAAGCAATACTTTTCCTGTAGCGTCATTGCCCTTATAACATTCCAACAAACCTTTCAGATAATTCAAATTAGCAATCCGTTCATCCCGCGAACCGTCTTCTCCGAATTTGGAATAAGCATCGACTGTTACTCGTCCGGCTAACTGTTCTTCAATTTCAGTAGAAAGCTTTTGAAGTAACTCTTTCGATTCCGCCTGTCTGCCGGCCTCATTCATTGCCAGAGCATTGAATAAAGTATTCTCTGAAGCCAACTCCATACGCCGTCTTCTTACCTGACTGTTTGCAGCAATGTCAAAACTTTCTTTTGCCTTCTTCTTGTTTCCTAAAGCCTGATAAGCTTTACCCAGATAATAATATCCCTTAGCACTATGCCCGCCGGTTTCCGGCCGGCCTACTTCGAGATTTTCTGGATACAGATCGGCTGTTTCAAACTCTTTTACAGCTTCCTTATAATTTCCTGATTTAAGTAAATCCATACCTTTCAACAAATGAGAATCGACATAAATATCATGTATCTCACCTCCGCCTTCCCAAACGTGGAAATGACGGGCAGTCATTATATCGATAGCCTTATCATAAGCTCCGGTTTCATTATACAATGTCAATAAACGAATAACGGCTTCATCATGTTTCATAACTGTTGACAAGTTCTTTTCCAATACCGCTAAACGTTCGGTTGCCGGTTTCTTTTCTTTCTCATAGAGTATATCCAGTTCCTGGAAAATGCGAGGATCCTGATTATTATATTCAATTGCTTTCTCATAACCGGCTATTGCTTTTCCTAGCTCGTTCAAGCGGTTATAACCAAAGCCTAAGTTACGATAGGCTTGGGCGAAAACCGGATCCTTTGCTACTGCCTGCTCCCAGCAAGCCATTCCTTTCTCTTTCTGCCCCAGGAAATAATACAAATTACCCAGATAATAAGGAGCACGGGCATCTTCAGGAGATTCCGAACAAACGGTCGACAGGATATTTATTTCCTCCAAACGGAATGGAAAACACCAGTCGGTAGCAAGTGAAGAAGCTTTCTTCCATTGTGCCAATGCTATCTCCTTCTTCCCTGATAACAGGTTATAATAACCATTATAATAATATACTAAAGGAGAAGATGTGTAAGGTTCACCGATTTGCAGGGCTCTATTCAGTAAAAGAGTAGCTTCCTCATAGGCACCCGCATGGGCATATTCCAAGGACATTTCCAATAGTTCCTGCACCCGAATAATACCTTCACCACGCTGTTTCTCAGCCCTATCCAGGAAATTCACACCATTCCCACTCAGAAAACTTTGCTCTGCCATACTCCAATAATCCAATGGATCGATAGCGACAACCTGTTGTATTTGTTTCAACGCATCCTCTGTTTGTCCCTGTTTTCTCAACAAATAAGCTTTCAGTGTCAAAGCTTTTGTATCTCTTCCTCCGACTGCCAACGATTGATCGACCAGATCCAATGCCTCAGGCAAATTTCCTTTTAGGGCTGACAACTGTGCCAATGCCAGATAAGCCGGGTGTTGGAATGTCGGATACCAGGTGGCTTTCCAATACTGGTCTGCGGCCTCTTTATAACGACCTTGCATCTGATAAATCAATCCGAGGTAATAATGCGGTTCCGGATCCTTCACAACCGTATAATCTTTGGCCGGACGGAGTAATGCACGTTTCAAATGTTTTTCTGCCATTCCCCATTCCCCAGCTTTGGCATAATGGATACCCATAACCGTATTCACACGCGAATCGAATGAATCTCGTTTCAATGCCTCATTATAGAAATCCATCGCATTTAAACGGGCATTATGGAATTGCTCCACACGAAGTCCGGCATAATATAATTCTTCTACTGTCTGATAGTCTTTCACTGGCTTAGTCCCTTCAACAACTTCAGGAAGTTCTTTTTTCTCCAACTCCACCGGTTGATAAGCAACCAACTCATTCCCCTTATTATCCAGTAAAACAGCACGAAGGCTTGTTTCTTTCACTGTAGCCGGAACCGATACAGTTGTTGTAAACGGAGTTGCTGGATCGATAGAAATCACCTTCTCAAACAATACTTTACCGTCCTGTTGTAGCAAAACTTTTGCATCAGGATATTTAGTCGTTGCATTAAATCCAAGAAAAACTTTTCCGGATGCTTTTTTCTCCAGGTTAACAGCAGCATCGTCATTCGCATTCTTCACAGAACCTATATCACGAATACCATACCAACGTTGAACGAACTCACGTGTTTCCCCTGGTCCTACCCAACTATAATCCGGTTGATTATCCGAATAAGCACCGACCATCAGTTCCAGATAATGTCCGTCTTTGTCAGATAGCATCTTATTCCACATCTCTCCACTCGGGTTGTTGCCCCATAAGAAAAACTTCTTACCATTGACAATATGGTGGTTAGCTACATGTACCGTACCTGCCTGTTTCCCATGATCGTAACCGGCCAGGAAATTGTCTTCGAAGTTCCAGGCGAAGATAGAGCGGGAATTACCGGTATAGTTCTTCCACCAGGCAAGTCCAACTTCATTACCACTACCGCGAACCGCTTCTCCCATAGGCCATTTGGTAAAATAGACCTTGGAATGATCCGTACCGAATTGTGTAGCCGGCGGAAAAATGACTTCATAATCCTTATTACAATGTACAGAAACATTGGCCCAATAAAGAATAGACTGTATGAACGGCGTACGATTAATGATCTTCACTTTGGCTTCCACCCATGAGCGATTCGGATAGACAGTGACACCCACCGACCATTTCATACGATGACGCAGCTCCATTTCACCCACCCAGATCGTTTTACTTCCATCTTTATTCTCTTCTATCTTCCAATCGATAGGCATGTAACTGGAAGGACGATGATGATGAGGGATATTCCATTCCACTCCTCCGGACAGCCAGGCTCCGAGCATACCGATCAAAGCCGGCTTTATACCTGTCTGCCGATAAAATATTTCATAATCATTCGTCTTATCGGTTGCCGACAAAATACGTCCTCCGATCTCAGGCAGCACGCAAACATTCACATACTCATTATCCAGATAAACGGCATCATAGGTTTTGTCTACTTTCTCATCCGTTAATATATCATAGAGCGGATAAGGATAAATATGTCCCTGAGCTCCCTGATATACACGCCCGGTAAAAAAGATAGGGTTTACATCCGGTGCCCCGATTTCATAAGTAGGCAATACCAATGGTTTCTCTGTAACTTTGACAGTCTGAGCGAATAATTGAGGGACTGATAACAGAAGCGCCAGCCCTATAATAAATGTATTTTTCATAGATCACTTAATGTTATAATTAATAATGGATAGCCGGTGTTTTAGGTATATCGGCACTATAAGCCTCCACTTTTCCTATTGCGACATCATATATACGTTCATTCGTTGTTGTCATAGCCTCTGTCAATTCCGGATAAGGAATATTGCAGGTCGTAACAACTCCTATATTATAATTCTCTCCATCGAAACGGCCGTAGTAAGGTTGATCGATCCACTGAAAATAATGCATACCGACCAATTCCGGGCGTGCAAAACCTTGTTCTATATAGTTCCGGTATGCTGCAGCACGTTCCTGTTGGTTCAGGACACCGATTATCCCTGTAGCAGGTAAAGCCCTGTCTACAGCTCCCTGATGGAACTCCCCAATCATTACGGGTTTTCCGCTTCGTTCGGCAATTTCAGCTGTGGGAGGCGGAACCAATCCGTAACCATTTATAGAAAAGACGTCGAAACGCTCTCCTGCCTTGTAAAGTAAATCAGAACTTAACCAGGCATAACGCATTCCTAAATTCATATGATTCTTGTCAATCTTGACCACTTCGTCGCATGGGATATCGACATACATCTTCACCATAATTGTTGAGAACTCATAGAAGTCATTATTAGCCACATCCGAAGGATACTCCTTGAATGTACAATCCTTCAAAGATGCAAAATCCTTCAGCTTCAAATTCCATTTTTTATTTACAACCGCTATATCTCCCTGATATTTCTTTTCCAGCCAATTAATAAATTCATCTTTAGTACGTGAAGTCTGCCGGGTAGCAAACATTTCATAAGCCAGATTATGATAACCGAAAGCCCATTGAGGTTCGTTCCTTAAAAAATAGCCAACCATATACGGATCGTCTTTATAATCTGTTAATTGACGGGCGAATGCTTTGGCATTTTGCAGATATTCATTAGAAAAGACATCCGGAAAGTCACGATAAAGCGAAACAGCCGTACCTGGAAAATCACGTAAAGGCAAAACATAAGGGATACGACTTTTGCGGGCAAAATCAATATCCGACCAGTTTCCCACCGTATTAAACCGAATCTTTTTCATCAGATTTTCTGTGAGCTTATCCCATTGACTTCTCCAATCCTGACCATACACACGGATCATATTGGCAATATAAAAATCAACCGCCTTGAAACCTCTTCTATCTTTTACAGCTTCTGCATACGTAGCATCTCCCTCCTCCGGAAGCCACTCGAACAGATCTTCCATACCATTCACCGGTCCACTGGAATTGGGACCTATACAGTCAATACCTACACTTAAAAAGGCATATCCGTCCGGATCGACCAGCCACCAACGAGTCCCGTCATGCTGAGTCCTGAAAAAACCGGTGCCTTTAAACTGTTTCTTTTTCCAACCGCCGAACCGTCCCCATTCCGAAGGATAACCGACATTCTCGATTTCTTTGGCTATCGCCTGATTCTGGCGGATCATATCCTCTTCATCTTTCAATTTACCAAGCCACTCTTTATCTTTCCATTGTCCTAATTGGTCGATAACCGGAGTAGAAATAGCTGGATAAGGATCTGGTAACGAATCTGTAATAGAAACAGAAGCCAGTTCGTAAGAAGTCCGATAATTACTCCCGTCATAAGGTCCGAAACGAAGAACCACCTTAATAATATCCTCCGGAGCCAACCGATTACCACTGACCGTACCTTTCAACTGGCGAGGAGAGCGGGGAACAAACAATTGTTGTGCATCCAGATAAGACAAAGGAAAAACGACCTGTGTCTTCAGCTGCGGCAACACGCCCATCAAACAAGAGATCCACGGCATATCCTTATCTGTACCGGAGGTTTCACCTCCTTGAAGAACGATCTTCTCAGCAACGAAATTCTTCATATCCTTATAAAACTCGATATTGATAACGCCACTATACTGCGCCTCACCATACAGTTCAAACACCAGATAATTTCCCTGGTTCCAAACCGGTTTGTCACCTTTTTCCCAGATCACGACACCCTTATTACCATCTTCAGGCGAAACATATAATACATTCTTCTTAAATATATCACTCTGCTTCATACCTGTCTCCGTGTCTGCATAACGGGCCGCTATCTTTTGCATATCAAAAGATTGTACACCTCCATGCTGAGAATTACAAGCCACAGTCAATAGCCCCAATAGCCCAACAACTAATCCTACTACATTCTTTTTCATAACCTATCTCCTCTGTTTTTTCAGATATAAACTACTCCACTTTGCCCAGGCTTTCTCAGAGTCATCACTATACTTCCGGTCTATTTCCTCCATTTTCGCCTTATCACCAAACATACCCGAACCAATCTGCTCGTATGCTCCGAAATCAGTATGTCCATCTTCTAAAAGATTTCCCCAGAAATCATGCTTACCGGAAAGAGGCACATAGATACCAGTATTGATACAAGGGGAATTCGGTTGTAACTGGTAACCTCTCAACGAGCATAATCCTTCACCACCGCTACCGGGAGCGACAAAAAGAGGATCAGCCACCAATTTCTCAGGATCATCAGGCAGGCCATTTTTCCAGGGGCCGTAGTAACAGTTATGATAAAACAGCTTATCAGGAGCACCTGTAGCAGGTTTGACCGATTCATCAAAAGTTCGAGTCAATACTTCTCCGGTAGAATAGGCTGTTCTGAAATAACTCTGCCCTGAAGCATAAAAGATATTATTGTAATAAACAGCCCCCAGCTTACTCTTATCTACCGAACCATCGTTACCACAGAAGAAATCCAGATCCACTGTACCATAATCGATATAAAAGACATTATTGTACAAGATATTACGATCACTAATATCACATTGCATTTGTACCAGGTGCGTCTGATCGTTTTCACTTATATTATAACGGGCAATATTCTCAAACGTACGATTCATCAGCAATAAAAAACCATGATTATTCTGACTGTAATTATACTGGGCAATGCAACGTTTGCAATAAAAGTCGAAGTCGTAAGCAAATCCATCACCATTCCCCGGCTGACGTCCTGTATCATAAACGGCATTATACTGCATAATCGTCTCTTCCGCATCCTGTATCCAAATGGCAGCCGTATGTGGCCACCAGCTTTCGCCTCCCTTCAGATCAAGATATCCGGAACGCATACAAGTGCGTTTAGCCACATTATGTTCTATCATGCCCCGATAACATCCACCTACAAAAATTCCGTCTCCACCCAGATTTTCCATATAATTATGACGGACATTCAGATTATTCTTACAGCCGCGAACAATGATACCACATTTATCAAAACGTTCGATACGGTTATTTTCAATCAGTACATCGTTCAGGGTCGTATTCATACGATTGTTGTTAATACCTCCCCTTTTATTCTGGATCTGTACTAATATGGCACAACTATTATAACCGGTATATTCCGTATCACCGCCAAGCTGTCCCCATATATCATGGATATAGCAATCACGGATTATTATATGTTCTACCTGTTGATTTTCCCCCCGGGCCAGTGCTACGATACCCTGCCGTCCGATTCCTAGTTCAGGGGCGGCACCACTAGTAACTTCCATATTCTCTATTATCCACCAAGATTGATTGTTGAGGCGGATTCCGGCACCTTCGGCATCACCTATATTAATTATCGGTTTAGTCTCTCCGCCATAACAAGAAAGGAGGATCGGATTTCCTTTCTCTCCGGATCCCTGTAACTTGAGCTGTCCTTTCCAGACAGCTCCCGACTCAAACAGGATCTTGTCACCCGGAAGAAAGGTAACATTATTCACTTTATCCAAACTTTTCCATGCAGCTTGAATAGACAAGCCGGATGCATTATCATTCCCATTGGGAGATACAAAATACGTTTTGTTCTGGGCATAGACAACCAAAGTCATAAATACCAGACATATCGATAATAAAATCTTCTTCATTTTCATGTGATTAGCGGTAAATGAATATATAAACGATTATCAGTAACCCGGATTTTGTTCCAGAGCTCCATTAGAAAGGGTTACCTGATCTTCAGGGATAGGTAACAGTTCACTCTTACCTTCTACAAAGTTCTTTCCTTTGATAGAATTATACTTTTGAGAATACGCTTTCATGATACTTCCAAGACGGCCTTGACGAGCCAGATCCCAAAAACGTTGTCCCTCACCGGCCAGTTCGACACGACGTTCATGCCAGATAAGATCACGTAACTTATCTTTTCCGGTTTCCGTGATTTTCGGTAACACATTGTCAGCGGTAGCATTCAAACGGGCTCTGCTACGGACTTGTTCCAGGTAATCGAGGGCTTCTGTTGTCTTTCCTAATTCGTTGGCTGCCTCAGCCATATATAACAATACATCGGCGTAGCGATAGAAGATTATATTCTTAGGACAATCACTCTGGTCGACCTGTGAACGCTGTGCATAAGGAATATACCATTTCTTTGGTTGATATCCTGTAGAACTGGCTTTGTTATAATTAATACGCCCGTCAAAGAATTCTCCGGGGAAAATAACAGTTGCATTCAGACGGGGATCACCATCTTCATAACTCTTCACCAGATCCTCAGTAAGGCAATGCATAGACCATCCGTTATGCCATTTCACGGGATCGTTAGGATCGGCATCATGCTCATAGAAAGAAAGGATCGAACCTTCATTCGAGTCTGCCCAACCTGTACCGCTGATACTGTGCTGAATCTCGAAAAGCGATTCGATGCCATTCTCATGCTCGAGAGTAAAAACATCCGCATAATTAGGTTCCAAACCATACTCGCCCGAATTCACCACTTCTTTCAGTGCATCATAAGCTTCCTGGAATTTCCCCTGATAAATATACACCTTACCAAGCATGGCATAAGCAGCCCCTTGTGTAGCGCGACCTAAATCAGCAGCCTCATATTCACTTTTCTTCGGTAAAAGTTCGATTGCCTTCTTCAGATCCTGCGCTATAAACTCCCAGGTATCTTCAATGGAAGCGCGGGACATATAATATTCCTCGTAAGAAAGTACATGATCGATAATAGGCATCCGTCCATACTGCCGTGTCATGAAGAAATAATTAAATGCTCTCAGGAAATGAGCTTCACCTAGGAACTGGTCTTTCTTGGCCGGTGATAAATGATCAGCATTAGCCGTAATACTTTCTATTGCCTGAGTAGAAGCGGAAATTCCTCTGAAACCTTGCGCCCACAAAGCATTACTCACCCAGTTGGTGGGAAGATTATCGAACTTTTGAAGTGATTGGGCTACAGAGCCCAACCAGGAGAATGCCTCGCTATTATTATTACCTAAATCCGAATCATCCGAACAGTCGTCTCCAATTATCATGAAAGGTGCCAACTGGAAGGATTCATTCTGCATAATGGAATAAATACCGATGATCGAAGTATTCGCCTCATCATCCGTGGAGTAATAGGTCTGAACTGATGTCTGAACTAAAGGAGTCTTATCCAGAAAGTCCGAACATGAACTTAATAATAGTACTATTGATAAACCTACAAGTATCTGATGTGTTTTCATAATATCATGCCTCTTTAAAAGTTAATAACTGTTCCGATCATAAAAGATTGAGCCTGCGGATATTGCCCTCTATCAACCGAAAGATCTGTTGCCACCTCAGGATCAAAGCCGCTATAACCGGAAATTGTAAACAGATTCTGTGCCGAGATATACAAGCGGATAGATGGCTTAAAGCCTTCAGCTAATCTGGGAGAGAATGTATATCCTAACTGGATATTCTTCAAACGCAGATAAGAACCATTTTCTACATAATAATCGGAATTACGGAAGTTACGACTGTTACGGGTCAAGTCCTTGGTCGGAATAGACTGGACATTAGAGGTATTCTCTCCTCTCCAGTAGTCGTCCAGATATTCCTGGCGTACATTCTGCTTACCATCAAATCGCATATAATAATACTTAGCAGCATTATAAATTTCATTACCGGCTACCCCCTGGAACAAAAGGCTCAGATCAAAATTCTTATAACTTGCATCGAATGAAAGACCATAAGTAACATCAGGGATCGGATTTCCGATAAAGTCCATATCGCCATCGTCGATCTTACCATTATTATTCAAGTCCTTAAATTTGCGGTCACCCGGTTTGGCATCCGGCTGGATTAAGCTACCGTCTTTTACATACGCATCGATCTCTGCCTGATTTTGGAAGATACCATCTGTTAGATAACCATAGAATTGTCCGTAAGGTTTACCCACTTCACTACGGATAATATTCCCCAAGGCTCCCTGCAAATCAATCAATGTATAGTCATACGGGATACTGGCTACCAAAGCCTCTGAGGTTCCGAGACTCGTCACTTCATTCTTTACAAGAGCAAAATTACCATTGATACTGTATGTGAAATCACCTTTACTTCCTTTAAATCCAAGTGAAAACTCGAAACCTTTATTCTGCATCCCCCCTACATTACGAACCATACTACCAAATCCGGAAATACGAGGTATTTGTTGCGTCAATAAAATGTCTTCAGTCTTTCTAATATAGTAATCGGCTGTTACACTCAACCGATTATTAAGCAGACTTAAGTCGACTCCAAAATTCAACTGAGTGGATGTTTCCCACTTGGCATCCAGATTACCGATACCGGAAGGCAGAGAACCGTTTATTCTGTCCTGATTTTGCCCCAAGGTATAATATTGTTGTTGTGAAATCGGAGTTAAATAGGGATAATAGGATTTAATATTTTCATTACCAATGGCACCGTAACCAGCTCTCACTTTGACATTGCTTAAGACATTTTGTTCCCAGTTTTTAAAGAAACTCTCTTCCGATAATTTCCAGGCAAGAGCGGCTGAAGGGAAATATCCCCATCGGTTATTTTTAGTGAAACGCGAAGAACCGTCGGCGCGAAAACTTGCAGTTACCAGATAACGATCCAATAAATTATAATTGATACGGCCCAGGTATGACAGCATGGTCAGTTCCGCACCATCGCCTTTAGCCAACGGGTTTTCGGTTGCAGAATCAAAATACCAGAACTCATCACTTTCAATAGGTACATTTTGCTTCGTTACTTCATAAGAGTCATCTGTATAACTACGGGCAGACATCGCTCCCATCACCGTCAGATCATGTTTCTCGTTAAAATTGTGGTGATAAGTCAGCATATTCTCCCAGGTCCAATCGATAGTACGGGATGTCTTCCTAGATACGGTATTCATTAAGGTTGAATTATCCGCTGTTTCATAAAAAACAGGAACAAAATCGCTATCATGATTATTTCTTACTTTAATACCATAGCGGGAGGTAAAGACCAGGTCTTTCGTCAGATTCAGGTCAGCACTGAAATTACCGACAAAATACAAACGTTTGTTTTTTCCGTTATTTCGGGCAATTCTACCAGCCGGATTCTCCAGTCTCATCTTTCGAATACCTGTATAGTAATTTGTTTCCGGATTGATAACCGGTATATCGGGAGGAGCAATCAAAGAAGAAAGGAAAATACTGGTAGGATCCAATCTTTTATGATCGGTCATAGCAACAGACAGCGAGGTTGTGAACTTTAGGAAACTGGTTGCTTTAAAGACATTATTCTGGTTTAACGATATACGATCAAAATCGGTAGATTTTACGATACCTTCTCTCTTATAATAGTTCGCACTAAAGACAGACTGTACTTTTTCGCCGCCACCAGTCATACTTATGTTATAATTCTGGAACTGACCTAAATGGGAAACAGCGTCATACCAGTCTGTATTATAAGGCATATTAGTTGTGCTCGAATACAAAGGATCTTCATCTGCATTTGTATAGGCCAGATTGGATAACTCCGCATATTGTGAAGAATTCAGCATAGTAGGCTTTGAAGCCAGGCGTTCAATACCATAATAAGCATTGAAATTAACCTTTAAATCACCGGCTTTGCCTTTCTTCGTTGTAATAACAACTACGCCGTTGGCACCTCGGGAACCGTAGATGGCACAAGCCGAAGCATCTTTCAGAATCTCGATCGACTCGATATCATTAGGACTCAAATGATTAATATCGCTCATTGGAAAGCCGTCCACTACATAAAGCGGAGAAGAATCATTCGGAGTTCCCACACCACGAATCTGGATGGAAGCCGTTGCATCGGGCGAACCGGACCCTAATGAGACAGAAACACCTGCTGCCCGCCCTTGCAAAGCCGCTACCGGCGAACTGGTTGCCATTTTGGTAATATCTTCGGCTTTTACGGATGAAACTGAACCAGTCAGGTCGCTTTTCTTTACCGAACCATAACCGACTACGACCAGTTCGTCCAATGTCTGGGCGTCTTCTCTCATCACGATACTCAAAGATTTTTGGTTAGCGACCTTGATCTCCTGCGATAAATAACCCACATAAGTAAACTTCAATACGGCATTTTCAGCGACTTCTAAAGTAAACTGGCCGTTTAAATCCGAGATCGTCCCGTTGGAGGTTCCTTCTTCTAGAATATTCACTCCAATGATAGGGCCACTCGCATCTTTTATAACACCGGAAATTGTTCTTTTTCCACTTTGTTGGGGAACTGCCACTTCTGCTTTATACAGCACAATATGGCGATCTTTTATAACATACCTTAATCCGGTATTATTAGATATGAGATTCAATACATCTTTAATATTAGTATCTTCTTTGTTTATAGAGATCTTAGTGTTTTTATTGATCTCTTCCAGATTATAGAAAAACAGGTATTCGGATTGTTTTTCTATTTGTTTCAGTACATTCTCCAACGTTTCATTCTTTGCAGAAACTGTTAGTTTTGCAGTCTGTGCATAAGTTGCGGCAAAAACTTGAGACAGACAAACAGTTAGCATTAGCACGGTTAACTTCATAATGTTTATAGCTCTTTTCGGTTTTACAAAAGCAACTATACGTTGATTATTCATACTCTAATAGTTTTAAGATTAAACACTTTTTCCACGGCAATGGAAGTTTAATTGAATCACACCCTTTAGAAGATAGTATCCGGCAAGATATTTTTCTCCACTTCTTACTTTTTACGTTATCCACTCATACATTACATTTTTAAAGGTTAACTAATCCATATCGCTCATTCCGAAATCGTAACATGTCTTTTATCAATCTTGTATTTGATAGGTACGGACAGGTTAATAACTTCCATGATATCCTTTATACTTTCCCCACGATAGAATGTACCGGTAAAGGTACGTTTGTTCAAGTCTTTCGATTGAATAGTGAATTGTGCACCATACACATGGCTCAACCGATCGAGAATAGATTCCAATGTTTGTTCGGAAAAATAATAATAACCGGTTATCCAGGATGTATATTGCTGAGCATCAACCCGGTTCAAAGAAATACTTTTTCTATTCCGGTTATAAACAAACTGCTGGTTTGGCTGTAAGATCGCCTGCCTGTCGATACCCAAAGTCGTCAACCGGACAGACCCTTCCAATAAAGTCGTTACAACCAGCGAATCCAACGGATAAGCCATTACGTTGAACTTGGTTCCGAGGGCTTCGATATCCTGTTCTTTTGTTTTTACGATGAAAGGTTTGTCTTTTTGTTTGGCTACATCAAAGTAGGCTTCCCCTTCCAGATAAACGATACGTTGTTTTTTACCAAAGTCCTTATCGTAATGGAATGTCGTTTTTGATCCCAGGCTGACCTGCGTACCGTCGGGTAACTCAACCACATCCGCTTCCAGCCCATCGCCTCCAATATATCTGGAATATAACCCATTATCAACATCTCTCGAAGAAAAGAAGAATACAGAACTGATAGCTACCGCAATCAAGGCCACGGCAACATAGCTACCGATTTGATACCAAAGTCTGAAGCTGCGGGATTGTGAATTTTCCTTTTTATTAAGTAAATTCAGCCAGCTCTCATCGATATTCAGGGCTTCTCCTAAAGAAGTACCGGCATCATACATGGCCTTGATCTCAAAGAATAGTTCCTTGTTGGAAATACTCTCTTTCACCCAATCGTAAAAAAGATCTGTTTCTTCTTTAGACAGATTGCCTTGTAAATAGCCTATAATTAGCTCTGTATGTTCGTTTTCCATGATATCTCCTTTGTATAGTCACCCTTCGGTGACTTAGTCCTTTATGAACTAGGTCAATAAAAAGGGGCATGTTGTAGATTGTACCTGAAACAGGAAAAGGGTGCATATCATTTATAGATCAATATATTTCTAAGTCTTATTTCTGTGTCGCTAAAAGGAATCTAACATTCAAATAAATTTTTATCTTTGCCGGAGTTAATGGAGAGAAAGAGATATGGAAAAGCACACACTGAAGGATATAGATGCTACAGTACTGAGACGCCTGAAGGAAGGAGATGAAACTGCTTTCGAATCTATTTATTGGAAATATAATTCGCATGTCTTCAACTTTATCAATTCGCTATTGTATGACAGAGTTTTGTCCGAAGATATTACTCAGAGTGTTTTTATGAAAATATGGGAGAGACGTGAATCGATAGACCTGGATAAGGGTTTTGATGCGTATCTCTTTACTATAGCCCGTAATATGGTCTATAAGGAAACGGAGAACCGCCTGTTATCTGAGTCTGCATTTTATGCATTGTCCCAGCAGCAAACTAATGAAGACTTTCTGATGGAAGAGAAAATCGATGCAGATTCACTCCGTCTCTATATCGATAACCTGATCGAACAATTGCCTCTGTCCAGAAAAGAAATATTTAAGTTAAGCCGTAGAGAACACTTGTCGAATAAAGAAATTGCTGCCCGTCTATCGATCTCCGAAAAAACAGTAGAGACTCAACTCTACCGTTCATTACGTTTTTTGAAAGAGAAATTATCCAATGATCATTTATTGGCTATATTACTGGTTGTATTGGCTAATGAATGTTAAATATGAGTTTTTTCTACTCCCCTTGTAAGGGATTGCCCTTCTTTTCGGATATACAACTTAAACGATGACAAAAAACAATATAAATATAAAGCTACTCGATCGCTTTATGCGTGGCGAAACATCTCCGGAGGAAGAGCAGTTGCTTCTGGAATGGTTCCGTAATTCTGCGTCGAGGAATGAAATTCTGAACTTTTATCAACAGCGGTGGATTGAAACCTTTGATGAAGAGTTGCCTGCAGAAGTTCAGGGACGGATGTTCCTGCGCATTAAGGAAAGAATGCATGAAATAGAGGAATCACAAAAAAGACGGGAAACTAGGAGTATTAAATCCAAATTGTCTTTTACTCGTTTCTTGCCTTATGCAGCTACTATATTATTATGTATAGGAATTTTTTCTTCTTATTTATATACTCTGAATAAATCGCAGGTTGCCAGTGAATATATCGTATCGGCAGAAAAAGGACAGAGGGCAAGTATCGTACTACCGGATGGAACCAAGGTCTGGCTGAATTCGCATACCGAGCTCCGTTACAAAAGTGATTACGGTGTAAAAGAACGGAATGTCTCTTTAAACGGGGAGGCCTATTTTGAGGTGTCGAAAGATAAGGAACATCGTTTTGTTGTAAAAGCCGGTGAGATGGAGGTGGAGGCTTTGGGCACATCATTCAATGTGAAGGCATATAATGAAGATCCCGATTTTGTCGCTACCCTGTTTGAAGGAAGTATAAAGGCCGGAACGGGGAAGGATAATTCGGTTATCCTAACTCCAGACCAGCATGTCAGTCTGAATCGGCAAAGCAGGAGCCTGACTGTCGGTAAGTCCGAGAATGTATCGTATGCCCGCATGTGGCGTAATAACGAACTCGCTTTTGAAAGAGAGAAACTGGATGACATTGCCCTCTTACTGAATCGAATGTACAATGTACGGCTCGAGTTTAAATCAGACAAGATAAGGAACTATCGTTTTTCGGGTGTTATCAAGAATAATAGCTTAGACAATGTAATAGAGATAATAAGCCTTACAGCTCCCATTATTTATGAGTCACATGGAGACACGATCATATTGGATGCGAAGCCGTAGTGAGAATAAATAAATTGTTAATCTTAAAAATTGAATAGCCTATGACGTAAGAATAGTCAAAAAAAGGGGACAGGCTCCAAAGGAGAGCTGTCCCACTCACACGATCTTTTACAAATCAGAATCAATCATTCTCCTTGTTTATAGAGATAACTTGCCGGTTATCTCCGGAGTTTAATGACTCTTGATTCTGCTTGTAAAGTTACTATTTATAATCTTTTATACGATTAAAAAACATCTAAAAATGAGTAACATCAAGCAAATAATTTTACGGGCAGCTTTATGCAGTCTTATGCTTGCCTCTTCAGGCATGACAATTGCTGCCCAGATTTCAATCGCTGCAAAGAATAAACCTTTACGTGAAGTTATTAAAGATATCGAAAAGAATAGCGATTATCGTTTCTTCTATAATGAAGACCTGACCGGTTTAAACACAGTTGTGTCTGTTGAAGCAACCAGTGGAGATATTAAGAAAGTATTGGATAAAATAGTTGCTGAAGCAGGAATTACTTATATTCTGAAAGAGAATAACCAGATTGTTTTATCTGCCCGTTCGGCTCAGGTAAAACAACAATCTACGCGGATAATCACAGGACGTGTAACCGACCAGAAAGGTGATCCGGTTATTGGAGCCAATGTATCAGTGAAAGGAACTACAAACGGTACAATTACCGATATGGATGGTAATTTCTCACTGGAGATATCCGGAAGTCCGGTTGTTCTGGTATCCTATATCGGATATAAGAACCGCGAAATTGTAGTAGGTAAAGAGAAAACCCTGTCTGTTCAATTATTGGAAGATACCCAATTGCTGGATGAAGTAGTGGTAACAGCTTTGGGTATCTCAAAGAGCGAACGTGCATTGAATTATTCTGCCGCCCAGTTATCCGCATCGGAGATAAGCGAAGTGCATTCAGGAAATTTACTGACAAGTTTGGGAGGTAAGATCGCCGGATTGGATATTACCGGGAATAAACGTAGCGGTTCTACTAAAATAGTTTTAAGAGGAATTGGTGAAATAGCATCAGGCTCTACAAATAAACCTTTGTATGTTATTGACGGTGTACCTGTCGATAACTCGAACAATACCGATGTGAGTCCGTTCGGTGGAACAGATTATGGTGATGGCCTGAGTGGGATGAATATGGATGATATTGAATCCATCAGTGTACTGAAAGGTCCGTCGGCTGCCGCTCTTTATGGCTCGAAGGCTTCCCGTGGAGCTCTCCTTATCACTACAAAGAAAGGTGTAGCCGATCAGGGAATCGGTATCGAGTTCAACACAAATACATCCATGTTGATGCCTTATGCCGGATTGGCCCAGTATCAGCAGGTGTATGGTAGCGGACAAGGAGGAAACTATCCGAAGACACTGGCCGATGCTATGGCTGTTTCTGAAGACGCTTATGGCGCGAAACTCGATCCAAATACGACATCTGTCTTTATCGATGGCTCGGAACATAAATATGTTTCCCGTTATAAACCGATGGATTTTTATAATAATGGTTTTAATACAGCCAATACGCTCTCTATCATCGGTGGAACAAAGAAAGCCACTTTCCGTTTTGCTTATGGAAACGAGTATTACAAGGATATTACTCCAGCTTTTAATTATATGAAACATAACCTGACCATGCGTATGAATGGTGATCTGACTTCACGCCTGAGTTATGATTTCAAAATCAATTTTAATGTAACAAATGCCCATCAACGCCCGGAAAGCGGACACGGACAATTCAACCCGACAACGGTATTACCCATTATGGGAGCCGATACGGATTTGAAGAAACTGGAAGCTATGGGACGTGATATCACTACCGGTGGTCTGATGAACAACTGGGACGGTGCACTGAATCCTTATTATATATTGTATCAATATAAGAATAACGACCAGAGCTATAATGGCAACGGACTGGCTTCTGTCAGTTATAAGATACTGAATAACCTGAAAGTCACTTATCGCCAGGGGTTAGAAATGACCGATTTTAATACCGATCAGACTATTCCGCAGGGATCAGGTTTCTGGGCTTCTATGGCCGGACGTTCCGATTATATGACAAAGGGTGGAATGAGCAAGTATAATAGTAAGAACCTGCTGGTGAATAGTGATTTGTATGCAGAATATCATGGAGAGTTCGGTAAGTTCGGACTGGATGCGATGATGGGAGGAAACTACTGGTCACAGAAAACCCGCAGCACCAGTGTAGAAGCTGCCGACTTCATTGCAGAAGGTTTATATACTCCGAGCAATGCCAAAAATCAGAAAGCCTCTTTTTATATGATGAATAAACGTATGTGGGGTATGTATGGTTCTTTGGACCTGTCGTATAACCGCTTTCTTTACCTATCATTTACGGCCAGAAACGACTGGAGTTCTACTCTGCCTAAACAGAATAACTCTTATTTCTATCCTTCTGTCGGAGGTAGCTTGGTTTTTTCTGAGTTAATGGATCGCCCGGACTGGTTCAGCTTTGGTAAGATACGTGCTTCATGGGCACAGGTCGGTAGTGATACGAATGCTTATCAGTTGGATATGTATTACGGCTTATTCCCCGGAGGTTTTCCCACTGAATCAGGTTCGATTGTATACCCCGGAAATATTCAGAATACACAGCTGCCACCGCTTGACCTGAAGCCGATGAGAACAAATTCGGCCGAATATGGTCTCGATATCCGTTTCTTTAACGATCGTCTTGGCTTGGATGTTTCCTACTATAACAATACGACAAAAGATCAGATCTTGCAGATCCCTATTCCTAATTCATCTGGATTTTCATCCAGCCTGATGAATGCCGGTTCTGTGAACAATCATGGTTTTGAAATCTCATTGAGCGGAAGGCCTGTCGAGACAAAAAATTTCTCCTGGGATCTGGGCTTTACGTTGTCACGCAATTATAGCAAGGTGAAGAAACTGCATGACGGATTGAAGAGCATACAGATGTATTTTGTGGAGGCAATGAGTGTAATGGCTATCGAGGGTGAACCTTACGGCGTGATGTACGGCTCAGACTATCTATATGACGACTCCGGGAATATTCAGCGCGATGCCAATGGATACCCATTGTACGATAAGAGTTATAATTCTTATCTAGGCTCTGCTATTCCGAAAGTGATTATGGGACTTACCAGTCATCTGGAATACAAAGACTTTTATTTGAACCTGACTATCGACAGCCGTCTGGGACATAAGTATTATTCAAAGACTTCCCGTTGGATGTATGAACACGGAACCCATATCAATACAGTGCCCGGACGCGATGACTATTATGCAAACGGAACTGGTCTCGATCCGTTGAAGTTAGGTAAGATCCAGAGTGTTACAGCTTCTCAGAACGTATATAACGGTGGTTTTATCCGTATGAAGGAAATATCGCTGGGATATAAATTACCGGTAAGCTTTATCTCCAAGCTGATGCTTAAACAGGCTAATGTCTCGTTGGTATTCAGTAATCCGTTCTTCATCTGGAGGGGAAGCGATTTTTGTGATCCGACATTCTCACTGAATTCGACCGTGGGTATGGAAGGTGTTGAAAACGGTGGTGAACCTGCTGTACGTTCTTTAGGTATAAATCTGAATCTTAAATTTTAAAACACTGGTAAACAATGAAACATATAATAAATTATTTGTCGATGGCATTACTGGGACTTACATTGACTAATTGTAATGCTGACTTTGGTGATTTGAATAAAGATCCCAATAAAGTGACGAAGATAGGAACAGACAATCTCTTCCACAATGTAGTAGGTACATTGAGTATACCTTCCGGCGAAATGAAATATTTCGCTCCGATGATGCAATATACGGCAACGACCAATGGTAACTACGATATTGTCGGTAATACATTTACGGTGGACGGAACCGCAATGGGCGTTTACTCAAGCATATGGAGATCTTATTGTGTAGACTACCTGCGTTATATCAACCTGATGGACGATCAACTGGCAGAGGAAATAGCTTCAGCTTCAAAACAAGCACAGGTCGATATTGTCCGTGCACTTGTATCGAGCAGATATACCGATACATTCGGTCCCGTTCCTTATGATGAAGGAGGAAAGGCTCTGAATGGAATTTCTTATCCCGTATACAGAACTGAAAAGGATATCTATCTGGGGACGGATAAATTCAAAGGTCTTCTGCAATTACTGGATGATGGAGTTCAGACATTGCAAAATTCTTCTGATCCGGTTTTCGAAGACGATATCCTGTATGGCGGTAGCCGCGACAAATGGATTAAATTCGGAGCTTCACTTATGCTGCGTATGGCTATCCAGATATCGAATGTAGAACCGGAGCTGGCTAAGGCGTACGTGAGTAAAGCCGTTGCAGCCGGAGTTATTTCTTCGATGGATGAAGTGGCGAAAGTCAATCACCAGCCGACAGTGACCGGACAACCCAGTTACCTCGATAACACATGGGCTACCGATATCTTGTATTATATCGGTTCACGTGGTTACTGTTATTCAAGTACCTATATTTCTGCATTCAAGAAATACAGTGCTTCTCAAATCGATCCGCGCCTGAAATATATAGCTGCCGTTTACGATGGCGAAGGAAAGTTTTACGACAATTATGAGGATTACGAAGGTATGAAGAACGGATGTGAAATGGATGATGTCGATGACGTTTTGAAAGATATGACATTTGATGAAGATTTTGCTCCTAATATCGGACGTTACGGCTTTGCTTCATTCAAAAAAGAAACGGTGCTCAACCGGAAAGGCGCAACAACAGTAATGGGTGCAGCCGAAGTTTATTTCCTGTTGGCTGAAGCTGTGTTGAAAGGCTATATATCCGGAACAGCAGATACATATTACCGGGAAGGTATCCGCATGGGTATGCGTTCGTTGACTCTGATCGGAGCTCCTATCACCGATGAGGAAATCGAAAACTATGTCAATACGGTTCCCACACTGGGTGAAAATAAAGCAATGAACCTGAGAGGTGCGCTGGATGAAGTGATCACACAAAAATGGCTGGCACTGTTCGGCAATGGTCTTCAGATCTGGAACGATTGGAGACGTACACATTATCCGAGTGTCATTACCGACAATCCGAACCCCAGCAAGTTAAGCGTTACAAATGGAAAAATGATCGGTCGTCTGCCTTATCCGCAAGATGAAATGGTACGTAATGAAGCCAACTATCTGAATGGAACGGCTGAGTTATCCAATAAGACAAACGATTATATGAATGATGTGTGGTGGGCTTTGCCTTATTATAAATAAAACTAGTATATGAAAAAAGTAGTATCAATAAGCAGTAGCCTCTGGCTGCTGCTTTTACTCTTTGCAGCACAAATGCATGCTGCTACTCAGGATGTGTATTCTCCTGATAAGAAGTTGAAAGTCTCGGTCAATACTGCCGGACAGATCGCTTACTCTGTTTATGCCGGCGACGACCTTCTGTTGAAAGATTGTTCCCTCCGGTTGGATTTGGGTGATGAGGTATTGGGTACTTCAGCCGTGTTGAAAACTGTCAAGCGGGGGACTATTCATGAAACGATAAAACCTGAGATTACCTTTAAGAATGCAGTGGTGGAAAACAATTGCAATACCCTGTTGCTTAACTTTAAGGGAGATTTTTCTGTCGAATTCAGAGTGTTCGACGACGGTGTTGCCTATCGTTTTATAACAGCCCGGAAAGGACAGATCGATATTTATGATGAAACTTGCGGTATCAATTTCGGCAGCGATTATCTGGCCCATATCTCGCAACCCAACAGTTTTAAAACATCATATGAATATCCTTATACCCATATCCATACAACAGACTATAAGGCAAATGATAAGATGACCTATTTGCCTATCCTGCTGGAAAATGAGCAAGGGTATAAGATATTGATTTCGGAAGCCGATTTGTCCGATTATCCCTGTATGTTTTTCAAAAGTACAGGAAGAAATGGCCTGACTTCTGTATTCCCGAATTGCCCTTTGGAGTTTGGAGAAGATGGCGATCGCAGTCTGAAGATCGTAAAAGAAGCGGATTATATAGCACACACCTCCGGTAGCCGTAGCTTTCCGTGGCGCTTCTTCATGATCACCAAAGACGATCGGCAGCTGATTGGAAACGATATGGTTTGTAAGTTGTCGTCTCCGAATGTATTAGGGGATGTGAGCTGGGTAAAACCCGGTCATGTTGCCTGGGAATGGTGGCATGATGCAGCATTATATGGAGTGGATTTCAAGTCTGGTTATAATATGGACTCTTATAAATATTATATTGATTTTGCATCTGCCAATGGCATTCCTTATATGCTGATGGATGAAGGATGGGCCGAGACGACTTATAATCCTTTCATTCCCAATCCCACAATTGATTTGTTCGAACTAATCAGTTATGCCAAAGAACGGAATGTGAAGATAGTCCTTTGGCTTACCTGGCTGGCAGTGGAAAATAACTTCGACCTGTTCCAGAAATTCAACGAATGGGGAATTGCCGGAGTGAAGATCGACTTTATGGATCGCAGCGACCAGTGGATGGTAAACTATTATGAACGTGTGGCCAAAGAAGCAGCCAAGCACCATTTGTTTGTCGATTTTCACGGCTCATTTAAACCGGCAGGACTGGAACATAAGTATCCGAATGTGATCTCTTACGAAGGTGTACTGGGAATGGAGCAGGGGAACCGTTGCATACCAGACAACAGTATCTATTTGCCTTTCATGCGAAACTTTGTCGGTCCGATGGATTACACGCCGGGCTCTATGGTCAGTGCGCATCCCGAAGATGTACATTATACCCGCACCAATGCTATGAGCGTCGGTACCCGTGCTTATCAGTTGGCTTTGTATGTTGTTTTTGAAAGTGGATTGCAAATGCTGGCCGATAATCCTATTTATTATAACCGGGAGAAGGATTGTCTGGACTTTATGGCTTCCGTTCCGGTTGTCTGGGATGAAACATGTTGCTTGTATGCCAAGGTGGGCGAGGCTGTTGTCGTAGCCCGTCGCAAAGGAGATAAATGGTATATCGGAGGAATTTCCGGAAGTAAAGGAAAAGAGGTAACGATAAACCTTGATTTCTTGCCAGAAGGTAAAGAATTTAATATGGACTATTTCCAGGATGGCGTAAATGCAGAACGCCAGGCCATGGATTATAAAAAGGATAGTAAAAAAGTGGATGCTTCCTCAAGCGTAACGATCCGTATGGTTCGTAACGGAGGTTGGGCTGCCATATTGGAATGATTGAAATAGAAGGGAAGGTCCCGGTCAAAAAAGACCATTAGTTTTTATTAACAACCCTTCGGGTATACATATCCGAAGGGTTGTTTTGTTTTATATCTGACATAAAGCAGTGCTTGTATAAAGTAGAAGAAAGGTTTGTCGTGTAAACTTCAGAATAATTTCTCTACATTTGTCTTTTATTAATGGCGTTACATGGTGATGTATGGCAGATTTTACCGACGAGAAAACATTATTACGGGAAATAAAGAACGGAAACGATCAGGCTTTTGAATTTCTTTTCAGAAGTTATTATCCTCGTTTGCGCGGGTATGCCTCTCGTTTTGTGGAAGATCAGGAGGCCATAAGGGATATTATCCAGGAAAGTTTTCTGAAATTCTGGGAGAAACGTCAGTTTATAGAAGCCATATCCGTGTCTTCCCTTTTGTTTGCAATGGTTCGGAATGCCTGTCTGAATTATTTAAAACATATTCAAATAGTAGAACAGCATAGTGTCGAGTATCTGGCCACTCTTCCCGGAAAAGAAGAACTTTATAGTCTTGATTTTAACCTGACTCCCGAATGTACCTTATTATATAAGGAATTACAGGAACAGGTGGACGCCGTTATAAACACACTGCCTCTACGTTGCCGTGAAGTATTTATTATGAGTCGTTTTGATAAAAAGAAAAATCGTGAGATAGCTGAAGCTTTAGGTATCTCTACGACCGCTGTTGAAAAGCATATAGCCAAAGCCTTAATGACCTTCTCCAAATATTTCAAAGATAAGTATCCGCTTGATATTTATATTATTGTTATTGCATGGTTGTTATCCGATTAGAAAGTAACATTAGACTTGTCGGTCTTTTCTCTATCAGCTGTCTATAATCTTCCTCTGAGGCTACTGGAGCATCATATATTATGCCACTAAATTTTCATATAATACGAAAAAGTTATTTCATGGTATGTTTTATAGATCTACGCAGGCGGTAAAAGAAAAAGTAGTTCCAAGGATAAAAAACGGATTCCCGGGGTTGGGTAAAATAGAAATGAGTTGTTACATCATATAGAAATCAAAAATTATGGAATTGGAAAAGGAGAATATTCATCGATTAGCTGTGCATTATTTTGAAGGGAACATCACATTACCGGAAGAGGAAGAGCTCTTCCGGTTTGTGAATGCCTGTACGGATAATTATGAAATGTTCCGTCTGTGGGAAAAAGGGTGGATGCAATCTGCTGTACCTGCGCAGGATGTCGTCAGCGAATGGAAACATTTGCAACGGCGCGTCCGGATACAAGGCGGCATGCCGGAGATGTTGAGGCCGAAGCGATATAGTTTGCGCCAGGCAGTGGCAGTAGCCGCTGTAATCGTAGTCGTATTGTTAGGTGGTTCTTATGGGATATTTTCCCTTTTTAGTAAGCAGGCAGATCCCGCTTACTTTGCCTTGGTCACTGCCTACGGAGAGAAAAGCAGAGTGATGCTGACCGATGGAACCGTTGTTTGGCTGAATGCCGGATCGACTTTACGCTATGCCGATAATTTTAATGCAAAGAACAGGGTGGTGGAACTGGAAGGAGAAGCTTATTTCGAAGTGGAAAAGCAATCCGATAAAACTCCTTTTCTGGTGAAGACCGGTTGCTATGATGTTGTGGTAAAAGGAACCAAGTTCAATGTGACATCTTACCCGGAAGACCCTTTTTCGGCAACGACATTATTGGAAGGAGCTGTCGATGTTTTGTATCAAGGCCGGCAAATGGAAGTGAAGCCCGGCGAAATGCTCTGCTTCGATAGGGAAAAGAAAGACTTTACCTGCCATCAGGTACAGGCCTCGCAATACCGTTCGTGGATAGAAGGAAGGGTCGAATATGACGAAATAGCTTTGGGCGAACTGGCTGTCCGCCTGTCAAGAAAGTATGATGTGAAGATACATCTGGATACAACGCTTGATAAAGACGCCACCTTCAGGGTTACATTGCGGAACGAGGAGACTATCGATCAGTTCCTGAGGGCATTGTCCGATATCATCCCGATACGCTTTGAACGGCAGGGGCAAGATATTTATATCAGAAAACAATAGCGCATTTGTTTATATATGTATTAAATCTAATAACTAACTATCTATCTTATGATGTACAAAAAACTCGTGGGAAGGTCATTAATACTGGCCTTACTACTATCCGGCTCATTATCGGTGGACGCCCAGAAAATCACTCAACAGTTCAGGAATGTCCCTTTGAAAACAGTATTGGAGGAAGTGGAGAAACAGCTCCAGTATTCAGTCATCTATAAAAAAGATGAAGTGAATGAGCAAAAACAGATAAATCATAATTTTAAGGATGCATCTGTAGATGAAGTCTTGTCGGCTATCCTGGATAACGGATTAAGCTACTCTATTCAGGGTAAAATGATCGTTATTTCACTAAAGACCGCTAAAACATCGACCCCGCAGCAACAGAAAAAAGTAACAGGTGTTGTGAAGGACAAAACCGGAGAACCGGTGATCGGAGCGAATGTAATAGAACGCGGAACAACAAACGGGACAGTGACCGACCTCGACGGACGTTTTACGTTGGAAGTACCCCGGAATGCAGTTCTGCAAATCTCCTATATCGGCTATATGGAACAGGAAATCCCGGTTAACAACCGGAATGATATTTCTGTCTCTCTTCTGGACGATACACAGAATCTGGATGAGATCGTTGTTGTCGGTTACGGAACACAAAAGAAGGTGAACCTGACCGGCGCCGTAAGTAGTGTGAAAGCAGATGTGCTTGAAAACAGAACGACTTCGGATCCGGTAAATATGCTGACGGGTAACGTTTCGGGTGTGACCATTGTACAGAATGCCGGACAGCCGGGAGCCGACGGAGCTGCTTTGCGTGTTCGCGGTGTCGGTACGCTCGGTAATTCCGAAGCGATGGTTATCATTGATGGTGTGGAGTCGTCGATGAGTAATGTCGATCCGAACGACATCGAGAATATTTCCGTATTGAAAGATGCTGCGGCAGCTTCTATTTACGGTGTGCGTGCGGCAAACGGCGTTGTGTTGATTACTACTAAAAGAGGTTCTGTAGGTAAGCCCGTCATCTCCTATAATGGATATGTAGGTTGGCAGGAAGCAACCCGCTTACCGAAATATCTGGATTCATATAACTATGGTGTGCTGTTGAATGAGGCCTATAAGAATGACGGATTGGAAGGACTGTATTCCGATACAGACCTTCAGAAATTCAGAGACGGTTCTGATCCGGATCATTTTGCCAATAGCGACTGGTTAGGTGCTTTGTTTAGCGAAAACGGACTATTCCATAATCACCATTTGAGTGTGAACGGTGGGTCTGAGGCCATTAAATATTCCCTTTCCTTTGGTTATCATAATAAGGAAGGGTTGATACCCAATACCGAATATAATAAGTTTAATGTCCGTTCAAATCTCGATGCCAAGATCAACGACCGGCTGAATATCTCTTTAAACCTTTCGGCCTATCGTAGCCGTATGGCATCTCCTGCAACCGGTATGACTGATATCATGTATTATGCTTTTCGTGAGACACCTGTCACTCCGATTCAGTTTCAGAACGGAAACTACGGTTTGTTTAAGAATGAGCACAACTCGGTAGCTTCAGCCCGGGAAAGTGGTCTTGCGCGTACCTATAATAATAACTTCCAGGGAAGTGCTTCTTTTACCTATAAGATCATCGAGGGATTATCTTTGCGGGGAAATGCTTCATCCACATTTAACCTGAAAGACGAACATACTTTCCTCAGAAGTATGAAATTCTATACAGCAGATTCTACGGATCCTATCCGTACTACCCGCAGTTCCGTAGAAAACAAGGACAACAAGATGCTGGAAGTAAATCTTCAGGCGTATCTGGATTATGCGAAGAGTTTCGGCAAACACGACCTGAAGGGACTGTTGGGGTATTCCCAATTATATAACCAGTATCGTATCTTAGGAGCATCCCGTAAAGATCTTCCTCTGAATAACAGCCTGGGTGAAGTAAATGCCGGTGACGTTACGACACAGGCTACCGAAGGGAATATGGTGGAATACGCTTTGCGTTCAGCCTTTGCCCGTGTGAACTATACGTTTGACAACCGCTACCTGTTGGAGGCGAATATCAGATATGACGGTACTTCACGCTTTCCGAAAGATAACCGTTTCGGAGCATTCCCTTCTTTTTCTGCCGGATGGCGTGTGTCTGAAGAAAGTTTCTTTACGGCTTCCTGGGTCGATAACCTGAAGTTGCGTGCTTCCTGGGGGCAACTGGGTAATCAGGAGATTGGCGATTATGCCTTCTATAATACCTATATGTTCGGTCAGAACTACAACTTCGGTAATATGTTGTATCCCGGTATTTCTATCAATGAAAAAATGGCCAACTCGATCATTACCTGGGAAAAGACAGACCAGATAGATATTGGTGTCGATGCGGATGCTTTCGGCGGCAAGTTGAGTTTTACCGGCGACTTCTTTGTAAAGAATACAAAAGATATCCTGCTGGAGTTGCCTATCCCTGAGATCGTAGGTGTGAAGCCCCCGATGCAGAATGCCGGTAAGGTTCGTAATACAGGTATGGAAATGCAGATCAGCCATAACAACCAGATCAATGATTTCAAATATTATGCAACATTCAACTTCAGTTATGTGCATAATGAAATTACTGACCTGAGCGGAGGTGATACTCCCGGACGTTCTGTAGGCGATCCGATCAATAATATCTATGGGTATGTTTGTGAAGGAATCTTTAAAGACCAGGCGGAGATCGATGGGCATCCGACACAAATCTGGGGTGCTAAGCCGGGTGACCTAAAATATAAAGATTTGAATAATGATAAGAAGATCGATGAAAACGACCGTCAGTCGCTGGGTACTTATTTTCCTAAAATAAACTACGGACTTCGTTTGGGGTTCGAATATAAGAACTTTGACTTTTCAGCCTTGTTGCAAGGAGCCGGAATGGTCAATGCAATTGTGAAGGATGAGATCAACAAAGCATTCTATAATGGAGGAAAAGTAACCGAATACCATTTGGATCGCTGGACACCGGATAACCTGGATGCTACGTATCCCCGTTTGTCTATGAAAGATTCTAAAAAGAACTGGATGACTTCTACTTTCTGGATGCAGAATGCCTCTTATCTGAAGATGAGAAATATGCAGATTGGTTATTCATTACCTAAACGGGTGCTGGCAGATTCGGGTATTACTCGCCTGAGAGTGTACTTTAGTGTAGACAACCTGTTCACTATTACCGGATTTGACGGTGTTGACCCGGAATCGGCTTACAATATGAAAGACTTATCTGTGGCTAGCAGCTATTATCCGCTGACAAGAAATTATTCATTTGGTGTTAACCTTTCATTTTAATAAACTGTAGACGAATTATGAAACTGAAATATTTATTTATCTCACTTATTTTGTTGTCCGGAACCGGTTGTAACGACGGTTTTTTAGACAAGATCCCAACAGACCAGCTTTCTGACGAATCTTTCTGGATGGTGAAAGAAGATGCTGTGAAGTATTCCGCAGCCACTTATCGTTACCTGGTTCAATCGGGTAACCATATGGTTATGCTCGATTGTTATACGGATAATGCTGTGCCCGTTCATATTCATGCGGAGCAGGGTGATATATCGTCTTGTACCGCCACGGCTTCGAATCCTCACTTCAAGCAGGTCTGGCAGGATGCTTACCGTGGAATCCGTCGCTGTAATATCTTCCTGGATAATATAGCCAAGGTAGATATGGGAGAAGATGAGAAAACGGTCCTGATTGGTGAGATTGAATTCTTACGGGCTTATTTCCATGCCACTTTGCTAAAGTTTTACGGTGGTATTCCTATTCTGACTCGTGCTTTGGAGTTGAATGAAACAATCCCTTCGCGCAATACGGAAGAAGAAGTCTATAAGTTTATTGTAGAGGAATGCGATAAGGCAGCACAAAAATTACCGTTAACCCGTTCCGATAACACGGAATTGGGGCGTGCCAATAAGGGGGCTGCTTTGGCTTTGAAAGCCCATATCAGTTACCTGATGAAGAAATATGATATGGCAGCCAGTGCGGCAAAGGAGGTAATGAACTTGGGGGTTTATAGTCTGTATGGTAATTATGGGGATCTGTTCTCTGCTGAACATGAAAATAACAGTGAAGTGATATTCGATCATCAGTACATGGAGAATGCACTGGATTATGATTACACAGGCAGCTGGATCGATCAATTCTTCTCTCCGTTGATGATGGGCGGTTGGGAAGCCTTGTCGCCGACACAGGATCTTATCGATTCCTATGAATGTATGGATGGAAAATCTATTCAGGACTCGAAGTTATATAATCCGGATAGGCCTTTTGAGAATCGTGATCCCCGCCTGGCTTATTCAATCCTGTGGCATGGCTGTGAATTCGGAGGGCAGATATACAGCACGGAAGGAACAATGGGGAATGGGAATGCCACCCGTACCGGCTATACCATGCGTAAATATATTAATCCGAAAAATGTAGGAAACGAATATCCCGGCTGGACTAATTATATCCTGTTCCGCTATGCTGAAATATTACTGATCTACGCAGAAGCCCAGAACGAATTAAATGGGCCGGATGCTTCCGTATATGATGCTGTGAACAAGATCCGTCAGCGTCCAAGTGTGGAACTTCCTCCTTTACCGGCTAATCTGACGAAGGATCAAATGCGTGATGCCATTAGACGTGAGCGTCGTGTGGAATTTACCTTTGAAGGAATCCATTTGTTTGAAACCCGTAGTTGGAAGACAACCGAAGCTTGTGTGAATAAACCTGCTTACGGTATGACTTTCGACGGGAAAAAGGTATTGGTAGAACAACGCAAGTTCGATCCGAACAAGAATTACTTATGGGCAATTCCTTTAACTGAAATCGATCTGGCCAAAGGATCATTGGTACAGAATCCTGGATATTGATTATTCATAGATAATAAAAGCCCTTGGCAGTTCACTTTTGCCAGGGGCTTTTTGCGTTTTACCGTTTCAGGCCGGTAAATGTCGGAAACAGTCAAAATAACCACGAATATTGAAAACTCCTGTTGTTTTGGATCCAATATCTTTGTGATACTTAATCTAATATACATAAGAAGTATGAAACGTTACGGGAGTGTTATCGGTGTAAAACCGGAAAAGCTGGAAGAATATAAAAAGTTACATGCTGCCGTATGGCCGGATGTTTTAACGATGATAAAAGAGTGCAATATACGGAACTATTCGATTTTCTATAGGGACGGGATGTTGTATAGTTATTATGAGTATATCGGTGATGATTACGAAAAAGATATGCAGCGAATGGCTGCCGATCCCATTACGCAGGAATGGTGGAAACTGACCGATCCCTGTCAGCAAGCCTTAGAGAACCGTAGGCCCGGAGAATGGTGGGCGGCTATGGAAGAAGTTTTCCATATGGACTGAATATAGTGCCTCTTTCGAAATGAATAAGCTTTAAATATTATTGAACATGAATGACATTATTAGTAAACTTGGCGAATGCGTGGAATTCGGCAAGATCAATCTGGCATCGCCCTATCCGCCGGCAATGAAAGGCTTGCCCGGTGCAGATGAACTGACCCGCGAGGCTTTGGAGAGCGGCTTATCTCCTCAATCAATACTGAATGAAGCCCTGATTCCGGCAATGAACCGGGTCGGCAATAAGTTTACGGAAGGAAAGATATTCGTACCGCAAATGTTGTTGTCGGCTAAAGCGATGAACAGTGCTATGAAACATCTGAAACCCTATTTTCAGAATGGTGAGATCAAACGGAAAGGAGTATTTGTTATCGGTACCGTTATGGGTGATTTGCACGATATCGGCAAGAACCTGACGGGTATGATGGTGGAAGGTTCCGGCTGGGAAGTGATCGACCTGGGGACGGATGTGCCGGCCGAGAAGTATATCCAGGCATTGGATGAACATCCGGGAGCCGTTTGCGGTATGTCTGCCTTGCTGACTACAACCATGAGTAATATGCAACCGATGATCGCCTCTATCCGGGCAAAATATCCCAATACTAAAGTTGTCGTCGGCGGAGCTCCGTTGAATGCGGAGTTTGCACAAAAGATCGGAGCGGATGCTTATGCCCGTGATCCGCAGGATAATATTAACTGGTTGGATTCAATCGTAGCCTGATAGCGTATGAATAAGTTTATCAAACAATTACAAGACAGTGACAAGCGGATCGCTATCCCTATTATGACTCATCCCGGTATTGAAGCGATCGGGAAAAAGGTGATCGATGCCGTTACGGACGGAAATGTACACTATCAGGCAATCAGGAATGTGACGGAAACTTACCATACAACGGCTTGTACCGTCATAATGGATTTGACTGTTGAGGCAGAGGCTTTTGGTTGTACAATCAATATGCCGGAACATGAAGTGCCCAGTGTTACAGGCCGACTGGTATATGATGAAGAAACCGTGAACAATCTGCAGGTTCCTTCTTTATCTGCCGGCCGGATGCCGGAATATCTGAAAGCAAACCGCCTGGCTGTTGAAAACATAAAGGACAAACCTGTCCTGTCCGGTTGTATCGGTCCTTTCTCATTAGCGGGAAGACTCTACGATATGTCCGAGATCATGGTCGGAATTTATATCGAGCCGGATGTGATTAAAACATTATTGGATAAATGTACAGCTTATATTACTGCTTATTGTCGGGAGCTGAAAGCGATCGGTGCAACAGGTGTGATCATGGCTGAACCGGCTGCCGGGTTACTTTCCAATGAGGACTGTCAGGAATATTCGACCGTTTATGTCCGGCAGATAGTGGAGGCGGTACAGGATGAAGACTTTACCGTGATCTTACATAACTGCGGAAATAAAGGACAATGTACCCAAGCTATGATCGATTCCGGCGCTGCAGCTCTACATTTCGGAAATGCTGTGGATATGGTTGAGACATTGGAACAATGTCCGTCAGACCTTATTGTGATGGGAAACATCGACCCTGTCGGCATCCTGAAACAAGCTACATCAGAAGAGGTGTACCGGGCCACAGCCGATCTTCTGTCAAAAACATTGCAGTATAAAAACTTTGTTATCTCTTCCGGCTGTGATATGCCGCCTTTGGTTCCGGATGCAAATATCAAAGCGTTCTATCAGGCAATAGCTGATTTTAATGCGGGAAAATGATGTTCCAGTCATATACATTTTCGTTTGAGGAGGTTCGTCCGGAAATACCGGTATTGATGGAGTACCTCCAGATTCCCGATTCGGAGAGCTATGTTCTCGTTGCGGAGATTGTAGAGAGGACCTTTGACGAATTGAAAGATTCGAAAGAGATCATCGGCGGATATCGTATACTGGATTGTCCGGAAGTAAATATAAAAGAAGGAATAGTCACTTGTTCTTCAGGTCGCTTGCATACGGGACGTAAGATTAGCGGTTATATGAAAGGAGCCGGTCGGATCGCTTTATTTCTTTGTACGGCGGGGAAAACTTTTACCGAATTGTCGCATGTTTATCAACAGAATGGCGATTTTTTGGAAGCATTTGTAGTCGAGTCGATTGGCTCGGCGACCGTTGAGAATGCGATGGATAAGGTACAGCTGCATTTGGAGAATGCGATGATGGAACAGGGAAAGAAGATCACGAACCGTTATAGTCCCGGTTATTGCGAATGGGCACTCTCCGGGCAGCGTGATCTGTTCGCTTATATCGGCGATCATCCGACGGGGATCACGATCAATGAATCTTGTCTGATGCAACCGATTAAATCGGTTAGCGGAATTATAGGAATAGGGGATGAGGTCAGAAAGCGACCTTATGGCTGTGACATTTGCAACAGTACCTCTTGTGCGTATCGGAATATTAGAAGAAAAAACCAATAAGAGTTATGACATTTGAATTATTATTTGGAATCGGGCTGATAGCTATCGGAGCTTTCTCGTCAGGTAGTTTTTCGATTCCTTTCGGAAAGACCCGTAACTGGGCCTGGGAAAACTATTGGCTGATATATAGTTTGTTTGCTTATGTGATCGTGCCTGTGGTGGCATGTTATGTTTTTTGTCCTGGCTTTATGAATGTGCTGTCCGATGTCCCGGTACAGACATTGGGATGGATCTTTTTACTGGGGATTATCTATGGCATTTGTAATCTGACTTTCGGACTTTCCCTGCGTTATCTGGGACTCTCGTTAGGTTTTTCGCTTTCTCTGGGATTGATGATGATACTGGGGACGATCATTCCTCCGGCTATCGACGGGCGGTTGAGTATTCTTTTGCAACAATCCGGAGGAACTATGTTGATTGTAGGTCTGTTGATTGCCGCAGTCGGTATAGCTCTGAGTGGATATGCCGGTTACCGGAAAGATAACGGTGCCGGACCGGAAGCGAATCCGGAACTTAATTTCGGGAAAGGGCTGGTACTGGTTTTCTTTGTCGGCATAACCGGAGCATCGCAAGCTTTGGGTATAGAACAGGGAGCCGGCATTTCGTTAGCCTTGGTCGCTTCGGGTATCGATCCGTTATTCCAGACATTGCCAGTCTTTTTCGTATTGTTCGGCGGCTCTTTTCTGGCTACTGCACTTTGGTGTCTGTTCCTGTCGAAAAAGAATAACAACCTGAAAGCTTTTGTAAAGACTAAGGATATTACAGTTTCAAGCAATTATCTCTATTGTGGTTTGGCCGGCTTTCTCTGGTTTGTCAACTTTATCTTTTATGGTATGGGAAAAAGCCGGATGGGAGAGTTCTCGTTTACGGCCTGGGGCATATTGATGTCGTTGACCATTGTCTTTGCTACCCTTTGGGGATTATATCGGGGGGAATGGAAAGCTACGGATACAAAGACGAAAGCCTGGATGTATGCCGGTCTGGCTGTATTGGTTACCGCTTCTTTCATTATTGGAATGAGTGGGGGAGAGTGATGGAAATTGAAAATTGAGAATTGAAAATTGAAAAATGAAAAATAATGACTTCAAGAGAACGTGTTTTATCAGCTATAGCTCATAAAGAGCCCGACCGTGTTCCGGTCGATATGGGAGCAACTCCCAGTTCGGGTATCTCGGCAATTGCCTATTCCAATTTGCTGAAACATTTAGGACGAACCGATTTGCCGGTGCAAATATACGACGTCGTGCAGCAACTGGCGCAACCGGATATGTCGTTGATCGATCAGTTCGGTATCGATGTCCTCGATATTGGCCGGACGTTTAATTTACAACCTTCCGACTGGCACGAAACAATATTGGCAAACGGAGATAAGGCTTTATATCCTGCCTGGTTCCACCCGATAGAACAACCGAATGGCTCTTATCACTGCTATGATACGGACGGAAAGCGGGTATTGGCAATGATGCCGAAGGGTGCCACTTTCTTTGACCAGTCTTATTTTCCTTATGTGGATGGCTATCCCGACAGCTATGATAATCTGGATGACGAGATGGGACGTGTCCTTTGGTCGCGTTACGTGCACAGTCCCTGGGATCATGCTGCCGATGATGGTTTCTGGGAGCAGTTGAGAACAAATGCCCTGCATTTGCGGGAAACAACGGATAAGGCATTGATGATCGTCTGTGGTTGTAACCTTTTTGAATGGGGTACTTTCCTGCGCCGGATGGATAATTTCCTGATGGACCTGCTTTGTGATCCGGACCAGGTGGAGCGTGTATTGGATGAATTACTGGAACGCCACCTGGCAACACTGGAAAAGGTCTGTACTTCGGTCGGCGACGTTGTAGACATTATCCGTTTCGGGGATGACCTTGGAATGACGACCGGGCCGTTCATGGATCCGGATACTTACAAGACCCTTTTCAAACCTCGTCATAAGCAGTTATGTGATTATGTCAAATCACATAGTCAGATGCACACTTTTATCCATTCCTGTGGCTCTATCTCTTCATTGATGCCCCATATGATCGAGGCAGGGATTGAAGTATTCAACCCGGTACAAACCAATGCTGTGGATATGTCCCCTGAATTCCTGAAAAAAGAATTCGGACAGGATTGTACTTTCTGGGGTGGTGGTGTAGAAACCGTCGGTACGTTGAATAACGGTACACCGGATCAGGTGCGTGAACAGGTGTTGGAGCGTTTGGAGATCATGTCGTCCGGTGGTGGCTTTGTCTTTAATACTGTACATAATATACTTCCGGATGTTCCGCCGGAGAATATTATCGCCATGTTTGATGCGGTAAAAGAATTTAATGACAGGTGAACTGAACTTCATTTTGTATATAAGTAGAATAATTTCCGTACTTTTGTCTTCTAATTTAAAGAACAGACAAAAGCAATGAAATATCTTATAAAAGGCCCGGAGGGAGCTATCCGGGCTTCCGTACAACTTCCTGCTTCCAAGAGCATCAGTAACCGTGCATTGATATTGAATGCCCTGAGTTATAGTCCTTACGATATACAGAATCTTTCCGATTGTGATGATACGGAGGTAATGATCCGGGCGTTGAACTCCAATAGTAGTGACTTCGATATAAAAGCAGCCGGAACAGCGATGCGCTTCCTGACCGCTTTCCTTTCCAAGATCATCGGTGAATGGACGATCACCGGAACGGAACGGATGAAGAACCGCCCTATTAAATTGCTGGTCGATGCACTGAATTCTTTAGGTGCCCGTATCGAATATATCGAAAAAGAAGGCTATCCTCCTTTACGTATTTTCGGAAGTGCTTTGCAGGGAGGAGAGATTTCATTGAACGGAGGTATCAGTTCGCAATATATATCTGCCTTATTGATGATCGCTCCGCTGATGGAGAATGGTTTGACGCTTAACCTCGAAGGGAATATTATTTCCCGTCCTTATATCAACCTGACATTGCAGTTGATGGAGCAGTTCGGTGTGAAAGCTACCTGGAACGGACAGACAATCAAGATACTTCCTCAGGAATATAAACCGATCCGTTTTACTGTAGAGTCAGACTGGAGTGCCGCTTCTTACTGGTATTCCATGATGGCTTTATCGAAAAACGCTGAAATAGAACTACTCGGCCTATTCAGGAATAGTTTGCAAGGTGATGCTGCCGGAGCGAAACTATTTGCCCAACTGGGAGTCGGCACCACTTTTACCGACCGCGGTGTGCAGTTGAAACGCAATGGGAATGTGGCAAAGAAACTTATCTACAATTTTGTGAACGAGCCGGATCTGGCACAAACATTTGTTGTTGTCTGTGTGTTATTAAATATCCCCTTCCGTTTCACCGGGCTGCAAACACTGAAGATAAAAGAAACCGATCGTATCGAAGCTCTGAAAACGGAACTTCGTAAACTCGGTTATCTATTGACCGACAGCAACGACAGCATACTGGAATGGAACGGAGAAAGATGCGAGCCGGAATCGGATCCGGTAATTGCCACTTACGAAGATCATCGGATGGCTATGGCTTTTGCCCCGGCTGCTTTGGTTTTGCAGCAGGGAATAAAGATAGCCGATCCCGGAGTGGTAACGAAGAGTTACCCTGCTTACTGGGATGATCTTAGGGATACTGGTTATACTGTAGAGGAGGTTTAATATGTGGTATATCATCATAGGTGTAATCGTGCTGGGTGTTCTTGCCGCCGTAGCCGGTTATTTCAGAAATAAGAAACTGCAGAAGATGCTGGAACGCGGGGAGATCAGCGAGATCCCCGAAGCCCGCGAAATACCTGAAGAGTGTTGCGGACAGCATGAGACCTGCGAACGCGATAGCTTACTGGCTGCCGTAAGTAAAAAAATAGAATATTACGACGATGAGGAACTGGATCGTTTCCGGGGACTGGAAGGTGACGAATACGATGAAGAAGCCGTCAACGAATTTCGTGAAGTGCTCTATACCTTGCAGGATATCGAGGTGGCCGGGTGGCTCCGTAGTCTCCAGCTTCGTGCCGTGAACCTGCCGGATGCCCTGAAGGATGAAGCATTCCTTATTGTCGGTGAGAGGAGAATACATTAAACGGTAGAGAACGTCAACAAGTGTTCGATATAAAGATTGTTTCTCCCTAGTGAAACACTTGTTTCTCTTAAGTGAAACATTTGTTTCTTCCCAGTGAAACTTTCTACACCTCGTATTGGATATGAAGATAAGATTGCACAAATAAGACGAACCATCATACGGAATGAATATGGATCTATTACAATATACTTTTTTTCAACATGCCCTGATCGGTAGCCTGTTAACCGCCATCACCTGCGGTATTGTCGGAACCTATGTGGTTGCGCGTCGGCTGGTGTTTATCAGCGGTGGTATAACACATGCCTCTTTCGGTGGTCTGGGGCTTGGTTTTTACCTGGGGACAAATCCCATCCTAATGGCGATGGTCTTTTCCGTCCTTTCCGCTTTCGGGGTGGAGTGGGCCAGCAAGACGCAGAATGTCCGCGAAGACTCGGCGATAGCCGGTGTCTGGGCGCTGGGTATGGCTTTGGGGGTGATATTTATTTTCCTTACGCCCGGCTATTCACCGAACCTTTCGGCTTACCTGTTCGGTAATATCCTGACGATCTCCATGTCTGATATAATCTGGATAGCCGCCTTTGCAGTCGTATTGATCGCTGTCTTTGCCCTGTATCTACGGGAAATAGTATATGTTGCTTTCGACAGTGATTTTGCCAAGACACAGCATATTCATGTAAAGTGGATCGAATATATGATGATGTTCTTTATTGCCGTTACCATTGTCTTGTCTATCCGTTTGGTAGGGATTATGTTGCTGATGAGTCTTTTGACTTTGCCACAGATCACCGTCAATCTCTTCACTTCCGACTTTAAAAAGATAATTGTAGGTAGCATCGTTCTGGGGTTCCTGGGATGCGTTACCGGCCTGATCCTTTCTTATTTTCTGAACGTACCTTCCGGTGCCTTTATCATCCTGGTTCTGGTATTGGTCTTTTTGCTTCTGAAAGGCGTATTATTCTTTACGAAAAGGCAATAAAACAGTTTGTTCTTAGTTTATTATATGATAAAGAGCTATCATAATACGTGAAGAGAGGTTTTTACTATATAATTTCAATATTCGTAGTACTCTTGCTTTGGTCGTGCAGCACGAAGAAAAACACCAAATCAAGTCGGTTCTATCATGCTTTTACGTCTCGTTATAATATCTATTTTAACGGGAAAACTTCTTTCGATGAATCTTTATTAGGTATGCAGACCGGTTATAAGGAAAGTTACTCCGAAATGATCCACATGTATCCGATCAGTGCACAGCCGAAAGACAAGAAAGAAACCGGAGGACCTTTCGACCGTGCTATCGAAAAGGGAAACAAGGCGATCAAGCTTCATTCGATTAAAGCAAAGCCTGCCAAGAAGCCCGGATGGCGGAACGATCCTAAACAACGTGCCTTCCAGGAGCAGGAAGAATATAACCCTTTTCTGAAAAAATGCTGGCTGCTCATTGGCCAGGGACAATTCTATAATGCCGATTTCCTGCAAGCCTCCGCTACATTTTCCTATATTGCCCGCCATTATTCGCAGGATGAAGAGATGGTGGCTGAAGCCCGCCTGTGGCAGGCACGCTGCTATTCGGAAATGGAATGGTTTTACGAAGCAGAAGATATTCTGGGTAAACTGAATACCAATGGAATACCTAAAAAGAACCTGAAACAGTATGCTTCCGTATATGCCGATTACCTGGTGAAGAACAAACAGTTCGACGATGCAATCCCCTATTTCAAGTCCGCTATCAAATCAGAAAAGAACAAACGTCAGCGTACCCGTATGAAATACCTGCTGGGACAGATCTATGCTGCGCAGGATCAGGATGGGATGGCTTATAAGATGTTCAACGAAGTAGCCCGGGCCAATCCGCCTTACGAACTTGAATTTGCTGCCCGTATCCGTCAGACCGAAGTCTTTACCGGCAACAATTACCAGAAGGTGGTCAAGATGCTTACACGTATGGCGAAGAGCGATAAGAATAAGGATTATCTGGATCAGGTGTATTATGCTTTGGGTAATATCTATCTGAATCGTGAGGATACCGTGAATGCCATCAGGAACTACGAACTGGGTATCGAAAAGAGTACGCAGAACGGGTTGGAGAAAGCGATCTGTCAGATCAAACTGGGGGATATCTATTTCACCATGCGTGATTATGTAAAGGCTCAACCCTGTTTTAGCGGTGCTTTGTCAGGGATACAGAAAGAATATAAAGACTTCAAGCGTGTATCGAAGCTTTCGGCCGTGCTCGATGAACTGGTTGTACACGTGGAAGCTGTTCATTTACAAGATAGTTTACAGACCCTGGCCAAGATGCCGGAGCCGGAGAGGCTGGCTGTGATCGATAAGATTATCGAACAGGTAAAGAAAGAAGAAGAGGAAGCCAAAGCCTTGGCTGAGAAAGAAGCCTATCTGGCTGACCAGGCTGCTAAGGGAACGGGAATCGATCGTCCCGGGACAGAGACGGGCGGTATTGTATTGCCGACCACTTCAGGTGGGACCTCTTTCTATTTCTATAATCCTTCTACTGTTTCACAAGGTAAAGCACAATTCCAGCGCAAGTGGGGACGACGTGCACTGGAAGATAACTGGCGCCGCCGTAAGAAGGAAATGTCTACATTCAATGATGGCCCTCTGGAAGAAGATATGGCGGAAACAGACTCTGGTGCCGTCGGAGCAGACGGTCTGCCTCTGCAGACTGACTCACTGGAAGCCGGTCTGCCGGGAGTCGCGGCAGATGATCCCAAGTCGCGCGAGTATTATTTGCAACAGTTGCCGTTTACTGAAGAAGAAGTTGCAGCTTCCAATATAATAATAGAGGACGGTTTATATAATATGGCTATGATCTATAAAGATAAACTGGAAGATCTGCCATTGTCGATAGAGGCGTTTGAGGAACTGGAACGTCGTTTCCCGGATAACTCGCATCGTTTGGAAAGTTATTATCAAGTTTATCTGATGGCACTTCGTACGGGCAATACCGCGTTGGCTGCCGAGTACAAGACCAAAATGACGAATTCCTTCCCGGATGCTGATTATACGATCGCCATAGCCGATCCGAATTATGAATATAATATCCGTATGATGGACTCCGTACAGGATTCGATCTATCAGCAAACTTATAGTAGCTATCTGGCTAGCGACACGAGTGCCGTTCGTAAGAATTACCGGGATGTAACTGCTAAATATCCGTTGGCTACCTTGATACCTAAGTTTATGTTCCTTGATGCACTGACATATGTGCAGGCCGGGGATGCCGAAGGCTTTAAGGCCGCGTTGAAAGCGCTTGTTGAAAAATATCCGACTGCAGATGTTACGGAACTTGCCGGTGAAATGCTGAAAGGTATTCTTCGGGGCCGTACGCTGATGCAGGGTAGTGTAACCGGTATGGCCTGGAACCTGCGTTTTGGTCTGGGTGAAGACGGTTCGTTGTCTGCTGCCGACTCGGCACGTACTTTCACAGCCGAACCGAATACTTCATACCGTATGATCCTGATGTATCCGAACGGAAGCGTGGATAAGAACCAGTTACTATTTGCCGTAGCAGCTTACAACTTTGCCAACTTTATGGTGAAAGAGTTCGACCTGACCTTCGAAGAAGCAGGTCCGATGTCAATGCTCAATATCAGCGGATTTAACGGAATCAATGAAATTCTCCAGTATTATAAGATGATATATGCTAAGGACGGTTACGCCCAGGCTTTGGATAAAAATGTGGCTATCCTTCCGATATCCGACGATAATTACGAAACGCTGATGCGTGGAAAGACGCTCGAAGAATATATCAACTTCTTCGAAGAAAACTACGGCGAAGAGGTTCCTGAACTGGCTGCCCGCTGGAAGCATCGTATGGAAGCTGAAGAAGAAAAGACAGAAGAAGCAGCCGAAGAGGAACAGCAGCCGGAAGAAATCCGTCCGGAAGAAGAAACAGAAGAACCAGTTCGTCGCGAAGAAGTTCTCGATACCCTTTCTGTGCAACCGGTTATACCGGAAACGGTAACAACTGTAACAACTGTAACACCACAGGATAGTGTTCCTGCCGTTCAGGCCCCGGAAGAGAAAGAACTTACATTGAAGGAGATCGAAGCGATCCGTAAACGTGAAGCTGAAGAGGAAGCAGCCCGTAAGAAGGTGGCCCGTGAAGAGTTTGAAGCACAGCAGAAGGCTGAAAAAGAACTGCAGGAGCAGAAAGCCAAAGAGCGTGCGGACGAACTGAAAAAACAGCAGGAAGAAGAAAAAGCGCTTCTGAAAGCAAAAGCTGATCGTGAAAAACAGCTTGAACAGGAACGTAAGAATAAGTTGAAACAAGCGGAAGCCGATCGTAAAGCCAAGCTGAAAGCCCGTGAAGAACTGCGTAAGCAGAAGGAGCGCGAGTATAAGGAAAGGCAAAAGCTGAAAGAAAAAGAGCGCAAGCAAAAGGAAAAAGAGTATCAGGAAAAACTCAGAGCCAAAGAGAAAGCCCGCCGTGAAGCCCAAAAGGCTAAGGAGGCGGCTGCACGTGCTCGTAAAAAATAAGTCTTTAGAAGATGGTTCGGAACATGAGTACTATGTGAACTATTGCATTTAAACAGTCTGTTACACTGTGAAAACAAAATTATAAAAAAAAGCGTAATACCGCGTACTGGAGACTTTATATAACAAAAATTAACCAAGCCCTTTTTCTTCCTTCCTGTTAAGAGGTGGATTTTTTAGCGTTTGATTTTCATATATCCTTTTATCTGTTTGATTTGCAGATTATTAAAAAAGGCCATAGTTCACATAGGACTATGGCCTTTTTTATGCTCTGTTTGCTTAAAAAAATCTTAGGTCTTTTTTGTTTGTTAACCTTGGGTTGATGGGGTGATGGTCTGATTTTGAGAGATATATAGTTTGGAGCTCCCTTTGCATCAGCAGATTTGTATGATAACGCAATACTTGAAAGTTAAGTAGCTTACAGGTATAATGCAAAAACTAAATACAGTATTAATATTAAGATTGAAAGAGATGAAAAGAAAACTACAAGTGTTATTAACCATTCTGTGTTTGTTCATAGGAATGGTTACTGCTCAGGTTTCTAGAGTTACTGGCAAAGTAATTTCGGAGGAAGATAATGAGCCTGTAATTGGAGCATCCGTTTTGGTAAAAGGTACAACTATCGGAACAATCACTGATGTCGGCGGGCGATATACAATTGCCAATATACCGGCTGGTTCAAAAACATTGGTTATTTCATATGTAGGCATGGAGTCTCAGGAAATTGCAATCAAAGACGGTGAACAAATAGTCGTATTAAAGAGTGACGCTGAACAAATAGATGAAGTGGTCGTAGTCGCTTATGGCACGCAAAAGAAATCTTCTTTTACCGGTTCTGCATCAACTGTTGGTACGGAAACAATAAAGAAGCGGGCACTGACCAATGTAACTGCGGCATTGGAAGGGAATGCTACCGGAGTACAAGTCACAGCGGCAACAGGTCAGCCGGGTGAATCCGCTTCTATTCGTATTCGTGGTTTCGGTTCTGTTAATGCATCTAATTCACCTTTGTATGTAGTGGATGGAACTATCTATAATGGTAGTATAGGAGATATTAACCCGTCTGATATCGAGTCGATGACAATATTAAAAGATGCAGCTTCTACTTCTTTATACGGTTCAAGTGCCGGAAATGGCGTTATTTTAATAACTACCAAAAAAGGACGCGAAGCCGGTGGTACCGGTGTGAACCTGACTATTAACCAGGGATGGTCACATAGAGCATATGCAGATTATGCTAAAGCTGGTATTTGGGATTACTATCCGATACAGTGGCAGATGCTTAAAAACTCTTATATATCTTCTGGTAAAACAGCTTCTGAAGCAGCTTCGCTGGCCTCGACAGAAATTGGAAGTACATTAAAATATAATCCTTTTACAGGTATTGCTGATAATGAAATCGTTGGTACGGACGGTCGTTTGAATCCCGCTGCAAATTCTTTAAAATGGGGAGATGATTTGGATTGGGAAGATGCAGCTTTTAAAACCGGCTATCGCCAAGAATATAATTTGAGTTATAATACGAAAACTGATAAAAGCGATACGTATGCGTCTATTGGTTATTTGAGTGATGATGGCTATATGCTTAAAACGGATTTTGAACGTTATTCGGGACGATTAAACTATAACGTATATCCGGTGAAATGGTTTAAGACCGGTTTGAATGTGGGAGTAACACGTACCATCTCTAATTATTCGAGCTCTACATCTTCTAATTCATCCTCTTATAGCAATTTAACACGTTTTACTCGTGTGATGGCACCTATCTATCCTGTTCATAAACATGATTTGTCTACCGGCCAATATCTGAATAGCAAAGGGGAGGTTACTTCTGATCCGAATGAGTATGTTTATGATTATGACGGTACTCGTTTATCGAATAATGGTCGCGATGCTATTGCCGAAACAGAATTTAATATGCGCGAGTTTGCCCGTATGAATCAAATCGGACATACATATTTCACTATCACTCCTATAGAAGGTCTTAATCTGACAGCTAATTATTCAATAAATAATGTCGATTATCGTCGAAAAGAGTACGAGAATCCACATGTAGGGGATGGTACAGCCGGACCGGGACGCTTAAATCAAATGTCAACCCGGTCATTGACTCAAACATTCAATCAATTGATCACTTATAATAAATCGATAGGCAAACATTCTTTCGATGTGCTTTTGGGTCATGAAAATTATTCATACAAATATGAATACTTATATGCAATGAAAACCCAGGAAACCATATCCGGAATTAATGAGTTTGGCAACTTTGTAAATATCAGTTCACTTTCCTCATATACTGATACCTATAAGAAAGAAGGATATTTCGGCCGTTTGAATTATGATTATGCTCATAAATACTATCTGTCCGCTTCTTATCGGCACGATGGCTCTTCCCGTTTTTCGAAAAATAACCGTTGGGGTAATTTCTGGTCATTCGGTGCGAGTTGGAGAATCAGCGAAGAAAATTTCATGAAAGATGTAAAATGGGTGAATAATTTGAAACTGCGTGCTTCTTATGGGGAAACAGGTAATGATGAGACATTGGATTCGGATAGTAACTCGGATTATTATCCATACCAGACATTGTATGGCCTGGGATATAAAAATGGTAATGAAGCAGGAGCTTATTTTACTGTTATTGCTAATCCTGATTTAAAATGGGAAACTCAGGTATCTACCGATGTCGCTCTTGAATTTGGGCTTTTCAACCGTTTGAGTGGTAGCATTGAGTATTTCAGAAAAGATTCTAAAGATTTATTGTTTGATGTTTCTCAACCTACCTCTGTGGGAGTACCCTCCATTATCCGGAATATAGGAAAAGTTACAAATTCCGGTGTTGAGATTGAATTGAATTATGATGTATTCAAAAATAAAGATTGGAACGTAGCGATAGGCGCTAATGCTACCTTTATTAAGAATAAGATAACAAATCTTCCTGCAACAATGAAAGAAAACGGATATGTCACCGGTTCTAAAAAATGGATGGAAGGGAAATCGATGTATGAGTTCTGGTTATATCAATGGTATGGTGTTGATCCTGAAAGTGGAAATGGTTTATATTTCCTTGACACAGATGCTTATAATGAAGCAGACGGGACGCTGACCGACGCGGCAAAGAAAACAATTGTAGAAAAGGACGGTAAGCTGTTGACTAATTCTTACAGTTATGCAAAATACGATTTTAGTGGTAGTGCTATCCCGAAAGTATATGGTGGGTTTAATCTGAAAGTGGGCTATAAGAATATCGATTTATCTGCCACTTTCTCTTATCAATTGGGAGGTAAGGTTTTGGATTCCAATTATAGAACAATGATGAGTATGACCGAGTTCGGTTATGCTGTAAGTCCTGATTTATTGAATGCATGGCAAAATCCGGGCGACGTTACAGACGTTCCTCGCCTGGATAATAATACGAATCATACCACCAGTGTAGGGCAATCTTATTCGACTCGTTGGCTGACAAGCTCTAATGCATTAAACCTGCGTTCTGTTACAGTCGGTTATGAGATCCCTAAATCATTACTGAACAGAATCATGTTGAAGAATGCCCGTTTGAATCTGACTGCTGAAAACTTGTTTATGCTGAAAGCTCGCCAGGGGTTGAATCCTATGGCAAATTACTCCGGTGTAACTTATAATGAGTATATGCCTTCTCGTAATTTTACAATTGGTCTTAATGTGTCTTTCTAATTTTTAAATGTAAGAAATCATGAAATATATTAAACATATAACGCTGGGATTGGCTGTAATTGGAGCAATGACAATCTCCGGTTGTACAAGCGATTATCTGGATACTGTTCCGACATCCTCTATTTCAGAAGAGACAATCAATTCATCGCTGGAAAATCTTTACCTGGCACTGAATGGCATTCATAAAGAAATGGTTTCTCAGGAATCAGGTTATCAAAGTATGGGAGGAGAACCCGGGTTTATGATGAGTCGGGATGCAGAGGCTGATGATATGACCTGGCAGACCAATACCTGGATGAAAGCAGCTAATTTGGGATGGGCGTGTAATATGGATGGTAAGAATGGTTATAATACCAAGCACTGGCAGATCTATTACCAATGGATTCTGAATGCCAATAAGATATTGAAAGGATTGGAAACCGTTGAAAATACAAATCAGGATCTGTTTAATCAGGTCAAAGGAGAAACTCTTTGTATTCGTGCCTGGGCTCATTTCAACCTGGTTCAACTTTATGCGAAGCGTTATGCGTCAGGAACTACAAACTCGCAGGATGGCATTCCTTACAGGGTATTACCGGAAGCGACGGAACAGGCTCGTAATTCAGTGGAAGAAGTATACAGCAAAATTAATGCAGATCTCGATGAAGCCTGTATTTTGCTAGGTGGTATCAAGGTGAATGATGTGAACCATTATAGCGATATGGTTGCCTGGGGATTGAAGAGCCGCGTCGCTTTGGCCATGCAAGATTATGCCAACGCAGCTATTTATGCTGAAAAATCGATTGCATTGGCAGAAGCTGCCGGATGTAGTCTGATGAGGGGAGCCCAGTTGAATAACGGATTTGCCAATATTACGACAGAAACGAAAGAAGCTATGTATGCTGCAATGACACCGGATGACAAGACGGTCTATTTCTATTCATTCTACGCATATATGTCATGGAACTTTAACTCGAGCGCGATTCGGCAGGGAGTAAAATGTATAAATGCTGAGACTTACCAAACCATGTCGGAAACCGATTTGCGCCGGGCATGGTGGGATCCTACGGGTGAAGCAAGTGTACCCGGAAGTTCTTATGCAAAGAATACATACCAGAATCGCAAATTTACAGCCCGTTCAACTGCTGATGCCGTGGGAGATATTGCTTTCATGCGTCTGGCTGAAATATATCTGATACAAGCTGAGGCGCTGGCACGTATTGGAAAGTATGACGAAGCAAAAGCCGTATTCGCCAAGTTCCAGGTAACGCGTGACCCTGAATATAAAGCAAGTAACACCGGAGAGGCTCTGGTGGAAGAGATCATGAATAGCCGCCGTGTTGAATTATGGGGGGAAGGTTTCCGTTTCTATGACTTGAAACGTTTGCATTTACCTATTAAGCGAGGATCGAATTTCAATATTGCATTTTGTAGTTTCCTTGAAAAAGATGCCGATGCCGATGGCTGGGTATGGGAGATTCCTAAAGCAGAAACAGACTATAATTCACTTTGCAGCAAGAACTATTAAAAGTGTATTTTTCTGAAATAATTCTTTTATGAAAAGCGGTGGATAAACTTTTATATGGAAGTTTAGTTCCACCGCTTTTACTTTACAATATTAATTTATAATTTCACATTATGAAACATCTTCTTATTACTCCATCATTGAATTAGCTCAAGTTGAATTGAAGTTGGCTGGAGTACGTTTTAATTATATTATAATGTAGATAAACCTGAAATTGATTAAAATCCGAAATACTCTTTAGCATTCCTGTAGCTGATATCTTCTACCATCTTACCGATGAAAGGCAGTTCGGAAACAGGCAGTTCGCCGTTTTCCACTTCCTTGCCTAACATATTACAAAGGATACGGCGGAAGTATTCATGACGCGGATATGACAGGAAGCTGCGTGAGTCGGTCAGCATTCCGACGAAACGGCTCAATAGGCCCAGGTCGGAAAGTGTGTTCATCTGGTCTTCCATACCATGGATCTGATCCAGGAACCACCAACCGGCACCGTATTGCATTTTGCCCGGCTGTGAACCGTCGTTGAAGCTATATGCCGTTGTCATCATCACGGCACTGTCTTTCGGATTCAGGTTGTAGAAAATCGTTTTTGTCAACATACCTTCTTCTTCCAGGCGGCTGAGGAAACGAATCATCGGTTCGGCCACTTCCAGGTCGCCGATAGCGTCATAACCGGTATCCGGTCCTAGCTTCTTAAACATGCGGGAATTGTTGTTGCGTGTCGGACCGATATGGAACTGCTGTGCCCAGTTGCTGCGTGCATCCATCACGGCCAGTTCGTAAAGCATGGCAGAACGGAATTTGTTGATCTCTTCACCGGTCAGAGTCTTATTCATACGGGCTTTCATAAAGATCGCCTCTATTTCTGTATTTGTATAAGGCGTTGCATAGAAGGTGCTTAGCCCATGGTCTGATACGCGACAGCCCAATGACTCGAAAAAGTCGTGACGTTTCTGCAAAGCGCCCAGCAAATCTTTGAAAGACAGGATCGACATATTCGAAGTTGCTTCCAGTTTAGTCAGGTATTCGTTGTAAAGAACAACGTTTTCGATTGCCATCGCTTTGTCCGGACGCCAAGTGGGAAGCACTTTAGTCTTCAACGGGGTGTTGAGGATCGCTTTATGATATTCCAGCGAGTCCGACGGATCGTCGGTTGTACAAACTACCTCCACATTCATACGCTCCATGATTGCCTGGGCACGGAATTCGGGTGTTTGCAGCTTCGCTGTACATTCGTCGTATATTTCGCGTGCGGTTGAAGGGTTCAACACCTTGTCTACACCGAATATACGGCTCAGTTCCAGGTGAGTCCAGTGATAAAGCGGGTTACGCATAGCGTGCTGCAAGGTGTCGGCCCACTTCTCAAACTTCTCGAACGAAGGTTTGTTGCCGGTGATATATTCTTCAGGAACACCGTTGGCACGCATCGCACGCCATTTGTAATGGTCGCCACCCAGCCAGATCTCAGTCAGATCGGCAAACTGATAATTGTCGGCAATCTGTTGCGGGATCAGGTGGCAATGGTAGTCGATGATCGGCATTTTCGCTGCATGTTCGTGGTACAGCTTCCGGGCTGTTTCCGTCTGAAGCAGGAAATCGGAATCAAGAAATGCTTTCATAACTTAACGGTATTTTTTGATGATCTCTAAAGCCTTGACACAAAGGTCTGTTATCGCTTTCCAGTCTTTCGCGGCAATAGCTTCTTTCGGGAAGAGATTAGACCCCATGCCTACACAAGTAACACCGGCTTTGAACCAGGCAGACAGGTTTTCTTCCGTCGGCTCTACGGCTCCGGTAGCCATGATTAATGACCAGGGCATCGGTGCTTTCATATTCTTAACAAAAGAAGGACCGCCAACGTTTCCGGCAGGGAATACCTTACATAAATCGCATCCCACTTCCTGTGCAAAACCAACCTCGGAAACAGAACCGCATCCCGGAGTATAAGGAACCAAGCGGCGGTTACATACCTTTGCAATTTCAGGATTGAACAACGGGCCTACCACGAAGTTCGCTCCCAGTTGCAGGAACAAAGCGGCTGTAGCCGGATCGACAATGGAGCCGATACCCAGGATCATATCCGGACATTCTTTGGCTGCATATTTTACCAACTCGGCAAAAACTTCGTGAGCGAAATCCCCGCGGTTGGTAAATTCAAATGCACGTACACCACCCTCATAACAGGCTTTCAGTACCTGTTTGGCTGTTTCTATATCTTTATTATAATAGACAGGTACCATTCCGGTGCTGATCATCGCATCTAATACCTGCATTTTACTAAATCTAGCCATCAATTATTCATTATTAATTATTCATTATCTTGAAACTCGTCCTGAACCGTCGCCTTCCATCAATTTTTCCACTTCGTCGACAGTTACCTGGTTGAAGTCACCATATATCGTATGTTTCAGGCAGGAAGCGGCAACAGCAAAGTCGAGCGCTTTCTGATCGTCGGTCGTATAAGTAAGCAGGCCATAAATCAAACCACCCATAAATGAGTCGCCACCGCCTACACGGTCAACGATATGTGTGATATCGTAACGGCGCGATTGATATAGTTTTCCGTCTGCATAGAGAACACCGCCCCATGTGTTGTGGTTGGCATTGATCGAACCACGCAGGGTGATAATCACTTTCTTTGCACGCGGGAACTTAGCCATCAGCTGTGTACAAACCGATTCGAATTCGGCAGCGTTCACCTCACCGGCTGTTTGTGCTACGTCAAATCCTTCGGGTTTGATGCCGAATACCTTTTCTGCGTCCTCTTCATTTCCCAGGATAACGTCGCATCCGGCAACCAAGGCCGGCATTATTTCGGAAGCTGTCTTTCCGTACTTCCACAGATTCTTGCGATAGTTAATATCACAGGATACGGGAATACCCAGTTTGTTGGCTGTCTGGATCGCTTCCAGGCAAGCATCGGCAGCACCTTGCGAGATCGCCGGCGTGATACCTGTCCAGTGGAACCAGGAAGCATCTTTCAATACCTCTTCCCAGTTGATCATTCCCGGCTGGATTTCAGCAATAGAAGAATGTGCACGATCGTAAACAACCTTGCTAGCACGGGCTACGGCTCCTGTTTCCAGGAAATAGATACCCAAGCGGTCGCCTCCATAAACAATATGTGAAGTACCTACACCATATTTACGTAAATCCATTACACAGGCACGTGCAATGTCGTTTTTCGGTAAACGGGTAACAAACTCTGCTGCAATCCCGTAATTTGCCAACGATACGGCAACATTGGCTTCGCCACCGCCAAAGGTGGCATTCAATTGATTACTCTGACTAAAACGGAGATAATCTGGTGTGGCCAGTCTGAGCATTATCTCTCCAAAGGTTATTACTTTTTTATCCATGGCATAAACTTTTATTATCCAGTGCAAAAGTAGTAGATTATATTTAATTTCCTACTATGTGTGTGCGAAAACATTTATACAAAATGGAATTAAAACAGCTATGTCTTGTTTATAATAGTCAATCTTTATCTATCTCCGAAGCAAGCAGCGATACCTGTAAACATTTGTTTCCTGCACGAAGGATTGTTTTCTTCGGGTGTTCGATCCATATCGAGAGAGGATGGATGATGAAATCTTTGTCAATCGGCTCATGTGTTTTCTCTGTTTCGTGAAAGTAGGAGCGGTAATCTTTTCCGGGCTCGGCAATTTCGTCTATCCGCAGCGAAGCAATTTCATCGGGAGATAAACAAACTTTCTGTTCCCATCTTTTGCCGACAAAAGTCTCTTGTTCCAATCCCTTGTCATCCGTGTAAGTGACAACTATTTTGCGTGGAAGCAATGTATGTACGGCTACATGATAAGTCACGCAAAACGGCTCTTTTTCTTTCTTTTCGTGACTTTTCCAAAGAACCAGCAGGGATAAGGCTAACGCCATTAATAGTAGTGTGTATATTTTATTCATAACAACTCTTTGTGCAAAGTTCGGCATATAATTTTGAAGGATTGTAGCGAATTCAGTTGTAAAATACAACTAACCTGGTTGTATTTTACAACTAGGTATAGGAAGAAAAAGTACTGCTACTTTTGTTATATCCACATGTCTTTATCGAAATACAAAGATTTGTTCATATATTTGTTTCACTCTTAAAATAAGATATATAATATGGAAACTGAAAACGTAGAAAATAAAAGAGTTCATCAGGGAGCTAATGTCAGTAAGATACGTAGGATTGTAGGTATGAAACAGAATGCATTGGCAAAGGAATTAGGTGTTAGCCAACAATTTCTTTCCCGTTTGGAACGACAACGTGAAATAGGAAAAGACTATTTGGATAAAATTGCAGCTATTTTGAAGGTTACACCTGAAATTATTGAAAATATGGAAGAAACACCGATTTCTGTTGTTATTGAGAATAACAATTTTGAAGATGGAAGTAATAATACGGGAATAGGCTATATCAATGATCTGGATAATGAAGTGAATGATAACAGGATAATTCACCCCGTTGAAAAGATAATCGAACTCACCAAAGAAAATGCATCCTTGTATGAACGTATGTTGGCTAATGAAAAAGAGAAAGTAGCTTTATTGGAGAAGTTATTGAATGAAAAGAAGTAAAGGTTTGTGTTTTTCAGTGATTGGGAACAAAAAAGTAAAGGAGCAGAGGTCTCCGAGTCCCTGCTTTGGGAATATGATCTTTCTCGTTTCGATTGGTATGATATGCGTACGGTGGTTGTGCAGCTTTCTTCCTTTAGTCGTTTGTTGTTGATAATTATCGACAAGCAATTGCTTAGTGTGATTTTTCTCATTCCTTCAGTATGAAATTCCTTCTTCCTGCAGATTCTTTTCTGGTTTAAAACGGACTTTACCCCCGTTTAAAATGAAATATCGCTCGTTTTAAACCAGATTTACCCTGTTATTTGGAATTGATCCAAGTCAGTTTATGCCAGAGACCTTCCAGCGGGCCTTGTTTATGTCCTTTCAGCCACCATTTACAGAAACTTACCTGCAACAGGAATAATACGAAGCCGATCAGCAGGCTGACTGTGTATCCGCAATAGGGAGCCAGATATAATCCGAACGGAAAATAGATAATAGCCCCCATAATGGATTGAGAGATATAGTTTGTCAAGCTCATTTTACCGTAAAAGCGTAATCCTGCTGTGAGTTTCTTGAATGATTCTTTCTGATAGAGCAGTACAAAAGAGGCAACCAATACGGCTGTGAAAGCAAATTTCTGCCACATATCCAGGATGACACCTACCGTTTGTTTTATCATAACGGCATCGCTGTTGTCGTAAAGTATTACTTTCAGCTGGTAAAGCGGGCAGAACAGGATGGCGGAAATGATGAGCGCTTTTACCCAGAAACGGGTGTTGTTGTCGGAAGTAACGAATAGTTGGTTTCTACCGATCAGTAATCCCAACATAAACAGTCCGGCTGTTTGCAGGAAACGTCCGGCTCCGATTGCCCAGAACAAACTTGCTTTCTGTCCCAGCGTCACATTACCCCAGATGAAATTCCAGAAATTACCTTCTTTGGTATATTCGGCCACTTCATTATACATGGCACCTACGCCCAGGTTGGGTAAGGTATATTCAGGATTGAAGAGGCAGGCGATGTAATGAAACCATTCTACGGGCTGTAGTAGAAGGATGATCGCAGCGGTCAGTACAGCTTTGTCGTTCCATTTACGGACGAGGAAAAGGAATAATCCGACAAAGCAGAAAAGCAATAAGACGTCACCTGCCGGGAAAAAGGCGGCATTTAGCGTGGCGAAACCTGCCAGCAGAAGCAGACGCCAGAGGAAACGATATCCGAAGTCTTTTCCTTTTCTTAGTTGATTGGTATATTGAATGTAAAATGTGAAACCGAATAAGAGCGAAAAGATTGCATAAGCTTTCCCTGCAAAGAGAGAGAAAGTAACACTGAATACACCTTCGTCGAGGATATTAAGCCATTCCGGTTGGTTGGCAGGGTCGGGATATACCGGAAAGATGAAGTGTTCCAGGTTATGAACAAGAATAATAGCCAGTACGGCAAAGCCGCGCAGGGCGTCTACCACTTCGATGCGTGGAATTTTTGTAAGGGTTGTTTGTTGCATAGTCTCTATCTTTATAAATTATGGTATTAGAATTGAATTACAAATGTATTGAATTTTTGGAGATGAATTGTTAGGTGCGTGATCGTTTTTGGAAATTTTCTTTAATACTTATTAACTCCTTATCTATTGTATGTATACGATATTTTCGTAGATTTGCGATATAATCGTAAATAAATAAGAATCATGGAAAAATTGACAATGCAGGAAGAAGAAGTAATGCGCTGGATATGGCAGATTGGTCCTTGTTTCGTTAAAGATATACTGGCGAAGTATCCGGACCCGAAGCCCCCTTACACCACGCTTGCTTCTATCGTGAAAAATCTGGAACGTAAAAAGTATGTGAAGAACAAACGCTATGGTAATACGTACGAATATACTCCGCTGATACTGGAGAGCGAATATAAACGTACCTTTATGAGCGGTGTTGTTCGTAACTACTTTGAAGACTCGTATAAAGAGATGGTTTCCTTCTTCGCCAAAGAGCAGAAGATCTCTACGGATGATCTGAAAGATATCATCGATCTGATAGAAAAAGGAAAAGAATAAACCTTTTAACACCTTATTACCATGACACCGGAATTTGCCTACTTTCTGAAGGTGAATGTAGCCTTTGTACTCTTTTATGCCTTCTATCGTTTGCTCTTTTATAAGGACACGTTCTTTAAGTTGCGCCGTATCTCCCTTCTTGCTTTCTTTGGCTTGGCGCTGTTTTACCCCTTACTTAATATACAGGAATGGGTGAAAGAACAGGAGCCGATGACGGAAGTGATACAGATGTATTCGGCCATCCTGCCGGAAATCACTGTAACACCCGAGGTGGTGGTGAAGACCGACTGGAAGGGCATCCTGCTTTCGGCAAGTTCCTATTTTTACTGGGGTGTCATGGCTCTTCTTTTAGTCCGTTTTCTGGTTCAGTTCGGCAGTATCCTGCTACTGGCCTATAACAGCCAACGGACAGTTATACATGGCGTGCCGGTCTACCGGCTCAGTAAACCCGCCGGACCCTTTTCGTTCTTCCAAATGATATTTATACATCCGGAAAGCCATTCGGATAAAGAGATAGATGAGATACTTACACACGAATGTACACACGTATTCCAATGGCATTCGGTAGATGTGATGATTTGCGAGCTGATTACCGTTATATGTTGGGTGAACCCCTTTGCGTGGCTTCTGAAACGTGAAGTACGCCATAATCTGGAATACCTGGCGGACAATACCGTTATCCAATCCGGATACGACAGCAAGAGCTATCAGTATCACCTGTTAGGCCTTGCCCATCATTATCAGGCTGCAGCAACATTATATAATAGTTTTAACGTATTACATCTAAAAAACAGAATCAGTATGATGAATAAAAAGAGAACCCACGGGATCGGAAGAACAAAATACCTGATATTCATTCCTCTTGCGGCATTCCTGATGCTGCTTAGCAACATCGAGGCGGTTGCCCGTATCACAGGGAAAATTGCATCCGATGCCGTTGCCGAAGTGAAGGAAGCTACCGAGTTCAATATCGCTTCGGGAGACGTCGTAAAGGTGAAAGGTCAGGTGATAGACGATTTTAACGGACCGGTTATCGGTGCGAACGTGATAGTAAAAGGAACCAACATCGGGACAATAACGGACTTGGATGGAAAATTTGTTCTGGAGACGACGAAAAATGCAGTTCTTGTATTCTCATTTCCGGGGACGAAGTCAAAGGAAGTGGCAGTGAAAGATGTATTGGGAGATTTGAAGGTACAGTTGTATTCGGACGGAACAGCTTTCAGACCGCAGTCGCAACCTCAGTCAACTACTCCGCAGAGATCGTCGAATACACCACAAATAGTGTCGGATCAGGTGTTTACCGTAGTGGAAGTGATGCCTGAATATCCGGGTGGACAAGGGGAATTGTTGAAATATCTGGCAAAGAGTGTTAAATATCCGGTGATTGCCCAGGAAAATGGTATCCAGGGGCGTGTAACGGCTTCATTTATTGTGGAAAAGGATGGCTCCATCCGTGATATCGAGGTGATCCGGGGTGTCGATCCGTCACTTGATAAAGAAGCAGTCAGGGTACTTTCGGGAATGCCGAACTGGACCCCCGGAAAACAAAGAGGACAAGACGTGGCTGTTAAATATACAGTACCCGTTACCTTCCGCCTGCAAAGAGCGGATGGTACTAGTCCTGTTCCGAATGATGATAATGATAACGAAGGCATCATGGTAGTGGGATATGGTAGCAGTAATTCAGACAATCAGTCAAACTCCTCCAATCAGGTCTTTACAATGGTAGAAAAGATGCCGGGCTTTCCTGGCGGACAGAGTGCTCTTATCAGTTTCCTGTCGAAAACGATACAATATCCGAAAGAAGCTCAGGAAAAAGGAATTCAGGGAGTGGTGGTCTGTTCGTTTATAGTAGAAAAGGATGGTTCGCTTAGTGATGTTACGGTTATTCGGGGACTTGATCCTGCATTAGATAAGGAAGCCTTACGTGTCATCGGTGAAATGCCGAAGTGGACACCGGGTACTCAGCGTGGACAAGCAGTGAGAGTAAAATACACTGTTCCTCTTACTTTCAGATTACAGTAATTACAAAACATAGTAAAGCTGATGATGCATAAATATACTGTTTTGCTTCTTCTCGGTGTCCTGTCCCTTATGGGGCAGGCACAGAGTTTATCGCTTCAGGAACTGGTAAACAAAAAGCAGTTTGCGAAGGTGATAGCCCGGGCCGATAGTCTTACAGCGGCAGATTCTGCCGACTATGTTACTATGTCGGCTATCGGCCAGGCTTATGAAGGCATGCTCCGGTATAAGGAGGCATACCAATGTTTCCGGCATTGTCTGTCGATGGATACGACCAATGTGGATGCATTGAATGCAGTTGCCCGTGCAGCCATTAATTTTGGAAAAATAACAGAGGCGAAGCGTTGTTTCCAGAAAGTACTGGAATCGGATACGCTGAACTTTTATGCCAATAATCAGTTAGCCCGTCTTTATTATCAGTTAGGCGATTACGGGCAGTCGATGGAATATTACCATACGCTTGCTTCTTTCGAAAGTGATAATCCTTCCATTCTTGCCGGCCTTGCCGATTGCCATATAAAAAAAGGAACCGGTCCGAATACTTTGATCGCTCTTTCCTTGTATGGACGTGCTTTGGAAATAAATCCAGAGAATATCCGTGTGGCTTCTTCCCTGATAAATACCTTGCTTCGGATGGGAGATGGAAAGGGGGCTTTACAGATATGCGATACGGCTTTGTTCTATAATCCGGATAATCGTCAGATACGACAGAGTCAGGGGATGGCTTTGTATATGACGAAGAATTATCTTAAAGCGGATACGGTCTATACCGGTTTACTGGCCGAAGGCGATTCTTCTTTCCTTAACCTCAAATATGCAGGAGCCGCCCGCTATATGTCGGGCCATGCGCTGGATGCTGTCGAGCCCTTAGGGTTTGCTTATGACATTGATTCTACTGATGTGGAAACTGTTCTTCTTTACGGTGCTTCATTAGGTAAGACATACGATCGGCAACGGGCTTATCAGCTATTCGATCAAGCGGAAGAATGTATGAAGCCGAAGTCCTTCTTTGTCAATTTATTGACAACTTTCAGAGGGAGTACGTTAGAACGCGACGGTCGTTTCAAAGAAGCGGAAAAGTTGTATTATGAGGCCTGGAAGAAAGATCCGACACAACTTAATTTCCTGTATGAGATCAGTAAGAATTATTGGGGAATAGAAGCTGGCCTGTTTGAGGATGAGGTGAAATTGCAGAAGACACTTTTTAGTAAGTATATCTACCTGACCGAATATATGAATCGGAATGAATCGGCCAAAGGACTTCATAGTTATCGTTTTTTCCTGGAAGACTTGTATCAGGAGGCTTTTTTCCGTAGTGTCAGCGAGTTGACGATGTTAGCTCCCGACGGAAAAAAGAGCAAACTCTCATTGATCGACTTACGTTCTCTGATTAACAGTTTGCCCGAACCTCCTGAAATAGAAAAGCAACATCACGAACAGATGCGTGCAGCTATGAAGAGACAGAGACAGAAAGAGATGGCTTCGAAGGATTCTGCCAGCAATGTTAATGCAGAGAGGAAAATTGACCGGTAAATTCTCGAACAAGGGAAAAAGTCTGAATAACCTAAATAAGAATAAATATGGGAAAACGGATTGGAATGGCGGGTATATGGCTACTCACCCTTATTCTTTGCATACCTTGCGAAGGGCAGAAGAAAAAGATGGATGCCGGTACGACAGAGTACCTGAAAAAGGTGTGGGAGAAGTTGGATAAAATTAATTCGGCTACCTATTATGAAGATGTTAAAGCATGGGAACCGGGTGATACCATTCCGGTAGTGGCAGAGCGTCTATTCTGTAAAGAATATACTAATCCGAAAGATACTACTATCGGAAGTAGTTTCGTGATACTGAAAGGAACGGACAATACCCGTTTCGAATTTGGCTATAATGGTGAAGTGAATGTAACCACCTATCATGACAAGAAAGGGATCATGATTGATGATTTTACGCATAGGGATTTGCCATTCAGACTCGTATCACCTCCATTTTTTAATTATACCAAAAGTATTGTCAACTATATCCTGGAGACGACCGATAGTATCTCGACCGATTTGAAAGAGTTCGGCGATTATCGCTATTTGAAACTGGTTATCCATGAGGACAGGCAGGTTGAGTTTTTCGGAAAGGCTTATTATATTCCCAAGCCTCCATTCGATTTTGGAGATCCTACTTCTGTCTATGAACTATGGATCGGTAAATCAGATGACTTACCTTATAAATATCGGCGGGAAATGTCGCATAGCATTTCTTCTTCAGACTGTGTGGATGCGGAACTAAACAAGATCTCAATTTCTGATTTCGACCTGTTCGGCTATTTCCCGAAAGGCTATGAGATCAGGCGATATGGGGAAGTGAGGGATACGACGCGAAAGTCGGATCTCGTTGGTAAGAAAGCGCCGGATTGGGTATTGAAAGATGCTGATGAGAAGACTGTTTCGTTGTCTGATTTTGATAAGAGCAAAGTACTGGTTGTTCAGTTGACGGGAATCGGTTGTGGTCCGTGTATGGCATCCATTTCTTTTCTGAATAAGTTGAAAAAAGATTATAATACAGAAGATGTCGAAGTGGTTGCCATAGAAACATGGGTGCGGAAAGGACATGCCCTTCAGAATTATGTCGGCAAGCATAAAATAGGGTATACTTTTTTAGCTGCCGACGATGATGTTGTCGCAGCTTTTCAAACCGGAGGGGCAGTCCCTTTCTTTTTCATCCTCGATGGTCAGCGGATAATCAGAAAAGTCATACAGGGGTATAGTGCGGATACAACGGATGAGGAGATTACTGGCATTATCAATGAATTAGTATCGAAATAAACAGGATAATTAATCAGATACGGTTATGAATAAGATCTATATATCTTTTATATTTTCTGCTAGTTTGCTCCTGACAGCTTGTGGAGGAAAGAAATCCGGTGAACAAGCTCTTTCGGAAACAGTATTTGATCCGGAATATCCGGTAACGATCGCTTTTGCGAAAGGTATTGATACGGAAAAGGAAGTTCTGTTAAGCGAGATAGCCAAAGAGGTAAAGATCGTGCCGTTGGAAACGAAGCCGGAATGCCTAGTGGCTAAGGTGAGTAAAGGAATGATACAAATGGTGGATCATAACTTGTTTATTCCTTGTAGCGAAGGATTATTGCAGTTTACGGATGACGGGAAATTTGTCCGTTCAGTGGCCAAACGGGGACAAGGACCGGGTGAATACGCCATTATACGATTTATTGCAGTAAACGACAAACTGAAACAGGTCTATCTGATGGATAACGGAAAGGTCCTTATCTATTCTGTCGATGGAAAGTATGTGGGGGAAAACAGAATACCTTTCTGCTGGCAATTCACCTTATTGGGCGATAGCACCTATGTCGGTTATATCTATAATAATACGGGACAAAAGAAAGATCGGCTTCTCCTGGTTAATCAAGAAGGGGAGACGTTTAAGTCTTATCCGCAGTACGACCAGTTCACGATAGCCAACGGTCTGAATTACTATCTGTGGGGAAGCTACGACCGTTATGTATATTCTTTTAAAGAGGAAGCCTGTTGTAAAGAATACTATAATGATACTGTCTTTACTGTTACACCGCAGGAACTTCAACCCCGGTATATCCTGGATATGGGAAAGTATAAGATACCGAAAGAAAAGCGTTTCGAAGTGCTGGAAGGAAACTGGACTGTCTATTCCGAACCGGCACAAGCTTATTTGCGACCGGGCTTCCTTGAAACTACCAGTTGGGTATTCCTCCCTTATACTTCCTGGGACGTAACCAATAAAGGTGAACTTCCCCGGTTGGCCATGTATGACAAAAAGAAGGGTGACTGTTACAAGGTAAAGGATAACCGGATTAAAAACAATATGGAGGGTGGTTTGCCCTTCTATCCGGAAGCCCGTATCGCAGATGATATATTGCTTTATTATCTGGAAGCATCCGAAGTGTTGGAATTGGCAGAAGAAGATCCTTCTGTTATGGAATATGAGCAATTAAAGAATCTGAAAGAGGATGATAACCCTGTTTTGATGATCGTTTATTTAAAATGAACAGGAATCGTTTAGTAACCACTTAAATATATACGGAATGGATCGATTTGAAATTTTATCAATAGTAATTATTACCTCTTTCCTGTTTTCCTGCGGAGGAAAGAAGGCGGAGAAACCTGCAGAAGAAGTAGAGGTATTGCCGGCAGTTCCAGTATATCCGATGACTGTTCCGTTTGAAACCGGTATAGAGACAGAGCGCGAAGTATTACTGAGTGAAATTGCTGATTCTGTAAAATATATACCGTTAGAGACGAATGATAAATGTCTGATCAGGGCTTTAAAAGACGCGAACATCTTGAAGACAGATAAGTATTTCTTTCTGCCGTGGGTCGAAGCTTTATTTCAGTATACCACGGATGGTAAATTTGTCCGTAAGATCGGGCGCAAAGGAAGTGGTCCTGGTGAGTTTGTCTGGATCTCTCAAATAGATGTCGACGAAGAAAAAGGACTGGTTTTTATGATGACAACCTCTCAACGGATTAATGTTTATGATATGGAGTCGGGAAAGTTCCTTCGGTCAATGAAAAGTCCGGATATTGAATCGGGTGATTTCTCCATGCTGAATGATACGACATCGGTTACATTTGTACGTAACACAAACGGGAAAAGAAAGACTCGTATTTATATTTCTGATATCAAAGGGGATACGTTGAAAACTTTCCCGCGATCAGATTTGTTTGAACTCAATAGCCAGTATTCATGGATGATGAGCAGTTCCACAGACCGCTATATGTTCCGATATGAAAATATGGTTTGCTGTAAGGATTATTACAATGATACTTTATTTATTGTCACAAAGGATTTACTTGAACCGCGTTATATATTTCAAATGGGAAAATATTCTTTACCTATTGAATGTCGTTTTGAATATCTGGACGGAGATAATAAACGATACCAGTCGCTTGCTGCTCCTTATATTAGGTATCAGGCAATAGAAACCGATCCTTATTTGTTTATGCCTTATTCAAACTGGGCGGGTGAGAATGCACGCAAACAGCAAATGGCCATGTTTGATAAGAAAACCGGAGATTGTTATAAACTAATCGGTGGTGTTATTAAAAATGATTTGAGCGGAGGATTACCTCTTCGTCCTGTAGCATCATTAGATAGTAAAACTTTATTGTATGTTTGGGAAGTACAGGATATATTCAAAGAAGCCGAAAAGAATCCTGAAATTCTCAATCAGGAACAACTAAAAGGAATAGGAGAGGATGATAACCCGGTCCTGATGATTGTTTATTTAAAATGAGATGGTAAAATATTTTCAATTGATCGTATTATTCTTGTTAATGATTGGTTGCGACAACAAACAATCGTTTCCAGTTCGTCTTCAATATGAAGAGACTGAATCTCCGGCAAGTATTCAAAAAATAAAGTTATCCGGCGAATTACAAGGACAAACTTATAGGATACGGATGGCTCATTACAAAGAAGGAACTGTATCTTATAAAATATTGAATGCCCCCTCTTATGTAATAAAGGATACAGTTTTGTTGATTCATATTGAAGCTGAACCGCTCCATGCACATGAGGTATGTTTTATTGTTGAAGGAGAAAAGCAGGTTAAGGAAAAAGTAGAAGTGGATGATGTTTTACATAGTATTTTATTAGAAATATATCCGACAGACTTTTATCATTCAGATGATACAATCCCTCTAATTGGCTATACAAGTGGTGCTTTACGGGAGGTGATGGTTGATGGGGAGTTAAGATTGGCAGGTAGTTATTGTGACGTCCGTAATGCAAAGTTACCACCTAAGGAATGGCATAACGCGTTCGATATGAAAGAATACATATGGTTTGATCTGATTATTAAGTGAGGTGATGAGGATTGGACCAGCCTTAATATAGATCAAAAAAGAAGAGCGAATAGATTCTAATCGCTCTTCTTTTTAAGTATTATCTGTATAATTCTATACAGATGGATTTTTTATTCACTCAGAACAGTAAGTTCTGCCCCTGTTGCGAAATCCTGTCCGTTCTGTGAACTCAAGGCTGTGAAGCGGATATAACGTCCTTTTACCGGTTTGTCGAAAAGGACTTTCTTTTCATCCTTGTTGTTGGCGAACCAGCCTTTACAAACGGGTTCTCCCCAATTCTTACCATCTGGACTGACCTGAATGGAATATTCCTTGATGTTACCATTGCTGCCATCCTGACGCGGCAGGTAGATAAAGCCTTTGAGTGCTTTTTCTTCACCCGCATCCAAATCTACCCAATGCGGATATTTGGCAACGGTAACAGAATACATACTGTGCCAGATCGTGTTCGGATCACCGTCTACCAGGTTCTTGGCATCACCTCCGTCCACTTCTTCGCTACTGGCATAGATGACCTCCGTTTGTATACTTTCCATTTTATTGAAAGTTTTAGTCGATTTGATCTCCGGGTTATTCTTGAACCAGGCAGTGATCGTTCCACCTTCACGCATCGGGATGGCTTCCGTATATTCTTTCGCTTTCTTGTCTTTACCGATCGTGTAGCAGATAACGGCCTCTTTGTCGATAGACGACAGTTTTACCAAACCTGTACGGCTACGGGTAATAGAGAAAGGAATATCACCTGCGGCTGAAACCTGTGCCACAGCCGAAAGATCTTGCGCTGCCGGGCGGATAATGAAGCCTATGTTATTTTGTCCGGCAAACACACGGTCCTGTACCAATGGGCCACCCTGTCCGCAACTGTTACCTCCCAGACCTGTAACGGCCAGGTCGAGATGCAGATAAGTATCGCCGGCTTTCGGTAGTTGGTAAGGATGTCCGGACAGTGTCAGATCGAGTGCAGAGTATTGTAATGCCGAAGTAGAGAGTCGGTCTGTTGCCACAAAGACAGCTCCTTTACCTGTCTTGTCGGTCAGGGCGCACCAGCGTACGTCTTCGTGGTTGCCCATGTCCTGTGGTTTCGGGAAATTCACAAACTGGTCGGCAACAGTCGATTTATACATTTCGATGAACTGCCCCACTTTACGGTCTGCATAGTTTTCAACAGGGCCACGTCCGTAATAAGTATAGTTTTCATAACGTTGAGGAACTCTCATCATATAACCCAGACGAGGCAGAACCAGACTCGGATTGTTGGATGTGATACTTGCCTGCAGTTCAATGGAGCCGTCGCGATAGATGGTCCATACCTGGTCGGTAGTAAACTTGAAGTCGTCTTCTCCGAAAACTTTGTCGGTCAGTTCTTCCACACTATTCTTGCCACTGGAAGTTCCTCCCAGTATCTTGGCGGCATTAGGAGCTTGCGATTCTACGGTGTAGAACAGTACGATAGCACCGTCTTTTCTATTAAGAACTTTAGAGGCTGTAGCTCTATGTTTCAGGTTGTGCAGTCCGTTTTCGAACCAACTTCCGTAGAACCAGTTGTCGTTGTTGGTAAAGGCACGAAAAGCATCCAATTTGGGTCCATTACCATCGGCGATGATTGTTTCGTTGTTGTAATTCAAACTGTAGATAGTACCGATCTCGTTGTCGAATTTAATTTCGAAGTTATCTCCCTTGATGGTGGAGAAACGTGGATCAGCCTGTTTGTCGATAGTCAGTTTGCCGGTGGCGGCATTCGCTACTTCATTAATAGCGGGTTTGTCTGTTGCCGCTTTTACAGGAAGTTGTTCTTCCGCCATTACATAGCCTTTATCAGCCCACGGTTTATTTTCGTTCAATAGGAACTGTACCTTGACGAAGTATTCATTTTCGGCTTTCAATTTGCTGTAAGTATAAGGAACGGCCACCTGCACACGCTTACGGGGAGCCACTGTGCCCGGATTCAATGATCCGCTTTCTACCTCTTTCCCGTTTTCGTACAGCGACCATTTTACGGCATAGTCAGACAGATCGTTGAAGTAATATTTGTTGAAAATTTCGAAAAGGCCTTTGGAGGCATCGACTTCTGTTACACCGATGTGCTGGTACACCTTCTTTACTTCATAATATTGCGGTTTCGGTTCCAGGTCGCCGAATACGATACCGTTCATAACAAACTGTCCGTCGTTAGGCGTATCACCGAAGTCGCCTCCATAAGCCAGATAACGTTTTCCATCCGGTGTGTAATTATAGAGTGATTGGTCTACCCAGTCCCAGATGGCACCGCCACAGAAGAAGTTGGTCGACTCCATTGCGTCCCAGTAATCGATCAGGTTACCGCAGGCATTACCCATGGAGTGGGCATATTCCGAGATATGGAACGGATACTTGATATCATAATCGCCTTTTACGGCACCACGTACCCAGGAGATAGACGGATACTGGTTAGACCCCATATCTACAATCTTATTGTTTCGTTCGTATTGAACGGGACGTGACAAGTCTGCTTTCTTCAGTGCATTGTAGGCTTCAACGAAGTTCTGTCCCGGACCGGCTTCGTTTCCTAACGACCAGATAACGATAGACGGGTTATTGATGTTCGCATGTACCATTTCCATCACACGTGCCACATGGGCGTCTCTCCATTCTTTCGGATGGGATAAAGAGGCTACACCGTAATAATATTCGTGCGATTCGATATTTGCTTCATCTTCCAGGTAAAGACCGAATTTATTGCATAAATAGTACCAGTACGGATCGTCCGGGTAGTGGGAGTTACGAACGTGGTTGATGTTCGCACGTTTCATCAACATCACTTCATCTTCCATCATCTTACGTGTGATAGCGTGGCCTACGCCCGGATTACTTTCGTGACGGTTGACACCTTTTAGCTTGACGGTCTTGCCGTTTACGTAGTAGTAGCGACCGGCCAGACCGAATTCATCTTCCGAAGCGGGGGTGTCTTTGATCTCTACTTTCCGGAAACCGACAGTGGTGGAGATCGTTTCTACCGTACGGCCTTTTTTATCTTTCAACTCTCCTACCAGGGTGTAACGATAGGGTTGTTCGGCAGACCATTTATTCGGATTTTGTACAGTCAACACAGTTTCGGTTCCTATTTCCTGTCCGGCTGCAACAAGGGCAATGGGGGCAGAGGCCGTGGCATTGTCTACTTTCGTGTTGTCGTCTGAGTAGAGCTTGTTGGCATACAGCGAATAAACGATCGAATAGTTTTTAGCAGCCTTTTTACCCAGGTTACGGATGTCAGCCCGGATATTCAGTGAACCGTTTGTGTAGGTGGCATCCAGGTCGGGAGTCGCTACCAGATCGCGAACGTGTAACTGCGGAACGGCTGTCAACGATACGCTGCGGTAGATACCCGGCAGGCGGAACATATCCTGTGCCTCGAGGAAAGAACCGTCGGAGCTACGATAAACTTCGGCTGCAACGATGTTCGTCCCTTTCACCAGGTAGGGTGTGATATTGAAACTGGCTGTGTTACGTGAATTCTTCGAGAAACCGACGTATTGGCCGTTTATCCAGAGATAGAAGAAAGAGTCGACTCCGTCGAAATTGATAAATACTTCCTTCCCTTCCCAGTCCGTAGGGATAGTGAACTCACGGCGGTAGGAACCTACTTCATTACGGTCTTTGAAGGTGGTCCAGTTTTCCGGCGGAGTGCGCATTACCCCGCCTCGCCAGTCGTCGACAGCCACTTTATGCTGGAAAATAACGGGCTGGTTCACGTAAATAGGAGTTCCGTACTTTTGCGACCCGTCTTTTTGGAGACCGACGATATTCCAGCTGGATGGAACCGGGATATTGTCCCATCCCGATACATCGAAGTTCGTTTGGAAGAAGTCTTTCGGACGTTCTTCCGGCGTACGTACCCAGTTGAATTTCCAATCTCCGTTCAGAGATTGCCAGTAAGCGCTGTTTTCCGGCAATACTTTCCGGGCACTTTCCGGATCTTTAAAAGAGAAAAACCAGGCATGAGGTTGTTCTTTGTTTAGCGCTATGTTTTCGGGTGATTCCCATTCGTCCCCTTTAGGCGCTTGTTCTGAGGCATACTGATAGCCTTTCAATGGATCTACTGTTGCAAAGCTTTGAAAAGTAAAGCTGCATAGTAATAGACATAATGCTAGTTTTTGCATATTGAGTTTTTCTTCTTAAGGTGAGAAATTTGGTCAAATTTAATACAATTTTTGATGTAAACCGATTACATTTGCCGTAAATTAATATTGTGCAGATGAAAAAGTTACTTTGCTTTTTGCTGATGTTACTGGTCGCTTTGCCTTCTCTGACGGCCCAACGAAAGAAAGTCGGGGTCGTGTTGGGTGGCGGAGGAGCAAAAGGAGTAGCTCATATTGGCGTGTTGAGAGTGCTGGAGGAAGCAGGTATCCCGATCGATTATGTGGCGGGAACCAGTATGGGTGCTATTGTAGGCGGATTATATGCGATCGGTTATACTCCGGCTGAGATCGATAGCATGGTGATACATCAGGATTGGACAATGCTTCTGAGTGACCGGGTGACACGTACCAGCCTGTCGTTTCCGGAAAAAGAAAATTCCGAGCGATATATTCTCTCTTTGCCTTTCGGGAAGGAGAAGAAGGACCGTGTGATCAGCGGTATGATCAAAGGCCAGAATTTGCAGAATCTTTTCTCAAACCTCACGATCGGCTACCATGATTCCATTGAATTCAATAATCTCAATATACCGTTTGCCTGCGTAGCGGTAGATGTCGTGGATGGAAAAGATTATGTTTTCCATAAGGGAAGCCTTCCTCTTGCTATGCGTGCGAGTATGGCTATTCCGGCTGTGTTTGCCCCGGTAAGACTGGACAGTATGGTATTGGTTGACGGGGGATTGAATGATAATTTCCCTGTCGATGTCGCATTGAATATGGGGGCTGATATTATTATCGGCGTTGATCTCGGGACCAGCGACCTGAAAGTGTTGGAGGGATTGAATACCCCCGGCGATGTAATCGGCCAGATCATAGCCCTGCATGGTTATGAAAAGTATGCGAAAAATAAAGAAAGGGCCGATTTGTTATTCCGGCCGAATATGACACCTTATAATGCAGCCAGTTTCAGTACGACGGCACTCGATACGCTGATTCGCCGTGGCGAGCAGGAAGCCCGTGGCCGCTGGGATGAGATTATGGCATTGAAAAAGAAGATCGGTATCCCGGAAGATTATCGCCCGGAGGAACATACATTACCCCGTAAGTCATATCCGGTTTTACCTACCGACAGTTTTTATATCCGGCATATCTCTTTTGCCGGTACCGACCCGCGCGATGAGAAGTGGTTGATGCAGATCAGCGGCCTGCGTGAAAATAGTCATATCACCTTGAAAGAGTTGCATAAAGCTATGTCGATCCTGGTCGGTTCAAATGCCTATTCGAATGTAAATTATAAATTGACAGGCGAACAACAACAGGATCTGGTACTGACGGCACAGAAGAAGTCGATCAGTTCGATCAATCTGGGTGTCCGCTTCGATTCGGAAGAGGTGATCGGTGTTTTGCTGAATGCTACCTTAGATTATAGGGCACGCAATCATTCCCGGCTGGCTTTTACCGGACGTGTCGGCGGAAAGATCTCCTATGGACGGCTGGATTATGCGATCGAGCGGAATCCGTTGCGTAATCTGAATCTGGCATATCAGTTTACTTATAATGATCTGGATATTTATCGGAAAGGAGATAAAACCTTTAATACCAGTTATACACATCATCTGGCGGAGTTCGGGTACTCTGATATGAACTGGCTGAACTTCAAGTTCAAGGTGGGCTTACGTTATGAGTATTTCAACTATACTTCCTTTTTGTATACAGGGGATAATAACAACGAGTATGAGGTTAAACCGGAAGGTTTCATCAGTTATTTTGCTCTGGCACATCTGGAGACATTCGATCGCCGTTATTTCCCGACTAAAGGTGTTTCCCTGAAAGCCGATTATTCTTTTTATACGGATAACTTTGTCAGTTATAACGGTCATGCGCCTTTCTCGGCTGTCGGGCTTAATTTCACATCCGTTATTCCCATCACTTCCCATCTGAGTGTGTTGCCGTCTCTTTATGGGCGTGTACTGATAGGAGGCAATCTGGCCTATCCTTTCCTGAATGCAGTGGGTGGAGAGGTTGAAGGAAAATATGTTCCCCACCAATTGCCGTTTGCCGGTATCAACCGGGTGGAGATATTCGACAATGCCATTGCGGTGGCCCGCCTTCATTTTCGGCAACGCATAGCCGGACGAAACTATATTTCGCTGATCGGTAACTATGCCATTCATCATGATGACTTCCTTCACCTGTTAAAAGGGAAAAGCGTTTGGGGCGGTAGCATCGGGTATGCCTATAATAGTATCGCCGGACCGTTGAGTGCCAATTTCAGTATGTCTAATCAGAATACCAGTCTTCAGTTTTATTTGAATCTGGGATTCTCGTTCTGATTTTTATTATACATTTGTTAATCAGTTAATCATTCAAATATATAGGAATACATGAAACTAACACGATTTACCGGGATGGCTGTCGGCTTGTCCCTGCTGATGGGCGGTGTACAGGCCCAGATCAGTTTGCCGTCTGTTTTTACAGATCATATGGTGTTGCAACAAAAAAGCGATGTGCCCGTATGGGGCTGGGGAGTAGCAAGCGGTACGATCAAAGTGGTCGGAAGCTGGGCGCCGAAAGATACGGCGACAACAGTCGTTCGTTCCGATGGTACCTGGGAAACGACACTGAAAACAGCCGGAGCCGGAGGCCCGTATACGGTATCTGTCTTAGGCAATGGAAGTTGTGAACTGAAAGATGTCATGCTGGGTGAAGTCTGGCTTTGTAGCGGGCAATCGAATATGGAATGGACGCCCATGAGCAATATAGATAACCGTGATGAAGAGATCGCTGCCGCTAATTATCCGAATATTCGTTTTTTTCATATCCCTAAACGCGGAGCAAAAACTCTTCAGAACGATTGTGAAGCATCCTGGGCGGCCTGTACTCCTGATGTAATGAAAACTACCAGTGCTGTGGCTTATTTCTTTGGTCGTGATCTGCAAAAAGATCTGAACGTACCTGTCGGCCTGATCGTTTCTGCGTGGGGTGGTACTCCTGCAGAAGTTTGGACTCCGGAGGAACTGGTGATGAATAATCCTCAGATACGTGATGTGATGCCGGATAAAACATATCCCTGGTGGCCGGTGGAGCCGGGTGTTTTATATAATCAGATGATCAATCCGGTTGTACCTTATGCCTTGGCCGGTGCAATCTGGTATCAGGGAGAGTCAAATCGCGATCATGCTTCGTCTTACGGTATTTTGTTGAAGACAATGATTGAAAGCTGGCGGAAGAGTTTTAAGAAGGATTTCCCGTTTTATCTGGTGCAGATCGCACCTCATACATATAATTCAAACGATAACGGGGCTGCTTTGGTTCGCGAACATCAGGAATGGGTGTCACGCACGGTTCCGGGAACAGGGATGGTGGCAATCTCCGATTGTGTTGCAGATGTAACGAATATTCATCCGACAGATAAGCAAAACGTTGGTCTGCGTCTGGCAAATATGGCTTTGGGAAAGACTTACGGACAACTCGCTTCCGGCTACGAAAGCCCGGTATTCAGTAAAATGACGGTCGACAAGAACAAGGCGGTTATTTCATTCCTTCATGCTGATGCCGGACTAATGTGTAAAGGAAAACAGCTGACCGGGTTTATGATTGCAGGAGAAGACGGTGTTTTCGAACCGGGAAAAGCTCAGATCAAGGATAACACCGTTATCATAACTTCCCCTCGTGTGAAAAAGCCGGTTGCAGTCCATTATTGTTTTGATGATGCAACTATTGGAAACTTGTTCGGTAAGGAAGGTTTACCGGTTGCTCCGTTCCGTACGGACAGAAACTGGGATAATGAATGATATTATTCTGTATCTTTGCCTGTAAAACAAACAGATATTTATGAATGCAGAAATAATACAATTCCTGAAGGAATTAAGTCAGAACAATAACCGGGAGTGGTTTCAGGCAAATAAAGACCGCTACGATGTATTGCATAAAGGGTTTCTCGATGAGGTACAGCAACTGATCAACCGGATCGCCCTGTTCGATCCGCAGGTGGCCGGGCTGGAAGCGAAAGACTGCCAGTTCCGTATCTACCGGGATTTGCGTTTTTCTCCGGATAAGACCCCTTATAAAATTCATTTCGCCGCTTATATGGCGCAAGGCGGACGTGCCAGTGAACGGGGTGGATATTATATTCATCTGGAGCCGGGTAATTGTATGCTGTCCGGTGGTGTATGGTGTCCTCCTCCTAAACTGTTGAAGATGCTTCGTCAGGATATTTACGATCATATCGACGAGTTTGTAGGTATCATTGAAAATCCGTCTTTTAAAGAGGCTTTTCCGGTAATGGAGGGCGAAGTGTTGAAACGTATGCCGGCCGGCTATCCGACGGATTTCAAATATAGTGAGATCATGCGGCACAAGGATTACTGTTTTGCTACCGTTAAACCGGACGAGTTTTTTATGACGGACGATTGGATGGACCAGGCGATCAAGCATTTCGAACAGTTACTCCCGTTTAATAACTTCCTGAATTATACGGTTGACGAATTTTTAGGGCGGGTATAAAATAAAGAGTCTGAAGCCGTAATGTGTTACATAAGGCTTCAGACTCTTTTCACATTATTGCCTTAAATCATACTCCTTTGTACTTTTTGTTTTTATCAATCAGTTCATTTATTCTGGCAACAGAAGCGGCCGACCGAAGACCGTCTTCCGGAGTGTTCATGCAGTAATCGACCAAAACTTCTATCGTCGATACTGCTACATGCATCCGTGTATCGCAGGATGCATAGTAGATAAATACTTTTCCGTCTTCGTCTGCAATCCATCCATTGGTAAATAAGACGTTCGAGACATCCCCGATGCGTTCTTCCCCGACAGGTGCGAGGAAGTAGCCGCCGGGCTGTGCGATCACTTTGGTGGGGTCCTCCAGGGACGTCATGTACAGATAAAGTACATAACGTAGTCCTGCAGCGCATGCCCTGACCCCGTGGGCGAGATGTAACCAGCCCTGTGGAGTCTTGATGGGATGCGGACCTTCCCCGTTCTTGACCTCCTTGATTGTATGATAGTAGCGTTTGTCTATAATTTGTTCAGAGAGAACTTCTGCGTGTGTAATATCATCGATGAGCGTCCAGCCGATACCGCCTCCGCTACCGGCATCGATAAAGCCATCCTGCGGGCGGGTATATAATGCATACTTCCCGTCGACAAATTCCGGATGAAGGACTACATTACGCTGCTGGCTTTTTGATTTCAGGTCCGGTAGCCTTTCCCAGTCGATCAAATCTTTGGTACGGACAATTCCGGCTTTGGCAACAGCTGAAGACAAATCTCCCGGAGCGGCAGCCGGATCATGGCGTTCGCTGCAAAAGATACCGTATATCCAACCGTCCTCGTGGGCGGTCAGGCGCATGTCATACACGTTTGTCTCCTCCGGATCGATATCCGGCAGGTTGACCGGTCGTTCCCAGAACCGGAAGTTATCCACCCCGTTCGGACTTTCGGCAATGGCAAAGAACGATTTACGGTCCCAACCCTCCACACGGACCATCAGTAGATACTTATCCTTCCACTTTATCGCTCCGGAGTTCATACAGGCATTCACCCCGATACGCTCCAGACAATACGGATTAGTAGCCGGGTTGAGGTCGTAACGCCATTCCAGGGGTATGTGTTCGCGGGTGATTACCGGATAGGTATAACGGGTGACAATACCGTTATCATTCTCTTCTTTTATATTTTTTCGTAATATGAGAACTTTATGCAAGTATTGTAATTTTTCTAGTTTTTCTTTGAAAATTTTCATTTTTCTAGTTTTTCAGCTTCGTATATATTAATGTTATAAGTTCTCCGGATAAAGTGAAATTCGTTTGGCACGGTGAAATGCCAAATAGTTAGGTACTGAAAAATGTATTTCAGAAATAACCTCTTTGGTTTTATAGTCAACTTCAATGACTCTGCCTCCAAGCCCATTAACAGTCGGAGTCCCAACTCCCGGACAGAATAACACATGGTCCGTTTCCGGTAAATATTGTGTAGAAGATACTCCCATGGCAAAACAAGATTTTCCTCTTTCTTTCCCATATTCCCATACTTGTTGTATTGTTTTTTGCTCTTCATTAATCTTGTATTCAACGGAACGGGTATACGCTTTTTCCCTGTCTTTATCGTAGGTCTGATAGTTACGGTAGAAACCATTGTCAAGGAGCAATATATTTCCGTTGGGCATGAATACGGGACAATGTTGTCCCCAGCACCATTCGAAATCATCATGATTTTTTTCTCCGTTAAGGATTTCTATATCTGTTATCTTCTCGCCCTTTGCATCTAAAGGCATCAGAAGGGTGAGCGAATTTTTCCACTCTTTATGAGGCGTTAGGATCCATTTAAGCTGATTGTTACGGGTCAATTTGGCGACTCCCTGATAGCGACAGGACACGATGATGCAATCATCGTCTTCCGAATAAATGACTGCATTACCATGAGCCCAGTTACCAAAAACCGCGATCGTGTCACCTGCCGGGACAAAAGTTTTACGAGTTTCATCCAGCGATTTTTTTAGATCCCATTCATTGACAATGGCACCGGTTTCATTGTCTACTTCCACCACATAGTCGTAAGTCGTTACTTTCCCGTCTTGTCCAATGCTTCCATCTTTACTGGCTGTTGCAATCAGATGGCCGTTAGGTATTTCAATGACATCATGATGGAATGAATATCCTTTGTCTTGTATGTTCCATGTATTTAGTATATTGCCGACCATGTCAAACTCCAGGATTCTTCCTGTCTTTACATCTCCGCAATAGAAATTTCCTTTCTTGTTTCGTTTTAAGCCGGTATGGGCTGTTATTCTCATCTCCGGATGATCTTTCAGGCGTAACAGCCACCGGATATCGCCATAGTTATCTATGATGAATGGGCGATGTGTATCGTATTCGTTATCTCCCAAGAAATTGATTAACGTCACTCCGGGCTCCATTTTTTCCCGTTGAGCGACAATCGTTGTTATTTGGGGATATTGGGTGTTAAGTAGCAAGTCGGGGACTGTTATTTTGATTGAGTCGGTCAGTCGTACTTTCCCCTGCTTGTTTGTTTGGGAGATATAGACCGTATTGGTGTGATTCTCATAGAGACCGTGTACGTTTACCCGGTATGCAGAGCTGTACTTCTTGAATGTATGTGACAAATCGGTACCTTCGTGTTTCCCCTTGACACAGACGGTCAGGTAACCGCTTGCCGGTAAAAGTAAATTGAGTTCTGCACTTAAAGGGGCATAGCCGGTAGGATCGAGTTTGATGTTTTTGTCGCTAAGATGGAAAGAGGTTCCTAAGGTCGGAATCTCTAATATCGTGTTGTCTGCGAAAAGCAGTGTTGTTTTCCAGTTGTCAATGTCGGGTGTCAATCGGATGATTTCATGCGAGGGGATAACCAACGTGTCTGTTTCAAAATAGAAAAGGTGTTTATCCTCATTTTGTTCGGTTTTTATTAACAGGCTACCTTCTTCCATTAATGAACGGATAGTTGTTATTTCTTCACCTGTTTCTGTTTCAGGAGAATCAATCTCTTCGTTACATCCGGTACATACTCCCAGTAAAAGAGCAAGCAAGGCAGTTCTTGTGTTATGAATATATTTTCTCATGCGATTACTTTCTATTTACAGACAAAGGGAGGGGAAGGACACGTACTGTGTTTGTCAGGGTGTCACTTCCCCCTATAGCTGTTCTATTCAATTATTTCGGTTTATCTCCACATCGGATGCTGTTCGATAGCCGCATTGGTATTCAATTCATTTTGCGGAATAGGCAGATAAAAATGTTTTGGCTGGAAGTTCTCAGCACCTTGTTTTTTGTTTTTGACGAAAATCTGCTTCATCTCTTCGTAAGAATACCAGCGTTTCAAGTCAAAGAAACGGTGACCTTCAAAGAAGAATTCAAGTTCGTTTTGATGAACCATTTCTTCCCACAATTCATCGGCTCCGTTCCAAGTCTTTTTAGCAAGTCCGGCACGGTCGCGGATACGTGTCAGGTCAGCAGCCGCTTCAGCCAGTTTATTGGTTTTGATACAGGCTTCGGCATGTAGCAGCAATACTTCGGCAAAACGCATCACACGCAGGTTGTTATTCTGGTTTGCCTGGTTGTACATACTGTTTGATTCTGCTTCATTTTTGTAGAAATTGGTGAATTTCTTGATCAAGAAACGTCCGGGTTTGTCACTGATGGTCGGGTAATCCGGTTCACCTCTTAAACGTTTGGTCGCACAAGCCTCCCAGATCTCATCGAATGACATATCTCCGAACCATGCACCATCTTCTACAGTCGTTTCATAATCAGAATGTTTCCAGAAGAAACTGGTGTACATACGTTTATCAAAGCGTGTATCGGAACCGGCCGGGCGTTCTTCAACGATGAAGTCATCTACGATAGAAGCTGTCGGCATCCATTTGAACCAACCGCCTGTACCTTGCGGCCCTACGAAGTTAGGAATTACCCAACCCTGTGTATCGTTCGGCCCTTCAGAGCCCCAACTACCTGAACCGTATTTCCCTTCATATACGAGTTCAAATATTGATTCTTTGTTTAACTCTGTATATTCGGTGAAGTTGTCTTCGAAATTTTCAGTCAGGTCGTATGTGTAAGGGCTTTGCATGATTGTTTTCAATTCCGCTTCTCCCTCTTCGTATCTTTTCAGATAGTTGTATGTTTTGCCCAAGTAAGCGATAGCAGTTCCTTTGGTTACACGACCGGCTTCTTCAGAAGGACGGGTGATCGGCAAATATTCCTTGGCTGTTTTGAAGTCAGCTTCAACTTGTTTCCATATATCAGCTTCCGGAGAACTCGGCTTCATGGTTTCCTCCAAACTTTCAGCAGCAGAAACCAGACGCAGAGGAACATCGCCAAAGTTGGTAACTAACAGGAAGTAAGCGTAACCTCTTAAGAAACTAGCTTCTCCAATCAGTTCGTTCATTTTAGTCTGGTCCATATCCGCTTTATGAATATTGTTTAGAAGGACATTGGCACGATTGATGGTGTTATAGATTCTGCCAAAATCACTTTCTGCCGTATTCGGGGTGTTGGTGAAAGTGGCGGGTTGCCAGTTGTGCGCTTCTTCTCCCAAGATGAACCAAGTATCATCTGCACGGTTTATGGTATGCCAACCGGTATAACCTCCGAAATAGCCATACATCTGGCTACGGATAGGAGAATAGATGGTTGCCATAGCAGCTTGTGCATTGGCTTCAGAAGACCAATAGGTATCTTCTACATATTCATTCGGGTTTGTAAAACTTAAAAAATCAGACTCGTTGCATCCTGTCATGGCAAGGACAGCAGCCGGAACGAGAACCAGCTTTTTTAATATATTCGTTTTCATATTATGAGCATTTTGTTAAATTAGAAATTAAGTTGAACGCCAAATGTAATTGTTCTTGCCAACGGGAAACGACCGTGGTCACAACCTCTTGTCATGGTACCGTCACCACCACCGTTCTGATCGTCGTTCTGTCCTAAGTCAGGTGTATAGCCGGTGTATTTAGTGGCAGTAAATAGATTGTCCATTGCTGTATATATACGCAAATTGTTCATTCTTAACGGTGTCAACAGATTTTGTGGCAATGTGTAACCGAATTCCAATGTCTTCAAACGGAAGAAAGAACCGTTTTCTAACCAGCGGTCGCTACAACGACGGCGGTTTTCATTTTTGTCTTCTTGTGTGAAGCGGGGCATATCGGTATTTCTGTTCTGTTCGGTCCATGCATTTAATGTGCTTGTACCGAAGTTGGTGAATTCGTTCATGGATTCCATGCGGCAACGTGTGTAGTTGTATATTTTGTTACCAATCATGCCGTCAAAGAACAATCCTAAATCAAATCCTTTGTATTGAACGTTGCCACGGATGCCGAAGGTTACATCGGGAAACGGACTTCCTGCATATTGACGGTCATCGTCGCTAATCTGGCCATCACCGTTGTAGTCGATGAAGCGAATATCTCCCGGCTGTGCGTCCGGTTGGATCAATTTACCATCGGCAGTGGTATGTGCTTTTATTTCTTGTTCATTTTGGAAGATACCGTCTGTCTTTACAACATAGAATGCACCAATCGGATCACCGACTTTGGCCCAAGTTATAGTACCTTCACCTTGTGGATTGTAACCAGCAAACTCTTGTTTGTCGCTACCTACGGTAATTTCTTTGATCTTGTTGCTGACCGTAGAGAGGTTTACTCCGACGTTGTAATAAACTTCTCCTACCGTATTGCGGTGGTTAACAACCAATTCAAAACCTTTATTCTGGATAGTACCGGCATTCATTGTCGGACTACCGCCCATACCGACAGATGGGGGCATAGAGATACTTAATAATACGTCTTTGGTTTCCTGGATAAAGTAATCCGCATTGAAAGATAGTTTCCCGTTGAAGAAGCTTGCATCCAAACCGATGTTGGTAGTCCGAGTCTCTTCCCAAGTCAAATCTTTAGGTGATACCCAGTTAACACCGGTACTACTACCCATCCACCACTGACCGCCTTGTACGTAGTTGATACCGCTGGTGGCTGTACTTTGAGTGGTATAGTTTCCGATTTCCTGGTTACCCAATACACCGTAGCTGAGGCGTAGTTTCAATTCGTCAACAGTTTTTTTCGCATTTTCAAAGAACTGTTCGTTCATGATATTCCAACCGGCGGATACAGATGGGAATACACCATATCTGTGACCATCGGCAAAGCGGGAAGAACCATCACGGCGGATAGAGGCAGAAATCATATAGCGCGAATCGTAGCTATACATGGCACGGGCAAACAGAGAAACTAATGAGTGTTCCTGTAAAGATCCGGAAGTGGTTTGTTCCGTAGTGGCACCAGCTCCGATTGCATCTGTTCCTGCCGGAATATCTTTACGGGCTGCACCAAACGAACGGTCTTTATTTTCTTGTGCGGAATAACCGAACAAGCCGGATACGGTGTGTTTTCCGAATGTGTTGTCGTAGTGCAACGTGTTTTCAACCAACCATTGGTCACCGAAAGAAGCACCTTCACTCAGGCTTGACTGTATGGCTCCGGAACCGAAATTGTATTCAGGATTGTAGTTGTAGCTACGGCCGTTGTTTTTGTTGTAACCAAAGTTCAGTTTGTATTTTAATCCTTTTAGACCCAGGTCGATTTCTGCGTAAGCGTTCAATAACAACTCCATGTTGTGTTTTTGTCTGTCGAACAATTCGGAATAACCGACAGGGTTGTCCATGTTTTTCATCCAAGGTTCGATACCGGCATAACCACCTAACTGATTCGGGTCTTTCACCTTCATCAACGGGTTCTGACGCAAGGGGTCTGTAATGACTAAGTCATTGATCTGTTTGTCGGCTGTTTTCACTAACAATGTATTTCCAACACGGAAATGATCGTTAAAGAAAGAGAATGTGTTTTTGGCTCGAACATTAAATGCACTGTATCCTGAATTCAATAAGATACCTTGTTGGTTGATATAACCGGCAGACACATTATAGGTAGCCGTTTTTGTACCTCCGCTGATATTTAAATTGGCTTTTGTGACAGGAGCTGTACGATATACTTCATCCTGCCAGTTTGTTCCGGCTCCTTGGAAGTTTGCTGCGCTTTCAGGAAGGTAACCGCTTTGTTTCATCACTGAGATCCATTGTTGAGCGTCTAGCACATCCAGTTTCTTGGTGATGTTCTGGAAACCGGAATAAACATTTACGTCGATAGTCGTAGGAGTTTCTTTTTTACCGCCTTTAGTCGTAATCAGCACAACGCCATTAGCTGCACGTGAACCGTAGATAGCCGCAGCCGAAGCATCTTTCAATACTTCAAGTGATGCTATATCTGCCGGGTCTACCATGTTGATATCTCCATAAACGCCATCGATTACATACAACGGTGTATTTGAACCTAAAGAACTTAATCCACGAATGTTGATACTCATGCCTGAACCGGGTTGGCCTCCAACGTTGGAAACACTTACACCGGCAATACGACCTTGCAATGCCCCGGCTGCACTTTTGGCGATATTGGCTTGTAGGTCTTTAGAAGAAACAGAGGCAACGGCACCGGTCAAATCTCTTTTCTTCACCGTACCATAACCGATTACGACAACCTCATCCAATTGTTCACCGTCAGCCATTGTGATATTGATTACATTTTTATCTCCAACAGTGATAAAAGATTGTTGCATACCTACGTAAGAAAATTCCAGGACCTGTCCTGGGTTGACATTGATGGTGTAATTCCCATCAATGTCAGTTGTTGTACCTATTGTGGTTCCTTTTACAACAACTGTTGCTCCGATGACTGGATTGTTCTCCGAGTCTTTTACCGTACCTTTCACGGTCATAGCCTGCTGCGCCCAACTGGAAACAGCAAAGGCTCCTAGTAATAGAGAAAAAGCTAGTTTTCTGTTCATAATTAAATATTTAAATGATAAAATAATTCTATTAGGTTAATAAAGGGTTTACTATCCTTAAATTTTGAAGGATAGTAAACAGATTGTTATATGATTTAGGTTGTTATTTTTTGATGATCTTGGCAGTCTCTACACCATTTTATAACTAACCGCTTTTGCTCTTGTTCCTACTAATAAAGCAACAACCAGTAAAATTGTTTGTGTAAAAAAAACTTTTCATGATCTTATAAATTTAAAGTTATTCAACATTTCCTGTAAAGGTTACAACGCTCTTTGCCGGAAGAGTTATCATGTACGTATTACCTACCGGTTGGATAGTCTCCAAGGTTTCCCATTTGTGGGTGGCATCGGTCAGGTAACCGGCAAGCGGGCTAGCTGTTTGGTTGTTGTCTAATGCCAGGTCGATAGTTGTTTCTGTGTCGTTGGTATTGATGGCTACAATTGTAAAGTTATTGCCTTTTTTATAACCGGATACCATATAGCCTTGGTCGGAGTTGTATTCGGCTGAGATGCGGGTACTGCCTACAGGAATATAGCGTGTAAAGTTTCCGAATGTCTCATAACGTTTTCCGGTTTCGTAATCGGTACGATTTTCTTTGTTAATATAAATCAACCCTTCATTAGTACCACTGTCAGGCAAGGCTCCTGCCCACCAGATAATTGAACTTACATTGGCTTCACAAAGGTAACGGTGGAATTTGACTGCCCAGTTTAGGCCGTCATCTATGGAAGTTGTGTATGAGTTGTTCGGGTCGCTGATTTCTGTCAACCATACCGGAATGTTTTTTGATTCTGCCTTCGTAAACGGTTCGATACCCGGATCTTTTTTTGTTACCGGGTCCACATAACCGTGTCCGGCTGCGATGATCGGGTAATTGGTAATGCGGGTATTGACATTTAAAATATCGCGTACATAGTTTTTACTACCCATGATAAAACCTAAAATACCTGTCCATTGTGCATTTTCACCGAAAATAATCTTAACATCCGGGTGATTGGCGGCAAATGTCGGCCCCATGTTGTTAACAATGAATCGTCCCAAGGTAGTTGTTCCCGGTAACCAGAGGCAAGAACTCCAGGAAGCTGCATATTCCGGTTCATTGGCTGGTGATATGGCATAAGGCTTTAGACCTACTGAACTGTAAGCATCACAGAAAGCTGACAGATAATCGGCAAATTTTTGATAGTAAGCAGATTTTAAATTCCCTTTCGAATCACTGTCGTTACTTTTCATATAGGCAGGCGGACTCCAGACAGAATAAACGAATTTATCTACGTCATATAACGCTTTGACACGTTGGTTGATCCATAACTGGCCTTTGCGTTGAGCTATTTCTTCTGCAGCTTCATTCCCATCGGCACTGTAGTCGATATCAAAAAACGGATCGTCGAGCGGCATATCGATTTCTTCATCCAAATGGAAAGAAGTATCTCCTTCGTTTTTCCAATAATGGGAATAGATTTCACCTCTTAATATATTCAAGTGTAATCCATCTTTTCCGAACATCAGGTCTAAGACTGTATCACGTTTGCGGTGTGCATACAGATAATCTGCCCATCCGGCTTGTGCCACACCGAAACCATCAATGTTTTGTTCTTCTGTATTCCAATGGAGTATTACGTCAGTATTTGCAACGGCTTTTGTTGCAAGAGAACCACCAGCTTTCTGGTCTACCATTTCACTGTCTGTACAAGCTCCTAAAAGGAACAAACAAGCGAACAATCCTAAGGTTAATTTTCGAGGTGTTTTCATATTAATTGGCATTAATGTTTGACTTCATTGCAAATGTAGAGAATGAAGTAAATGGAGAAGTGTCGGATTCAGTCAATCTTATTGCTCGTTTCTGTCAATTTTATAAAATTGTAACTATGATAAGCGTTTGTATATTACAATAATTAACTATATAGCTTTTCCTTGTAGCATGTGGTTAACTTATTTTAGTGAAAATCTTTGCTTTATATAGTCTTGGATGTTAATCTCTTGTGTTTTGTTTAATTGTCTGGTTTTTAGTTTGTTAGTTGACCTTCCAGTGTGCTGGAAGGTCAAAATCGATTGCTCTATTCGGTCAAAATGTAATAGTGTTTAAACGATAACCCGCAGGCGTTGATAATTTTCGCGATATTCCTGCGGTGTGACGTTCTTGTATTTCTTGAATACTTTATAGAAATAGGATTGACTGACGAAACCGCAACGGGAAGCGATATCCATGATGCTTTCTTTCTCGTTATTATTCAGTTCGCGAACGACGGAGTTGATCCGGTATTCCTGCAGAAAGTCAGTAAAACTATGTCCTGTGTTCTTTTTGAGGAAACGGGAAAGCGTAGACAAGCTCATTCCCATATATTGAGCCAGTTCATCGATGGTTATCTGATTGCAGAGGTTTTTAGTGATATAGTCGAGTATCTTTTTCATTTGATAGTCGCTTTCCGTATATTGGGAAGAGACATTCTTTGATAAGACACGGACATCTTCGGATAAGGACAGTTCATGCAACAGGATAAAGAATTTCATGACGGAATAGAACCCTTTCTCGGTCGAAATCATTCGCATAATAGGAAGTACGCGGTTGATATCTGCCAGGCCGAATACCAGTCCATGCTCTGCTTTTACCATCATTTTCATGACCGAGTCGAACTGGTTTTTCTGAAAAGCCGGGTTGGAGAATAAGGAAGGAGGAAACTGGATGGTGATTTCATGAATGTCGTTCGAACGGCAACTCCCATTCAGCCAGGCGTGTTTTAACTCGGTGTTGGTAATCAATACAAGGTCTTTCTCTCCGATGACTTCATCCGAGTCGCCAACGATCCGTTGCGCACCGGCTGCATGTTCCACAAAGTTCAACTCCCAAACGTTATGGACATGGATTGGAAAAGTGAAAGAAGATTTTGTGCGTTCAAACAAAATAAAACTGTCTTTATTAGATAAAGGTGACTTTTCTCTGAAAACTTCTGTTATCATAGATATTGTATTAAAACTAGTGTGTTGCAGGCAAAGATAGTAGATTGAATTAAATCTGTGGGATGAATTCGGAATAAATTTATTTTTCCGGTTCATAATTGTCAACAAGCTTGCTCATAATTGTTGGCAAGCCTGTCGGCAATTATCGACAGCAAACTTCTGAAAATATGTTCAGGATAATGCTGCAATACCTGTTCCGATAAGATTGGCATTGTTCATCTGATTGATGTGAACTTTTACATCACCCAGTCCGAATTCATTCAGAAGTTCCTGTAATTTTTCCATTACCAGGATATTATAATCTTTGTCTTTCCGGTTCTTACTCCAGAAGAGGCTGCCTTCGGCGACCAGACAGATCTTTTTGGTCTCTTTATTATAAGATGTAAGCAATTTGATCAATCCGGCGAGGGATGCGGCTACCAGTTGTGCCGACCGGTTATAGATCCAATGGGCCACCTCTACGTATTTTTCTTTGTGGATATCCGGATAGTTCATAATCGTTGTCAGTTTCTGTGCATCGAATTTCTCTTCGAATTCTTCCAACGGGAAGGCTGCTTTAAGTATTTCTCCCAGATACATGCCCGAGACTGCTTTTTCAAAACGCTGACTTCCCCGGCTGTCGGAACAGGCATCGACCATATCGTCTACAGTCGTCAGGAAAGGCGGATTAAAATTGCCCGATTCCAGATTAACAGGGATAAGCCCTTTGACCGGACAGGAAGGAGGTAATTTGGTTATTTTTTCTGCCGGGATAAAAGTAGCCATATTAGTTCCCGTTCCGACAATCAGTCCGATATAAGCATCGTAACTACTGTCGGTAAGACCGGCAAACAGACTGGCTACTGTGTCATTAAGCACCTTTATGCCGGTGAACTTGACGTTGTTCATTTCATTCAAGTAGTTGAGTAAAGGCTTCCCTACAGGTTGTCCGATCATATCCTTTATATTAACCCCTTTGGTCCAATGTAGTAACCGGGCATCACCGTCGGGAAGCGATTCGGCAGCATAGGAGAAGCAATAACCGATCGGCATTTCTTCATCCCGTTTGATTTCTCCGATCGGGTCGGCCAGTTCTTTAAATAATTCATCACGGGTGAAACCGGGAGTTTTCATAACGGATAAATCTTTTTTCCACCCGTTTTCCGGATGAATGGTTGTTTTATCGTTTGCAAAATTGACGGTTGCCACCCTATAATTGGTTCCCCCCAGGTCGAGGACCAATGCTTTTCCGTTTATGCCTTTACTCCTGGGAGTAATAAATGTTGGGAGACATTGTATTTCTGCATTGTCTTCTGCCAGACCTTCTTCCACTTTCTTTTGCAATGAAAGGGCTATTTCTTTCAATTGCTCTTGTTCTAGTTTAAAAATGTTCTTCTCCATGATATACTGATTTAATTCGGATACTAATATCCTTTCTTTATTTATAAATAACAAACGGAGGGCATTATTTAGTTCTAAAAAATGTAGATGATGTACAAAAAACTCTTTGTGTCAATTCGTAAGTTGTGTAACGGATTTTATGTGTTTTTTAAGAAAACCGGTACACTAAAAGACTTTGTTTTGAAGTAATAAGTTGGATTTGTTGTAAATTGTAAGTTGTGCTTGTGGGAGGCAATGTCTTGCGATGGTTTAAAATGGTTAAATATGTTATTTTGGCTATCAAAATGTCAGAAAATATTTGGTTGATACCGGAAAACTGTGTTCATTTGCACGCAATTTGAAAGTAAATCTTATAGGTAATATATTTATGAAAGCTTCAGTTTTAAGAAAAGAAATTTTGGCACTGGTTGTTTTGTTCGTTTGTAGTCTGGCAATGAGTGCTGCATCTCCAAGAAACTATCTTTATGATACAAAAGAGGAGAATGGTAAGATCGTATCGAAAGTTATCTTCTTACATGAGGAAGGGCTTTTGAACAAACAGGTGAAATATGAATTCACCTACAATGATAACGGTAAGGTCGCTGAAAAGAAAGCGTATCGCTGGAATCAGTCAAAAGAAACTTGGGATCCTTATTATCTGATTTCTTATCAGTATAACGAGGAAAAAGGTGAAATCAATTCCGTATACGGAATGTGGAACAAAAAGAAAAAAGATTTTAGTTTGAATACACAAGAAATGGTTGTACCTGCAGCCAGTTATGAGGATATATTCTCATAATACCTATTTTAAAACATTTCATAGACACACACACGAAAGTGGCGCGAATAACAAAAGACGTGAGTCCCTGTTATTAGCGCCACTTTTATTTTGTAAAAGATTATCGGGTTATCCGATAATCTTTTCTAATTCTTCCAGATTCTTGGCTACATCTTCGTCTGTTACTTCATAATTGGTCAGGTCGCCTGCCAGATACTGGTCGTAGGCTGCCATATCGATCAGACCGTGACCGGACAAGTTGAACAGGATCGTACGTGCCTTTCCCTCTTTCTTCGCTTCTTCTGCTTCGCGGATGGCAACAGCAATAGCATGAGAAGATTCAGGAGCCGGGATGATTCCTTCTGCCTGGGCAAACATTGTTGCTGCTTTGAATGTATCCAACTGTTTTACGTCCGCAGCATTCATCAGTCCGTCTTTCATCAACTGGCTCACGATCGAACCTGCACCATGATAACGCAGACCGCCTGCATGGATATTGGCAGGAGCAAAGTTATGTCCTAATGTGAACATCGGGATCAGCGGAGTATATCCTGCCTCGTCTCCGAAGTCGTACTGGAACTGTCCGCGTGTCAGTTTCGGGCAGGATGCCGGTTCTGCAGCAATCACACGAATATCTTTACCTTCTGTCAGTTTATGACGCAGGAACGGGAAAGTGATACCTGAGAAGTTTGAACCGCCACCGAAGCAACCGATTACAACATCCGGATATTCGCCTGCCATTTCCATCTGCTTTTCAGCTTCCAGACCAATCACAGTCTGGTGCAACATTACGTGGTTCAAAACGCTACCCAATGTATATTTACAGTTAGGCACCTGCATAGCCAACTCTACGGCTTCCGAAATAGCAGTTCCCAGACTACCCTGATAGTTAGGATGATCGGTCAGGATCTTACGTCCGGCTTTCGTGCTCATACTCGGTGAAGCGATCACCTGTGCACCGAAAGTCTGCATGATCGAACGGCGGTAAGGTTTCTGGTGATAGCTGACCTTTACCATATAAACAGCCAGTTCCAGGCCGAAAGCCTTGGCTGCATAGGAAAGGGCGGCACCCCATTGTCCGGCACCTGTTTCAGTGGTGATATTGGTAACGCCTTCCTGTTTACAATAGTAAGCCTGTGCGATAGCAGAGTTCAGTTTGTGTGAACCGATCGGGCTGACACTTTCGTTCTTAAAGTAAATATGTGCAGGAGTATCCAGCATCTTCTCCAGTCCGTAAGCACGAACCAGCGGAGTGGGACGCCATACCTTATATAATTCGCGAACCTCTTCCGGTATTTCAATCCAGGCATCGGTCGTATTCATTTCCTGATGGGAAGCAGCTTTGGAAAACAAGGGATAGAGATCCTCTTCTTTCATCGGTTGCTTTGTCTGCGGATTCAGAATAGGAAGTGGTTTGTTCTTCATATCAGCCACAATATTATACCAGGCTGTGGGTATGTCTTTCTCCTCCAATAAAAACTTTTTAGTACTCATAATTCTTTATGTAGTTTACATTATTAATCAATTTGGCCTTTAAGGCTTACAACTTGGAAGCAAAGTAACAAATAATATTTCGTTCTTCAAATTGAATAAACAAAAATATATACCTTTGTGCCTTCAAATTAGACAAATAGATAACAAACGACAACAATGAAAAAGCTGGCTCTGCTACTGGTAAGTGTACTGACTTTGTTTTCCGCAACTGCCCAGAAGAAAAACTTCACTTACAAGTTTTATGGATTTGTGCGTGGTGACTTATTTTACAACACGCGTGCGAATATGGCTCCGGTAGACGGAAACTTCTACCTTTTCCCGCTGGATAAGAATCCGGACGCGGATGGAGAAGATCTGAATGGAACGCCCAATGGCAGTTTCTATACGTTTACATCGCGCTTGGGTATTAGTGTGACCGGCCCGAATGTCGGTACTGCCCGAACTTCCGCTTGCCTGGAAACCGACTTCGGCGGCTTTTCCGGAAGTACGACCATGTTGCGTATCCGTCAGGCCTGGGTGGCTCTGGACTGGGAAAAGAGTAATGTCTTGATCGGGCAAACCTGGCATCCGCTGTTCGGCTCTGTTTTTCCGGATATACTGAACCTGTCTACGGGGGCGCCTTTTCAGCCGTTCAACCGCAGTCCGCAAATCCGCTATCAGTATAAAGCCGGACAGGTAAAGCTTACTGCTTCTGCTCTTTGGCAGTTGCAGTATTTGTCGAGTGGTCCGAAGGGAATGAGTGAAGATTATATAAAGAATAGTTGTGTCCCGGAGTTTTATGTCGGAGCCGATTATGCATCCGATAATGGGTGGCTGGCCGGTGCCGGTGTCCATCTGATTTCACTGAAGCCTCGTACCTCTTCTGAGGTAGATAAGAAAGTTTATAAGGTAAATGAACGGATGACGACATATTCGTATGAAGCTCACTTGAAATATACCGGGCGTAATTATACCTTTGCAGCCAAAAGCCTAATGGCTTCGTGTCTGGATCAGACGGCGCTGATCGGTGGTTATGGTATCAGTTCGGTCGATCCCCGGACGGGGGAACAGGAGTATACTCCGTTCCGGCATTCGACAACCTGGGCTAATTTTACATATGGAACGAAATGGAAGTCGGGTATCTTTATGGGATATACCAAAAATCTGGGAACGGATGATGCGTTGGTATCGAATACAGTTTATGGTATGGGATTGAATATCGACCAGCTTTTTACAGTGAATTTGAATTTATCATATAACCTCCCTCATTGGCAGATCGGACTTGAGTACTCGCCGGCAACGGCTTGGTACGGCACGATCGACCAAAAGAACGGGAAAGTGGGAGACACCCACGCCGTAACCAACCATCGGATACTGGGATTGGTTATGTATTATTTCTAAATTAAACGCTTTTAAATGAGAACGAGACTGAGCATGCTTTTAATAGCCGGATTGTTAGTTGTAGCTTCCGGTTATGCACAGAAGAAGAACTTTTCGTATAAGTTTTACGGACAGGTACGTGGTGATTTGTTTTATAACTCCCGGGCAAACTCCGAGATCGTGGACGGTTTGTTCCATCTTTATCCGTTGGACAAGAAACCGGATGCCGATGGTAACGACCTGAATGCAACAGCAAACGGTAGTTTTTACCTGCTTTATTCCCGTCTGGGAATCGATGTGGGCGGTCCGAATGTCGGTAAAGCAAAGACAACAGCCAAGCTGGAAGTCGATTTCCGTGGTTCGGGGAGTAACTTTGCTATGATACGTATACGGCATGCTTATGTGAATCTCGACTGGGGAAAGTCGGCGGTACTGATTGGCCAGACCTGGCATCCGTTGTTCGGAGACATCTTTCCGCAGATGCTGAATCTTTCTACGGGAGCTCCTTTTCAGGCCTTTAGCCGTAACCCGATGCTTCGTTACCGTTATACGGACAATGGATGGAGCCTGACCGGAGCGGCTATCTGGCAGTTGCAGTATCTTTCAACCGGACCAAATGGTAAAAGCGAAGAATATATAAAGAATAGCTGTGTACCTGAATTTTACGGTGGTATCGATTATAAACGGAAGAACTGGACGGCAGGTGTTGGTGTGGATGTTCTTTCACTGGTGCCACGCGTGAAATCTGTTGTAGGCGATAATACTTATAAGGTCAACGAACGTATTACCTCTTTGTCTCTCGAAGCGCATGCCCGCTATACCGACGAAAATTGGAAGATCTCCGCTAAGACAATTATGGGAGAGAATCTGGCACACCTGTGTATGCTGGGAGGTTATGGCGTGAGCAACATCGATCCGCGTACAGGTAAACAGGAGTATACGGCTTACCGTCATTCGATGACCTGGTTAAATGTGGTTTATGGAAAGAAATGGCAACCGGGTTTGTTTGTCGGTTATTTGAAAAACCTGGGGGCAGGTAAGGATATTGTTGGTGATACCTATGGTGTCGGTCTGGATGTAGATCAGGTTTTTACAACCAATTTGCAGTTGTCTTATGTATTGCCCCACTGGAAACTAGGATTTGAATACAGCCCTTCTCTTGCCTGGTATGGCGAAGAAAAACTGCCGGACGGACGTATCCGTGATACGCATTCAGTAACGAATCACCGTATATTAGGTGTATTAATCTATTCATTCTAATGAAAACACTGATAATTGGAGCTAACGGTTTTACCGGGAGACGGATATTGCAAAACCTGTCTTTACAAGGTAAATATGAATTGGTCGGTTGTTCCCTGCACGAAGATATAGCCCCGGCAAACAGTCACCGGTTCGTTCAGGCAGATATCAACGATCATGCTGCTATCGCACAACTGATGGGCGAGATCCGTCCGGAGGTAGTGATAAACGGTTCTGCTCTTTCCGTGCCCGATTATTGCGAGCTGCATCATGAAGAAGCGTATGCGGCGAATGTGTCTGCTGTCGAGAATATAGCCCGTTGCTGCGAGAGCCTGGGAAGCCGTTTTATCCATCTGTCGACCGACTTTGTATTTGATGGAGATAAAGGATCGCTGTATACCGAAGAGGATACTCCTGCCCCGGTGAATTACTATGGTATCTCTAAATATCAGGGTGAACAAGCCGTAGCGGCCAATTGCAGCAGTTATGCCAATGTCCGCGTGGTTGTCGTTTACGGTAAAGCTTTTCCCGGGCAGCACGGTAACATTCTGCAATTGGTAAAGAACCGTCTGCAGGCAGGACAGGAGATACGGGTCGTTTCCGATCAGTTCCGTACGCCGACCTGGGTAAATGATATTGCCGACGGAGTCGAAAAACTGATGCACGTTTCTCAAAGCGGCACGTATCATATTTGTGGAGGCGAATGTCTTTCCATCGCGGAAATAGCGTATCGTGTAGCCGATTATTTCGGGTTGGACCGTTCATTGATCCTTCCTGTGACTACGGAAGAAATGAATGAGGCTACACCGCGCCCCCGATTCAGTGGACTGAGTATCGGGAAAGCCAGACGCGAGTTAGGATATACCCCTCATTCCCTGGAGGAAGGAATGGAGGAAATGAGATAGTTTATCATATATAATAAGTAATATGAATACAGAAAATAAAAACTCTCTGGAACTTAAGTACGGCTGCAACCCCAATCAGAAGCCGTCGCGCATTTTTATGCAGCAAGGGGAATTGCCTATCGAGGTATTGAACGGACGCCCCGGATATATCAATTTCATGGATGCTTTCAATAGCTGGCAATTGGTGAAAGAGCTGAAAGAGGCTACCGGTCTTCCCGCTGCCGCATCTTTCAAGCATGTAAGTCCGGCCGGTGCCGCAGTAGGTATCGAAATGAGCGACACCTTGAAAAAGATCTATTTTGTAGATGATCTGCCGCTAACTCCCCTTGCCACTGCTTATGCACGTGCCCGTGGTGCCGACCGTATGTCTTCTTACGGTGACTTTATCGCTTTGAGCGATACCTGTGACGAAGCAACGGCCCGCCTTATCAACCGCGAAGTATCCGATGGTGTCATTGCTCCCGATTATACGCCGGAAGCATTGGAGATACTGAAGAACAAACGAAAAGGAACCTATAATGTGATTAAGATCGATCCGGCTTACAAACCGGCTCCGATCGAACATAAGGATGTATTCGGTATCACTTTCGAACAGGGACGTAACGAGATCAAACTGGATGAAAGCCTGTTGACCAATATCCCGACAAAGAGCCAGCACTTCACCGCAGAGGCCAAACGCGACCTGATCATCGCCCTTATTACATTGAAATATACACAGAGTAACTCTGTTTGTTATACAAAAGACGGACAGGCTATCGGCATCGGTGCCGGTCAGCAAAGCCGTATCCATTGTACCCGTTTGGCTGGTAACAAAGCGGATATCTGGTTTCTCCGTCAGCATCCGAAAGTAATGAATCTGCCCTGGATCGAAAAAATACGCCGTGCCGATCGTGATAATACGATAGATGTATATATCAGCGATGACCATGAAGATGTATTGGCCGAAGGTGTATGGCAGCAATTCTTCACTGAAAAACCGGAAGTCCTGACCCGCGAAGAGAAGCGTGCCTGGCTGGATACCATGAATGGTGTGGCTTTGGGCTCGGATGCATTCTTCCCGTTCGGCGACAATATCGAACGTGCACATAAGAGTGGTGTGGAATACATCGCACAGGCAGGCGGCTCAGTCCGTGACGATCATGTGATCGATACTTGCGACAAATATGGTATAACAATGGCGTTTACAGGCGTACGGTTGTTCCACCATTGATTTGGTTATATATTGCTAATCAGTTTGTGAGGGCGTACAAATATTTATCGTCCTCGCAACTGTTTATTCAAGCTGCCACCTCCCGTTTACGTGTCGTATCTTCTTTCAGGCTATTAGAAATATTCGGTAAAAGAACGGACTACTTCCGACCGGTTCTTGAAATACCATGCCGGGTCAACCTTTCCCATACAGCTGTATCTTTTATACAAGACAAATATAGTGCAATTTTATCGATTATAGAAGATAGAAAAGCCTCTGTTTTATCGATTATACAAGATACGGAGTTTATATTAAATAAAAAAGGGACCGTCTCTAACAGACCGTCCCTTTCCATATATAGAAAGATTGTAAAGTTATTATCCTATATTCTTCACCTTGATCAGGTATTCAGCGATCTGAACAGCGTTTAGGGCGGCACCTTTCTTGATCTGGTCGCTGACAGTCCAGAATGTCAGGCCGTTCGGGTTGCTGATATCCTTGCGGATACGACCCACGTAAACAGGTTCTTTATCGGCAACGAACAGAGGCATCGGATAGTCTTTCTTTGCCGGTTCGTCCTGCAGAATGATACCTTCGCCTTCAGCAAAAGCTTTGCGGGCTTCTTCTACACTGATCGGACGTTCTGTTTCGATCCAGGTTGCTTCGCTATGAGCACGCATAACCGGGACACGAACGCAAGTTGCGCTCACTTCGATATCGGAGTGCATGATCTTACGTGTCTCGTTATACATCTTCATTTCTTCTTTTGTATAGCCGTTTTCAGTGAACACATCTACGTGAGGGATCACGTTGTATGCCAGTTGATAAGCGAATTTTTCTACTGTCGGTTCTTCGCCCTTCAGAAGCTGTTCGTACTGTTTGATCAGTTCGGCCATAGCTGTTGCACCTGCACCGCTGGCAGCCTGGTAAGTAGATACATGTACGCGCTTAATGTGCGATACTTTTTCGATTGCCTTCAATGCAACGACCATCTGGATGGTAGTACAGTTCGGATTGGCAATGATACCGCGAGGACGATTCAGTGCATCTTCCGGGTTCACTTCAGGAACTACCAAAGGTACATCGTTGTCCATGCGGAATGCGCTGGAGTTGTCGATCATTACAGTGCCATGTTTTGTAATGGTTTCTGCAAATTCGATAGATGTACCGCCACCGGCCGAAACAAAAGCAACATCGATTCCCTTAAAGTCGTCGTTATGCTTAAGCTCCTTAACGGTGTACTGTTTACCACGGAAGTCATAAACACGTCCGGCACTACGCGATGAGCCAAAAAGCACAAGCTCATCCATCGGGAAGTTTCTTTCGTCGAGTACGCGCAGGAATTCTTGCCCTACAGCTCCACTCACACCAACAATTGCTACTTTCATTTTGAGCACTAATTAAATTGTTTTGTAAAAAATAATGTTATAACTTTACCGCATCCAAAATCGAACGCGCGTAATAGTTGTAAACTATTAGGGTGCAAAGATAGATATTTTTAAAACAAAACTATATAACTATGAAACAATTTATTCTTATTATCCTTGTATTACTTCCTGTTTGTGTATTTGCACAGTTCACAGAAACTTTTGATGGGCCGGAAGTAAACTCTGCTAATCCTTGGAAAGGGGATTTAGATAAGTTTGTAATAAGTAATGGCCAATTAGTGTTTGATGGCTCTGGATTAGCAGATACATGCTCTCTTTATCTGCCGATCAACTATGCTCCTACAATGGAATGGGAAATGGATGTCTCTTTTGCATTTAAACCTTCGAATGTCAATAAAGCCTGTATCTACTTGTATAGAACAGGTAGGCCAAGTGATATCATTTTTTATATCCAAGTTGGAAGTAATAAAGATAATGTCTCTTTGTATATATATCCTCCAAAAGGTAAACCGAAAGCTTTAATTATCGGCAAACGTCAGTTGGAAGGGAGAGTGGCTCATATTAAGCTTGTATTAGAAGATCATAAGTATTGGACTCTTTATACCCGTTTGGGGAATGAAAAAGGTTATCAAAAGGAAGGAACTTCTATTGCTCAGGAAATACAAGATATTTTGGATGCGGGTAGTTTGAATATATCGTGTATCTGTAAATCTACGTCAGATAAGTATAAAGATCGATTTTATTATATAGATAATATTATAGTCCGGCATGAACTTTCAGAAACTCCACAAACACCAGATGAAGAGCCGGATGACCCCGATATCTCATCAGTAGATATGGCTTTTCCTGATGTAGAAGTTGTAAGTTTATCGAAATTACAGTTTACCTTCGAGTCTCCTGTTGATATAACTAATGCAAATTCATTTATATCAGGGATAGGACAAGCCGATTACCTAAAATATGGTGATACAAAGGCAATCGTGAATGCTGGTTTCCCGAATGATATGATTCTTGGAGAATCTTATACTATTTCATTTACTGGACTTACTGATTTGTCTGGTAAAACATTGAACTTAGCATCTGAAAAGTTTAAATTGGAAGATGAGAATGATGAACCAGAAGTCTCCTCTGGTACAATTGTTATTAATGAGATTATGGCTAAACCTGACGATGGCCCCTTCTTCGAATATGTAGAACTATATAATCAGACAGATCGTATATTTTCATTAAATGGATTAGAACTTTGGAATGGGAATAAACATAAGATATTGCCTGATGTTGTATTGCCACCTCATGAATATGCATTACTATATAATGATACTATAGATTATAGTGGTGAAGGCGTCGCTATACCAATTGAAAAGTTTTATGCTTTGAATGATGGTGGAAAGACGCTTGTTCTAAAAAGTTCAGATGGAACTATTATCGATGAATATGAATATCCTAAAGCCACTCTTGCTAAATCCTGGGAACGCTCCGATTCCGGTGATTGGCATCTTTCTTCCGATCCCCGCGGAGGAACACCTGGCTCTGTTAATTCTTCAGGAGTGGAAGAGCCGGATAAACCCAATAAGCCGGAAGAACCGGTCGAGCCTGATAAGCCCAATAATCCCGATGAACCTTCAATAATCGTAGAACCAGGCGAATTCATCTTTAACGAACTTCTTCCCAATCCTTTTGCCGGTGGTGCTGAATACATCGAACTATATAACCGTTCGGATTGTTCGTTGCCGGTTTCCGGATTATCTGTTGCAGTCCGTAAGACCGATGGAACATTAAATACCCGTTACCCGCTATCTTCCGTTACCTCTATGATTGAGCCGGACGGTTATGTGCTGTTAACAAAGAATCTGTCGGGTGTTACCGATTTTTACACAATCCTGTCTTCCTCTTCCTTGTTTGAAATACCCAAACTCCCTATACTGGCAAATACATCTTCTACACTTGTTTTGTTCCGTACTGAAGATGAAACGGTAATCGATGAAGTCTCCTATTCCTCCAAATGGCATGTCCCTTCTGTCAAAGACCAGAAAGGCGTAGCCCTTGAACGGATTGACTCCGAAGCTGAAACACAATCGGCTGCCAACTGGACTTCCGCGTCAGCCACGGCTGGTTACGGAACTCCCGGATACCGTAATTCCCAATCCGATGCATCGTCTCCCAATGAACCGGATAAGCCGACCGGTATCGAAGCCCCGGAGTGGGTTCCCGGTTTGGAGCATTATAAAATTACTTATTATCTGGATCAACCGGGATACAGTTGCCGCGCCTTTGTCTTCAACATCGCCGGCCAGCATGTTGCCGAAATAGCCAACCATGAATTATTGGGCCTTTCCGGGGAGCTGACCTGGGACGGTTCGTCGTCTGTAGGAAGAAAGTTGCCAACAGGTGTTTATATCTTTTATGCCGAACTGTATCATGTTAATGGCCAGGTGAAGACTTATAAGAAAGTGTTTCTGGTAAAATGACGATAATATAAATAACCGATTAATAATTTTATTGCTCTGTACTTGTAGAATATACTTTAGTGTATTATCTTTGGAGTGTTTCTGATGTACAGGGCATTAACCATAAAACTTAATGCTTATGAACAAGAACGAATTAGAAGAGGGAAAGGCTTCGTTAAAAAGAACCTTTCTATATTATAGTAGAATCGTTCAGGAAGAAATGGATTATCTGGTGATACAAATAAATGTTGTCTTGGATTGGTATATTGGCTTAACTAAAAATAAGGAGGAATGATTATGGATGAAAGAGTCTTTTTCTCAACAGAGGAAATGTATGAGGAGTATCTTCGTTTTTCAAAAATGAATGAGGTAGAACGTGAAACGTTTTCTGAAGAAAATATTCTTAAGATAAAGAACATGTCTTCGGAGGAGTTGAAAGAATATGATAAAAACCTGATTAAAGGGGTGACACAAGCAGTTGAACTTGCCCGGAAAGAGGATCCGGAACTTGCATTATACATGAAAATGAGAGAGGCGTCACGATATATGTCTTTGGCTCCGGTTGCAACCGATTACTTTGGAAAAACAAAGCAGTGGCTTTATCAGCGTTTGAAAAATTATAATGTAAATAATAAGCCGGCAACCTTTACCTTTGCTGAAAAAGAACAATTCCGGCAAGCCCTTTTGGATATCAGTCGAAAGATACAGGAAGCTGCATTGAGTCTTTAAAAAAGAAAGGCGGTTTATTGATAAACCGCCTTATACCATTGTGTATTATTTCTGTACCAGTCGTTCAACTGAGTCAAATTTTCTTGTAATGGATAGATAGATAATCCGGAGAACGTGTTGACTTTCGTCTCTCCACCTTTTGAGCAATAAATATAATCGGTACTGTACCTGCTTGTTACTGCTTTGTCCATACAATCCGTGAAACGGGTAAACTGTTCGTCTGTAGCCAGATGTTTTATAAGGTCGCTCAAATCATACAGTCTTGTCGGTGCGCTGGGTAAGTAGGATAATGTCTGTATATCCGAATAAGGTAATGAATAAGTACCTTCTTCTCCTCCCTTAGCGGTAATAATCTCCTTAGTGATGGCGGCAAGATCATTCAATTCGCTTGTTTTCGTTACGGCAATACAGCCAAAAGGACTTCCATTATTCTTGTAGTGTTCGTAAAAACCTTTTGCCACTCCGTCGAGGTTCGCTTTTGTCTCAAATAAATAAGGAAGTACTTCCTTGTAAGGGAATCCTGCAGCAAGAACTTCTGCAGGTGATGCCACGATATAATCTGCTTTATCTTTCAACTCGTACACACATTCGACACCTCCCATACTGCAAACATCGAAAAGCAGGAAGTCAAAATGATATTCATCGGGTATACCTTCAGCCAACTCATGTATTTCCATGTTTTTACCAGCCTCTTCACCGAACGATTTAAGCATCTTATTATAACCGGAAGGTAACCAGGAAGTACCATGGCTGGAAAAGATCATGCCGTAGCTGTCTGCCGGAAAATCAGTTGCAACCCTGTTGATTACGCTTTTCATCACTTCCGGATCGATTGCACTTTGGTTAGTATAATCTTCAATATGATGCTTGGTTACGATACCATTCGTACCTTCTTTGATCTGATAAAGCTCCGCACTTTTATCACTCTTTGAATAATAAACGATCAGATTTCCTCCATTCAGATTCTTTGGGGTAGCGACAGAAATCATATCTTCAATATTCTTGCTGATATTCGATCCTAAATTGCTGGCAACAACATACATCAACACAGTCCGTTTTGGCCCTTCTTCCTTAAACTCCTCCTTCGTACAACTCCCGAATGCAAGGGCGATAAGTAGGATATATATAAAATACTTAATCTTCATCATATACTAGTAATACTATTTCTTACAAAGGTACGGATAATTTTTATCCACGCGATGAAATTAATATCATTTCTATCTATCGGGACATTCTTTTTATTTATATTTGTAGGCTTAAATTAATTGAGAATCAATGATTAAATAAAACTAGTATGAACAAACTCTTGTTGATATTCCTGACATCTTTATGTGTCGGGATGGGGGTAAAGGCACAGGTCGTGGCTGTAAAGTCGAACGTGTTGTATGATGCAACAGCTACGGTGAATCTGGGTGTTGAGGTGGCTTTCAACAAACACTGGTCGTTGGATATCTCCGGAAATTATAACGGATGGGATATTGTCAGCGATAAATCGTGGAAACATTGGATGATACAGCCCGAAGGACGTTACTGGCTGCATGAAAAGTTTAACGGACATTTCTTTGGCGTGCATGGTATCTACATGGATTATGATATTTCCAATTCCAACTTCCTGTCGGTGATGAAAAAAGACTATATTTACGACGGTAACGGATATGGAGGCGGTGTTTCCTACGGTTATCAGTTGTATCTTTCTCCGCACTGGAATATTGAGTTTTCGGCAGGTGTCGGCTTTATACATTTCGAGTACGATAAATCGGTTTACCCGACTACCGAAGACGGTTCTTCTGCAAAGTACCGCAATAACTATTTCGGGCCGACGAAACTGGGCGTAAGTATTACTTATATCATAAAATAAGCGAACAATGAAAACTTCATTCTACATATTCTTTTTCTTTTTGATCATGCAGGTGTTGCCGTCGCAGGCACAGACATCTGTTTATAAAGGAATGGTCAATATTAAGCAAAATAAGATTGAGCTTGAAAAGGGTGTCTTATCGTTGGATATGGATGTCAGCCTGTGCGGACTGTCTGTGGGGCGTCTTCAGAGCCTGGAGCTGACTCCGGTGTTACGTAACGGAAGTAATTCTGTGCGCCTGCAACCTATCCGTGTCAACGGAGCGAACAAACAAAAGATGTAGTAAGCGGGCACTGGCCTTTGAGGGGAAAGCGCCTGCCGATGGGAATGCTTACGTAGTTTTGGAAAGCGACCCGGCTCTATTGCAGGAAATTTCTTATAAGAAAGAAGTTCCTTTCCTTCCGTGGATGCAACATGCCGAACTGATCCTTGTTGGCGAACTGAATAACTATGATGATATCCCGGTTCAGGTTTATACGGATGTCCTGTCGGATGATCTGAATATCCGCTAACTTCATTAATCATATAATAGCAGCGAAAACTCTTTCCGCAAAGAGTTTTCGCTGTTTTGCATTCATTCCATTCAGCAGAGTGTTTCGATTTCTTCTACCGATATCCCTATGCATTTAGCTATGTCGGCAGTTGCCATTCCCATGCGTTTCATATTGGCTGCGGCCTGATGCAAAGCTTCTGCTTTCCCTTCTGCAAGCCCTTCGAGCCGACCTTCCCATTTGGCAGTGTCGAGAACGTCGTTCTGGATCATGATCGCATTCAGATGCTCGTCGTATGCATGGCGCTCACTCGACGACATGGAGTAGTATTTTAGTTTCTCGCGGGCTTCGCGAAGACCGGGAGTAGTTGTATCGGGACGGATCGTGCCGTCTTTCAGGTATGTGATCCATTCGTCGAGCGGTGTTGTAGCCACTTTGTCGAATTCGTTTACGCGGATCAAGATATATTCCGGAAAGATTTCTGCCGGCAGGCGAGTGATGACAGCGTCACGATCGCGCGCGTTGATACGCAGACAGTCGCCGGTATGCACACCGGTGAAGTGGTTCTGACCATGATAGATATAATCCGTTCCCACGCCGAGGTCGAAATAAAGGATACTGATGGAGTAGACTTTTTTCACATTCTGATAGCCATCCCCTAATGATATGTGTTCGGTGATGGCTTTGGCTACACCGTAGAGGATACGTTCGAGATAATGCACTTCGCGAGTGTTCTGGATTTCGACAATGATAATCTCACCTTTACTGTTCTTGGCCTTGATGTCGACACGATTGAACTTGTCGTCAGCCCTCTCCTGGTTTCCTTCGCTTTCAAGGATTTCGAGGATATGGACTTCTTCACGTAGCATGACAGTCAGAAAGCCGTTGAGCACACCAAAATTGGCCTTCTGACGTAGCAAACGCTTGATGGCCCAGTCAAATCGGATATACCGGTCCTGTAACTTTTGTCTTTCATTCCCTGCCATGGCTTTCGGATCTAAATCTTTCATAATTAAGTGTTTTGTGTTAATATCTCTACAAATATACGTAATATTCATGTGCAACAAGGAATAATAAGGGATAATCTTAGTGAAATTTGCCAATGTGCCAATGGAGATCACCTTTTGTCAGATGTGAATGTAAGTGTCGTTGGTAGGGGTGGGGGTTAATTATTAATTGAGACTTGAAGGCTGGTACTAAATGTTTTCCAAATGAACTATCATACTATCATGATTTCATCATACCATTTGAATATCAATAAACGCGTTAATGATGGTCGCCTGTTTTAACTATCATTCAACTATCATAAACTATCATAAAACGACCTGTTTGAGGTAATGCATCGCAAAAAAGAGGATTAAAAACGATCAGATGCCTATTGTTTTCCGATAATATCCTACATATTTAGCTCAAATATGGCTGTTATTTTCACGAAAGCTACTTATTCTTCTCCTTGAGATCCCCTTTTCAGGCCCTTTTACACCCGGGGGTGAACGATGCTAAGACCCGGATCCCAATACTCTTTACACCCGGGTCTCGGAAAAGAAAAGTTCCTACTTCGCTGAAAATAAGTCATATACCCAGCCTGTTTTGCTAGGCTGTTTTATGATAGTATGATGGTTGAAAATGGAACTGTCACACGAACTGTCATAGTCTGTAAGCATTATATTTCAATACGCAAGAAGTCAAAAATGATAGTATGACAGTTCTGTTGGACAATATCCGTTTATGTATAGGTTCATTATTCCTAAATGTGAGCTATCATTGAAGCGATTGGACAGACAGGGGCATTTCTCTATATTATTGACTCAGTTATTGCTAGAAGTAAACCGTCTCGTTGCTGGTTCCGCCATCTGCCCAGGGGGTAATGCTGCCCGATAAGCTTATGTCTGATGCCTGGATAGTGAAGGTGTAAATTTGTCTCTTTCCTTTTTCAAAGCCTTTTTTCGATTCGATACGATAGTCTTTGTCGCTCATTCGGACGATGAATACAGGTTTATCTACCGGATAAAGAAGAAAATCGGTAACGACCGTTGTTTCTGTTGGGGTAATAGCCTCGTTTTTACCGTCTGTGATTGTAAAGGGAGAGGTAGAAGCGTTTGCGCTTAGTACTCCGGTCTGCACATTCAACAGGATTGTCGACGGATAGTTTTCCATCGAGACGCTTTGCAAAATCATATCTTCTTTGATGTCGTCCGCTTTCTTGAATTTAAGTGTGATGGCGGAAAGGATATGGTTGAAAGAGAGATTGACTTTCTCGTCGGCTGTCGTTTTATCTTTGTCTAAGACGGGGGTAGCCCACATGATGTCGTTTTGTTTCGTCAGGTCAAAGGAGATACTTAACGGAGTGGCTGTGGCCGCTTCGTTATAAGGGTAATAAGCGTAAAAGTTTAGTAAGGTGTCGGGGTTGACAGAGTAATGGGCTTCAGTTGTACTGGTGAAGTCGTTGCTGCCGGATGATTTAGTGTATGGGGTGTTGTTTAGATCTTTGCGGATAACTTGTTCGGTTGCGTTGTTTTTGTTGTGTCCCCAACTGAAAATACCAATAGAGGCGGTTGATGGAAAGGTTTCGCCCTCGGTGATGGCTTTGGAAACAATGTTGGTTATTTTTCCACCGAATAGTATGACCGCACCTTTTCCAGTCTCGTTTTGAGGTATATCGCTATCGCTATTACAACCGAATATGAGAACGAAGAGGGTGATTATAAAATATCTTTTGTTTATCATATTAAATATTTTCTTTCACGACTGGGGTCGATTGGGGGTTATTCAGTGAGTTGATCGAAATAGTTAACGTATAGACGGAGCTTTCATTCCATGAGGTTGTCAATGTCTGTTGATCGAAAGTGACTGGATAGTAGCTATTCCCGATCTGCAAGGAAAAGCTGTATTCGCTTTTGGGGAATAATAGCAATTCTCCAGGTATTACTGTTTCGTCGTTAGTTAGTAATTGACCAAAGGTAAAACCTGTGGATAGTATAAATGTGCCTGTTGTGCCTGAGGCGATGTCTACGTTCCCATTTGTAATATCCATCGTTCCTGTGTTTGGGCCGGAAGCAATGATATTTACTGCTGAACTGGGTTCTAGTGAGTCATTGATATTACTTTTCAGTTTGAATTTGATTTGTGCCAGTTTATGGTCGAAGGTCAAATTGACTGATATAGGATGGCTTTTGTTTCCTGCCTGAGCGGAAGCATACATTAAATCGTCTTGTCCTGAGATAGAAAAGGCGATTTCGTTGGCTGTTGTTGGTTGATTCGTGTCTTGTATATAGGATGGATAGTAGCTATATAGAGTAACATCGCTGCCGTCTACCGGATAAACAACCGGCGAGTCGAATGCTAATTGCGAATTTAAGTTGTTCGAATAAGGTGAGATGCCATCTGAATATAGATTGTCAGTCCTATATATTTTTATATGTGAAATATTGTCGGTGGTAAAAGCATTAACTGCAGCTTTTGTTTCTACATCAATCTGCTTAGGGGTGTTGATAAGAATAGGGACGGGCTTCTCTATTATCTTAGCAGCTTCCTCGGCTATTTCGCTACTACATCCACAAAGGAAGAGTAGGAGGCTAAATATGTATGAGGGGTGAGCTTTCATGATGAATTAATTTAGATGACTAAATAAACAATTAGTAACTTTTCAATCAAAAAGAAGAAAAGTTACTAATTGTTTTGTTCTTTATTCAACTGTACCTGTACCACCTGTAACGGGCTCCCATTGTCCAACTGATGCTGTTACGTCAACGTTTGAAGCTTTAAATGTTAATTTAATCTCATATGCTTTACTGGCTTCAGTACTCACAACAGAAGGGTCAATAGTAATACCATCTGTATTCTTTTCTGTTTTTATTAATAATTGGTATTTTGTGTCGCTAGGTAGTACCATTACATTTCCTGCAGGTTTAGCTTCTTCTGCAGTAGGACTTGCTGCAGAGTTAGGTAGAGTTAATGCTGTTGTGAAATCGTAATCAACAGGAACATTTGCTATAGTTTTGCTGCTCGTTTCTGTTAGTACCCCTTGGGTTAAATCTAACTCAACAGTAGTACTCGCATCTACCACCTCTATACTTGTGATATCTCCCCACGCATCTATAGCATCTTTATCAGCGGCAATAACCTTAATCTGCAGTTGAGTTAAAAGATGTTTGAAGTTCAATTCTTTACCAGTAGACGATTTATTTGTTCTGCTACCAGATATTTCATTGGATACCATGATGTCATTATCTCCTTGGATAGTATATGCCACTTTACCATTGGAGGCTGTAGCTCTAGGGCTATAACCAATCATATAAATAGTTTTGCCATCAGCAGGGTAATATTGGATGGGATTAAAAGATACTTTACCATCCGTGTCTACGGATATATTTCCTGCTCCTGATTCAGTCCAAAGTGATGTGGTATATGTTTTTGTAGTTTCACTAGCTATCACTTGAGCTTCAAATGCATCACCTGGGTTTACAACAGCTTTTGAACTAATTTCCAATACTCCTGCATTTAACTCAATTGGAACCTTTACATCAACTTCATCTATTGGGTCACCTTCGCTTGTACAAGCGGTCATTGCTGCAAGAGTTGCAGCAATTGAAATCATACTTAATACTAATGTTTTCATAACTATAAAAATTTAAATTGTTTGAATTTTATTCGTTGCTTGTTATTTTTATCATTCGATGACCATATTGTCTCCGGCAGAGACTTCCCACTTGTTGATCTTTACAGTGAAGGAAGCGGTCTTTTCTACCGTTACGGATACGTCTACATTTACGTTGTTGCCTTCCGTTGTGCCTATCGACTCTCCCAAATCGAGGGTGGAGGAAGAGGTACTGCCGTCGGTGAGGGTGAAATCCAACTTGACCTCGTTTGTGGGGGTGGTGGGAGGGGTTTCTCCATGCTTGGGGGCGGTTCCTAGTATCATGATGTTTGCTTTTACTCCTTCCTTTGAGGGAGTGGTTTCAAAGTTAACCGTGGTTGTTTTATCCGGTACGATCTCTAACTTGCTTAAGTTGAAAGCCGACGGTACGCCCGATAACGCTCCTTTGCAGTCTTTTATATGTTCCATACCGTCGACTTTTATGTCGAGCGTTACTTCGCGGATCAATGGAGTCGGACTAAACTCTCGTTTGTTCTGTGTGCCTTCGCCGGCCTCCACTTTCAGATCATTGATGGCTATCCCGTATAAAGGAGTACGTCCCGATGATGTTACGCTTCCCGATGCTTTTGTCTCCGGGATGTATGCTTCTGCCGTTTCGAATGACTCCATATTGCGGAACTGAATGTTATCTGCATCGCAGTTGAAAATCAGTAAACGGTATTTATCCGGTGGCAGGGTGAAATGCAAACCGTCGGCATCGCCTTCGATCTGTGTCATGGCACCCTTTTCCTGGGGATAAAAGCAATAACGTAATTTCTGGGGATTTTTGTAGCCGCTCATGGCCTGTTCCCATTTCAACGAATATGAAATGAAACCGTAGGAGGATTGTTCCGACTTGTCTTCAGGACTGCATTTTATGAAGCATGTAATGATCAATATTATGCAGACTGCTATGCCACACGTACAACCTATTTCTCCTTTTATCATTTTTGTAACATTCGTTGATTATCAACTATTGTTGTTGATGACGCAAATATATCGGGAAAAAACAGGCGAAATATTGCTTTTTCTATTCAATAAGTTGTAAAAAGTGCAAGATCCGTTGATTTTTACTGGTTTTCATCTTTCGGGGTACGCATTGAACGGGGTGACTGGCCAAAATTAGTCCGGCAGAAGTGGGAAAAGTTGGACAGCGACTCGAAACCATATTTATAACTGATCTCGGAAATAGACATTTCGGTGGTGGTCAGGTCGTTCTGGATGTCTTCACATTTCTTTTTCAGCATCCACTGGTAGGCCGGTTCACCGAACGTTTCTTTAAACAGACGGCGGAAGGTGGGCGTGCTGTATCCTCCCAACTGGACGAAGGCTTCCACGTCCTTTGCCTTCATATAATTTTGCATAACGAAGTAACGGAAGCTTTTGCTGTAACGGTAGATCGGCGAGTAGAACGCTGCAAGATCTTTTAATGTATAGTAGCAGTTAAGCAGGTAGACCAACTCTGTCCGTTTGGCCTGCAGGAAGCCGGCGCACAACAGGTCGTCGTTCAGATACATTCTTACTCCTTCCACGAAATAGCGCAACGGCGGACACATTTCCATCACGATGGCCTCGCGACGGGAAGTCTCGGCTATGCTTGCTCCTTTGTTGAAACGCTCGTTGCAGACGTTGATCGGGCGTTCGAACAGATACAGGATACATTCTACAGCTTCGAGGACTTTGAACTCCACCTTCGAGCCGATCGGTTGCAGGATGAACTGGCCGTCACTAATGATAGTGTGGGGATGTTCTTCACTGTTTACTTCGACGGTTCCTTTCAGCAGAAAATAGAGTGTATTCTGCATGCATTTTTCCTGGGGGATTATTATCCCCTTCGGATAAGAACGATATTTAAAGATCTGCTTCCTGTATTCGGGACAGGAGGCACAATCCGTGAATTTGGTATACCTCAGATCTTGTGAGAACATATTACCCTAAAGTCTTATAACTTAACCTTTTTACTCTTTCCTGAACTTTCGTTGTGAAAACGATCGACAGCGGTCACAATATAGTGATATTTTTGCTTCCCATTGTTATAAGGCATTAAATAACTTGCCTCGCGGGTTATTTTTACGATTTTGGCCGGATTGCTCAGGTCGACCGGTTCTTTATTCTCGAAACGGTAAACTACAAAATAAGAAGCAAGTTCCGGATTTGTAGGGCTTTGTTCAGCTTGCCAGTGCAGTTTATACCCCTCGGCTGTCCATTCCGCTTTCAGCTTTTTTACTTCCTGCGGGGCGCGGTTATGCATATGGCTATAAGCCGGGATCAGGGCCGGGTAACGGTGATAGTTTCTTTTCAGGCTGTCGGCTACGCCTTTGTTGTTCCATAGGATCTCGTTGGCAGGCCAGAAACAGTTGCCTTTTACTTTCGATAGCGAACGTTCGTAAAGCATTTTGCGGGTCAGCTGGTCGGCTTTCATGGTACGGGCTACGTCCTGACCTATATAAAGATGTGTACCTTCGGGTGTCGCATTCTTGTTCCACCATTGGATCAGGGTGATATAGTCGGCTGCCGGGTGGCCGATTTCCCAGTATATCTGTGGCATGTTGTAGTCGATCCAGCCTTCTTTTACCCAGTGGAGTACATCGGCGTAGAGATCGTCGTAGTTTTGCAGGCCGTTGGTGTTACTGCCTGAGCCGTCGGGTGTACTTTTCTTATTCCGGTAGATACCGAAGGGGCTGATGCCGAAACGCACCCAGGGTTTGGTAAGCAGGATGGTCCGTTTCAGTTCGCGGATCAGCGTGTTTACGTTCTCACGGCGCCAGTCGCCCCGTTGGGCGGAGGTGTATCCTTTGTTCAGGCCATATTTCCGGAAACTGTCGTCGTCGGGGAAAGGCATTCCTGCTGCGGGATAAGGATAGAAGTAGTCGTCCATATGGATGGCGTCTACGTCGTAACGGCTTACGATATCGCGTACCACTTTACAGATGAACTGGCGGCTGTCGGGCAGTCCCGGGTCGAACAGGATCTGTTTATTATAGGTTACGAACCACTCCGGGTGTTTGTGATAGATATGCGAATCGGCGAATCGGGTATTTCCGGCCGTGCTTGCCCGGTAAGGGTTCAGCCAGGCATGAAATTCCATGTTCCGTTTATGGCACTCTTCTATAAGGAAGGCCATCACATCGAAGTTACCGGCCGGTGCTACACCCTGTTCACCTGTATAGAAACGGCTCCAGGGTTCGATATCCGATTTATAAAAAGCGTCGGCTTCAGGGCGTACCTGGAAAATGATGGCATTGATGCCACAAGCCTGCAGATAGTTGAGTTTGCGGACGAAGTCTTTGCGGAGTTGGGCGGGAGTCATATCCTTGTATTCCCCCTGAAATGCGGTTTGTATCCAGGCTCCCCTGAATTCCCGTTTATCTTTTCCTTCTGTTTTTTGAGTTGATATCTGTCTGGTTGTCGAACAAGACGTTACGGCACACAGGAGTATGGCCAGCAACAGTCGGATATATTGGATCTTCATGAATTTTCGTTGGTTTGGGATTATTGTAACACATTATCAAATCTTGTGGCAAAGATACATTTCTTTTTGCTATTTTTGTATCCTTTATTAGGGAAAGATTTATGTCTGAAAATAATTCTATATTTATCAAGGGGGCTCGTGTCAATAACCTGAAGAACATTGATGTAGAGATCCCACGCGACAAATTGGTCGTCATCACCGGATTATCCGGTAGTGGAAAGTCTTCACTCGCTTTTGATACCTTATACGCCGAAGGTCAGCGCCGGTATGTGGAAAGCCTTTCGGCTTATGCCCGCCAGTTCCTGGGACGTATGAGCAAGCCGGAGTGTGACTATATTAAAGGCATTCCGCCCGCTATCGCGATCGAGCAGAAGGTGAATACCCGTAACCCCCGTTCGACGGTGGGTACATCCACGGAAATTTATGAATACCTACGACTGCTTTATGCCCGTATCGGAAAGACGATCTCGCCTGTTTCCGGGTTGGAGGTGAAGAAGCATCAGGTAAAAGATATCGTCAAAGAGGTATTGTCTTACCCGGACGGAACCCGTTTTGCCGTATTCGCCCCGGTGGTGTTGCCCGAGGGACGAAATATGAAGGAACAACTGGAGATCCTGCAGAAAGAAGGATATACCCGTTTGTCGATCAACGACACGGCTTACCGTATGGCGGAAGTGATGGCAGACGAGTCGTTATTGGCTTCTCCTTCTATCGAACTGTTGGTAGACCGTCTGACCGTTTCGGACGATAAGACGTTGAAAAGCCGTTTGGCCGACTCGGCGGAGACTGCTTTCTTCGAGGGGCACGATACCTGTATCATCCGTATCTATGCGGCTGAAGGCACGGTCGTGAAGGAATACTCCAAGAAGTTCGAAGCGGATGGTATTACCTTTATCGAACCGACGGATATGATGTTCAGCTTCAATAATCCGTTAGGGGCTTGTCCGGTCTGCGAAGGATTCGGTAAGGTGCTCGGGATAGATGAGAATCTGGTGGTACCTGATAAGAGCCTGTCGGTCTATCAGGGTGCGGTAGTCTGTTGGAAAGGTGAAGTGATGGGAGAATGGTTGAAGGAGTTCATCGCCAAGAGCGAAAAATACAACTTCCCGATCCACCGTCCGTATTACGACTTGACACAAAAGGAGAAAGACCTCTTGTGGCATGGTGCCAGGGGACTGCACGGCATCGACGACTTCTTTAAATTCGTAGAAGAGAACCTATATAAGATACAGTACCGGGTGATGCAGGCCCGTTACCGGGGTAAAACGACCTGTCCGTCCTGCAAGGGTGCCCGTCTGAAACCGGAAGCCTTGTATGTAAAGGTTGGCGGGAAGAATATTGCCGAACTGGTGACTTTGCCTATCACGGATGCCAAAGCATTCTTCGATAACCTGCAACTGGATGAAACGGATGCTGCCGTAGCAAAGCGTCTGTTGACGGAGATCATGAACCGCCTGCAGTTCCTGTTGGATGTAGGGTTGGGGTATTTGTCGCTCGACCGTCTGTCGGCTTCTCTTTCCGGTGGTGAAAGCCAGCGTATCAATCTGGCCACTTCGTTGGGTAGCAGCCTGGTCGGTTCTTTATATATATTGGATGAACCGAGTATCGGTCTGCATTCGCGGGATACCGATCTGCTCGTAAAGGTACTGCGGCAGTTACAGTCGCTGGGAAATACGGTCGTTGTGGTTGAACATGATGAAGATATTATCCGGGCAGCCGATTATATTATCGACATTGGCCCGAAAGCCGGACGTCTGGGTGGTGAAGTGGTTTATCAGGGGGATGTAAACAACCTGCAGACCAGCAGTAACAGTTATACTGTCCGTTACCTGACCGGTGAGGATAAGATCGAGGTTCCTTCTTTCCGTCGTTTGTGGAATAATTATATAGAGGTAAAAGGGGCCCGTAAGAATAACCTGAAAGGGATCGATGTGAAGTTTCCATTGAATGTGATGACGGTGGTAACGGGTGTCAGCGGTTCCGGTAAGAGTTCGCTTGTCCGTGATATCTTTTTTGAAGGGGTGAAACATTACCTGGATGAAGCCGCCCGCCTGATGGTGGATTGCTCCGGATTGAGCGGAGATATGAATCTGATTCAGGGTATCGAGTTTGTCGACCAGAATTCGATCGGTAAGAGCTCCCGCTCTAATCCCGTGACCTATATCGGGGCTTATGACGAGATCCGTAAGTTGTTCGGCGAACAACCTTTAGCCAAGCAAATGGGTTATACATCTGCATACTTCTCTTTTAATAAAGAAGGAGGACGCTGTGAGGAGTGCAAGGGTGACGGCCGGATCACTGTCGAGATGCAGTTTATGGCGGATATCACGCTCGAGTGCGAAACTTGTCACGGCAAACGCTTCAAACAGGATGTGCTCGATGTGGAATATCATGGGGCAAACATTTATGATATGTTGGAAATGACGGTGAACCAGGCGATCGAATTCTTCGAACAGTATCCCGGCTCACAGGAAAAGAAGATTGTCAAGAAACTGAAACCGTTGCAGGATGTCGGTCTGGGTTATATCAAACTGGGACAAACGTCTTCTACGTTATCCGGCGGTGAGAACCAGCGTGTGAAACTGGCTTATTACCTGGGACAGGAAAAGCAGCAACCGACCTTGTTCGTGTTCGACGAACCGACCACCGGACTGCACTTTCACGATATAAAAACATTATTGAAAGCATTTAATGCCTTGATCGATAAAGGACATACGGTTGTGATCATCGAACATAACATGGACGTGATCAAATGTGCCGACTATCTGGTAGACTTAGGTCCGGAAGGTGGTAATGCCGGCGGTTATCTGGTTTGTGCCGGAACACCGGAGGAAGTGGCTATGTGTCCGGAATCGTATACAGGAAAGTATTTAAAAGAAAAATTATAGAGCTATGAACAACTTCAAGTTTCAGAATCCTACCCGACTGATCTTCGGTAAAGGGATGATTGCGGAATTGAATAAAGCTATTCCCGCCGATAAGCGCATCATGATCACTTTCGGAGGTGGCAGCGTAAAGAAAAACGGCGTATACGACCAGGTAATAAAGGCTTTGGCTGGACGGGAGTATGTAGAGTTCTGGGGAATCGAACCGAACCCTTCGATCGAGACTTTGCGTAAGGCAATCGCTTTAGGTAAGGAAGAGAACGTGGATTTTCTATTGGCTGTGGGCGGTGGATCGGTACTTGATGGGACTAAGCTGATCTCTGCCGGTTTATTGTATGACGGTGATGCCTGGGATCTGGTAAAGAGAGGTGCTGCCAAAGAGACTGTTCCGATGGGAGCTGTGCTTACTTTGCCTGCTACCGGCTCGGAAATGAATAACGGTGCAGTGATCTCCCGTCATGAAACAAAAGAGAAATATCCGTTTTATAGTAATTTCCCGGTTTTCTCGATCCTCGATCCGGAAACGACTTTTACGTTACCGGCTCATCAGATCGCTTGTGGTCTGGCCGATACGTTTGTGCATGTAATGGAACAGTATATGACTACCACCGGACAGTCGCGCCTGATGGATCGCTGGGCTGAAAGTATCCTGAGCACTGTTATTGAGATAGCTCCTAAGATCAAGGCGAATCAGCAGGATTATAATGTAATGGCTGACTTTATGCTTTCTGCCACAATGGCATTGAACGGCTTTATCGCTATGGGGGTTACCCAAGACTGGGCTACTCACATGATCGGTCATGAACTGACTGCTTTACATGGTCTGACACATGGTGCTACTTTGGCTATTGTTTTCCCCGGTACTTTGCGTACCCTTCGCCCGCAGAAACAGGATAAGATCCTTCAATATGGCGAACGCGTCTGGGGTATTACCGAAGGTTCGGTTGACGAACGTGTCGATCAGGCTATCCGGAAGACAGAAGAGTTTTTCCGCAGCCTGGGTCTGTCCACCCGTCTGGGTGAAGAAAATATCGGTGAAGAAACAATTGCCGAAATCGAACGCCGCTTCAATGCAGCCAATGTCGCTTATGGTGATGCCGGAAATGTAACCGGAGCAGTTGCCAGACAAATCCTTGAAAACTGTAAATAAACCATCTTTATACAGAATCCTCTGCTGTTGAATGTTAATTAATATTCCGGCAGAGGATTTTTTGTGCTCATTTGAATATATTTATTACCTTTGATACTATCAAATGATACTACCGGCATGAAACCTCCTTATAATATAACCCCTTACATATTCTTATTAAAGAGAATCAAGAAGAATATTATCGAATGTTGGCTGTGGCTGATAGCCAGGGAGCATCCACTGTTTTTATAGAGTTTATGCTCCGGATTTTAGAAGAATCGCTGGAAGAGTTGCTACAATCGCAAAATATAACTATTTCAGGTAGTGACAGGATTGCTTTATTTAAGGACTATATCGCAGATCGATCTTTTACCCGTAAAGATTATCTGAGATATTTTAAAGAACTGTCAACGGCTACAGCCAGCCGTGATCTGAAAGATGCTGTCGATAATCATTTGTTGCGGAAAGAAGGAGAGAAAAGTCTGACACGTTATACATATATATAAGATATAGATAATAAAAAAGGAGAATGCCTCATATCGGGGACATTCTCCTTTATATATTGGATAGAATTAGTCTTATTTCTTCTTCATATCAAATGATAAGTCCATCGGAGTAAAAGGAAATGCGTTTTCACCAACTTTTACGCTGGCAGCTTTTAATGCGAATTTCAAGTTCTTGTCGTTAATTGCATAAGAAGCTTTGTTTGGTACTTCAATGTTTACTACCACTTCCATATTCAATGCTTTGATGGATATCTTCAATGGATCCGGATTTAATGTCATGACAACAGAATCTTTTGCCGCATTCATTGTTGCCGTGTAGTTTGTTTTGTATTGCAGACTATCACCAATCTGTTCAATGATAGGTTTTGAAGCTTCTTCACCCAGGATTGCTACTACTAATGCCTGATAAGGGAATTTTTCGAATTGAATTGAGTCATTTGCGACTTTAAGTTCCAACTCTGTTGCTGTGGGATCAGCTGCTGTTGCTTTGGCTTCTTTAGCATAAGTCATCTTTCCGGTAAATTCACCATTTACATCTTCCACTGTTCCTACTGTCGGGGTCTCATCGTCATCATCACTACAAGAAGCAAAAGTTAAACCAAATACAGCTAGCATCATCACAAGTGACCATTTCAACGTCTTTTTCATCGTTCTTATTTTTTTAGTGTTAATAAATTATGTACGACTAATAAGATGGAAGGAGTTGACAAAAGGCTGCATTGAAATCAAATAATAATCGAAAAAAGAAATAAGATTTTTATTTGAAGCGTTTTAAACCATCTTTTTTAAGCGTCCATTCGAGGGTCTGTATTTCCCGGCAAAGTATCTTCTTGTTATATTTGATGAAACTGGTTATAAATCAATGATAAACATATCTTCTTTTTCTTTTTTCTGAGTATATTTGCAACCTATAAAGAAATTAATAAGTTTATGGCATTGTTTGGCCGGGAGACGAGTATAAGGTATATATTCTTTTTGGGGGGCTTGTTTTTGTTTTCTACTGTATTGTGGGGAAAGGAGGCTGTTTCTTTCTGTTGTTTGTCGGAGGACACTTCAGAATCCGGCCTTTGGTGTGAACGCTCGTTAGAGATCATTCTGATACTCTCGTTACTCGTATTTATGTTTATCCTGTTTTTTACTATCTTTTATTATCGGCGTAAAAAAGAAAAAAGCTATAAGGCGGCGAACCGGAAAATGATGCAGTTGCTGGAAGCAATGCCCAATATGGCATTGGTATACGATCGGGAATTAAGAATTCTGGATGTTATAAATCCGCAGGAGGGAATATTGCTTGGCATTAAGAAGGAAAAACTGGTCGGTATAACAATGAATGATTTGGCAGTCAGGTATCCGGTGCATGCCGATGCTTCCCGGACAATAGAACATTATATCAGTGAAACCCGGAATATAGGAAAGACTTTTTCATTTACTTATGAAGTATCCGATGGCGAAACTACTTATTATATGAACGCCCGCTCAGCCCCGTTTGCCGAGGGAGGGGTTATCTGTTTTGTACATGATGTTACTCCTCAGGTTACTGCCGAGAAAGAAATATCCAATTGGAAAACTTTCCTGCAGTCGATCGTGGATAATTTGCCTGTCGGACTTTTTGTAAAGGATGTATCCGATGACTACCGTTATTTGTTCTATAATAGCAAAGTGAACGAGTTTTATCAGGGAGACCGGAGGTTCATGCTGGGAAAAAATGACTTTGAAGTGGATGATCCGAATGCAGAAAAATACAGGAAAGAGGATGAGTTGGTGTTGAATAGTGACCACCCGATCTCTTTCGACCGTGTTTTTATGAATGAGCTTCCCGGTAACGGTTTCCGTTGGGGCGTAACGACCAAGTCGAAACTCACGGATAGTAACGGGCGGTGTTATATCGTTGCTATCCTTGTCGATACCACGGAGGTTCGAAAGAAAGAGCATGAGATGGAGCAGAATAAACTTAAACTGGAATTTACGATCGATGCCGCACAGATCATCCCTTGGGAATTCAGCGTGGTTGAACGTACCTTCTATACACAAGGCTATCTGACAAATGAAGGTAGAAGAGTGATCTCGGAAGTAAATTATTTGTCGTATGTGCATCCGGAAGATGTGGAACTGGTAAAGGATGGACTGGCCGATCTGATTAATGGCAGCGATAAGGTCATGGATATCCAGGCACGTATCGCTTTCCCCGAGCAAGAGGAACGGTGGTTTGAGTTGCAAGCAGTCTCGTATGAGCATGACGATCAGGGGCGTGTGTCGCGTATCCTGGGAATCCGTCGCGATATAACCGACTTGAAAATGACAAATGAACTGATCCGCCTGCGTGATAAAGCCGAAGAATCCAACCGTTTGAAAAGTGCTTTCCTTGCCAATATGAGCCATGAAATCCGTACACCGCTTAATGCAATTGTCGGCTTCTCTAATCTGATTACCATGGCAGAAGATCCGGATGAGGTAGAGGAATACTGCCGGATCATTGAAACGAACAATGAATTGTTGCTGCAACTGGTCAATGACATTCTTGACTTGTCGAAGATCGAAGCCGGGCAACTCGACTTTAATTATTCGGAGGTGGATCTCCCTGTAATTATTCGTGACCTGGAGCAGGTTTACAAGAGCCGGACCAAAGAGGGGGTACAACTGATCTGCGAGATACCGGATGTATCTTATATAATACAATCGGAAAGAAACCGCCTGACCCAGGTGCTTTCCAACTTTATGAGTAACGCCTGTAAGTTTACGTTTACGGGTTCGATCCGGATAGGGTATGAACATATTGACGGTGGTTTGCGCTTTTTCGTTACGGACACCGGTAAAGGAATTGCGGCAAAGAACTTGGCAAACGTTTTTGACCGGTTTGCCAAATTCGATTCTTTCATCCAGGGCACAGGACTGGGACTATCTATTTGCCAGTCTATTGTACAGTCTTTGGGAGGAGAGATCGGGGTGGTATCTGAAGAAAGAGAAGGTTCGACCTTCTGGTTCACGTTGCCTGAAGATTCTGTATCCGCCTTAACATCTTCCCCGGTTTCGTAAGGGAAAGATTATAAGGCGGATATTCTTGTGATCAGATCAGTTGACCTACTTCCTGTAAACGTTTTCTTAATTGTTTGATATCCACATTATGGACATCCGGAGATTTGGATGGATAGATCTGGCCGGCAGCAATACCGACGGCTTCCCCGGTCACTAAGGATGGCGGCATAACGCGTAAACTGCCATGTGCATATGAGTCCGTCGAAATACAACGTCCGGCAACCATTACATTTTTTAGATCCATAGGGGTAAGGCAACCGAACGGTATTCCGTGGGATTCTCCTTTTTTGTAACGGGGATAAACCGTTGCATCCTGTTTATGAACATCGATATAATAACAGTTACGTCCGATACCATCGTTAAATTCCCGGCGTTCCAGCCAATCTTCCAATGTAAATGTATAGTCACATTTTATCCGGCGGCTTTCCCGTATCCCCATCAAATTGGCTGTACCTGCCAGAAACGATGACGCAAACGATTTAGGTTCGAATTCTACCAGCCCTTCATGTAACTGCCGTGCCAGTTTACGCCCTTTCATCATGGCTTCTGTCAATGATGCCGGATCGGTACTGTCGACAGTTACGTGTCCGGCGTTGAATCCCAGGAATCCGGGACCGATCAGTTTGTCATTCATGTGTTTATCCTTTACCAACGGATACTTCGGGTTACCGTAGATCGAATGGATCGGACTGTTTGGCCGGTTGGTATGGACATTCCCTATTATAGAAAATGCATATGGATCGACATTCGATACGGTGAAGCATAAAGTACCTTCCTGCACGGAACCGCTGTCGTCTCCCATAACGAAACCGGCTCCGGCCCAGGCGGCCAGGTCTCCGTCACCCGTGCAATCGATAAATACCTTTGCTTTATAAGTAGACAGTCCGGCTTTGTTGGCAACAACTATTGCGTCGACCACTCCTTTCCGTTTCATTTCGACGGCTGCCATTGTTGAGAAAAACAGGACTGATACACCGGCGGAGGTCACCAAATCATCGTATACAACCTTTAAGTATTCACCGTTTATCGGAACCCAATTATCGTAATGGATATGGGGCACTCCTTTTTTCGATTCGGTGAAGACTTTCTCCGCAATACCTTTATAGATGATTTTTTCACCGTCTGTAAAAGGGCACCAGGCATTTAGCAAGCCGGAGGTCCCCATTCCTCCCAAAGCACCTGTTCCTTCTATTAATAATGTTTTGGCACCTTCGCGTGCCGCGGCCGTAGCCGCAGCACATCCCGAAGGTCCTCCTCCGACAACTATCACATCCCAATCATCGTAAACCGGTATCTTCGATTTATCCGGTGAATAACTGCCGGTAGGATTTTCCGCAGCAAACGGTGTTACGCTTGCTACGGATGCCAGGCCTAAAGAACTAATGTTTCTGATAAATTTTCTTCTTTTCATATTACCATCCGGGATTTTGTTCCAGTAATTTATTCGCATCCAATTCGGTGACAGGTATAGGCAACAAATAATGTTTTTCTTCTATCACTGCTCCGATAGCCGGATTTTGTTTCATCATCGCTTCTTTCAGTTTATGTGTGCGCAAGAGGTCGAAGCGGCGATGTCCTTCGAAGGCAAACTCTCTGCGACGCTCCAGAAGGATGGTGTCCAGAAAGTCCTCCTTATTTAATCCTGTCTTGATATCGATAGGCGAAGTTTCATTCATGTTAAACCCGAAAGCCCGGCGGCGTACTACGTTCAGGCAATTATATGCCTCTGCATCAGATGGATTGATGGCGTTTAAAGCTTCTGCACGCATCAGGTAGACATCCGAGTAACGCAATAGCGGATAATTATTTTCTCCTCCCTGTGATCTTACGGCTAGTGGAGATGGATCCTGGAATTTGTTCACATAACAGGGAAATTCATAATTAGAAGACATATTCGGATATTCTTCTTTGGTGTAAAGGCGAACATTTATATCCCGCCGTAGATCTCCTTCTTCATAACAGTTATAGTGATCGGATGTCACAGGGTTATCGCCGTATCCTACCCAGCCGTTTATATTGACAAAGGGAGGACGGTAAAAACCGTTGTAATTACTCCCTATCACTCCCGGAGTGTTCCGTTTATACTGAATTTCGAAAATAGACTCTTGTCCGTTTTCTTTTTCAACATCAAAGTTATCAGCGTAGTTTTCCCAGAGTTTATATCCCATTTGCATTATATCCTCTGTCTCTTTCACTACATTCTGATAATCCTCACGGGTTAAATATACTTTTGCCAGTAAGGCGGCTGCGGAACCTTTTGTGGCACGTCCTAAATAACCGCTGGGCAGTTGACCGACAGAAGGTAAAACAGATTTGGCTTCCTGTAAGTCTTTTATGATCTGCTCATAACATTGGTCGGTTGTATTTCTTGCCACTTCCAATCCGTCCAGTTTTGTCGTTTGTTGTAGTACCAGAGGTACTCCTCCATATACGCGGACTAAGTTGAAGTAAGCTAAAGCCCGCAGGAATTTAGCTTCTCCGACAAGCCTGCTTCTCACTTCTTCTTTGATCAGGTCGCTCCCCATATTCGAAATGTTCTCTATTGCGAAATTGGAGCGGTTGACTGCTATATAATGTTTGATCCAGACAGAATAAACCAAATTCGTATTCCCGTCAAACTCAAACTTATCCAATGCATTTTTATCCAGATTGGTGGTGGTACGGCCGCCGCCCCATTCACTATCGTCCGTACCCTGGCTTTGCAGCACTTCCCAGAACTGATTGTAAATGTCGTTATCCGTAAAAACAGAATAAGCTCCGTATACGGCTGCAGTCGCGTCTTCTTCCGATTTAAAGAAGTTTTCGGGGCTGAGATTGGATTCCGGGATCAGATTCATATCTGTACAAGAACTCATCATGATTGAGCTCACGATTATAAATGCTATCTTTTTCATAACTTAGACTCAATTAGAATTTTATATTCAAACCAAACAACACTGACTTTGCAAATGGATATGAGAAGGCATCATACCCGGCTCCCAGGTTATCCTGACCGTATTTACTTACTTCCGGGTTATCACCGGAATAGCTTGTGATCGTAAAGAAGTTTTGTAAAGAAGCATAAACACGCAAACCGGTTATATACTTCGTGAAGCCCAGGAACTCAGTCGGCACGGTATACCCTAATGTGATATTCTGGAAACGCCAGTAAGAACCGTTTTCTACATATTGGTCGGATACGCGCAAGACGGCTTTCGAACGGAGAGGTCTTGGAAAAGCTGCATTCTGATTTGTAGGAGTCCATCTATCCATCGTCGTAGCAAACATGTTGGTCGCTCCCTGCATGTTCTCCATCATGACTCTTGTTCCATTATATACATCATTTCCAATAGTGAAAATCGTATTTACATTTAAGTCGAAGTTCTTATAGGAGAATGTATTATTGAAACCTCCGAATACCTTTGGCTGGGCACAACCGATAATGGTGCGGTCGAGGTCGTTGATTATGCCGTCCGGAACGCCATCCGGTCCGCTGATATCCTTAAAACGGATGTCTCCAGGTTTGGCTGTTGGCTGGGCAGATCCTTTGATATCATTCGATTCACTGAACAGTCCGTCATATACATATCCATAGAATGTTCCCAGAGGCTGTCCTACCTGTACGATACGTCCCAGGTGTGTCCCTGTATCATCCTGTCCGGGCTGGTCCGGATAGATGAAAGAGACATCTCCCAGATCCAACACTTTGTTTTTGTTGTAAGTAAGATTTAAACTGGTATTCCAGGTAAAGGCTCCTTCTACCGGAGTTGCATTGACGGATAGTTCAAAACCTTTGTTTTCCACCTCTCCGATATTTTTCAAGCCGGAAGAGAAACCGGAAGATCCGGGGATTTTGACTTTCAATAGCAAGTCGTGTGTCTTTTTGTAATAGCCGTCGATCGTAACAGTCAGGCGGTTATTGAAAAAGCCGAGATCGATACCTGCATCGAACTGCGAAGTGGTTTCCCATTTAAGGTTCGTGTTGGCTACTTGTGACGGATAGTAACCCGTTACTTTTTGACTATCGCTTACATAACCGGTTGACCCCAATAATGCATATGAAGGATAAGTTCCGATTCCGTCCTGATTTCCCGTTATACCAAAACTTATTCTCGGCTTTAAATTACTGAACACATTCAGATTCTTAATGAACGGCTCTTCCGAAGCTCTCCATGCAAAGGCGGCAGACGGGAAATACCCCCAGCGGTTATCTTTACCGAAACGGGAAGAACCGTCGGCACGAATGGAGGCCGTGAACAAATACTTATTATTCAATGTATAATTAACGCGTGCCAGATAGGAGTTCAAAGCCCATTTTGTAACACTCGAACCGGGTGCGGAATAAGTTGTGCCGGATCCTAAATTATTCATTTGTAAGTTATCGTTCAGAAAGCCATAAGCACCGGCATTAAAACCGTCGTAGCTGGAAGATTGCTGGGTATAGCCGACTAATCCGGTGAATGAATGCATTCCCCATGTATTATTGTAAGTCAGTATGTTCTCGTTGATCCAGGTGTACGTATTGTTGGAAGTTTTCTTTGCTTCTCCTCCTTTCTGGCTACCGGAATAAACTGAGCGGGGATTATAGTATTTGTTTGTTGTATAATCGATGTCGATACCAATCGAGGATTTAAACTTCAAACCTTTAATAATATTCCATTCGACAAATGCATTATTCAGTGTGCGGAAATTAGCATTCCAATCCACTTTTTCATTGATTATGGCAACCGGATTGTCGAACGTGATAATACCGTTGTTATCACTAAAGGTATAGCTGCCGTCTGCCTGGTTTACAGGTAAATTCGGAGGTGTTGTCAGGCGTGTTTCCAAAACCGAGTTACCAACACGATTGTTGTCTACTTTCGTCATTGTCAGACTCAATCCTAAATTGATAGTCGAAGATATTTTGTGATCGATATTTGCCCTGAAAGCATATTTCTTCATCTCAGTAGACTTGATGACACCTTCCTGGTCAAAATAATTGAAAGATGTCAGGAAAGTTGTCTTTTCATTTCCTCCGGAGATACTCAACTGGTAATTCTGTGTCAGTGCATTATCGTTGGACGTCAGTTTCTGCCAATCGGTTGTTGCCGGATTCAGGCTTTCATCATAAATCGCGTCACCTCCTGAATTGACCAAAGCTTCATTGGCCAGTTGTTCAAATGAACGGGAGTCCAGCAGGTCGTATTTTTTATAAATATTCTGAATGCCCCAGTAAGCGTCGAAGGCAACGGATGTTTTGCCGCTCTTACCTTTCTTTGTCGTTACGATAATTACACCATTGGCACCGCGTGAACCATAGATTGCTGTGGAAGAGGCATCCTTTAAAACTTCAATCGATTCAATATCAGATGTCGGAATAGAGTTTAAAGGGCTTAATGCCGTTTGGCTCGAACTGGCACTTGGATAAACCGGCATACCGTCGATGATATATAAAGGCTCGTTTCCTCCGGAGATAGAGTTGCCGCCACGGATACGTACTGTGGAACTGGCGCCCGGCATCCCGGAATTTTGTACCATATACAGGCCTGATGTACGTCCTTGTAACATCTGATCTACCGATTTGATACTGATCCCTTGCATCTTATCCACCTGGATAGAGCCGACGGCTCCTGTCAGGTCGCTTTTCTTCACGGAACCATAGCCGATAACAACTACTTCATCCAGGCTCTGGGTATCCTCCGATAGAATTATTTTCAGGAAAGACTGGCTGCCTACCGGTACTTCTTTCGTCAAATAACCGATATAAGAAACGAACAACGTACCGGAAGGACGGTCCAGGTTTAAAGTGAATTTACCCTCGGTATCGGTCACTGTCCCTACTGATCTTGAACTTTTCTCGACAACATTGGCTCCTATAACAGGTTCACCGTTACTATCCGTGACGACTCCGCTGATTGTTTTACTTTGTTGTGCTGACGAAGGTATAGCAGTTGTTGTTCCACCGACAGACAATATGATATACGATCCGTCGATGGAGTATTTCACATCTGTCTTTTCAAACAGATTAGCCAATACATCATCCAGAGATGCTTTTTTCAGGTTGACAGACACTTTTCTGTTTACATTTACATGCTTGTTATAAATGAACAGATAATCGGTTTGTTTTTCAATCTCGTTCAATACGTTTTCCAATTCGGTATTACTTCTTTTGATAGTAACGTTTACATTCTGTGAACTGGAATTTTCTGCGTACAGGCAGAACATGAACACGAATAATAACAAAGTGGTTATTTTCATGACTCTAAAAAATTGTTTACATCGGGGTCTTTTTGCAGAATAAGACACCGACAAAGATTTTTTATTCATATCTTTGGAAATCAAGTTTATTAATACAGTTAGATAATTGTGTTAATTCTATGCCGGTAAGTGTCCCCACACTTGTCGGCATTTTAATTAAAGGTTAACTTTCAATTTTACATAGGCTCTCTTTTTTAGGGTTAAACATCATTTTATATAAATAGCCGAGTCGTCTTTGCTTCGTATAAATGTATATTGGGCATCTTTTTGTAAGATGCTCAATGCTTTATCTATACCATCGGATATACGGAATTTGCCGCTGCAAACATAATCGGCCAGATTGGTATTCTCTATAATAATATGTATACCATAACATTTCTCAAAACGGGTCATTAATTCCTTGAAATGCATATTTCTAAAGCATATAAGTCCTTCTTTCCAACGGAAAAGATCGAAATCGGCAATAGGTTCCGATGATAAATGACCGTTTACCAGAGTCGCTTGCTGATTGGGTGTTAATATCAGGTTGTCGGATGGTTTCTCTCTCTCGACGATCTTGACGGAACCTTCGAGTAAAGAAGTACAAAAGTCTTTCGAGTCGTTATATGCTTCTACATTGAATTTTGTACCTAATACTTCTATGTTACATTTATTTGTTTGCACAAGGAATGGTTTATCCGCGTTATGGGTAACTTCAAAATAAGCTTCTCCGTTCAGTGTGATCTCTCTTTTATCTCCGGTGAATGCTGCGGGATATTTCATTTCCGAGCAGGCGTTCAGCCAGACATTTGTCCCGTCGGGTAAGGTCAGGTTTACGCGTTGACCGGCAGGAACGGTGATTGTATTCATTGCCTGACGGATCTTTTTTATCTCTGATTTATAAGCATAAGTACCACAGGTAATCGCTATCGCTAATACGGCAGCTAGTTTTACCATTTCCAATATTGCTGTCAGATAGAAAGGACGGGATTTCTTTTCTTTCGTAGTCTTTCCGGTATCTCCCGACAGAACCATTGCGTCGAAAAACTCACGCTCCCTGAATAGTTCCTGTTCGTTTTCCTCCGAAGTTTCCAGCCATATACGGATCGCTTCTTTTTCTTCCCGGGAAGCTTTTCCGTCAAAAAACTTATATAGTATTTCTTTTTCCATTTTTTCCGTTTCTGCTTATATAGCAAATAAGGAAAAAACATCCCTAACGGAAAATGGCACTTTTTTCAAAAAAGTTTTTCTCAGGAAAGAGGCTTAGTTTAAAAATCTTGGCAAGAAAGCCAGTAGAGGGAAATAATCCTTCAATGTTATGCGTAGAATTTTTAAAGCTTTAGTGATATGGAATTCGACACTTTTCGTCGAGATACCCAATGCTTCCGCTATTTCTTTGTGGCTTTGGCTATTATAGCGACTGCGGATAAAGATGTCGCGGGTCTGTTCTGGCAGTGTTTTTAAGGCTTTTTCTACCAAAGACTGTAATTCATCGGAAAACAGCTTTTCCGGATTGCAGGCTTCAAGGGTTGCAATCCGCAGATTTAATTCCCAAACATCGCAGTTCTTTAAATATTCGACAATTTCTTCACGTGTGCGCAGACGTTGAAGGTAATTCAAACATTTATGTTTGATGATAGTAAGGATATAAGCCGGCACATTGGAGTCAGTCGCAATCTTTTTCCTGTTTTCCCAATAATACATCAGGCTTTCGATTGCAATATCTTCTGCAATCATATTATCGCCTACGTATGTATTGGCAAAATGGACAAAACGACTTTTATAATCAGTAAATAGCTGATTGAAAGAATGTATCTCGGATTCGCCTTTCATAAATGTATGATCAAATTGGTGATAAAGATATGCATAAATCTGGTTTTTCCTATTTCACACCTTGATTTTCTTCCAATAAAATAATATTTTAATCAACCGGGCTTGAGAGGGGATTGATAACTGGTTTATTGTTTTTTATCGGAAAGATTACCGGGATAAAGAAAATATACCTATTTTTATTTGTTCAAAACATTTGACAAAATGAATCTTAATAACCTCGCTACTTATCCGAAGGAACATATACGTTATGCTGTTCTTTCCTTTTTTCTTGCCCAGGGGCTTTGTTTCTCCAGTTGGGCGAGTCGTATTCCCGATATTAAAGAACTATTCACAGTCAATGATGCGCTCTATTGGGGAATGGTGTTGTTTATGATCCCGGTTGGAAAATTCATAGCCATTCCATTGGCGGGTTACCTGGTGTCGAAACTGGGAAGCCGTATCATGGTGCAGGTGAGTATTATGGGATATGCCGTTTCCCTGTTTGCTATCGGGGCTGCCGTGAATATCTATATGTTGGGAGCATGTCTGTTCTCTTTTGGCGTATTTTGGAATTTATGCGATATCTCGTTGAATACGCAGGGGATCGGGATCGAACGTCTTTATGGGCGGACGATCATGGCTTCTTTTCACGGAGGATGGAGTCTGGCAGCCTGTCTGGGAGCCCTGATAGGTTTTATTATGATCGTTTCCGGTATTACTCCTTTCTGGCATTTTACGATGATTGCCGTGATAATTCTTTTTATAACGATGTTTAGCAGGGGGTACCTGCAGGAAGATACGGAGCAGGTGAAGGCCGGAGGAGAAGTTGTAAAAGAAGATAAGTCAGAGAAATGGCAATATATAAAACGCCCGGAGATGCTGCTTATCAAACTCGGTTTGGTAGGTTTATTTGCCTTGATCGTGGAAAGTGCAATGTTTGACTGGAGTGGTGTGTACTTTGAGTCGGTATTACAGGTACCGAAATCGTTGCAGATCGGATTCCTGGTATTTATGGTGATGATGACCGTAGGACGTTTCCTGGCTAATTATGCGTACCGGATATTAGGTAAACAGCGGGTATTGCAGTTGTCCGGTGCTTTTATTTTTCTTGGGTTCTTTATATCGGCCCTACTGGGAAGTTCTTTTGATTCGATGGTATTGAAGGTGATCGTAAACTCTTTCGGTTTCATGTTGGTAGGATTGGGTATTTCCAGTATGGTGCCTACAATTTATAGCTTGGTCGGTGCAAAGTCCAAAACACCGGTCGGTATTGCTCTGACTATTCTGTCGAGTATCAGCTTTATAGGTTCACTGATCGCTCCGCTTTTGATTGGCGCTATTTCGCAGGCATTCAATATGGAATATGCCTATATGGTGGTAGGTCTTTTAGGTCTATGTATCTTGTTGATGACTACGTTCAGTAAAGCTTTTAAATGATTCGGTATTTGTCAAATTTGAATGTAGTGTCGTTGGTAGGGGCGGTTCGCGAACCGCCCTTACAGGCGCCGTCACAATGGAACAGGCAGGTTCGGCCGTAGGGGCGGGGTCTGCCCGCCCTTCTTCACCGGTTGTTATATTATTGTCGCAAAGGGCGGGCAAACCCCGCCCCTACAAAACCTGTCATTTGGTTTCACATTTTTCTAAATTTAAATTTCCGGCAAACGTTGTTCTGCCGTCTCCATGCAACGGATGACATCTTCCTTGGTTCCATTGAAAGGACCTGATGCTTCGATCTTAATGGTCGACATGGCAGCTGCGAAGCACCCTGCTTCTTCTATCCCGGCACCTTTGGCACGCTGATACAGGTAGCCGGTCATGTAAGTGTCGCCACAGCCGGTGGCATCGACAATTTCTTTCGGCTTATAAGCCGGTATCTTATGGAATGCCTGTCCGTCATAAATGACAGATCCCAGACTGCCTAAAGTGATCAATACCTCTTTTACTCCCCAGGTATATAACTGTTTAGCAGCACTGGCAACATCTGCGTATCCGGTCAGTGCTACCATCTCAAGTTCATTGGCTTTCAGGAAATGGATATATTTCAGTGCTTCCTCTTTCCCGACCCAGTCGGTGGCGTATACATTTTTATCCCTTACTTCCCGTAGATAACCTTGCGAGTCGGCCGAGACAAATCCTTTGTTGGCCATGTATTTTACTATATCCAATGAAAAGTCGTCTGCCAACAAGCTGCCCAGGTGGAATATTTTTGCTTCCACATCTTTCAGGTAATCGATGGTGAAGGGATCGGCTTTAGCCAATACCCGTTGTGTACGGTTATCCTGATTCTCTCCATAGATGTTTTCAAAATAAACGGAATGTTTACTGGGCATTACCGCGACGTCGATTCCTTCAGACCGCAGTCTGTCGACCTCCTTCATTTCAGATTCTGCAAGCGCGGTTATCAATGTGTAATCTATATCGTTGAAATGTTTGATTGCATGCGAGAAGTAAAATGCGGTTCCTCCCGCCATGTGTACAGTATTTTTAGGGGTCACTATCTTGTCTAACGTGATGTGCCCTATACAGCAAAGATCATGCATATTATTGATTATTTGTAAATACGTACAAAAGTAGTCAAAATTGCAACGGATAGGAACCGTATCTTTATTTTTATTATTTTTGTCTATTGACGATCATTAAAATTGTTGTTATGAGTAAAAACCTGATTCATGAAAAATTCGTTGGCGCAATCAGAGAGAAGATACCGCACAAAGCAACCTTAACCAACACATTGGTTGAATTACTGAGCCTGGAGAGAGAGGCTGTTTATCGTCGTATGAGGGGCGATGTAGCTTTCTCCTTCTCGGAGATTGCGGCGATCTCCAATAAACTAGGACTCTCGTTGGATAATCTGGTCGGAACAAACTCGGCTAAAAGTCGTCCTTACCAGTTGAGTCTGGTGGAGTATGTCGATCCGATCGAAGACGATTACAAGATGTGGGGACTGTACAACGAACGACTGAAGGAAGCACGGGAAGATCCGGCCTCCTGTAATGTGGAATGTATAAACGTTCTGCCAACTATTTTTTTGCTCGATTATACACATATCACCCGTTTTTATTTGTTTAAATGGTATAACCAGTATGGCCATTCGGATAGGAGTGTCCATTTCCGGGATATTGAATCAGCAGAGAAATTGTTGGAAGTCCAGCGGGTAACAGCCATCGAATCCAAACATATAAAGAATACTACTTATATATGGGACCCTTTGATCTTCCAGTATATAGTAAATGATCTCCAGTATTACAGCAGTATCCGTCTGATCGATATGGAGGATGTCCATTCGATAAAACAAGAATTACTGCATTTTCTTAATAAGTTGGAGATTCTTGCTTCGAGGGGAACGTATAGTGATACCGGTAATCCGATACAACTCTATATATCCAATATTAATTTTAATGCCAGTTACAGTTATCTGGAAACCAAGAGCCTGCGTATCAGTATGATCCGTGCTTTTATCCTGAATTCGGTTATTTCACTGGACGAGAAGGCGTACGGGATATTTTATAACTGGATGCAGGCGCTATTGAAATCGTCGACGATGATCTCTGTCAGTGGGGAGAAACAGCGTATCTTATTTTTTGAAAAGCAAAGGGCGATTATTGATTGCCTGTAATCCAAATAAATCCGTATCTTAGTTGCGATCTTTAAATATAACGTTATGGAATTTCTACTAGTCGTACTGATCGTTGTCGTGTGGGTCAGCCTATATTCTCATATAAGCAAGATGAATGCTCATGCAGATGCTCTCCGGAAAGATATTTACAGTCTGAAGAAGTTTGTGGAATCTCAGTTGGAAGAGATAAAACGGCAATCGGGAACAAGTACGACTATCATAACGGAGGATATTCCGAAAGAGGTAGTAATAGAAGAACCGGTGCAAAATATTGCAGAAGAACCTGTTACGGTTTCTGTGGAAAAGCCGGACGAGGTAGAAATCCAACCCCTGATCCAGCCGTTCGGCCTCGTCAAAGAGAAAAAGAAAGTCGATTACGAGAAATACATCGGAGAGAATTTATTCGGAAAGATAGGTATCCTTGTCCTTGTGGTCGGTATGGGATTGTTTGTTAAATATGCGATCGATAAGGATTGGATAAATGAAGTATTCCGTACAATCCTGGGCTTTGTGGTCGGCGGTGGCTTGTTGGTGGTGTCGCAAAGGCTGAAGAACACCTACCGCACATTCAGTTCCCTGCTGGCGGGTGGCGCTTTTGCTATTTTTTATGTAACGGTGGCGATGGCTTATCATTATTATGGTTTGTTCAGCCAGACTGTTGCGTTTGTTATATTGGTGGTACTGACGGTGTTGATGTCCCTGCTTTCGGTAATTTACAACCGGCGCGAATTGGCTATTATAGGTTTGGTGGGTGGCTTTATCGCTCCTTTCCTGGTCAGTAACGGGATGGGAAACTACCTGGTTCTGTTTATTTATCTGACAATTTTGAATCTGGGTATGTTCGGTTTGTCGCTGTATAAGAAATGGGGTGAGTTACCTGTTATCGGCTTTGTGGCTACTTATGTGATCATGCTGGGATATTCACTGGTGGCTGACCTGGATATTGCCGGAAGCGGACAATTGATCCATCTGTTGCTTTTCTCCACCTTGTTTTATCTGATATTCCTGCTGCCTGTCGTTTCTGTGTTGCGTACGGATAATAAGAAAGCGAATCAGCCGTTGATGATGATTGTAGTATTGAATAATTTCATCTATCTTTATTTTGCTTTATGGTATCTCCATGAGTTACAGTTGCCTTATAATATCAAAGGTGCATTCACCCTGTTTATTGCTTTGGTTAATGCATGTCTTGCTTTTGCCATACGTCGGAGAAAGTCGGATACGGGTTATCTGTTTACCGCATTGACAGGTATGTTTCTGACCTTTATTTCGATAAGCACACCTATTCAGTTGGAAGGTAGTTTCATTACGCTGCTTTGGGCTACCGAAATGGTTGCTGTCCTGTGGTTTTTCACAAAGTTCCGGCAGACTGTTTATGAGTATTTTGCTTTAGCTCTTCTTTTCCTGACAATCATTTCTTTCCTGATCGATGTGGAGAATGCCTTATCGGAAGGTCTTGTTCAGCCTTTGTTGCTGAACGGTACATTTGCTACCGGGATCTTTACCGGGTTGGCCTTTGGCTTGTTTGCCTGGTTGATGGAACGGGAGAAAGAACTGTTTGCCGGGGCGACAAGCCTGAAATATATTCCTTTTAGTGTGATTTCGTTACTGGTAGCCTGTAGTGTGGTATATCTTTCGTTTATTGTAGATTTCTACCGTAATATAGCGTACTGGCCGTTGAGTTGTTGTTCTTGTCTGGCCTTTACAGGCTTTACCCTATTATTACTGTTGATTGGGTTGAGGAAGCGTTTTCCGATGGAGCGATTCTCTGTCGTTTACGCGGTGGCAGCGGGGCTTTCCGGCTGTCTGTTTATCCAGCTTTCGCGGGTTGCCAACGAGTATGGTGATTCTTCCCTATTTATTTTGCAGTGGACATCCCTCGTTATTGTAGTGATCCATCTGTTTCTTCTTGGAAAATGGTATTACCGTTCTTTCGATTTCCGTCAGAAAAGGGCGAACCCGATGACTTCGTTTATTGCAATTGCTTCAACTATACTATGGGCAGTTGCTGTGCATAATATATTGTATCTTTCCGGTTTACAGAATGAATCGAGTGCAGCCCTTTCCATTACCCTGAGTATTGCGGGCTTTATTCAAATGTCGTTTGGTATGCGTTTGCATCTGAAGATTCTGCGTATGATTAGCCTGGCTGTTTTTGGCGTTGTTCTTCTGAAGCTGGTCATTGTCGATTTGTGGTTGCTGCCTACGGTCGGAAAGATCATTGTCTTTATCATGCTGGGGGTTATCCTGCTTGTCCTGTCCTTCCTGTATCAGAAGCTGAAGAAGGTGTTGTTTATGGATAATGATGACAATCTATCGGCAAATGGGTAAGTGCCAATTACCTTTGTATTGTTGTTGTTCTCCTTCCTTCTCATCTCCTTTATGTGCTTCCTGTTCTTGCTGACTCCTCACTTAATCTTTGTTTGACAGGGGTGGGACAGCTGTTCGACCCGAATGGGACAGCTGTCTGACACTCGTCGAACAGCTGTTTGACCTGTGTCGAACAAAGATTAGTTCGGCATGTATTCCCCTTTACCCCACAGGTGATTGTCGGCAGATGCCGGATCGTTTAAATTGCCTCCGTAGTAGTAGCCGACAGATGGCTGGAAAGAGAGAAAAGAACCTGCTTTTCAGGTGAATTTTGGGGGAAGTTTGAAAATCGGTGAATCGGGTGTTCGTAAGGTGCTGGAAATGAGATATCAAAAAAATACATATATAAGATGTACGCGGGTACATTATATATAAGGAAAAGTGATTTAAATTACTTTTATGGTGAGTATTACGAACAAATCGGAATGACTAGAAATAACGTTCCTTTTTTCTAGTCTACAAATTTAGATATAAGTTTTGTTTCTGCAATCATTTTGTAAAAATATTTTCCCTCTCTATATGCTTTCTTATCAACCGAATAGCAAAGTTTGTACGAAATAGGGCGTTCTGGCCACGAACCCGGAAAGAATGACTAGAAAAAAGGAACGTTTTAGCTAGTCATTACAGCTATAGAACGTGTACAAAGAAGTTTTCATTAACATTAGTATTAATATTAAATTTAGAATTATGAACAAAAAGTTTTCTACGCTTGTTGCCAGCGTCCTGCTGGCGGGTGCCGTTGGAACTGTGGGTGCTGTTGTTCCTTACAACAGTTATGTGAAGAGTGTCGGTGTCGGTACTCAGGCAGAAACAGTTGTTAATGGTGTGTCCTATCAATTGACTTCAGGCGCTAATGTTCTGGTTATGCAGGAACAGAGCAATGGTACTATGGCATTAAAGATGGTTGCTGCTGATGAAGCAGACTTGATGTCTTCTTTATGGACGATTGTATCTGAAGATGATGGTGAAGGTGGTGTTTCTTATACATTCATCAACAAAGCAACAGGTCTTCCTCTTGCATTCGATACAAAAGATGCAAAATTAGGTGGTACAAATGCTACAAATGCAATGGGTAATATTTCTTTGTGGAAATGGAGAACTGGTACTTCTGTCAAAGGTGCTAAAGATTTAGTGTCTTATTTCCATAAGGACTCTGCTTTGGTTTTGGAAAATAACGGTGGAGCGATTTCTGCAAAGAAAGTGTATGCAAAGACAATAACTCCTTCAAGTTCTTTTACTGTTGATGCATATCAGGCAGAGGAAGTCGTATTAGGGGTAGATGCATTGAACTCTATGTTGGGTATCCAGCCGACAGATGGCAAGATGAAATTAGGTTTCACTCGTGATCAGTTGAATGGTGTTGAGAACATTTGGTTGAAAGAGTACACAGCAGTAACGGCTCTTGGTGAAAGTGTTGTAGCTAAAGCTGCGCAAGCTGCTGCTCAAGCTGCAAAGAATGTAAATACTCCTTCTGGAGTTGCAGATGCCATTATTGCAACAATTACTCCTAGCTATACAGCTGCTCAAAAAGAGATTGTATATACAATCGCAACAGAGGCTGCTAAAGGAAGTACAGTTGCTGAAGCAAAAACCAAAGCTACTACTGCTGTTGGTAAATATACTTCAGCTCAAACTGCAGCGACTCATGAATATGATTATGCAGTGCTGCAACAGACTGCTATTAACGCTTTAACTGCTGCAACTTATGCTGAATTTGTTGATGCTGTGGATGGAGCTTCTGTTACAACAGCTTCTTTGAAAAATGATGCAAAAGGCTTAGTTGCAGAAGCCGGTTATAGCTTGACTGCTGCAAAAACGGCTATCCAAGGAATGGAAGATGAATATGTTGCAAAAAAAACTAGTGCAGATCAAAAGAAGGCTATCAGAGATTTGATTGATGCTGAGATTGATAAGGCTGCTAGTGCTAACTATGGTGATTTTATCGTAGCTCTCAAGGCAATTAATTTGCCCGCGGTGGATCAAACTATATTTAATGATTTAAAAGCTAAAATTGTCTCTGTCGAGGAAGCTGCTTGTAACGGTGGAGGTGGTACGTTTGATCTTACTACTGCTAAAACTGCAGCAAAAACTACATTAGCAGATTATGATGCTGCAGCAGCAGCGGCTGCTTCTAATCTGACAGATGTTCAGGCAATTAATACTAAAGTTAAAGCATTGACTGGCGTTAATTCAAAAGCTGATTACGATGCTGCTGTAGAAGCAGTTACCGTAGGTGCTTCATCTGCTACAACCGACGAAATGAAGGCAGTTCAAAAGGCTATGAAAGCATTGGTTGCTGGTCCTGGTTTTGTAAAACCAACGCCTGAAGCAGTTTTAGCTGTAGTTCGTTCTTTTGAAGATGCTAAGTTGGCTGCAACAGGAGCAAATACAATTGCAACAACTGTAGGTTCTGCAGTTTCTAGCTATAATGGTGATAAAGCACAGGTTCTTGCCGCTATTGATGCAACAAAACAATCTTATTATTCTACAGAAGAAAATGATGCTGTAACAGCTATTCATGATGCTGCTAATGCAAAAACAGCTGTGGCTGAAGTTATTGATGCTGCTGTAGAAAAAGCTGCTGAATATGTTGGTGCTTCTGCTGATTATGTATCTTTGGCTTCAAATATCAATAAAACAGATGCAAGCAAGACTACATATCTGCGTGTAGATACTACTTATTTGACAACTGTATCTTCTGATAAGTATCAGTTGGCATTTGCTGTCGGTACATTTAATTCTGCATTGAAAAACTCTAAAAAACAGTTGGTTGATGCACGTTTACAAGAAGACTTCAATGGTCGTTATAGCTTCAAGTTCACTTATTATCCTACTCAGGATTCTTTGATGATTGAACCGGCTTCTTACATTTATCCATTTACTGACAAAGCATATGCTGATATAACTAATACAGAAGTTGCAACAGCTAAAGCTAAACCGGAATATGCTGGTCAGCAGGTTAAATTGGCTATTTTGGCTAAGGATCACCGTGAAGTGACAGTAGGTGTAGCTGATAAAACGAACACATCTACATCTGCTACAACTATCAACACTCGTATCTACTTGGGTGGAAATTCAAACTACGAACGTACAACTTTGGCTTCCGGTGTTTATTTCTTCAATCTGGTAACAGATCTGAAATCAAGAATAGATGACAATGGTAAATATCGTGTAGCTACTTATTGTGGTGATAACTGGAAAGCTTATGAAAACGAAGAAACAACTCAGCGTTTTGGTAAAGCTCAGGACTTCAATCACATGCCACGTACTCAGTGGGTTGTTGAACAGAACGAAGGCGTAGCTGGAATTCAGACTGTAACTATCACAAACCGTGAATTTGGTGTTCGTTATAATAATGTCCAATTGTACAAAGCTGGTGACAATGTATTTGCTCAGGTAGGTGCATTTGCTAATACTTCTGTAATTGATACATTGGCTTATACTAAGGTTGCTGACAAATATACATCAGACAAATACCTTGGTTACAAGAAGTTTGAAAAAGCATTAGACTACGAAAAATTCTACAACTTGGATTATCTGTCAGGTATGGAATTGGGTAACTATGTAAGCTTCAAGGGTGACTCTTCTGTTTATGTAGACCTGAAGGGTGGTAAGACATTCATCGAATTTGTTCCTGCTTCTGAAGATACTGAATTCGGTTATGCAAGCACAAAAGCAGGTGCTGTACAGCTTTATAAAGCAGCTTATGCACTGCGTGTTCATAACGAAACATTGTTGACTACTGGTAGTTATTATGTAACAGTTGGTAAAGATGGTAAATCTTATGTAATCACTCACGAAACTAGCGGTATTACTCCTTCTTACTTTGTTCTGAAAGAAAATAACGAATTGGTTTCTGAAGAAGGTGACACTACTTGTTACTATGCATTGCAGCAAGTTTCACGTTATGTAGACGATAAGAAATTCTATGTAAATAGCGACTGGAATCGTGTAGGTGTACGTGACGCTTCAATGGCATTTACTGTAGAAGAATCTTGTTATTTCACTCCTGAAAAACGTATCGCTACTTTCGCTGTAGTTGAAGATAACACTCCGTTGTATCGTCGTCTGGGCGTATCAAAGGCTGATGATGGCTTCCTGGATATGACAGTTCAGAACGGTAAGATCTATACAGTAAACAGTGCTGCTAAAGAATATCTGTATGAAGATGCAACAAGCAAATATTCAGCAGGTAAGAATATTAACTTCCTGGGTCTTGAAGGTAAGGGTGTAGATGCTAAATCAGCGATGTTCGTTGATACAGCTTATGTACGTGGAAACACTAACATGCCTCAGTATATGCTAGTAATGAATCCGCAGATTGTTAAGGCTGATACAGTTTGGTGTAACGCTACATCAACTCACAAACATGCTACATTGGCAGACTCTCTGGCTTGTCCTCACACAACTATTACTCCGGCTAGCATCACAGGTCGTTACCTGATCAATGCAGAAGACTCTGTTGCTGCTGGTGATAATAATTATGTATGGAATACTAAGTACACTCGTTTGGCATTTGTAGATGCTAAACATATCGGTGATACATTGGTGATCTTCCGTAATGGTAAAGCTAGCACTGCTGCAAAAGACTCTATCTTCTTAGGTAATAATGACCATAACAAGGTAACAACAGCAAGACCTAACGGTATTAAGAATCCGGTATTCGCATTCCGTTTGGTTAATGCAGATGCTTGTGACTTCTTGATCGAATCAGCAGGTGATCATAAGATCCCGTCAGATGGAACAGGTAAATGGGTTGCTATTAAGAATGGTGTTCCTGTTGTAGCTGCAATGGAAACTTATACAGATGCTATCCGTGACGCTGAAATCTTCAACATCGAACCGACTGAAGAATTCGCAACATCTAATGAAGGTGTCTCAACATCTGAAGTTTCAGTAATTGCTGGTAACGGAATCGTAACTATCAAGGGTGCTGCCGGTAAGACTGTTGCTATCAGCAACGTTCTTGGTCAGACAATCGCTAACACAGTTCTTTCTTCTGACAACGCAGAAATCGCTGCTCCTGCTGGTGTAGTTGTAGTTGCTGTGGAAGGTGAAGCTGCTGTTAAAGCAATCGTAAAATAAGAAATTTTTTTAATCAAAAATAATCTGTCACGCGGTCATCGGCCAATTACCCCGCGAGGGCGAACAAGTGACAGTTTAATACTAAAGTAATAAAATAAAGTTCTTCTGCCAGTACTCCTGCGAAGGAGGAACACAGACACAAAAAAGGCCCCGGAAGTTTCAAATTTCCGGGGCTTTCTTGTGAAATATATAATTTTATGTAACTTTAAGCACCCAAAAATAGTAAAGTGTTAGATATCCGGCGATTATAAAAAGAGTGTGAGCAATGACGAGAAAATAAATTTAACTGATGAACAGGTTTTTCGAAATCTGTTTGACCGCTACTATGTACCTTTGTGTGTCTTTGCGGAACGCTATGTGGAAGACGAGGAATTAGCGTCGGATATTGTGCAGGAATGCTTTGTCAGGCTTTGGCAGAAGCAAAATGACTTTCAGTTTATTTATCAGGTCCGGTCGTTTATGTACACCTGTGCCCGCAATTCCTGTTTGAATGAACTGGAGCATCGCCAGGTGGTGTCAGGATATAAAGAAACAACAGCTGCGCGTATGGAAGAATCGACTTTCCATGACTATCTGATAGAAGAAGAAATGCACCGCGTTGTAATGGAAGCAGTGGATAAACTGCCTTCACAAAGCCGTAATATTATACGGTTGGCCCTGGAAAACAACTCGAATGCAGAGATTGCTGAGAAACTGTCCGTCTCCAAAGAAACCGTACATACACTAAAGAAAGGAGCCTATAAGAAACTCCGTTCTTTCCTCAAAGAATACTACTATTACGTACTATTTCTCTAGCCCGGTTAAAAAAATATTCAATGCCATTCACCCTGTTTTTAACTTCGCCTGTTTTACTTAATAAAAGATCACAGGAATGTTGGAACAAGATTTCTATATTGCAGCATTAATAGCTAAATCAGTAACAAACTCACTGTCTGAAGAAGAAGCGCAAGAGCTGGAACGGTGGAAAAATGCCTCTGAGCATAATCTCCGTTTATTCGAGTCGATGTGCCGGAAGGAAAACTTGTATGCACATTTCCGGCGGGCAGAAAAATATGATAAGGCAGTTGGTTGGGAACAGGTACAGAAGCGTATCCGTGTGACACGCCGCAAAAAACTCTATCTGGCTATTTGTCAGTATGCTGCCATCTTCCTTCTTCCGTTGGCCGCAGGAATCCTTACCTGGCATTTTACCCGTGACGAGGGGCGGACTTTCCCGGAACCGGTTTTGGCTGAGACTATGCATATAACTCCGGGAGAGAGCAAGGCGGTATTAACTCTCGGTGATGGGACGGTGGTCGGGCTCGATGCCGAATCCCGGGACGAACTCAAGGAATCCGGTATACAGATCAATGTAAATGATGCAGAACTGGCCTATAATAAGAAAGAGACTGATGTCGTAGCCAAAGAAGAAGTAGTCTATAATAAAATAGATATTCCGCGTGGAGGAGAATATAAACTCCGGCTGAGCGATGGTAGCCTGGTTCATCTGAATGCAATGAGTTCATTGCGTTATCCGGTTCATTTTTCCGGTGATTCCCGCGAAGTGGAACTGACGGGCGAAGCCTTTTTCGAAGTCAGTAAAAGCAGATCTCCTTTCATCGTAAAAACAAAAGGTATAGATGTACGCGTGTTAGGTACAATGTTTAATGTGTCAGCTTATCCGGACGACCATTGTATACAAACGACACTGGTGACCGGCTCTGTTCGTATTCATACGAAGGAAGGGGGAAGTATAGATTTAAAACCGTCACAGCAGGCGGAACTCGATAATGAGTCGCACGAACTGGTAGTCCGGCAGGTAGATGTATCTCTTTACACCTCGTGGATACATGGAAAGATCTATTTCAAAGACGAACGGCTTGAAGATATTATGACTGCTTTATCACGCTGGTACGATGTGAATGTCATTTATGGTAATGAAAATGTGAAGAATCTTCGGTTTGGATGTAACCTGAACCGGTATGAAGAAATCGACCCTTTCCTGGAACTGTTGAGGGCTACAGGCAAAGTAAAGACGAAAGTGGAGAAACGAAACATCACTATCTATTGATTAAAAACAAAATAGCATAAGGTCTAATTTAAAATTTATTGTTATGAGAAAAGGCAAAGAGAACTTCCGAGAAGGCAGTGGAAAGAGAATCCTCTGCATATCCGGTTTGGTCTGTTTATTTCTGACAACCGGGCTTGCACAAGCTCCGGCCCGTTCGGCGATACCTAGTGCGACTGTGACTGTCGCTTTCAGTAATGCAACCTTACGGGATGTGATCTGGGAGTTGCAAAAACAGACCGATTTTACCTTCGTATACAGCACTCCCGATGTGCAGAATGTGAAAGTGAGCAAGGTGGATGTTGTTAATGAAGATGTATATAAGGTGCTCGATAAATGTTTGGATAAAACGAATCTGGCATATACTATTCATAATGGAGTGGTGGCTATCCGCCATACAACCGACATGGTAAGCGCTGCTGTTGTTCAGCAAAAAAAGATGGTGCAGGGAAAAGTATTCGATGAGACAGGTGAAACTGTTCCCGGAGCAAATATAATCGTGAAAGGTACTGTTTATGGTACGACAACCGATATGGACGGAAACTTTGCGTTGGAAGTGGAAGACGAAAAGAATGTAACGCTCGTTGTTTCTTTTGTCGGCTATAGTCCGAAAGAAGTACGTGTATCGGGAAATTCACCTTTGAAAATTGTATTGGAATCGGAAAACCAGCAACTGGAAGAGGTGGTTATTACCGGGTATGGAACATATAAGAAATCAGCTTATGCCGGTTCTGCTTCAACGGTAAAGACGTCGGAGGTGAAAGATGTTCCGGCCGTTTCATTCTCTCAGGTATTGCAGGGTGCAGCTCCCGGAGTACAGATTTCGTCGGCATCCGGTCAGCCGGGGGCTTCTTCCTCCATTAATATTCGTGGTATGGGATCTTTCAATGCATCCAATTCTCCTCTGTATGTGATAGATGGTGTACCGGTAAACTCCGGGAATATCAGTAGTACAGGATCAGATGCAGGTATGGATATTATGTCAACTATCAATACATCGGATATAGAGAATATTACTGTTATAAAAGATGCTGCGGCAGCTTCCTTGTATGGTTCGCGTGCAGCCAACGGTGTGATCCTGATCACAACCAAGCAGGGAAAAACAGGAAAACCTTCGGTTTCGTTGAAAGCCGACTGGGGTTTCTCTGACTTTGCCATGGATTACCGTGAAGTAATGGGTGGGGAAGAACGTCGCAATCTGATTTATGACGGGTTGGTAGCCGACGGTATGGTTCATAAAAAGATGACGGAAGCAGAAGCCCGTGAGTATGCCGACGGTGAAATCGACGATTATGCCCCGAAGCCCTGGTGCGGATATATCGACTGGGATGATGTACTGTTCCAGAAGGGTAGTCATCAGACTTATGAAGCGTCTATTACCGGAGGTTCGGATAAATTCAAATATTATAGTTCTTTGGGTTATCTGAAACAGGAAGGTGTTGCTTTGAATTCCGGTCTGGAACGTATTACCGGCCGTGTAAATATCGATTATCAGGCCACCAAGCGGTTCAGCTTGGGTGTAAAAGCTTTATTTGCGAATGTAAACCAGGATGTGAACGACGAGGGAACTTCTTATACTTCTCCATTCTATACATCCAAGAGTGCTGTTACACCTTCCGACCCTGTCTATAACGAAGACGGTAGTTGGAACCGCGAATTAATTCGCATCGCCGATCGCAATCCTTTGCTATCGGCCACTTACGACTATCGTCGTGAACATCTTACCCGTGCATTTAATACGGTATATGCGCAGTATGAATTTATAGATAATCTGAAATTCAAGACGACGTTGAGTTACGATTATACTTTGTCGAAAGGCGATCGCTGGTATGACCCGCGTACCTCAAACGGTGATGATTTGAACGGAGATATGAAGAAAGTATTCTACGAATACCGGAAGCTGGTCTGGGAAAATGCGTTGAGCTATCAGACAACTATTGCCGACAATCATCATCTGGATGTATTGGCCGGTTATGAAACGGATATGTTCGACCGCGACCATCTATCCGGCGAATCATCCAACTTTGCCCGTTATGACAGGAATGATGTGGAGAACGGTATGAAACTGGAATCCGTAGGAGGGTATAGCCGTGCATATCGTCTGGTTTCTTATCTGACACGTATAAACTACGATTATAAGAATAAATATTATTTAGGTGGTAGTTATCGTCTGGATGGCAGTTCCCGTTTGTCGAGTTCGAACCGTTGGGGTAGCTTCTGGTCTGTTTCCGGAGCATGGAGAGTTATTGACGAAGATTTCATGGTAGATTTAAAAGATCAACTGACCGATTTGAAGGTAAGAGCCTCTTATGGTGTGAATGGTACGCTTCCTTCTGACTATTACGGATATATGGGCTTGAGTTCTATCAAAGAAGGTTATCTGGAACAGCCAGGTATCCTGCAGTCGCAACTGGAAAATAAAGACCTTTCCTGGGAAACCAATCATAACTTCAACCTGGGACTCGATTTCGGTATCTTCAACCGGTTGAATGTGACACTGGAATACTATACTCGCCGCACTAAAAACTTACTGATGGATCGTCCGCTGTCTATGACAACCGGTTTCGATAAGTTTCTGATGAATATCGGTGAGGTGAAGAATCATGGTGTCGAACTGGAAATTAATTCGACGAACATTTCCAATAAGAATTTCAGTTGGAATACAACGTTTAACCTGGGGCATAACAAGAACAAGGTCGTTCGTTTGGATGGTGTGCAGACTGAAATTGTCAGCGGTTCACAGATCCGTAAAGTAGGAATGCCTTATCGTACCTTCTATTTGATTGAATTTGCAGGTATTAATCCTGAAACCGGTGTTCCTCAGTTCTATACCAATAAGCAGAACGCCGACGGCAGCTTTGATAAGACAATCACTGAAGATCCCAGTGAAGCTTACCGTATTGCTACAAAACATGCAGATCCTGTAGTGCAGGGAGGTCTTTCTAACAGCTTGCGTTATAAGGGTTTTGATCTGAACTTTATGCTCTCTTATCAGTTCGGAGGTTATTCGTATGATAACTGGGCACAGAAAACGGAACATGGTGGCGATGACCCCGAAGCCAATATCCCCATTTATTATCGTGACCGTTGGCAGAATCCGGGCGATCAGACGGATATCGAACGCTTTATCCTGAATGGCGATGTCTCTATGAAATCGTATGCAACGACTCGTCGCCTGCACAGTACGAATTTTATCCGTCTGAAAAACCTGACATTTGGCTATTCTTTACCGAAAGCATGGACAAGTGCTGCCGGTATCGACAAGGTTCGTCTGTACGTATCCGGCAATAATTTGCTGACATGGGCGAAGTATAAATATTACGATCCGGAAGCAGTTAGTGGTGGTACAGCCATTTGGGGTACTCCTCCATTACGCTCGGTTACTTTTGGATTAAATGTTAATTTCTAATCATAAAGTGTACAATATAATGAAAGCATTAAATTATATATTATCCGGTGTTTTAACCCTGTTCGCAACTTCCTGTGGCGACGGTTGGCTAGATTTAGACTCATCGACAGAGATTCCCTCGGAAGGTTCTCTCGAACGTTTGTCGGATTTTCAGTATGCGTTGAACGGCATCTACAGTGCCATGCAGAATTCGGACGGTTACTCCGGACGTATCATTTATTACGGCGATGTAACAGCCGATGATGTACAAGCTAACGGTGCAACCAAGCGTACCGGTAGTTATTATTTGCTGAAGTATACGAAAGACAATGCACCTTCCACCTTATGGCAGATTCCCTATGAGCTTACCCGTAATGCGAATATCATTCTGGAAGAGATCGTAAATATCCCGGAAACAGAAGAGAACGAGGAAGAACGCAGTGATATAATCGGACAGGCACTGACTATCAGAGCACTGGCCTTGTTTGATTTGACTCGTATTTATGGTTACCCCTATACAAAGGACAACGGTGCTTCCTGGGGGGCATGTATCGTGCAGGATGTTCGTCAGATCGATAGTAAGCCATCCCGTAACACTGTAGCCGAATGTTTTGACGCTATCATTAAAGACCTGAATGATGCCATTCCACAACTCAGTCCGGAGTTTAATTTCGGAAAGATGAATCGTTGGGGTGCAATGACTTTGTTGAGCCGTGCTTACCTGTACAAGGGGGATAATGAAAATGCATTGAAAGTGGCTGAAGAGGCTATAGCCGGTGCAGCCAAGTATAAATATCACCTGTGGAGTAACGAAGAATATCCCACAGCCTGGGGAGATGAACGTAGTGCTTCCGATCCCGGTGAAGTATTTTTCGAGATCGTTAATCTGACGGTAGATAGTCCGGGAAAAGAAAGTATGGGATATCTTTGTTGGCGCAGCGGATATTCGGATATGATCCTGACCAGCTCTTTCTTCGGATTGTTGAATGAGGACCCGGATGATGTTCGTAACAAGGTGTACGAAATCTATAAGGCAAAAGCTTATATCAATAAGTATCAGCCACAGAAAGGTGAAAACCCGGCAGATGCCAATATACCGTTGTTACGTATGTCCGAACTTTATCTGAATGCAGCTGAGGCGGCTGTTAAATTGGGCAATAATGTAAAAGCTGTTAAGTATCTTGAACCGATCGTGAACCGTGCAAATCCGGAAATGACAGTAAAAGATGAGACGCTTTCACTTGAACGTGTATTGAACGAGCGTCGTAAAGAGTTCTACGGTGAAGGCCACCGTTTGTATGATGCTTTACGTAATAACCAGACAATAGAGCGTAAAGATGTGAAGATATCTGCTATCAGCAGTACGAAACATCTCTCAATGCCGGATGAAGCAAAGAAATTTGATCGGAATTATTATAAAGTTGTGCTTCCTATTCCTAAATTTGAAATCGATACGAATCCAAATATCGCATCACAACAGAATCCTGATTATTAAATAGATATATATGAAATCTTTCCAATATAAATTTATAGTATTATTCGTTCTCCTGACAAGCTGCTTTGTGCAGCTGTCGGGTGCGGATAAGAAATATAAAGAAAAAGTAGAATCATTATCTACCGACGGGCCTTATTTATTGTATAATGCCGACGGTAGTTTCCGGTCGGTTTCTGTAGATACGGCAGGCAATCTGAATGACCAGACCTATCCGGCAGTACCGAAAGGTTTTTCGTTTGACGTTTATTCCGATAAAGGAGAAAAGCTGTTTCCGGTTACTCTACATCGCATCAAACGTCCTGAATGGAAAAACAAGCAGGCTGAGAAGATGATTGTCCTTTCCGATCCCCATGCCAACTGGGAGTGTTTCTCTTCTATTCTGAGAGAGTGGAATGTGGTGGATAAGGACTATCGTTGGTCGTTCGGCAAGAATCATCTGGTGGTGATCGGCGATATATTCGACCGTGGGAAAGATGTATTGCCTATTTACTGGTTGCTTTATAAATTGGAAAAGGAAGCGACGGAGGCTGGCGGACGCATGACTTTCCTTTTGGGAAATCATGAAGGGATGGTTTTGGCCGGTGACCTGCGTTATACAAAAAGTAAATATCTTCATTTGGCAGATACGTTGAATATCCCTTACCAGAAACTATGGAACGAACAGACAGAGTTGGGGCGTTGGCTGGCGACGCGAAACACTATGCAACTTATAGGAGATAACCTGTTTGTGCATGCCGGACTCAGTATGAAGTTTCTGGAAAAGAATAAAAGTATACCCCAAGTGAATAAGATTATGAGTGAAGGATTGTTCCTCACGAAGGAAGAACGTAAAAAGGCTTCCGATGATATTGCTTTCATGTATGCGACCTACGGGCCGATCTGGTACCGGGGAATGGTGCATAGTGCCGACAAGTATCATCCTTTATATCCGGAAGACCTGCCGAAGATTTTCAGTAAGTATCAGGCAAAACGCCTTTTCGTGGGACACACCATCTTTGATGATATCTCCACCTTCTATCGGTATCGTGTGGTCGCAGTAAATGTAGACAACAAAGAGAATATGGAAAAGAAACGTGGTCGCGGTGTATTGGTGGAGGATAACCGGATGTATGTCATTTACGACTCCGGAAAGAAAACATTGATTGAAGAGCAATGATTCATAATTTGTCAAGTTTTGAATGTTTCAATTATTGTCAAATAGGAGCAATCATTGAAGCTTCCCCTTATCAAAGAGACTTCGCCATTACAGGTTCATTTGCCGTCTGCTTTAGCTGACGGATTACAAGTTGTTTCTCCTTTTTTGGCTTTAGCCACATTTCTCTGTAAATAAAGAGACTGTTTAAAATGGGACTAAAGTCCAGAGAAATAGATCATTTACTGATCCGTCAGTTAAAACTGACGGCAAATAAACCTGTAACTAAGCCTGCCTTATTAAGGACAGTTAGCCGATGGGCACATAAGCTCATATCTTTCTAGCTATCCTTTTATAGAACTTCTATCGTTTTCTCCAACGCCATTCCGTGTGAACCTTTGATCAGGATATGATATCCTTTTAACGGGTTGGCTTTTAATGCATCGATCAATTCTTCTGTTGTTGGATAAGTGGCAAATTCTTTGCCTGCTTTCCGGAAATGTTCCCCGCAAAGGAATACCTTATCGAACTTACCAGCTTTTACTTCTGCTATCACTTCGGCATGTAATTCGTCGCTTGCCGGACCCAATTCACGCATGTCTCCCAGAATAACGGCTTTAGGGGATACGGGCATGGAAGTAAAGTTCTCGATAGCCACCTTCATACTGCTCGGGTTAGCATTGTATGCATCGATCAGTAAAGTATTATGTTCTGTTTTTTTCAATTGCGAACGGTTGTTGGTCGGTTCGTATGCCGCGATAGCCCGGCTGATACGTTCTGCCGGAATCTTGAAATAACGACCCACAGCTACGGCTGTCAATACATTGTCGAGGTTGTATCCACCTATCAGATGCGTTTCAACCGTATGTATCTTGCCCTGCTGTTTCCAGTCGAAAGTAAGGTATGGGTTACAACTGATGACGTGGCCTGAAGCAAAAGAACTATCATCGTTGCCGTAAGTGATCTGTTCGATTCCTTTGGCAATCTCTTGCAGGTCTTTATTCTCTTTTTTAATAAATATCTTGCCTTTGGTACGACGGATATAGTCGTATAACTCTCCTTTGGTCTTGACTACTCCCTCAAACGAACCGAAACCTTCCAGATGCGCACGACCTACATTTGTAATGATCCCGTAGTTGGGCAATGCTATCTCTACCAGTTCCTTGATGTCTCCCGGATGGCTGGCTCCCATTTCTATCACTGCCATTTCATGGTCGTGGGTCAGACGAAGCAGGGTGAGCGGGACGCCGATATGATTGTTGAAGTTTCCTTCGGTATAAAGCAGGTTAAATTTGGTAGATAATACAGCAGCTAATAGCTCTTTGGTAGTGGTTTTACCGTTTGTCCCGGTAATTCCGATAATAGGGATACCCAGCATTTTCCGGTGACGGTAAGCCAGTTGCTGTAGAGTAGTCAATACATTATCGACCAAAATGGTACGTTCTCCAATGACATAATCCGGGTTATCGATTACTGCGTAGGAGCAACCGGTAGCTAAAGCCTTTTCCGCATATTGGTTTCCATCGAACCTTTCGCCTTTCAGGGCGAAAAAGATGGACCCCCTGGGGCAATTGCGGCTGTCTGTTGTTATTTTCGGATTATGTATAAATAATTCATACAGTTTTGATATACTCATAGCTTTTTTTCATTTGCTTATTATTGGTGAGCAAAAGTAACAATTAAATGAAGAATGAGGAATGAAGAATGAATATTTAAATGAGAATCGTGTATCTTTGCTGGAAATATAGATCGCAATGTTAGATAAAACGCTCAATATTAAGGGTACACTCTTGTCGTTGGCGACTCCTGTCGTGATGGGTATTTTGAATGTAACCCCCGACTCTTTCTACGCCGACAGCCGTAAACAGAATGAAGCTGCTATCAATGACCGGATACAGGCAATTCTCTCGGAAGGCGGAGAGATTATCGATATCGGCGGGTATTCTTCCCGTCCTGATGCAACCGAGGTCTCCCCGGAAGAAGAAATGGAGCGCCTGGCGTTTGCATTGAAGATTTTGAATACGCATTATCCGGAAGCTGTGGTTTCGGTGGATACCTTTCGTGCTGATGTTGCCCGTAAATGTGTGGAGGAATATGGTGTTGCCATCATAAATGATATATCCGGCGGCGAACTGGATAAAAACATGTTTGCGACAGTAGCCGATCTGAATGTACCTTATATAATGATGCATATGCGAGGCACTCCCCAAACAATGCAACAATATACCGGTTATACGGATATGATGGAGGAGATCATGTTGTATTTTGCTACGAAAGTTCGTGAATTGCGTTTGCTGGGCGTGAACGATATTATTCTTGATCCCGGTTTTGGCTTCAGTAAGACCGTCGATCAGAACTACTTTCTGATGAATCATCTGCGGGAATTCGGATTGTTCGAACTTCCTCTTCTAGTGGGTATATCCCGTAAAAGTATGATCTACCGTTTCCTTGGAGGAACACCGGCCGATAGCCTGAACGGTACTACGGTATTGAACACGCTGGCACTGATGAACGGGGCTGATATTCTCCGAGTCCATGATGTAAAAGCCGCTGTCGAAGCCGTCAAACTTGTTTCAAAAACTGTCAACTGTTAATATTATGTGGATGCATTTCGGAATAAAAGACCTGATCGATGTACTGCTGGTAGCCTTTTTTCTCTACCAGACATACAAACTGATGAAAAGTTCAGGTACGCTGGCCATCTTTAGTGGGGTAGTTTCGTTTATTATAGTATGGATTCTTGTTTCGCAGGTGCTGGAAATGCGTTTGATGGGTGCCATACTGGATAAGTTTATCAGTGTCGGTTTTGTAGTGCTGGTTATTCTGTTTCAGGATGAGATCCGCCGTTTCCTGATGGCGTTGGGGTCCCACCGGGGATGGAAGTTCCTGGGAAAACTCTTTTCAAAGAGGGATACGAACAATGAACGTGAAGGGAAATTTGTCGCCCCCGTAGTATTAGCCTGTATGAATATGGCCCGTAAAAAGACCGGTGCCCTGATCGTGATCCAGCAGGATGTCGATCTCTCGATCTACGAGCATACGGGAGAGATGTTCAACGCCGATGTCAATGCCCGTCTGATCGAAAATATATTCTTTAAGAACAGTCCTTTGCATGATGGCGCTATGATCATTGCCGATGGACGGATCAAGGCCGCAGGCTGTATCCTTCCGGTTGCCCAGAATGCCAGTCTGCCGAAAGATCTGGGGTTGCGACACCGTTCCGCATTGGGTATGTCTCTTGAAACTGATGCATTGATAATTATTGTATCGGAAGAACGGGGTAAAATATCTGTGGCCCATAATGGTAAGCTGGAGATCAATATTTCGGCCGAAGATCTTCAGCAAATCCTTTCCGGAGGGAGAGAAGTAGTGAATTACTGTTAAATGTTCTGAAAGTGACAGCTCCGGTTGTAAATAGTTTGTGCTTTTTGCAAACTCTATGTTGCATTTTGTCTACTTTTGTAGCCGCAAACAGTAGCAATTACTAAATACTATAAAAAATATCTTCCGCTATGGACTTAATGCAAGAGATTATTGCACGCGCTAAAGCTGACAAGCAGCGTATTGTTCTTCCCGAAGGAACAGAAGAAAGAACATTGAAAGCCGCCGACCGTTTATTGGCCGATGGAGTTGCCGACATTATTCTGATTGGAAATCCGGCAGAGATTTCCTCTTTGGCAGCTAACTACGGTCTGAACCACATCGGACAGGCTACTATTGTTGACCCTAAAGATCATGAAAAGAAAGCAGCTTATGCAGATCTGCTTTTCCAATTACGTCAGAAAAAAGGTATGACACCTGAAAAGGCTGCTGTCCTTGTTGAAGATCCTTTGTTTCTGGCTTGCCTGATGATCAAGGCCGGTGATGCCGATGGCGAAATTGCCGGTGCGCAGAATACGACAGGTAATGTGCTTCGTCCTGCTCTGCAGATCGTTAAGACTGCTCCGGGTATGAGCTGTGTATCGGGTGCATTCCTTATGTTCACAAAGAAACCGGAATATGGAAAAGATGGTCTCCTTGTATTTGCCGACTGTGCTGTGATGCCGAATCCGACTGCTCCCGAACTGGCTAGTATTGCTGTGGCTACTGCTGCAACAGCTCGTGATATCGTTGGTGTAGAACCTCGCGTGGCTATGTTGAGTTTCTCTACGAAAGGAAGTGCTTCTCACGAAATGGTAGACAAGGTAGTTGAAGCTACCCGTCTGGCTAAAGAAATGGCTCCGGAACTGAAGATCGATGGTGAGTTACAGTCTGATGCAGCTCTGGTAGAATCGGTTGCTTCATTGAAGGCTCCGGGCAGCGAAGTGGCAGGTAAGGCTAACGTACTCGTATTCCCTACATTGGAGGTTGGTAATATCGCTTATAAACTGGTTCAGCGTCTGGGGGATGCAGAA
>OGPA01000021.1_pt1 | contig 182870 bp, 140 predicted proteins | sample 1552841 | NCBI WGS metagenome assembly OGPA01 (sample SAMEA2579916, study PRJEB22360) | human gut metagenome
CTCTCGCCAGATCCAACGATCTGGCTGGGCGCTTCGCTTTCCTTGCCGTCATTCCCGCCGGAGCAGGAAACGAAGTACTTTCACCACTGGAAGGTAAATTCTTCCTTGTGAAAAATGCATCGGATGCACCCGTAAAAGTGGGTGACGCAGTGAAAGAAGGGGATGTACTTTGCTATGTGGAAGCGATGAAAACATACAATGCCGTACGTTCGGAATTCAGCGGAACAGTGACTTCCATCAATTATGCTTCCGGCGACGCCGTTTCCGAAGATGATGTATTAATGACAATACAGTGATGAACGAGATATTTCAAAATCTGTACGATATGACTGCGTTCAGCAATATTATTGCCGAACCGCAGTTCCTGATCATGTATGCAATCGCATTTGTATTGCTTTATCTGGGTATCAAAAAACAATATGAACCTTTGCTACTAGTCCCCATCGCTTTCGGCGTGTTGCTGGCCAACTTTCCGGGAGGTGACATGGGTGTGATCCAGGCTGACGAGAACGGATTGATCAACGTACACGGAGTGATGAAGAACATTTGGGAAATGCCTCTGCACGACATTGCGCATGAACTGGGTATTATGAACTTCATCTATTATATGCTGATCAAGACAGGGTTCCTTCCTCCTATTATCTTTATGGGTGTAGGAGCCTTGACCGACTTTGGTCCGATGCTCCGTAATCTTCGCCTGTCTATTTTCGGTGCAGCTGCCCAGTTGGGTATCTTCACCGTATTATTAGTGGCTATCCTGATGGGATTCACACCGAAAGAGGCCGGCTCGCTCGGTATCATCGGAGGTGCTGACGGACCTACTGCTATCTTCACGACAATCAAACTGGCTCCGCATCTGCTGGGACCGATCGCTATTGCAGCTTATTCGTACATGGCATTGGTACCGGTCATCATACCGATGGTCGTAAAGGCGCTTTGTTCTAAAAAGGAACTTTGTATCAATATGAAAGAGCAGGAGAAGAAATACCCTTCGACTGTGGAAATCAAGAATATGCGTGTGCTTAAAATCATATTCCCGATTGTTGTAACGACTGTCGTGGCATTGTTCGTTCCCAGCTCGGTGCCTCTGATCGGCATGTTGATGTTCGGTAACCTGGTAAAAGAGATCGGAACAAATACATTCCGTCTGTTCGATGCGGCATCAAACAGTATCATGAACGCAGCTACGATATTCCTCGGCCTATCGGTAGGCGCCACCATGACAGCCGAAGCTTTCCTGAACATGACAACGATCGGTATCGTGATCGGCGGATTCCTGGCCTTTGCCCTGTCTATCGCCGGAGGTATCTTCTTTGTAAAACTGTTCAACCTGTTTACTAAGAAGAAAATCAATCCGCTTATCGGTGCAACCGGATTGAGTGCCGTTCCGATGGCTTCGCGTGTAGCCAATGAGATCGCACTGAAATACGACCCGAAAAACCATGTGCTTCAGTATTGCATGGCCAGTAACATTTCAGGTGTGATCGGTTCGGCCGTTGCAGCAGGTGTATTGATCTCGTTCTTAGGATAAGATCTGATAAATAAGCAATAAAAAATCCCTGTAACTGGTTTAGACCGCGTTACAGGGATTCTTTAATCTGCAAAACCGACTACAGGTATAAGCCATTACAGCCTTTTTGCAGGTTTATTAACCTTTTCTAATAAATAAATCGTCGTCAAATGCTGTAATCCAAAAATAATTACTTTAATTTGTGACTTGATATAGGAATGTATTTATCCTTTTCTTAAATGTGATTGAATATGAATGACACTCATGAAACTAATTTGCCTGCTGAAGAAACCGGCAAATTGGAAGAAACTAAAGCACCGGAAGTAACTCCGGAAAACACTGCGGCTGAAGTTGAAGTAACCGAAACAGTGGAAGAAGCAACTGCTAATGCAGTCGGTAAATTATCAAAAGAAGAAATTCTGGAAAAATTGACCGGACTGGTAAACGCAGCCGCCGAAGCAACACGCAACGAAGTGGAAGCGTTGAAGCAGGCATTCTATAAAATCCATAGAGCCGAAGTAGAAGAATTGAAAAAGGCATTCCTTGAAAATGAAGGAGAAGAAAAGGATTTCGTAGTTCCCGAAGACGAAGATGAAAATAAACTGAAAGAGTTGCTGGCTGTTTACAAAGAAAAAAGAGCTGCAATCCTGGCAGAAGAAGAACGAGTGAAAGCTGCCAACTACGCACTGAAACTCCAATTGATCGACCAGTTAAAGGTTCTGACCGAAAGTCAGGACGACTTCAATAAACTATACAACGACTTTAAAGACATCCAACAAAGATGGAAAGAAATTAAAGCCGTACCACAGGAACATGCGAATGAACTGTGGAAAAGTTACCAGACTTACACAGAAAGATTCTACGACATAATCAAGATCAACAACCAGTTCCGCGATTATGACTTCAAGAAGAATCTGGAAATGAAAACCGCTTTATGCGAAACAGTTGAAAAACTGCAAACAGAACCGGATGTGGTATCTGCATTCCACCAATTACAGAAACTGCATCAGCAATGGCGTGAAATTGGCCCGGTAGCAAAAGAATTGCGTGAAGAACTGTGGGCACGTTTCAAAGCAGCCTCAACAGTGATAAACAAACGCCATCAAGACCATTTCGAATCGTTGAAGTCGAAAGAGCAGGAAAACCTGATCGCAAAAACAGCCATCTGCGAAGAAATCGAAGGTATTAATTTCGAGGCATTGAAGACATTCAAAGACTGGGAAGATAAGAACAAAGAAGTGATCGCTTTGCAGGAAAAATGGAAAACAATCGGTTTCGCTCCGAAAAAATCGAATGTGAAGATATTTGAACGTTTCCGTGCCGCCTGCGATATTTATTTCAATAAGAAAAGTACCTTCTACAAGAGTATCAAAGAAGATATGGAGAAGAATCTGGAGCTGAAAAAAGCATTATGCGAAAAAGCAGAAGCATTGAAAGACAGCACAGAATGGAAGAGCACTACGGAGAAGATGATCGCACTCCAGAAGGAATGGAAAACAATCGGTTCGGTTGCCCGCAAGCATTCGGATGCCGTTTGGAAACGTTTCATATCTGCCTGCGACTATTTCTTCGAACAAAAGAACAAAAACGTTTCTTCTCAGAAAAACGTAGAACAGACAAATCTGGCAGCCAAGAAAGAGTTGATCGAAAAGATCAAAAACTTAGACGAGACACTGGGTGCGGATGATGCGATGGTTGAGTTGAAAGCGATGATGGCTGAATGGAATACGATCGGTCATGTTCCTTTCAAAGAAAAAGATAAGATCTATAAGGAATATCACGAAGCAGTAGACAGTCAGTTCGATCGTCTGAAAGTAGACCAGAGCGACCGTAAGATGCAGAGTTTCCGTAGCAATCTGAGTGACATGGTAAGTGGCGAACGTGGAAAAGGCAAACTCTACGGCGAACGCGAAAAGCTGATGAGAATGTTTGAACGTATGAAAAACGAATTGCAGACTTACGAAAACAATATCGGCTTCCTAAGCATCTCGTCGAAAGGCGGAGGCGGTCTTGTCAAAGAAATGGAGCGCAAGATCGAAAAGTTGAAAGAAGAGATGGCGCTCATTGTCAAAAAAATCGACGCGATAGATGAAAATCTTGAATAAATAAAAACGAAGCCGTCTCATTCCAACAGACGGCTTCGCTGTTTCTATACCTATGATATCTCAAATACACTATTTTAATCCTGGACATGAAACTGCAGTTTTATTAGGTTCAGAAAACTATACTCCTCCAACCAATGTGCAAAGGATGATAAAGGAATTATCATGCCTTCCCATTTGGTATGCCAACAGTGATGATTTTGTTTTTGCGGAAGAGATTGTTTCCCCGCGTTTTTTCTCTTTACAACCGAAAGAGTTCAGGCCGTTCGCTACGCTTATTTCCAGAAAAGAGCTAAAAGCAAAAGGAAGTGCCCTCCCGGAGACGGTTGCAACTCCCTGGGGGCTATCTCCCCAAAGCCTGCGCCTGTTTGAAGATTTAAAGAAGAGTTACCGGTTAAACTTATCCGTTCCTTCCTGGAAGGAGGATTATTTTAAACTGACCGGGCGCCAGACTGCCGCCGAATGTCTCGAACTGATCCGCCAGCAATTACCGGAGCTGCCGATTCCCGTTGCTCCTAAATTTTGCAAAAAGATCAGGGAAGTTGAAAAATATCTGATTTTGCAAAATGCTCCCTTTGTATTGAAAACCCCTTACTCTTCTTCCGGACGCGGATTACACTGGTTGCCCGAACGCAAACTAACTCCCAAGGACCGTACATGGATAGAGGGGGCAATCAATAAGCAAGGCTCTGTCAGCATCGAATGCGGACTGGATAAAGTGCAGGATTTCGCTATGGAGTTCTATTCTGACGGAAAAGGGAATGTTACCTATGAAGGTATTTCCGTTTTTGATACGGAACGACAAGGTAGTTATTCCGGCAATATGCTGGGTAACCAGGACTATTTATGTAAACAGATCACACATTGGGTGGGGGAAGAGGTTTACAGCCAGATACAAAATGCCGTAACGGAGGCGTTGAAAAACTTTTATGGAAATATATACCGTGGATATCTCGGGGTAGATATGATCGTTTATAAGACTTCAAAAGGGGCTTATGCCATTCATCCCTGCATAGAGGTTAATATGCGTTATACTATGGGAATGGTGGCTCTTCGGTTAAGCCAGAAATATCTCGCACCTACTGCGATCGGGGATTTTCACGTCGCTTACGAGAATAAAGACGGAGAGGCTTACGAACGGCATCGTTTTATGAAAGAGACTTATCCGCTGATAATCGAGGACGGCAAGATAAAGGAAGGATATTTATCATTATGCCCGGTAACTAAAGAAACACGGTACAGGGCGTATATATTGGTTATGTAGACAGGTTTAGCCTATCTACATAACTAATTATTACAATACATATCCTAAAGACACGCCTAAAGTAAATGAACGCGTAGTCATTGTAACATCGGGAGCAACAGGAGAAGTCCAAGCCTTTGTAAAACTTGGTAAATAGCTAACGTTAGCTCCTAAACGAAAATGATCATCCAAGTCAAACCAAATACCAGCTTCACATTTTAAACCAAACACTACCGTATTTAATTCAGGCATCTTCCCATTGACATATTCAACACCTTTAGAGCTATTGTCTTTTGATCCAACTTTAAAGTCCAGTCTGGGTCCTATGCCAAAGTAATAAGTTTGTCTATGATTTGTCTGTTTTATATTAAATAAAGTATTCACAGTCAAATAGTCTACAAAATATTTATGTTTAAAGTCAGGATCCAATATTCCTCCATCTTCATCACCTATAACCACTTTATTTCGACCTCCCGTACGTAGATAGCCAATAGAACTGGATAAATTAAAATGTTCTTTATCCCAATATTCCAAGCCGACAGACATCTGAAAAGGCTTGACTGATTTATCAAATATCTGTCCACCATTTAGACCTTTTGTCCTTAACTTCGAAAAAGCCATTCCTCCTTCGACTTTTAACATCTGAGCACTTGCCGTTGCAACAAAGCCTAACAACAAAACAACCAACCATACACAACTCTTCTTTTTCATAATCTGCATTTAATTTATAATGCTAATAGAACGACAGTCAAAAGAGTTTCGTATATCAACCAGCTGTTTTTAGGACAACTACAGGGGATTTTTTATTATACGGGTAAAAACTTGCTCCCGATAATTACGCGCAACAGGTATTTCATGGCCTTCAATATTCAGGATGTTGCCTTCGATCAAGTTAACGCGATTGATATTAATAATAAAAGACCGATGAGTCTGGATAAAGTCACTTTCCGGCAATGAACTATATATATTTTTCATCGTCGAATGAACCAACGTCTTATCTGAAGCGGTATAAATGCAAATATAGTTCTCTAATCCCTCAATAAAAAGAATATCCTTCAAAAAAATCTTTTTCATTTGCTTATCACTCTTTACAAAAAGGAATTCTTCTGCTCCGGGAGGTGTTTCTTTCAATAAAAGATCATGTACTTTATTCACTGCTTTCAGAAAACGTTCGAAAGGGATCGGTTTCAACAAGTAATCTGTTACATCGAATTCATACCCTTTCAAAGCATACTGTTCATAAGCGGATGTGATGATCACCTTCGGTGGATTAGTGAGGGTGGCCAATAAATCCAGACCTGAGAGATAGGGCATCTCTATATCCAGAAAGAGTAAATCCGGACGCTCGGTTTTCAACAGGGTATTTAATTGAATGGCATCTTCACAAACACCTGTCAGTGTCAGAAAATCGACTTTCTCCACATACGACTGCAACCCTTTACGGGCTACAGGTTCGTCATCGGTTATGATACATTTTATATTCATACGTTATCCGGTTCAATAATCAGCTTTACAGTGAAACGATCCGGTTCATCTTTTATTTCCAGTTTGTGTTTATCCGGATACAACAGTACGAGCCTTCTTCGCAGGTTATCTAATCCTATTCCCTGCCTGGTTGGTTTGTGAACACGATCCAAGGGTTTAGAATTCATCATATCAAAAATCAGTTTACCTCCTTTCCAGGACATGGTCAGATCGATGTGATAATCGCCTCCCACATATTTAAAAGCATTTTCGACCAACGGAATAAACAATAGCGGAGATATTTCCTGCTCCTTCAATGCCTCATCAAAAGATGTTTGCAACTGTAAACGCTCCGAACTGCGAAGTTGGCACAAGCTGATATACCTTTTCAAATAATCGATCTCTACCTGGATGGCCACTTTATCCCCTGCATTGTACAACTGATAACGAAGCAGGTCGGACAAGATTTCCAGGGTATGACGCGGCGCTTTATTCTGTTCATCTATTTGAAAATAAACCGTATTGAGCACATTGAACAGGAAATGAGGATGATATTGCGCTTTCAGGAATTTCAATTCGGTCTGTAACTGGTCATTCTTTATCTTTTCCAATTGCAAACGTTGCTCGGCATACTCTTTTTCTACGGCCTGGTTACGCATAAAGGTATAGGTTAAGAATATAAACAAGACGGCAATAACCTCGGGAATAGCCACATCCTGCAAAGTAAACATCCGCTCATTTAATCCCCAGGTAAAGAGCATGGTTCCGACACACCAGCAGGTAGTAAGCAGGAATAACCCGCCATATTCCACCCATAATCCTTTCTTCTGTTTGCGGTTCCATCTCAACCAGATATACAGAACCGTAATCAACAGGTATGAAGATACTATAACGGTACCTATCTCTACCAACATAAAATAAGGAGTATTTCCCGTCCAATAGTACTGCTGATTAGGAACATCAGTTACCAAGCGAATGCAGATGAACAACAATAATGCTGTCAATACCGGCATTAACCATTTATATAAGTTCTTTACCATCATATCACAAATTTACTCTTTTCGTTTCATCCGTCCCATTTTTCCATGCTCTTTCTTTCGATTCGCTCCCCTTCTTGAAGCGATAGGAAAAAGATATGCCGACGACCGTGTTATCATTACGTTCGTAAGTAGAAGCACGTTGTCCAGGCACTTCAAGGCTCATTTTATAGCGGTAAGAGTGAAACATATCTCTTACAAAAAGATTTATAGAACCGTTGTTCTTCAAAATCTTTTTCTGCAAGCCGGCATGTACCTGCAAGATAGGGCTGATCGTAGCTTGGCCGGCGGCCATCTTTCCGTTGTAGGAAGCCGTGAGTTCGGCTCCCCATCCTTTTCCAAAGGAGAACTGATTATTCAGTCCGGCAATCCAGGTAGCATGCTTGTTCACTTTATTTTCCAGTTCCTCCGACCATTGATAACGGTTGAAGATAAAGGCAGCATTGGCATTCAGATTCCAGAAAGAGGTCAAAGACAGAATTCCGGTATTGACACGTGGGCCGAGCGTGCTTGCCTTGGTTAGATTCAGGGGAGTAACGAAAACCCGTTTGTTTTCTTCCAGAATATAACTTTTTACGATTGCATCATGGGTATAAGAGAACAGGAAACCGGCCTTAAATAATTCTTTAAAGGCATAAGCGACTTCTATATTGTCTGTTGTCTCCGGCTTTAACAGGGTGTTTCCCCGTTCATAAGTATAATCGTCGAAGATATAAGCAGAAGGATTCAGGTCGCCATAATTCGGACGCACGATACGCTTTCCATAAAACAAGGATAATTTTCCTTTTGAAACAGGATATTCCAGTAGTAGGGTAGGAAAAAGATTCGTATAATGATCTTTAAAGGAAGAATCGCTGACTGCATCCATCTGCCTTCCTTTTATACGGGTGTTCTCCAGACGCAAACCGGCCTGCATGGATAAAGACCCGAATTTGGCATTTCCCTGTACATAAACAGCATTGATATTTTCTTTATAGGAAAAAGCCTGGCTATAGGAATTAGGAACCCAGCCGTCTTCATACCGGTTCGCATACAAGGCTTCATTATCAATAGAGACATAAGAAGACTTACCTCCGGCACTCAGTACCCATCCGTTTTCGAACGGTAACGTCAGATTTATCTGGCCCGTATACAGGTTGATGTCTCCGTTGATATCTCCTCTTATCGAGTCCTGCCTTGTCAACTGATTGATTTTATTCCGGAAAGCGTTGTACACATATTGATCTTCCACATTATCGAAATAGAAATAATCAAGTGAAGCGTCCAGCAATCCTCCTTCCTGGTTCAGGTGATGAGTCAGATTGACACCACCGGAAAAGTTGTTCTTTTTCCTATCGCTAAGATTCCGGGTAGAAAGGGTAGAGTCGGGCGTTGACAACGGGAACATATAAAAAGAAGAATGCATTGTCCCGTTATTTTCGCTCCGAAGCAGATTGCCGCTTGCCGTAAACCCCAAGGTAGTTAGAGGCGAAAGGTAAATATCTGCTCCCACCCGGTAATAATGAGACTTATACGGAGATTCACGATAAGAGTCCTGATGCATATTCAACTCTTCGTCAAGCCCTGTAAATGAAGTAGAAAAGATACGATCCACTTCAAGATCATTCTGGCTGGTTCCCTGGTAATAAGAATAGGTCAGGAAAAAATTAAGTTTTCCACTTCGCCGATTTAAGGAAAAACTTCCGTTTCCTTTACCGAACTTTCCTTGGGAGAAACTTCCGTTCACGGAAAGATTCAACCCTTGCAATTTGATCTTTTTAGTATGGATATCGATAATACCGGAATTACCACTGGCATCATAGCGGGCGGAAGGATGGGTGATCAGGTCGATCTTGTCAGCGGTCGATGCAGGGGTTGCTTTAAGCAGGTTCACCAGCTCCTGTCCGGAAAGATAAGTCTGCTTTCCGTCCATCAGGATGTTGATTCCACTCTTCCCATTCATATAGATGGTTCCATCCTGAGTAACGACAACTCCGGGTAGCGTTTCAAGCACTTCATATAAACTGCCTTGTTTACGCACGACAGAGGCATCCAGGTGATAAGTCATCTTATCTGCCTTTATTTCCAACTCCGGAGGTTTAGCCACAACTACCACTTCTCCGATATCCTGATCAGGTATGGTGTCCGGCATAATAAACTGCGCCGATAGATCTCCCAGATAAAAGAGCCCCGATAATGTGGCTAATAAAAATTTACTTCTACTCATATCCCTTTGTTTTTTATCCAAAAGTAAACGAGCAGAAGCAAGCAGGGAAATTATTGTGACAAACGACAGGAGTTCGTTGACGAATGGTTTATTATTCTTTAATTTGTTGATACAAAGAAATTACGCAACTTTGTAACTATAATCATTTAAAGAATAAGTAATATGGATACGACAATCAAAAAAGTAGAACTTTCCATTCCGGAAGTAGATATGGCTTTGTTGAAAGAGCTGGCTAAAAAGTTCGGTTGGAGTATCGGGAAGAAAAAATCCGGTATCGAAAAAGGATTGGATGATATTGCTGCCGGAAGAGTGCGCAAAGCTAAAAATGCAGAAGAGATGTTCAAACAAATACTTGGATAGCATGTATGAGTTAGAATATGCCAACAGCTTTGAGAAAGACCTTAAAAGGTGCAAAAAAAGAGGTTATAACCTGCAACTTCTTCAGGAAGCTATTGATATTCTTCAAGAAAAAGGAGAACTACCTGCCTAATATCGTCCCCACAAACTCAGCGACAAACTTGCCGGCCTATGGGAGTGCCATATCAAAGGCGACTGGCTTCTGATATGGCTACAAAATGATACGGAATTAATCCTGATCATGACCGATACGGGGACGCATGCGGATTTATTCTAAACAGTTTCCTCTTCCTCAAACTCCTGTAATTCCTCCAGCCCTTTTTTCATTGCTTCCACCTTCGAAGAATCCCATCGATACTCGATAAAACTACCTACAAGTGCTATAACAGATGCTGAAATAAAGATAAAAGTTATTCTGTTAGTACCCAATTTCCCATACGAAAAAAAGAGAACTGTCATCAAAACCAAGCCTGATATGACAATAATAGGATAGCCCAATCTCATAAATTTCTGATATAATAATAATCGCCGAAAAGAGTCCGTCAACGGCTTTTCCACACTAAATCCGTAAAAAGTAATAAAAGCCGGCAGTCCCCCCAATATGATAGCAACCATAAAGCCGACCAAGCAACAGGCCATAAATAACGGAGTTCCAAATAAGAAAGGACTGAAGACTGTCAATAGTATGCAAACAAAATATATACAATATCCGATTATAATCTTCCACATTAAACGTTCCCTAGCCGTTAATATACGGCTGGTGATCATATGTTTAACAATCCTTCTATTCAATATTTCATTCTTTTGCAAACGTTCATTTAATATATTCCAGTTCGCTTTCAATTCATTTAAATCCATAAAGCTGTTTTTTTATTCGTTCGACATCTGTTTCAGTTTCTCTTTAATACGATTGAGCTTAACGGCCACATTATTACGTGATATACCGGTGATATCCGCCATTTCCTGATAACTTCTTTCTTCCAGCCAGAGCAGGATCAAAGCACGCTCCAAACGTCCCAGACAATTGATCATCCGGTAGAGTTCATGAAGTTGAGCCGTTTTATCTTCTTCCTCTGCCACCGCTTCCAGATCGACCGAGATAGGTACCACTTCCGGTCGTGACTTGGATTTGCGGAAAAAAGAGATACAAGTATTCAGTCCGATGCGATACACCCAGGTCGAAGCCTTACACTCGCCCCGGAAGCGGGGAAAAGCTTTCCATAGGTTGATCACGACTTCCTGATACAAGTCGTTCAGATTGTCCGGATCGGTAGCGTAGATATAGCATACCTTATATATCACTTGTTTGTATTCCTCTACAAGTTCTATAAACTCCTTCTCTTGTTGTTGTGCATTCATTAAGCTTGCTCTATCGTATTATTTACTATATCAGTCGTCAAAGAAATCGGAAAATTACAGTAAAGGAAGGAAAATTAACAAAATAAATAAAGTCGATTACTGCAAAAGGGCTATTTTTGTCCTTATCGATAAGTAGACCAATCTATTACACATTCAAAGACGTAGCATATGAAAAACTACAAGCTAATCTTTATACTCCTGGCAGTTGTGTATGGCGCAAACATACAACTCCCTGCCCAGCAAATGGTTCCCAAGACAATTACACTGACCCAAAAGGCAAAAGAACAACTGGCCGGTAAGCAGATATTATATATAGAGCGGGAACAGTATGCACCCGACCATCACAACACAGCCACCCTATTCCAGAAGGGAGAGATCAACGAGAGCAGTTTCTTTCCGGGAGGGGCGATGCGTATCTATGATGTCGACAGCGGGAATATCACGACACTGATAGAATTGAAAGACGGCGTGGTTCGTGACCCGGAGTTATCTTTCGACGGGAAAAAGATCATCTTCTCCATGCGGAAGAACAAGGACGACTTTTATCATATCTATGAAATGAATGTGGACGGCAGCGGTATGAAACAGCTCACCTTCGCAGAAGGAGTATCCGATATCGATCCGCTTTACCTACCGGATGGAGGAATCGTATTCAGTTCTACCCGCCAACCGAAATACTGTATGTGCAACCGCCATATTATGTGTAACCTCTACCGGATGGAGGCTGACGGTGCCAACATCACACAGATCGGCATCAGCACATTATTCGAAGGGCACTCTTCCCTATTGAGCGACGGAAGAATATTGTACGACCGTTGGGAATATGTAGACCGTAACTTCGGAGATGCCCAAGGATTATGGACGGTAAACCCGGACGGGACAAAGCATTCCATCTATTACGGTAACAATACCCAATCGCCGGGTGGTGTCATCGATGCACGACAAATCCCCGGAACCGATCAGGTTATCTGCATCTTCGGTTCCTGCCACGACCGCCCCTGGGGTGCACTGGCTATTATCGACCGCAAAAAAGGAGTGGACGGCGTAGAGCCAGTCCTGCAAATATGGCCGGAAGAAAGCCTGAAGCTGGTGGGTAAAGGTGACCTGGACTCTTTCAAATGGATCGAATACTTCTTCGAAGACCCTTATCCACTCAATGAGAACTTCTTCCTGACCTCAAGAACGATCTGGGCAAAGCCCGGCGGATGGATGCACCTGGACTCCAAATCGGGTATTTACCTGGTTGGCCGCGACGGTACACAGGAGCTGATACTTGAAGGCGACCGGAGCCTCTTCGACCCGATGATCATCGAATCGCGTCCCAAACCGCACGCCATTCCTTCGAACAGAAATTATACTGATAAGAAAGGAACCTTCTACGTGCAGAACGTTTATCAAGGTACACACATGAAAGGTATAGAGCCCGGTACCGCAAAATATCTGCGAATCATCGAATCGCCGGAGAAAAGAACCTGGACACAGAGCGGCTGGGGCGGACAAGGTGAACAGGCCCCTGCTGTAAACTGGCATAGCTTCGAAAATAAACGTATCCTGGGAGAAGTTCCGGTAGAGGCGGATGGCTCCGCCAACTTTGAAGTTCCTTCCGGCACGTTCGTCTACTTCCAGTTGCTGGATAAGGATAAAAAGATGATCCAGTCTATGCGAAGCGGCACAATGCTTATGCCGGGTGAGGTAAATGGCTGTATCGGTTGCCACGAAGACCGCCTGAGCATACCCAGCACCATGGGCCCAACCCCGTTGGCTCTGAAAAAAGCACCGGTCAAATTGAGCGGCTGGATGGGTAAAGCCCCAAAGAACTTCTCGTTCATGGAACAGGTACAACCCATCCTGGATAAAAGTTGCGTCCGTTGTCACGACTTCGACCCGAAGAACCGCGACAAGCTCGTACTGGCAAAAGACAAGAACCCGTTCTTTAATGCTGCTTACGTAAACCTGTACGTTAAGAAAGAAATCAAGTTGGTAGGCGGCGGCCCGGCCCCGATACAAGAACCTTACACCTGGGGATCGCATGCCAGCAAACTAACCAAAGTGATCGACAGCGACCATCACGGCGTAAAGCTATCGGCCAAAGAGAAGGAGATCCTTTATACCTGGATGGACCTGAACGGCGTTTACTACCCGGTTTACGAGTCGGCATTCGACTCGACACTGGCAGGACGAAGTCCGCTCTTTAACCAGGAAATAGAAGAGCTGAAACAACTGACCAATATAAACATATGGGATCTGAACCACCACGGACGGAAACTGACCGCGCAAATATCCTTCGACCGCCCGGAGGCCAGCCCTTGCCTGGACGGCATACGGAACGATAAACAGAAGTATTCGCGCGCTGTCGAGATCATCCGGACCGGACAGAAGCGCCTGAAAGCCACGCCGCGCGGTGATATCGAAAAAGACCTTGTCCCCTGCGAACGCCACAAAGCGCAACTCCGCAAATATGCCGAACGGCTTAAGATCGAACAGCAGAACTGCTCGGTCATCGGGGAATACGGTAAAGTATACGACAGGTAAGCCGGAAAGTCTACCCGCCTGCGCTCAAAAATATTTTGCCATGCGGTTGGCAAAACTTTGTCACGCACAGGGCAAACTCTTGCCATGCCAGTGGCACAACCTTGCCAACCGCATGGCATGACTCTGTCACTGGTATGACAAGGCTTTGTCTCTAATATGGAACTATCTGTTGTTCTTGATAAGGTTCATAAACTCCTCGCGGGTCTTTGCCTGCTGGAAGAAGCCTGTGAAATCGGAAGTAGTAGTCAGGGAGTTTTGCTTTTCCACACCACGCATCTGCATACACATATGTTGTGCTTCGATCACGACCATTACACCCAGCGGATCGAGTGTCTGCTGGATACAATCCTTGATCTGCATCGTCAGGCGTTCCTGGATCTGCAAACGACGGGCAAAGATATCCACCACCCGGGGTATCTTGCTTAAGCCTGTAATATATTTCTTAGGAATATAAGCGACATGTGCCTTCCCGAAGAATGGAAGCATATGATGCTCGCAAAGAGAGAAGAAATCGATATCTTTCACAATAACCATCTGCTTGTAATCTTCTTCCTGAAACATGGCGGAAGCCAATACTTTCGCAGGGTCTTCGTTATATCCTTTGGTTAAAAACTGCATAGCCTTCGCTACGCGTTCCGGCGTCTTAAGCAAACCTTCGCGTTCGGCATCCTCACCCAGCAAACCGAGTATTCCTTTGTAATGGCCTGCCAGTTCTTCACGTGCCGCCAAGGTCTTGTCGTTTATTTCTTCTATCATTTTTGTATTATATAATAAAGGAAGGCGAAAGAGTTTTCGCACCTGTTAATTCAGAGGGATCTTTACTTCTTCTCTAACAATATACATTTCCTTTCCGAACGAAGGAAAAGCAGTCATCAGCTGGCGCTGCATATGGTAAGCTTCTTCGTGCGAACGGAAATCACCTACACGCAACCTCCAGAATGGAGCGGTATAAGTAACGTAGGTCGGGACGTCAGGGAAAAGTTCTTTTACCTTCTTCTCTTTCTCAAATGCTTCATCTTTCGACTTGCGCTGGTTGTTACCGGAGAAGACCTGTGTCCGGAAACCTTGTATCTTAAGGAAAGCAGTGCTATCCGTCTTCTCAACATTATCACCCGACAAACGTACTCCTACTAAATCCCGGAGAGCCTGGGGCTGGTTGATTATCACCTCGCCTTTACCCGGCTTCGAAGTCTGGAGGTCATCGAAGATTGTCTGAACCGATCCGTCGACACTTGTCTGTGCAGACGCTCCGGTCACACAGGCCAGCAACATGAATAATAAAATGATACAAGGGAAATTCTTCATTGTGATTGTTTTTATGTTCAAATCGAGAGGGAGGGAGCAGAACCGCTCCTTCCCTACAAGATAATGTCATTAAAATGCTTCGATGATCGGCATGAATTTATCAACAGCCAGAGAAGCACCACCGATCAGACCACCGTCTACGTTCGGTTTAGAGAACAATTCTTTAGCGTTACCTGCATTTGCGCTACCGCCATACAGAATTGTGCAATTGTCAGCTACTGTGTTACCGTATTTAGCAGCCAGTGTAGCACGGATGTGAGCGTGGATTTCTTCGGCCTGTTCAGCTGTAGCAGTCTTACCTGTTCCGATAGCCCATACCGGTTCGTAAGCCAGAACGATCTTACCGAAATCTTCAGCAGAAAGATCGAACAATGATTCTTTGATCTGAGCGTCTACCACTTCGAAATGTTTGCCGGCTTCTCTTTCTTCCAATACTTCACCGATACAGAAGATCGGAGTCAGACCGTTAGCCAGAGCCAGTTCAACTTTAGTTTTCAGGATAGCCGGAGTTTCGTGATAGTAAGCACGTCTTTCAGAGTGACCGAGGATCACATATTTAGCACCTGTAGAAGCAACCATTGCAGCTGAAACTTCACCTGTGTAAGCTCCTTTTTCCTTATCTGCACAGTTTTCAGCAGCTACACCGATCTTGTCTGTATCGATAGCAGCAGCGATGCTTGCCAGGTGAGTGAACGGAGTACCGATGATTACATCACAGTTGATAGCCTTGCCTTTCAGGGCTTCGTTTAATCCTTTTGCTAATTCCAGGCCTTCCTGAAGAGTTGTGTTCATCTTCCAGTTTCCTGCAACAATATTCTTTCTCATGATTTAATTAATTAAATATATAAATAAAAATCTTCTATTCTGCCTTGTCTTTCCGTCTCCGGCGGAAACGGAAAAAGTCATATACCCAAACGAGCAGCAAAGGTACGGTAAAAGTTAATAGGATGGTTATTAGCCAGCCATCTTCTTTTTCTTTTGTTTTATTTACGTCGAGATGCTTCTCGATTTCAGCCTTCACATGTTCCTCGTCGGGAATATCGTTGTAATGCCATTTACCCAGTACAGAACCGTCTTTCAACAGGACAAGCCCCGGGTTGGAACGGATGATCGTCTTCAGTAACACTTCATCGGCCATACGGAACGGATATTCGGCTCCGGTATTATCGCTCCATTCGTCGATCATCTCCGGAGAAGAGCCTGTGACGCAATAGAACGGCAATTCATATTCGAGGGCATAATCGTAAATACTGTTGATCTCGTCGATACGTTCATCGTCCGCTGTTTCCAGCTTCGGGGCGACTAATAAAAGAACAGGATTAGGATTATGCAATATATCGTCTGTGACATCGTCTCCTTCGGCATTATAGATATTGAAAGAGGCCACCGGCGGTTCGTATCCCTTTTTCAGGAGTTCGGTCTTCGACTCCACGAAAGTCCAGGTACTGTCATTCTCCGGGTAGTCTTCCAGCGAGAATTCTTTCTTGACACCGTCTTTCTCATAAACAAAGGTGTAACGATATTCGTCTTCCGGTGCTCCGTCGGGAATAGCCATCAGCGATGGGATATTCGCCCCGATCTTATACGGACGGAAATCTATGACCGGCAGATGGTTATAGTTCCAATAGGCGAACCCGATACCGGAGAAGTAAGAAAACAGGGCAACAAACCAATACACTTTAAAGGTAAAGCACTGAAACATCTTTCCGGAATTCATAAACACCATAATCGCCGCTGCGGACAATACCAGGTTCTTGAAGAAGGTCTCCCAGTTGGAGATAACGATCGCATCACCGAAACAGCCACAATCGGAAACCGGATTGAACAGGGCCAGATATAATGTCAGCGGCGTCATAAACGCCATGAAAAGTAAAACCAGAAAAGAATTATAGCGGCGGTATACGCCGAGCAACATACAAATACCCATCGCGAATTCGGCCGCCGATAGGGCAAAAGAGGCTAGAACGGTAAAGGGCTGCAAGAAATCCAGGCCGAAAGAAGTCAGATAATCGCCAATCTTAATGGCTCCCCCCATCGGATCGACCGCCTTCACAAAACCGGAAAAGATAAACACTACCCCGATCAATAGACGGCTGCACTCTGTCAGTATTTTTATCGCAGTCTCTTTATAGTTCATATATTATTCTTCGCCGTATTCCAGTTTGATCAAACCGAACAGGGCATAATTGATCATATCCATATAGTTGGCATCCACACCTTCCGAGACGATGGTCTTACCGCCGTGGCTTTCGATCTGCTTCGTACGGTAAATCTTCATCAGGATCAGGTCGGTATAAGAGCTGATACGCATGCTGCGCCAGGCCTCGTCGTAATCATGGTTCTTGGCATACATCAACTCCTTGGTCTCCGTAATATACTTATCGTACAATGCCAATGCTTCCTCATTCGTCATATCGGTGGTATCCGAAAAACCTTTGGCCAGCTGGATCAATCCGATCACCCCGTAATTAACGATGGCAACGAACTCGGGACGTATCCCTTCATCCACCATACTTACCCCTTTTATCTCGAGGCTGCGGATACGGTTTGCTTTAATAAATATCTGGTCGGTCAACGACTGGGGACGCATGATCCGCCACGATGGACCGTAATCTTTCAACTTCTTTTCGAATAACTCCCGGCACTGGGAGATCACTTTCTCAAACTGTTCTTTCGTATCAGCCATATCCAACATTATTATGCCGCAAAGATAGTAAAAAAACAACAAAGGCACAGATGTATGATTTCATCCGTGCCTTTCCTTTATCTTAAAAATAACTTATTTACAACGGATGGAACGACCTAATTTTAACACGGTTGTTTTAGATATTCCGTTCATTTCGCACAACTTGCTGACAGTTGTTCCGTATTTGGCAGCTAAAGCTCCCAGTGTATCGCCACTCTTGATACGGTGATAAACCGGCTCTGCAACCTGAGCAGTTGAAGCATTTCCTGTCAGTGAAGCAACAGGAGTCACAGCTTCTACAGTAGTTGTTTTAGTAGTCTTAGCCGCTGTTGTCTCAGCTTTCGCCGTAGTCTGTTTTGCGGCAGGCTTAGCTGCAGCTACTTCTTTGCCGGCACTGCAACGGATAGACTGTCCCAGACGAAGCATGCTAGTACTCTTGATACCGTTCAGACGACAAAGTTCGTTCACAGTTGTTCCGTACATACGGGCGATCTTGCCTAATGTATCGCCGGATTTCACACGGTGATAAACCATCTGGTCGCTTGAAGAAGTATAGATATTACTCTTACGACCGTTAATCTTTATATTATGGAATACATAAGTGTCCTGGTGGGGAACTCCGTTCTCAAAGTCAATAATATCGGCCGGATTGAGAGCCTGACCTAAAAAGCGTGTTTCGAAATGAAGGTGGGAACCGGTAGAACGTCCGGTATTTCCTCCTAATGCGATCGGGTCACCTGCACGTACAATGTCATTTACATCTACAAGCGATTTGGATAAGTGACCGTAAACTGTTTCCAGTCCATTCGGGTGGCGAACCACCAGGTAATTACCATATCCGCGACGTTCGAAATTACGGATACGAACTTTACCGTCAAATGCCGCACGGATCGTATCGCCTACCTGAACTTTCAGGTCGATACCTTTATGCATACGACGACGACGGGGACCATATTTGGAAGTTACTTTAATCTGACTGTCGATAGGAAGGGTAAAAGCGGAACAATCGATAGCACAAGAGTCTGGCATCTCGATCTTGGAACCTCCGCGGAAAGGATCTACCCAACGGGTATCCCAGTTTGAGCCGTATAATTCATCTGCCGGGAACAATAATTCTTCGTTTGCAGCAAGTGATTCATCCACTCTTGCATTAATCTCTGCTAATTCTTTCAGTCCCATATCTTTTCTGATCGTTACGCGGTCAGCCATCAGTTCCGACACGCGCTTGTCCATCTTTACGATATGGATTGTCTGCTTTGGTGTATCTTTTCCTTCAGGATCTTTGGCCGATACAGCCGACACCATCAAGGAGGTACAGCAAATAAAAAGTAGTGCTTTTATCTTCATTTTTATCATTTTTCGAAATATGGAATTCAGGAGTAAAATAAGCCGTGAAACAGCCCCTATTTTTACAAATCGACCAAAGTTCGTTATTTTGAGTAAGTTGACAAAATTCAATCCGGAAAAATTTCCGCAATGAAAGTGAAGAAATTCAAAAGCACCGCTTATTCTTACTGAAAAACAACGCATTACGCAAAAACATGTTTCACAACATATTAGCTAATCATACCCCAATTTATCTTCCGGGCAAAGAGTATTTTTAACCTTTCGTTCAAAATCCGGTTAGGTTCGGACAACAATTCCGGGTCTTTGTTCAAAACTTCCAATGCGATATCCCTTGCATATTGGAGGATCTGGCCATCGGCTGCAAGATTGGCTATTTTCAGATCGAGCCCTTCCCCGCTTTGCTGGGTTCCTTCCAGGTCGCCATGCCCGCGAAGACGCAGATCGGCTTCCGCTATTTCAAAACCGTTATTGCTGTTTACCATAATCTCCAGCCGTTTACGGGTATCGTTACTTAATTTATAAGAGGAGACCAGGATACAATAGGACTGTTCCGCACCACGTCCTACACGCCCGCGCAACTGGTGCAACTGCGAAAGCCCGAAACGTTCGGCACTCTCAATAACCATCACGGAGGCATTCGGCACGTTCACGCCTACTTCAATCACGGTCGTCGCCATTAATATATGTGCTTCTCCGGATATGAACTTCTGCATTTCGGCATCCTTGTCCGCCGCCTTCATCTTTCCATGAACCATGCAGACCTTATATTCCGGGAAAACTTCCTTAAAAGTTTCAAAGCCGTCTTCCAGACTCTTGTAATCCAGCTTTTCGCTTCCTTCGATCAACGGATAAACGACATAGACCTGGCGCCCCAATCCGATCTCCTTACGCAGAAAATCATAGAGTTGGGCTTTTTTGTTGTCGTACCGGTGCATCGTCTGGATCGGTTTACGTCCGGGAGGTAATTCATCGATCACGGAGACATCCAGATCTCCGTACAAAGTCATGGCCAGGGTTCGGGGGATAGGTGTTGCCGTCATCACCAGTACGTGCGGAACAATGGCATTCTTTTTCCACAGGCGCGAACGTTGTTCCACACCGAAACGATGTTGCTCGTCGATAATGGCCAGCCCCAGTGAAGAAAAAACGACAGTCTCTTCAATCAGGGCATGCGTCCCTATCACAATCTGTATTTCTCCCCGGGCAATAGCCGGAAGCAGTTCATTCCGTTCTTTCTTTTTCGTCGAACCGGTCAGTAGTGCAACACGAATATCCATATCCTTTAGAAACTCCATAACGGTGGCATAATGCTGAGTGGCAAGTATTTCGGTCGGTGCCATCATACAGGCCTGGCAATGGTTATCAACAGCCAATAGCATGGAGAGCAACGCCACCAATGTCTTTCCGCTTCCCACATCACCCTGCAAAAGACGGTTCATCTGCCGCCCGCTTCCCATGTCGGCGCGGATTTCCTTGACAACTCGTTTTTGTGCTCCGGTCAGTTCAAAAGGAAGATACTCTTTATAGAATGTATTGAAGTAGTCCCCGACGGTAGGGAAAACGATTCCTTTCAGTTTCAGTTTCCGAAGACTGGCCGTACGGAGGATATTCAACTGTATAAAGAAAAGTTCGTCAAACTTCAGGCGTAACTGTGCCTGTTTCAATTTCTCCGCCGATTCCGGGAAATGGATATTCCGGATCGCTTCTTTCAACGGCATCATACGGATACGCGACAGCACATCCGGGGGAAGTGTTTCGGGCAACTCCCAGTTCAACGCACTTAATAAGGTATATTGCAGATTCTGTATCGCCCTCGAATTGAGGAACGATTTCTTCATCTTCTCCGATGTATTATAGAAAGGTGTCAGACCACCGGCCACCTGCTCTGCCTGATCCACCGGATCGATATCGGGATGGGGAATATTATAGATATGCCCGAACTCGGCCGGCTTACCGAAAACGATATAGTCGGTCCCTGTCTTATATTTATCCGTCACATAGTTAAGTCCCTTGAACCAAACGAGGTCGATCGTCCCGGTCCCGTCTGTAAACTTAGCCACCAGGCGGCGGGTCCGCCCCTCTCCGACCGTATCATAATACAGTATACGCCCTTTCAGTTGGATATAAGGCATATTCCCCGTAATCTCCGCGACCTTATAAAAACGGCTACGGTCAATATATTTATACGGGAAATAAAACAACAGATCTTCATACGAAGATATTCCGGCTTCTTTCCGTAATATCTCCGCCTTCTTCGGGCCTACACCCGGCAGATACATGAGGGATCGTTTGTCGAGATCAAGCATAGCTGTCTATTTGGACAGCGAATTTATTATTTTTATGGTCATAATGCAAATTTATAGCCGATAGAGAAATGCAGACGGGCACAATTTTGATTGATAAAGTTTTGAAGCCAGGAAACGCCGACATAATATTTATGATATTCGATACCACCTTCCACTGCTGTTCCTAGATTTAGAGGAGAAGCAAATCCGATAAAAGGCCCTGCATTCAAACGAACTTTCAAAGTATTATTTACAGGTATCCGAAAAGAGGCATACAGAGGGATATCCAAGCCAAAATTCCAATCGCCGGTTTTCTTATAAGTACCACTAACGGTATTAATCAAAGCCCCTGGTTGAATATAAAACAGATCCGACATCTTAAAAGACGCCATTGCCCCTAAATGAAGCCCCCAAACTTCCGAATAACTGGCTCCAATACGAGGCTCCAACTCGATCCCTTTTGCATTCCCAGCAGTACACAACAAAATCATCAACACCGACAGCAACAATACTTTTTTCATAACCTTTCTATATTAAATGAATAACAACACTTCAGTTAAAACGAAGTGTTGTTATTTTTATTATAATCAAATTCCCACAAAGGTAAGATTTTAAACGTCTCGCTATCAAAACCAGATTGATTATAAATGGAATTTATAGCCGACAGACACTCCAAACAGGAATTCCTGACTATTTATACAATTTTGGAAGCAGTTTACGCCAAAAAATAATCTCTTCACTTCTACTCCTACATCAGCAGTAGCTCCCACTTGTAATTTATGACCAGTACCAATATATGCACCACCATTCAGACGAAGATTAGCTTTCTCACTCAATGGAATATGAAAGGAGGCATAAACCGGGACATTCAAATCGATATCCCATGTATCAGAATTCCTAATTGTCCATTGATTAGCCGTATGCAACAACAATCCGGTTTGAATAGAAAATAACTTTGATTGCGGAAAGTTTATATAGGCTCCTGCATGAAGTCCCCATACATCACCGCCCATAATTCCCGTACGCGCCTCTATATCGGCAGCTTGTACCTGACTAAGAACAGAGGATAACATAATCCCCAATAATACGAATGTCTTTTTCATTGCAGTCTAATAGGTAGATTAATAATTAATACTTTTACAAAAGTAAACTTTTATCAGAAAGTTGTTTCAGGCAAATTAAATACATAGTTTTTAGTCACATTAAACCCAACATATTTAACAGTAAAATTACCGCCTATCTGAGTTCCTATTTTATTATTAATCGCTTGTCTCCACCAATTTTGACTACCTCTAGCAATATAATGATCATGTGAAGAACGACCGCTCTCTTCTTGATAAAAAGTTTGAATAACAGGACCTTGCTGAGGGCTATAATTACCTGTTGTCTGGGTTGTCTCCTTATAATTCATCCAACCAAAGACTCCTTTTTTTCTAAAAGATATTTCTATATGCAAAGCTATTTCTGTTTTTTTGACATCCATAATTCTACGACCAGCTTTCAATTTACATTTTCTGCTACCAAACTCACTCCAACCTGAATCATATTGATTTCCTATATAATCCTTATTACTCAATATTGGCTGTATTTCCAAATCATATAAAGCATTCCCTGTTAGCTGAAGATCTCCATAATTGAATATATCTTTCATATTAATAACTTCGTCACCAATCATCACTTTTCCATCTTTATTCAAAACAGAAGCTACTTCTTCATCACTTATAGGTAAATAAACTCCATAGTCCTCTTTATACTCAGGAAAATACAAATAATTTTGATATTCATCTTTAAGACTATAGTAATCTTCAGCAGAACCTTCCATTACAGTCACTTCATCCAGCGCTTTCTCATAAATAGAGTTCAAAGAAATAAAATTCATCTCTTTCTCCCATTCCAAACGTTCTTCGTTAGTCATTTTTTTCAAACGGCTAATTGTTTCATCTAATACTGTTCGATCTTTAAACTGAAGAATATTATCACTCTGATCATTTGAAGATTTCGTTAAAGAATTTTCATACAATAACACAATATCTTTTTTCTGTTCACCCAAAGAAACTCCCTCCGTTGTTTCCAAATCGTTCGTACATGATGTTATTGCCATCAACAGCAATAATAAAGATAATACTTTTTTCATACTTTAATCTTTCAATTGTTTATAATAAAAATTTATATCACATTATAATCACAAATATTAATCAACACAAAAATCGCCCTTAAGCATATGTTCTTTGCTTGCAATAATAAGTACATAATCTCCTTTTTTCAAATCCAATCCCAGAGGAACAGAACCATTATTTCCATCAATTACTGAGTCGAAAACCACATTTCCGAAAACATCTTCTATTAACAAATCCAATATTCCCAAGTCTTCTGAAATTTCCAACTCTAACATTCGATCATCGATATACGCTTCGATCGAAGGCATTAAAGACCGTGCTTGATCCATTAAATCGATCTTTTCCCTCTTTGCAAAACCAGCCTTTGTTACGCATAACAACACCATAATTAATAAAAATCTTTTCATTGCTCTAATTGTTTCATTATATGCCAGCAAAGGTATGGAGTCTATTAACAAAACGACCAATGCAAAACAGTAAATAGCATGTACAGAGTATCAATTTCACAAAACAAGCTAACAGGCTGATTATAAAACAACAAACACCCTCTACACACATGGTTACATATGTACAGAGGGTGTTTAATCCATCTCGAAGTAATATTTAAAGCCCTGCAATAACTTCTTCCAAGGTTGTTTCTGTATTTTCCAAATTTCCCTTTTTCCGGATCCTATAACGCTTACGATCAACAGATGTTGGTTGTATATTTAAGAATACAGCCAACTGCTGATTGTTAAAACTTAGTTTCAGTAAACAACAAAAACGCTTTTCTGCCTCAGTCAAACCAAGAAATTTCTTTTGCAGGCTATCCATAAAAAACGGATATGCCATTCGTAATAACTCATACAATGCCAGCCATTCCTGATCCGTCAACGGATTTTTTTTAGCTTTCTCTATTGATAGGGCATTCTGAATCATTTTTTTATACACATCAGAATTTTCCAATATACTCTTTCGAATACCTGATATTTTTTCACTTAATCCCTGCACTGCATATTCTTTCTCCTGCAATACATTATTTATTTCCATTTGCTTATTTCTCAACTTCTCATTTTTTTTAGTAAGACTATATTTATACTTAGCAACAAGAATAACAAACATCAAAAACACAAAAATACTACCAACAAAAAACCGATAATATTCCAACTCCAATTTCGTATTTTCATTCAAAACCTCCACATATTCATATCGTTTTTCAGCTTTTAATACATCTGTTTTTGCTTGTAATTCAGCGATGGAGTCTGCAAAATGATTAAAACGTTCATAAAAATCCAACGACAAAGAATAATTACCTAATTCTTTTTCCAGCATATACAATCTGTATAATATTCCACCGGTCAGTGGTCGGTCAGTCGTTTTATGCAAAATAGCCATTTCTATATATTCACGTGCTTTATCGTATTCTCCTTTTTTTGTAAACAAATTAGCCAATGCCAAATAGGTCGGTGCACTGCCTGCTTCATCATAAGCAATCGATTTAAACAGATAATCTTCTGCCAATGAATAGCTATTCATTTCTTTATAAGTATTCCCTAACCGATTCGTTAAAGAGCTTAGCAACAACGAATCATTCAAAGGTAAAGCTAATCGATAAGCATTCTGGAAATACTCCGAAGCCTCTCCATATTCTTCTTTTAGCACATGAAGCCACCCTATATTCCGAAGCGAATAAATATAATTCACGCTATCATTCCCTTTTAAGTAATACTCACCACTCAACAATTGGTAACGTTCAGCCTCATCATAATTATCATCAAAATCATACAATCCGGCAATCTTGTTATACAATTTCCCTGTCAACAAATATTTTTTCTCTACTTTCGCCATCTCCACCGCCTGCAAATACGATTTCATCGCCCATTCGAAATCCTTTTCCTCTTCGTAAGACATTCCCAAATACAGCAGGCAATTCATCCTTTCCTCGATTGTACCATATTTTTCATAGTACGTATTCGCTCGTTCCATTTGCGAAACAAACGGCATATCCTCCTTCAATTGCTCAGACAGTCCGGCATAGATAAGACAAAAATGCGCAAACGCTTTATCATTCAGCACATCCGGATTCGCGATCCCCTCTAAAATCGTAAAGGCACTATCCGGCTGTTCGATCCGGATCAATTCTTCTGCTTCCTTTATTTTCAAATGAATTTCACTGTTCCTTTGGCAGGAAAAGAACAGACAGAATAGGATAAATAATAAGATAGCGTTCTTCATATCAATACTTGTGCGTCATTCGAAACGCAATATCCGAATAAAACAGAAAATACACAAATTATCCGGAAGGATATTCGGCAGGCCACAGTCCCTACAAAATTTCCTGTGGAAGAAACTCGCGTTTCCTGCTTTGGAAACTGCAGTTCCCTCCGCAGGAAATTACAGTTCCCCGCCCAGGAAACTGGAGTTTCCAAAGCACGAAACTACGAGGAAACTGTAATAGACTGACAATCACCACACAAGTCTGTTTTATCAAATCGAATATAAACAAGCTTACATTTTATGAGATTTGGATCATAATTTATAGTAACCTCATCAAGAGATTACAATGAAAATTTATATCCGATGGAAAGATTTACCCTGGAGTAATCATTACCGGCTATATCTTTGAACCAGAAAAAACCGGCATAATATTTACGGTATTCCAATCCGGCCTCAACAGCTGTTCCTACATTAAACGCTAATCGGGATCTACCGACAAAAGGTCCTACGTTCATACGAATATTCATTACTCTGGTAACCGGTAGGATATAAGAAGCATATAAGGGGACGGTTACCCCTAGCTTTGCATTCGAAAGGCTAAAAAGATACTGGCTTCCACTATCCAGGTTTAAGAGAATGCCAGGTCGTAAATAAAACTTATCCAGCATCTGAAAAGAGGCTAACGCACCCAGGTGCATATCCCAATGTCCGTAATATCCGAAATATCCTAATCCGGCACGGGCTTCCAGGTCTATCGCTCTTACATTCTCAACAGCACACAACGCAACAATCATCATCAACAATAAGACTCTTTTCATAAACTTGCTTATTTAAGATCAATACAATCATTCAAACGATGCTTTGTATTTCTTATTGTCTATGATTCACCCAATAAAAAGAAAAGTTAGCAATTCCTTGCCTTCACAAGGAATGTGCCAGTATTTCAAGCATGCTTTTTCTTGAACGGAAGCCGGGGGAATAATTTCCTGAAACGGATCAGATAGGTTGTGATATTACTTCCGGCAATAATGAGTGTTACAGCCAGGATGATCATCACGATTCCACAACCCAGTCTGGGTGTCAGTACTTCACCGAAAAGGGTTACACCGAAAAAGACAGCTGTCAGAGGTTCCAATGCCCCGAGGATGGCTGTCGGGGTTGAACCGATATACTGTATGGCCTGAGTGGTACACAAGAATGATATTGCAGTGGGAAAGATAGCCAAAGCGATCAGATTACCCCACAGGTACCAGTCGTTGGGAATATGCAGGCTCTGCCCGAAATCCACACGGATCAGGAAAAGCGAAACACCGAAAAGCAAGACATAAAAGGTCAGTTTAAGAGTCGCTATATCCTTCAGTCTCGGCCGGTTCACACCTACGATATAAATAGCGTAACTGAGCGCCGATCCCATAACCAGAAGAACACCCATCGTACTGAGCGTCGCACCGCTACCGGTTTGGTAGAGCAACCCTATACCGCCTAATGCCAGGAAAACACAAAGAATGGTCTGCAAGGTCAATTTCTCCTTAAAAAGCACCGACATGATCAGAGCAACCATGATCGGATAAACAAACAACAAGGTCGAAGCAATGCCGGCTTCCATATAATTATAACTCTGGAACAGGGCAAGCGAAGAAAAAGCGACCAGGAATCCAAGGACAATCAACGGGACGAGGTCTCTCCGGCATAATTTAAAGTTCCGCCCTCTTGCCTTAAGCATAATACCCAATGCCGGAATGGCAAACAAGTATCTGAAAAACAATACAGAATCAGGATCCATTCCCGCTTTATAAAGGGGAAGAGCAAAAAGAGGATTCATGCCGTAAGTGGCGGCAGCTATAGCCCCCAATACGTATCCTTTTACTTTTGCATTCATTGATGTAAATATTTGCTTATTAATAGATCGATAATGGCCGGCAAATGTAGAGTGTCCTTTTTACATATACAATACCATCAAACGATATTTTTCTAAAAAATATAAACCCCTAATGTCAGAAAAAACATTAGGGGTTCATCTATTTTACAATATCAACGTTCGCAAGGAATTCGCAGGATCGTAAATGAATTAGGCTGGCAAACCATTTCGAAAGAAGGTTTTATTCCTTTCAAGACGGTTTCCACCGGAACGACTTTTTCCGGATTTGCATAACTGTTCTCATCATCCGGATCCATGCCACTTAAAGTGATCTGCATACCTTCCGACTGAACCGATTTCATATTGGACAGGTTGATCGAAGTATTCCACGGTGTATTCTCACCATTTACCAATTTGATAACAACCTCGTTAGTCTGCTTGTCATAACCGGAAACAGCATAATGACGGATTACCGGCTGATAAGTATATTCATACTCCAACTGGTTATCCAGGTAACATTTCCAGTGATTTCCCTTAATCCCGATTCTGACATAAGTTTACTTTGGTTTTTTGTCAACTTATTTTAGGACAGGACTGTTTCATTTTTCTTTAAGCAATTTTACATCTGTCTTCTCCTTTAACAGCACTCAAACAAGCCCCAAAAGCTGCCTCCTCCTGATACAAAGAAAAAGACAACTTACATCCGAATAATTCTTCAAATGCCTGACACAGGAGCGGATTTCTTTTAAGGGCATTCCCCGAACCAACGATAACATCTTTTTCATGACGGATATTCTCCGGAAGCCTTTGATAAAAATTATACAGTTCACGACTGATGCCTTTCAGAAAACCCAATATCAAATTTTCCGGAGTAAAATTAGAAAGAGATATATTTTCAATATGACCACGTTTGCACGGAGCAAAACGGGTTCCGTCAAATAAAGTTTCCACTATGGGAAGACCACTAACGTCTTTTTTATAGGGAACAGAAGTCATCACTTGGTAAAAATCCAAACCGCCGGTCTGGAGTTGCTCATCTGATAATGCCGGTAAAAAAAACCGTAGAGTCTGCTCAAAAAAGTTTTTCAACAAAACGAACGCCTGACCGCCACAAAGAGCGGCTCCCACCAATATATATCCACCGCCGGGGAAAGGCCTTGTATCCAGTTCCGGTATTTTTATAAACTTATCCGAGTAGACAGAGATCTGACTGCTTGTCCCAACGGTTATGTGAATTGAATGATGGATATCCTTTACCGAACCGAGGAAAGCAGCCTGGTTGTCTCCTATCGCAGAATATACAGGTATCTGCTGCTTATTATAACCACAACAAGTGGCCGATTCCGACAATTCCGGTAAAATAGAAAGATCGATTCCCACTTTATCCAGAGCGGCATGATCAAAGCACAAATTTTCCGTATCGAAAAAGCCGATGCTTGCACCGTTCGAGTAATCAGTAAGAGGCGTTTTCTGTCCGGCCAACTTCATGACAACATAATCCATGATCGTACAGATCTGTTTCGCATCACCGGGAACCAGCCCATTTACCTGATTATAGAAATGCGTCACCAGACCGAAACCTGTTGCCAGCGCATAGCCTGTTTCATCCGACAAGTAAGCTGCATAGGTCTTATTATCACGATATAACTGATTACCTCTTCCATCCTGCCAGGTATAAAGCGGACTGACCGCTTCGCCTTGTTCATTCAAATAAAGTATTCCATGCATTTGTCCCGTAACACCAATGCCTTTAATATCCGGGTAACGCGAAGAGAAATCATCCATTATTTCTTCCACGATCTCAATGATTCTGCCGGGAGATTGGGTTTTCTCCCAAAGAACCTCCGAAACAATCGTTGAGTCGTTGGTAATTGTGACCGATTCTATTTTATTTTTTTTCAGATCATAAGCAACACTACTGATAGAACTGGTTCCGATATCTATTCCAATAAAGCACATATTTTATTTCTTTAATTACTAATCATTAAATGTATATTCTGGAAAATCCAATCTTTATATTTCTTTATAGAATTGTGTAGTACAGATAATTAAATGCAAAGTTACGTATTTTCATAATGAATGTTCACCCAATATCTATATTTCGAGAGGATTATATCTTTTCATGTATAGATTTAAACTTCAACATAAGAAATACGAGGTAAGCCACACAAACTGTTAACACAACGACAGCTCCGACCTGGCTACCGAGATTATCGGAAGCAAGTCCCATCAACAGCGGAAAAACAGCCCCTCCGGCTATTCCCATGATCATCAACCCGGAAATCTCATTGTTACGTGCCGGCTTATACATTAAGGCACGTGAGAAAATGATCGGAAATACATTCGAGTTTCCTAATCCGATAAAGGCCACACATATATAAATTGTCATTGCATTAAAGCTGAAGTACAGACCAAGAATACCTAAAAGCATCAAACAGACGCTTATGATAAAGAAATTTCTCGAAGAGAACCTGGCCAGAATGAAAGTACCTGCAAAACAACCGCAAGTACGAAACAGGAAATATAAACTGGTTGCATATCCAGCTTCAGCCAGCTCCATACCGGTTCGTTCAATCAGTAGCTTCGGTGCTGTAATATTCACTCCGACATCGATCCCTACATGAACCAATATACCCAAAAACAGGATCAGAATGATCCGATCCCCCAGCATTCCGATACATTCTTTAAAAGAAGAAGTCTTACCTTCGATGGCATGTTCTTTAATATCGGTAAAATAGAGGTAAAAGATAGCAATCAGGGTAATAACGGCAAAGAGCGGGAAAAGTAGCTTCCAGTTGCCATAATGAATCAATGCCTGAGCTGCAATAATCGGAGCAGCAAAAGAAGCTATAGCTTTTACGAATTGTCCCAATGTCAGGAAACTGGGTAGTTTATTCCCGCTTACGATATTGGTTAGTAAAGGATTTAATGATACTTGCATCAATGTATTCCCCAGTCCGAGAAGAGAAAAACATAACAGCATGGAAATGCTGCTGTAAGCGACAAAAGGCACACATAAAGCAACAAAGGTGACTATCAGACTCAGCAGCACCGTCTTTTTCCTGCCGATTTTATTCATAAGTATTCCCGTAGGAACAGAAAAGACCAGGAACCACAGAAATACCATTACCGAAAAGGCATTGGCTGCCGTATCGGAAAGATCAAAATCACTCTTCACATAATTCGTAGCTATCCCGATAAGATCTATAAACCCCATCGTAAAGAAGACCAACATCACCGGGATAATTTTTGCTATCACATTTTCATTTTTCATGGTATTTGTTTATTTATTTGTTTGTTTCAATACTTATCAAAGAGGCTTCTTTCAAATTAATATGCCCTGACTCCGCATAGCAATCTATTGATTCTATAGCCTCATCCGTAAAACAGAGAGAGGTCATAGCAACTTTATTGTCTCCTGCAAACCATTCAGCCGAGCCCCGATCGACAAGAATGTACCATTCATCAACCGGAGGATTTACCCGGTAGGCTGCTCCTAACGGACTTGTATAATCTTCCGAAAAAGAAGTGTCCGACAATCGGGAACGATCCATATAGTAATAATTCATTTCAGCCCGATATGCAAAGGCTATTTCTCCGCCGGAAACTGTTCTCAAACGAATGCCATATTCACGGGGATGCCACATCGCATAACGATCGGAGGCATCGAAAACCAAATGAATAACGAAAGGATATCGGGAGACTGATCTTTTATTGAAAATAGTTTGAATACCTGCTATTTCCGTATTTTCAATTTTCCGGGTCTTGCCGTATAAACTGTTCAGTTCACGCACCGGCTTTGAGCAAAGCGTATAATTGTTACCTTCATAAACCAATGTCAATTCACGGGGGAATGTCATACTTCCACGCTTCCCTGTTTGTGGTGTCAGATTTGCATATAACCAGCAATTCATCCAACCGACCATGATGGTACGGTCATCCTGTAAATTATTACATAAGATGCCTCCATAATTATCTTTTCCATAATCAACCCACAACTCTTTCGATTGTGTCATATGAAAACCGGAGTTATTGAAATCGCCAATAAAATAGCGTGTGCCCGGTGCCCCATCCGACACACCTTCGTTTACATTGATAAATAATACCCACTTCGTATCATCCGAGCCCTCTATCTTCAACGGTCTAAGCGTCGAATTTTCAAAGCTTCCCGTTATCTCCATTTCCCCGCCGAACTCATTCAGGCTTTTCCAGTGGATAGCATCCTGCGAAAAATAAAACCGGATTGTACGCCCTGTAGAAACAGTCATTACCCATGCATCTATTTGTTTATTCCAGCAGACATTGGGGTAACGCTTATTATCGGAACCATCTTCCCACTCCATAGTAATATCCGTCCAGGTCATCCCTTCATCTCTGCTGTATGCCATTCCAACCGAATAGGGAGAGGAATTACTGCCTGTACCTTGCTCCGGTTTATAACGGGTGTAGTAGGCGATAAAGACCGGGTGATCCGCAGAGCCTAGCCCGGAGGTATTGTTCTTATCGACAATCACACTACCGGAATAAACCTGGCCGTTCTCATCTGCAGCGATTGCGATCGGGCATTCTTCCCAATGGATCATATCTGTACTGACAGCATGCCCCCAACTGATATTCCCAGAAACAATATCCGACGGGTTACATTGATAAAACAGATGATATTTTCCGTTATGATACACCCAACCGGCCGGTTCTCCCGTCCAGTTCTGTTCCTGTGAAAAATGTATCTCCTCACCGCCAGAAACGTTTCCCTCTCCACAAGAGGACAGAAGTCCGGTTATTATCCCTATAATAAAAAGAGCAAACTGTTTCATTTTACTATTACATTAAATGTGCCAGTCGATTTTAAAATTACAAAAAGGAGCCATACTCAGGAAACTGAGCACAGCTCCTACAATCACCGGTTATATTACCATCCGGTATTCTGCTTGTATAATCCCTTCACATAACTGATCTGTACCTGAGGGATCGGGAAATATTCATCCCGGTTCTTTGTAAACTTCGCATCCTTTAGATAAGAACGGCGAGTCTTCTCCACTTCGAAATATTCATTCATGTATTCTGCGGCAATACCCCAGCGTACAAGATCGAAAAACCATTTACCCTCTGTTGAGAATTCAAGGTGACGCTCCCAGCGAAGAGCCTGCATTGCAAAGTCTTTTGTCCATGCGGGGCAGTTCACTCCCGGTCGATAAGGTTGAACATCAAACTTACCGGTAGGAGTGCCATCTTCAAACTTTAATCTATCTGTACTTGCTGCTGCACGAAGACGAATCTGGTTTATCAGGTTTAGAGCCTCGTCCATACCTTCTCCTAATTGAATCAGCGCTTCCGCTCTCCACAACATCACTTCATCCAAACGAAGTACATCCCAGTTCAAGCCGGCTCCCATAAACGGATTGGTCTTTTTAAAACAATCGCATGTCGGTAAAACAAGCAATTTCTGACTCATGGAATAACCATATACTTCAGGCGTACGTGTCCAATTCTCCTGCATCACATAAGAAGGTTCGTACTTCCAGGGCATTCCTGGAACACAAGCGGTATGCATCAAACGCGGATCCATCGGTGTCTTAGCAAAAGCCTCTTTGTTATCCAGCGTTTCGCCTTCGTTGAACTTTTCGAAATCAGGTACTCCGTTCACTGTTTTATACCGGTTCATCATATTTACAGATGGCTGCAGGAATCCGCAACAGCCATAGTCCGAATTAACGGGAGATACCAACCAGGAATTCAATCGTCCCTGAGGAGTATCTGCTGTATATTGAATTGCCCATATAGATTCAGGACCATTTTCAAACTCACACAAGAAGTTTTCCGCAAAATCTGACGCCAGACTCTTACCGGAATTATCGATGATATCTTTACACAGACTTGCGACTTCTGTTAGTTTCTCACGATTTATATTAACGACATTGTGCTTTTCATCCTGTTCATAGGCTGCAAAAATCAGTACTTTCGCCAAATAAGCCTTTGCCGCGAATTTATTCGGGCGTCCTACTTCATCTTGTTTTTCAGGCAAAGTACTCACCCCATAACGAAGATCGTCAATCAATTTTCCCCAAAGTTCCTGATCGGTCAACTCATCGTTGCTTACCTTATCATACATATCTTGCGGAGTATCCTCATCGATATAAGGGAAGAATTTGAAACATTGCTTCATATACATGTAGATATGCGCCCGCAAGAAACGTAACTCTGCGATCCGCTGGTCTTTTAGCGGGTATTCCTCCGGTGTCAAGGCTTTTACTCTTCTCAAAGCATCATGTATCCTACCTATCGCTACGTAATGAACCCACCAAAGGTTATCCAGGTCTCCTACATTAGTCGCCTGCATATATGTGAATGTTTCCCAACGGTTTCTTTCCGCATTGTCATTTGTACCCGAACCTCCTTTATACGCTTCTCCACCACGGACAGATCCTTCTTCATAGGGCATACCCATCTGTTTATTGAAATGGTTTTGTCCGCAAAAAGAATAAGCTGCATTCACCATCTGCTCAACTCTTTCAGGTGTATTTAGGTCTTCATCGGATACAACTCCCTGTGGCTTCGTATCCAGCATGGAATCACATGAGGTACAGAAGAGTAGAGATAAACCGAAAATGGCTATTGTTATCGCTTTCATATTTCATTATATTTTAGAAGTTATTAAAAAGATACATTTACCCCGAATGTCATGGAGAATGGTAACGGGTATCCATTGCCGGGAGTTTCCGGATCAAGGCCGGTATAGGCATTGTCGCCCCAGGTTTTCTTCAAGGTGAGCACATTATCGGCTCTCAATGAAAGTCTCGCTCTGCTCATTCTCACTTTTGCCAGCACATTCTTGGGTATAGTATATCCTAATTCGATATTCCGGATTTTCATATAAGACCCACTTTCCACATAATAGGTAGAAAAACGTCCTTCGTCATTATAGTTATTAATTGACATCGCCGGAATGGTGGAACCGGTATTCGTCGGAGTCCAGGCATCCAACATACGTGTTCCATAATTCTCACCGGAAGTACTTAACGCATAGATATCGGTCCATGACTTCCATCCGCTGACATCCAGTTTTTTTCCAAATACTCCATTGAAGAATACAGAAAAATCAAAGTTTTTCCAGTTTAAGGCAACATTAACACCATATTCAAGGGCCGGATTTTGATCGCCTAACCATGTTCTGTCTTCACTATCGATCTTTCCGTCTTTATTGATATCCTTGTATCGAATACGACCGGGAGCAGCACCTACCTGCGTAGCATGTGCATCAACCTCTGCCTGAGACTGGAATAGTCCGTCAGCGATATAACCATACATAGAAGATTTGGGACGGCCAAGAATATTCTGGTCTGTACCGTTACCTGCAAAATTGTTTATTACCTCATCGGGAACATGGATTATTTTCTGCTTATTATGTGAGAATACTCCACTTACGTCAAAGCCTACATCACCAAACTTATCGGTATAGTTCAAGGTTAATTCAAACCCTTTGTTATCAATATCAGCACCATTCAACCACATCTGGGCTCCTTCACCTAAAGTGGCAACAGTACCCGGCTTCATCAGGATATCGGATGTTTTCTTTATGTAGTAATCAAACGATCCTCCGAACTTTGAATCAAAGAAACCAAAATCCAATCCAAAGTTATGCTGTGCGGTTGTTTCCCATTTCAAGTTAGGATTGTCTCTTTGAGTCCGGCGAAAACCTGAAGGCAGATTATTTCCGCCTTGCCCTGTAAAGTCATAAGCCGTACCCCAGTTCCAATCTTCCGCATAATGATCGTAGAGAGCCTCGTACATCAAATAAGCTGCATAGTCATCTATACGTGAGTTACCGTTTTGTCCCCAACCGTAACGAAGTTTCAAAATAGAGAAGTTGGATAATGCATCTTTCAGGAATGCTTCATTATTCAATACCCAACCCAATGAAAATGCAGGGAATGTTGCCCAACGGTTATTCGCTCCGAATACAGAAGAAGCATCCCGGCGGAGAGTAACTGAAGCGAGGTAACGGTTTCCATAATTATAGTTGAATTTACCAAACCAGGATATCAGCGTATTATAACTGGAAGAACCTCCGTTATCCCTGTCTTCTTCACCTGCACCCAATTGCATATAATCAGGAGTCTCCAATGCAAATACACGTCTGCTTCCCCAATGTTTTTGATAGCTATGGTCCACTGTTTCCTGCCCCAACATAATATCGAAACCATGCTTATTTATATCAAAGACATATTGCAAAATATTACTGTTATTCCAGTCGAAATTATAGTCTGAAGTCTGGGTTAGCTTGTTACGGCTTTCACTCATAAAACCGGAGCTATAAGTCAGATTCATTTCTCTTCTCCAGAAACCGACAAAATCAGCTCCAAAAGAAGAACGGAAAGTCAGTCCCTTCAGTATCTCAATACTGATATAGGCATTACCGAATAAACGCAGGTTATCCTGATAGTTCTGGTCATTATCCTCAATTAAGCGGACGGGATTTTGACGGTCACTCATACCGCCTATAGGGCCACCCCAACCAATTCCATCGACCGTATGAACAGGGACAATAGACATCAGGGATTTGCAGCCACCCAAGTTGCCGTCCCCGACATTAGAGCTACTCCTCCATTTGGATACAGTAAAATTCTCACCGACTTTCACACGTCCGCCCAACCAACTGTAATCAGTATTTACACGGGCATTGAAACGATTAAAATAACTTCCTTTTATCGTACCTTTGTTATCATAGTAGTCAAGAGCAAAAAGAGCATTTCCACTATCTGTACCGGATGATAAAGTGACATTGTATTGCTGGATCTGTCCCGTACGTAAAATTTCTTTCTGCCAATCCGTATCAGCCGAACGCATAGTCTTTTCGACCGGGTCCAGATATTCTCGCCAGGAAACATTATCCAAAACCCAATTTCCGTTCGAGTCCTGATGATCCTGGTATTGGTACAAACCACCATAACCATTCACATATCCGATACCCACCTGGTTGGGATCAGCTTGGGAATTATCATTTTTGATCGCCCAGTATTGAGCAATACCGCGCTGTTCGGTGTTCATCAGTTCATAAGGCTTCTTACTGCTTGCCACTGTATAGGAAGCCTTAAAATCGACTGTCGTTCCTTTTTTCCCTTTCCGGGTAGTAATAATGATAACTCCATTTGCAGCACGCGAACCATAGATAGAAGCAGATGAAGCATCTTTCAACACCTGGATCGATTCAATATCCATCGAGGACAATTCTTCCATGGAACGGGTCGTAGGTGTTCCGTCAATAATATACAACGGGTCATTGTTGTTTAAAGTACCTTCTCCACGTATACGGATAGTTGCCTTGGAATCCGGAGACCCATTAGTAGAGACAGCCATACCGGCTACTTTTCCCTGGATGGCACGCATAGCATTACCTGCGATATTTGAACGAATCTGGTCTACTTTGACAACAGACACGGAACCGGTCAAATCCGCTTTGCGCTGGCTGGTATAACCAGTCACAACTACCTCATCCAGATTCTGTGCATCTTCTACCAATCTGATCGTTATATCTTTCGCTGTCGAGATTGGAATTTCCTTCGTCTTATATCCGATAAAGCTCAAAACTAGCGTGCCTTGGCTTCCGACATTTAATGAAAAACGTCCGTCGGCATCTGTTATAGTGCCATTACGATCTCCATCTTTTTCAACAATAGAAACGCCGGGCATAGGCTCTCCGGTCTCATCTAAAACAGTACCTGTCGCAACTATTTTCTGCTGATTGACAGTACCTACCTTATCCACGGCAGATGCATGTCCGGTAATAGCACACAGGGAAAACGCAAGTGTCAGGTAACACATTGCTTTTTTCACATGAAATGTTGTTTGATTCATGAAATAGATTTTTAATTGTTATTAAACTTAAGGTGCTTTTTAATATTCGCCTTTTCACTTTGCTCTCAAAGTATTCTTCATACTTTTCAAAATCAGAATCATCCACTATTTAAATTTTTCATATATATAAATTTGTCACTCATTTACCATTTACCAAACCTGGCTATTATTTCCCCTGACAGAAAAATATCCAATCAAAAACTCACCTTTTAAAGACAAAAGGGGCCCTGTCAACCGGATAATCCGGATGATTTCACACATTTATATTCAAATAAGTTTTCCGGGTCTAAACCCTAATGGAAAGAAATAGAAGTTTCTAATCTAAAGCCATAAACACTAATTTTTAATTTTCTGAATTTGTATATCACGAATAACGGCATTGCCGTTTTTTACATAGAAGAAGAGGTTTTTCCCCTTTTGCTCCGGCAAACGATTAAGCACACATCGTTTGTTATTTATTGACACATCAAAAAATTCTCCATTCACAATCAAATCCAGCAAGATGGGTTTATCCAATTCTTTTACACCATGAATAAATGTATTATGCATTAAAACCGTTTGATTATCCGGGTTTAACTCCAAACGATACCCATTCTTCCGACCGTCTGTTGCACGCAAAAACAAACCCAACTCTTCATAATTTCCTTTAGGTTCTATCTTCATCGAAATGCGATAATTATCCGGAAGGTCGGAAAGAGAAGCTACACCGATATCGCCCGAAGCATTCATTGTTATATTTCCCTTGGAGACAGAAACTATATTTGCGGGTGAAGAAATTTGTATGGCCGGAGTCGTTATCGGATGCATAGCCGGTAAAACTTCTTTTAAAAATTTGGTTGCTAAGGTTCCATCCGGCTCCTGATATACTTCCCTGAGCAAAATAGTTCCACCCCAAATCCTATCCCCGTTATCTTTATCATCCTTACGACAGGGAGAATAGGCCACTGCAATACGGCGTCCGTCTTTAAAACCGGCTGTTTTATAGACACTCCCGAAATATTCAATCAAGGCCTGTGACTCCGGATATATCCAGGGGCCATACGTATCTTTGGACATAAGATAATAAGTGTGTCCACCAATGCTGTATAATAAATAATACCAATCGTTCCACTTAAAATAATCCGCGCATTCGGGAGTTCCGCGTTGTCCTTTCAACGGAGACTCCACTTCCTTCCAGTTCTTCAAGTCAGTAGATGTAAGATGTACCAGATATCCTCCAAAACCACCTAAAGAAGGCTCTTTCAAATTACCGGGAATAAACAAATGAAAAAGACCGTTTTCATCCTTAAAGACTTTCGGATCTCTAAAATCACGGCTTATGCATTCTTCAGGGGCATAATAAAACGGATTAGGTTCTTGCTTTTGGTAAGTATATCCGCCATCGGAACTTATCGCATAGCTCAACTGTTCATGTACTGTTCCGTTTTCCTGTACACGAGTGGCATAAAACGCATAGAATTTATCACCTTCCGCAATAACTGATCCTGTACAGATCGATTTCTCCGATTCCTGGTTTTCAATACCTAAAGCTACCGGATAATGTTTCCAGTTTATCAAGTCGGTTGTAGTGCTCAATGCCCACTGATGACCACCCAAACCTCCGAGACCTGCATGATGCCCTTCGTCCAACAGCCAATACAAATAAAACGTCCCATTATGATAATAAGGCATGCAATCGCCGGAAAACAGATGTTCCTCTACCGGTTTAAAATATTGCATATGAGTAGTACGTTGAATAGACGGATTATAATCTTTTACAACCTGTGCAAAAGAAGATATCGTAACTAATAGAAAAGTTGCTAAAAGTCCTTTTTTCATTCGAGTATTATTTAATTTTTATAGATTAGTTATAAAGTAAATAACAAAGCAGTATGATAGACACATTACATTTAGCTAACAAAACATCCCTTGTATCCTGTTGCAAATATAGAGATCTGATCATAACAAACAAAGAACAATTTACATTTTAGCACATTTTAATTTATCATATTTATTACATTTACCATCATACACAATACTTAAAAAAGAGTAAGCAGAAATATAAGGCACTAGGGCAAAACAGAAGCAACACACAACCTAACAATATATAAATCAACATATAAACATCAAAATAGCTTTAAATAAAATATCTTATACCTTACAAATATTACATTCATCAAATGTAAACACCAACACGTCACACTTTAACATTTCAAGAAGAACAACTTACATCCAGCAAGGTCTATATTTTACATTTCCAATCCACTGACAAAAAAAAATCACATTTACCACCGACAAATGCAAACTATTTGCAAATAATAATTACATTTGCACATAACTTTAAAATCACCTTTATGGAATCTAAAATAAGCTACAAGGTTATTTACAATACATTGAAAGATCAGATATTGAAAGAAGCATTTGCCCCGGGGTCTATGTTACCTACCGAGCAAACTCTGGCTCAAAAATATTCTGTTTCCAGACCGACTATTGCTAAAGTATATAACCAGTTACAGGAAGAAGGTTTTATAAAAAAGACGAAAGGACTTGGTACGGTCGTTATATACCAATGTAAAAATACAACCTATACATTTGGCTTACTTTTACCCGGAGCAGGTGAATCGGAAATATTTTCCATTATTAATGACCAACTCTTGAGGCAATCCGAAATCGGTAGATTCAATTGCCTTTGGGAAGGAGCTACAGCAAGCAGTGCAGAAATCAGAAAAACACTTATTGAAACGTGCTGTGAAAGCTACATAAATAAAAAGGTCGATGGTATTTTCTTTTCCCCGCTGGAAAGAGTTCCGGATGCATACAACCTGAATTTAAAAATCTGTGCAGCTATACGGGAAGCCAATATACCATTAGTTCTTATTGACAGGGATATTCTGACTTTTCCCGAACGAAGTGAATTTGATGTGGTATGCCTGGATAATTTCAGTGCCGGTTGCATCATGGCAAAACACCTGATCGATCAGGGCTGCAACAAACTTCATTTTTTCTACCGTCCTGATTCGGCCAGTTCTGTAGACTTACGCCTTTCCGGTGTTCGTGAAACTGTCCTTAAACATCAGTATCCGTTTACTGAGAATAATATTTTTTGTGGGAATCCCGAAGATCTGGATTTTGTTAAACAAATGGAGATTGTTCCCGGGAAAACTGGTATTATATGTGCGAATGATTCCACAGCAGCAGTGCTCATGTCTTCTTTGGATGCTTTAGGCATCAAAATATCATCGGATATTTTGATGTGCGCATATGATGATATGAAATATTCCAAGCATCTCAAACATTCATTGACATCTTACAGGCAACCATGTGTGGAGATTGCCAACGTCAGCATTGAGTTATTGATGCGGAGATTAAAAGACAACAACCACATTCCCATTACAGCAAACCTGACAGGAGAAATAGTGATTCGTGAATCCAGTCAATTTCTCTAAAATTATACAAATTACATTCTGATCCTTTTGACTTACATCAGGCATCAGAGATTACAAATTATTAAATTCTAACAGTCACAGTCTCTTAAAAGATTGTGACAGATAATTGTTACACTCAAATTTCTGGAAAAATGAATACTAAATTTATTACTTCGTTTACCGTAGTCATACTCATTATCAGTAGTATTATCGGCTGTACCGAGACACAAAAGCCGGTTCAACTCGAACTCCGTTCTTCCCCCTGGAATTTTACAACCCAGGATACCCCATTAAATACCCTTACGCAGCAGAATACAAAAAATAACTTTGTATCACCGGGAGATAGTAGTAGTTTCACTATTAAACTACAGGTCAACCTGACAAAAGTCACTTCAAAAAAATCGTTACTTACAATTCCGGGGGTATTGGAATTAAATACATATCAAAACGATCCGGAAGACCGCAAACAACAAAATTACCCGGCCTATCCTATGGCTGACGGTTCCGTGCCTGTATTGGAGGCTTCCCTCCTGCTCCATCTACCGGTTCAACCGGAAGAAGCCCGCTATATGCCAGTCGGTATTCCGTTGGCAATGTTGGATAAGCCTGAAGGAGAACATGAAATTGTCCTTCATTTTTCAGGAGTTCGATGGACTATGTTTGTCGACAATGAACTCCTGGATAATGACTTCCCTTTAGGTTATCCGCAATGGGGAGAACAAACAACCTGGGAAATAGATCCTTCTCTTGTTTCGAAAGCTGAAATTTATTTTCCGGGAATTGAACCTCAAAAAACAAATTTAGATACACCACGCACTTCACCGGAAATCCAATACTGGACACCTGAAGGGCATAATTCCTGGGTAGGTGATGTAGCAACTTTCTTCTACCAGGGACGTTATCATGTATTTTATTTGTATGACAGACGCGGACATGCCAGCAAATTCGGCCGGGGAGCCCATTATTTCGAGCATATCTCAACAACTGACTTCAAGACATGGACTGAACACGATCCAGCTACCCCTATTGAAGAACAATGGGAAACATTAGGTACAGGTACACCTTTTGTTTTTAATGATAAACTTTGTATCAGCTACGGACTTCATACGACCCGTATTTATCCCAAAGAAAAGACAACCTTACCACAGTTATGGGATTACTATAATGAACATGGTGCAACAGGCTCCTTCCGTTACGATACGATGCCCGGATTTCCTGCCGGTTCGACTTACTCTATCAGCCAGGATGGTATAAGTAATTTCAAGAAGACACATATATTATTTCACCCATGCGAAAACCCTAGTGTATATACCGATCCGGAAGGACGTTTACGCATGTTGGCCAACTATGGAGCCAAAGGAACCTGGGAGTCCGGCTCAATCGATGGTGGCTGGTGGTCTGTCAATCCCGGATTTCCTCCGGGAGGTGACTGCACGTTCTTTTTCCGCTGGGGAAATTTTGATTATGTAATCGGTGGATTTACCGGCTTATGGTCAAAACCATCTAATGCAGGTGAAGATGAATATACGGATGTAGTCAAACAAGGACTGGATTTTTATAACGGGATGTGTGTCCCCGCCATCACTGAAATTGCTGGCGGGCGCTTCCTGATGGCTGGTTGGATTCCAATGGTTAACTGGGGCGGGACATTAAACATTCATGAGATGATCCATTACCCTGACGGCCGTATCGGAACAAAATGGATGGAGGAAATTATTCCAGCTACTGAAAAGGCAAAGACTTTGGCTAAAGAAATAACAGAGCCATCTTCTTTTACTGTTGAAAATCCTTCATTTATGTTGACATTCGACGTTGAGCCCGGAGATGATCTGTCCGGAAAACTCGGAGCTTTACTTCTCGGTGCCGACGAAAACGATCACGCTTGTGAAATTCAGGTTAGTCCCAAAGCAAAGAAAGCACAGTATGCAAAAGGAAATCTGCAGAAATTCGCAGAAGCAGAAAAGACTTTACGTGAAGGAGGTTATCCAAACCATGCACGCGATTATGCCATTGAAAACTTGATCGATACCGACAAACCGTTTACAGTTCGTATGATTGTTAAATATGAAGACAAATTTGGCGGTTCACAAATAGATACGGAAATTGCCGGCCAACGTACCATGATATCTTTCCGTCCGGGTTTGAAAGTGGAAAAATTAATTCTTCGCTCCGAACAAACAGAAATAAAAAACTTGAAAATAGCTCCCCTCAAATAGTTAATATAATTATTCTATCTGTCCGGATATAAATATACCTGCCGAAAGTCTTTTTGTAAAGATTCCGGCAGGTATTATATTTACTTGCTAATCGTGCTTATCGTTCGCAAGGAATTCGCAGGATCGTAAATGAATTTGGCTGGCAAACCATTTCGAAAGAAGAATTCAGGCCTTTCAGTTTTGTTTCTACCGGAACTACTTTTTCCGGATCAGCAAAGCTGTTTTCTGCATCCGGATTTACGGAGCCTAAGGTGATCTGCGTTCCTTCCGGTTCTACTGATTTTACATTTGCCAGATTGATGGAAGTACTCCAGGGCGTATTCTCTCCATTCACCAATTTGATCACGATTTCGTTAGTAGCCTTATCATATCCTGAAACCGCATAATGACGAATCACCGGTTGATACGTATATTCATACTCCAACTGATTATCCAGATAGCATTTCCAATGGTTCCCTTTCACTTCTACACGAACATCATACCAGTGATCCGTATGCACACTCGTTGAATTACGGTAATCGAACAGGGAAACATTTCCGGCTGCATTCCTTTCTCCAAAGATTACAGACTCGTTCGTATGGCTACCGATATCGGCCATATAATACTGTTCCTCCCCTTTGGAACCGAAGAAGATGCGGAAACCTTCGCGTCCTTCGATCTTCCGTGCTTTTAATTCGATCGTGCAATCGCCAAGCTCTTTTCCATTCAACCAGAGATAAGAGTCGCCTTCTACCTTCGACTGTTTCAAAACTCCGTTATCCACCTTCCATTCACCTTGTGAGGCAGTCCATGCGGAAGCCAGATCGTTCCAGTCTGTCGAATAGAAGGTTTTGCCATCCTGAGTCACTTTAAAGTCTTTGAATTCGGCTACCGTATTGCAGGTTCCGATACCAACAATTCCTTGTGTCTGGAAAACAGGTTGTGTTTCGGCGGAAAGAACCTGTGTTTTCAGATTGACGTCCGGACGGTTCTCGGAGAACATTTTCAAAATATGATAGTTGGTACGGCCATATACCGAGTCATTCTTTAAAACGATCAGGTGATTACGGCCATGCCCGTCTGCATTCTCCAACAGAGGAGCGTAAGAAACCAGCTGCACTTTATCGGCATTGCGTTCCACGCCGGTCAGGTAAGCGGCTTCAGCCAGCGAAGAATATAAAGAAGAACGTCCGGTAGCGGCATATTCACCTACATAAATCTTATAGGGATAATCCGCCGGAAGTTTATCATACAGGTCGCCGTTGCGATAGAACCAGTCGGCCATCTCATAATAATGCGGATCGATGATGTCGATCGGTCCGGCTTCTTGCAGATAAGGGCTGAACATCAGGGCACAGATCGGTGTGATCTGAGGATATTTCTCTTTGATAGCCGCATAGAACCGTTTGTAATTGGCAGCATAACGGGAACCGATATTTTCGTTTCCTATCTCGACATATTTCAACGGGAAAGGAGCCGGGTGACCGTTCTCCGCTCTTTTCTTTCCCCAATAAGTATCTGTATCGCCGATGGCATACTCGATAGCATCCAACGCTTCCTGGATCAAGTCGTCCACCTGTTTATCGTCACAGAAATCCCCGTTACGGAACAGGCAAGCCATACCGGCATTACAAACGAACATACCGTCTGCATGCACATCCTCGCAGAATTGCAGGAACTCATGATAACCGAAACCATACGTACTGCGATATCCCCAGAGGTTATATTCGCCCGGACGGGTCACAGGATCACCGATCGTTTCTTTCCATTTAACACGGTTTGCCATGTTCAGTCCTTCCACAATACAGCCACCCGGCCAACGGATAAAGGCTGGATGAATATCTGCCAGCATTTCAGCCACATCTTTACGCATACCGTTCGGACGATCCATAAATGTTTCTTCCGGGAACAGGGATACATAATCCAGATAAATAGTACCTTTGTTCCTGAAGGTCAGTGCCAAACGGTATTTGTTTCCTGTCGAAGCAGAGACAAGTGTTCCGTCGTAACGGTGCCACTGGTTATCACGGGTGATCTTAAAGTTCTGTGAAGCAGCCGGCTGATTATCCTCATCGATTAAAGCGACAGACACTTCTTCATCGCTGGCAGCATCCGCTTTCAGGTAAAAAGCCAGCTTATAAGAACTCCCTTTGGTAAGGGCCATATGCCAGTATCCATTGTTGATAACCTGTATGTCACCTGCCGACTTTCCCAGTTCCAACTGCAAAGCATGCGGGGTTGCCGAATGCAGGGGTTGGTTATCCACGATCTTATAAACAGGCCGGCCGGCCGCACAAACGACTTCCCAGCCGTTCATAGCCTTTCCATCCTGCCATTTCACCTTGAAATGATTGATCGAGTCGTTGGAATAGCAAGGTAAATCTTTCGATACGGCATATCCATCCTCGTAAACAGTCCCTGACGGCAGGTTACCGTCTTCAAACCCACGGTTAAGCACCATTTCCGCATATAAACCGCCATCCCCGGAATGTGTAATTTCTTCGAAAAACACACCGTACAGTGAAGAGGGCACTTCAGCCCCTTCCTGAGAGACATCCACAATTATCTGGTCCGACTTATTACAAGCGACCATCGACAAGCATAACGATAGTCCTGCCAACCAACCAGATCTTTTATACCATTTATTATCCATTGTATTTAAAATTGAGATTAATTATCTATGTATTCTACGGTTTGTCGGCATTGTATATCTTCCGCCGATTTTGCAAACATAAATTCAAACTCACCGGGCTCCGTAACGAATTCCATCCGGGAATTCCACAAGCCGAGTTCTATATAGGATATTGAGAATGTAACACGTTTAGATTCACCAGGTTTTAGTTCAATTTTCTTGAAACGTTTCAATGCAATTACCGGAGTAGTGACGCTACTCACTTTATCATTCACATAAAATTGTACGACTTCTTTTCCCGTCCGGTCGCCGGTATTCTTTACGAGCACGGAAACCTCTACACTTTCTTTACCGAAAGTCTTTTTAGAAACCTGCATATCGGAGTATTCGAAAGAAGTGTAAGACAAACCGAATCCGAAAGGAAATAAAGGAGCTGGAGATGAAAACACATAATCACGCCCGGCCTTTTCTTTTGTCCCCGGTTCACGGTTGATCCCTTTTGCGGAGGGTTTATAATCATAGAAAACAGGAATATGTCCCACCGACCGGGGGATCGTCGCATTTAAACGACCGGAAGGATTCACCTTGCCGAACAGGATATTGGCAACGGCAGCACCTCCTCTTTCACCCGGATACCAGGCTTCGAGTATAGCCGGGACATTTTCTTTTTCCCAGGAGATACTCCACGGACGGCCATGTACCAATACCAGGATGATCGGCTTGCCGGTTGCTTTCAAGGCCTGTACCAGTTCACGCTGAACGCCCAACGGATTGATGTCCGTCAGGTCATATCCTTCCCCGCAGGTAAACGGGTCGCCTACCTCATTCTCGCCCGGTCCTCTTCCCCAGCCCAGTCCCGAAAGGATCACACTGGTTCCGCCTAATACGACAACTACGGCATCGCTTTTCTCTGCAGCCCTGACGGCTTCCGGGAAACCTTCTTTACTCAATCCCGAGATATCGCAACCTTTGGCATAATGCACATTCACCCGGTCTCCTACTACCTGCCGGATTCCTTCCAGCACAGTAACTCCCGACTTATTATCACGCGTATAGGAATAATCTCCATACTGCACCTGATCGGCATTCGGACCAACCACGGCGATATTCTTCAGCCGGCCGATCTCCAACGGAAGCGTCTTGTTCTCGTTCTGCAACAGGATAATGGATTCTTCTGCCACCTTTTGTGCAAGTTCTATATGAACCGGCAGGTGAACTCTTTTCTTTATATTGGCTGCTTCAGGATAAGGCTTTTCGAACAGGCCGGCTTTAAATTTTGCCGTCAGGATACGACGGACCGAATTATCGATCAACGACTCTGATACTTTTCCTTCTTTCACCAATTGAACCAGATGAGGATAGATATCCGGACGGGCTGCTTCCAGATCGAGTCCCGCAGTTACGGCCATTTTAGCCGCTTCCGCTTTATCACTGGCTACCTTATGGAAGTTATAGAGCTGGGAAGCACCCCCGTAATCCGAAAAGACATATCCCTGGAAATCCCATTCATCACGTAAAACCTCTGTCAGCAAGAAATGATTGGCATGAGCCGGCACACCGTCCACTTCATTATAGGATGGCATAACGGCATATACATTTGCTTCTTTTACGACTTGCCGGAAAGGAGGCAAATGGAGAGACCGCATTTCCCGTTCACCCAATGATGCCGGTGCCAGGTTGATGCCGGCCCACGGCTGGCTATATCCGGCAAAATGCTTGGCTGTACACATCAGTTTACCGGCTGGAATACCGATACGGGTCTGTTCCGGTTTTCCCTGCATACCGATAACAAAGGCCGATCCCATCTGTCCTACCAGGTAAGGGTCTTCGGCATAACATTCCTCATTCCGTCCGTAGCGTGCGTCACGGATCAGGTCGAAGAGCGGAGACAAAGCCTGGTCCACTCCCGAAGCAGAAGCTTCATAGGCGATGACGGAGGCCATTTCTTCTATCAGTTCCGGATTCCAGGTGCTACCCTGCGCAATGGCCTGCGGAAATATCGTTGCCCCGTAAGCCAATTGTCCGTGCAGACATTCCGCGATCTGGATCGGAGGAATACCCAAACGGGTATTTTCGCGGGCATGCTTTTTGGCCTGTGCGGATTGTTCGACAATCTTTTCCAGACTTTCGAAAGGACTGTCGCAAACGCCATACACACCCGAAGAGCGTGGGAAATCACCCAGTCCTGTCATCGACATTTGTTCTACTTTTTCTTCCAGCGTCATACGCCCGAGCAGGTCTTCAACACGGTCTTTTACCGGGGCTTTCGGGTCTTTATACAACTGCGGGTAAGCCGCATGTCCGCAAAAGACAGCCAAAAGAATACATATACTTTTTCTGATCATATATTTCTCTTTATAAAAAAAGGGTAAAAGCCTTGTTTGATAAATCATTCCCAAAACCCTTACCCTTTCTATTATTTAAACTGAATGATTACCAACCGGGGTTATTCGGCAATAATTTCGGATTCGCATCTGTCTCTGTTGAAGGGATAGGCCACAACAGATATTTCTCACCGAAAGTAACACCGCTTTCGTTAGCAAAACCATCGTATGCATCATAGCTGTTAGCTTTCACATTATATGCCTTACGGGTACGCTGAATATCGAAATAATCTTTGTTCTCGAAGCATAACTCATGTGCACGTTCTTTCCATACGGCCTGTAGGAAATCGTCTTTGCCTAATCCTGCTACAGGAGCCAGGTTAGCACGGCTGCGGATAGCGTTGACCATATCGTAAGACAACTGGTCGGGAGCACCGTTTGCCTGAGTATAAGACTCTGCATAGATGAACATAACTTCCGGCAGACGATACAAAGTAAAGTTGATATCACACAGACCGGTCTTTAATGCACCTTCGATGTCATAATACTTGTATAAAGCCGGTGAACCGAATTCGATAATATTGGTCTTATCATCACGATGTCCGTCTTTAGTAAAAAACATTTCCTTTTCTTCAGTACGTTTATCTCCTTTTTCGTAGGAATTATAGAAATCCCAGGTCGGCATCAGAGCACCGAACTCGTCGTAGATCTTGATGATCTGCTTCATAGTCGGTACAATCATGGAAGTGATCTGGTTCGTTGTGATACCTTCTTTATACTGGATCTGGAAGATCAGTTCACCACGGTTCTTGTTTTCATCATCATGCAGTTTTTCATAAGAATCGAACAAAGAATACCAGGCTGAACCTGCTGCACTGGCATTATAATCGGCACTGGCTGGAGAAACACAGTAAGATTTGTCAAGCACCTCTTTTGCTTTCTCGTAAGCCAGTTTATAATACTCAGCACCCTTGTTCAACGGAGCACCTGCCATATACTGATAAACATCAGCCATGATCGTTTTCACCAGACCTAAAGAAACACGGCCTGTACGATCGGTTTCAGGAAGACCGGATTGTTCAGCCAGTTTCAAATCGCTCAGGATCGATTCGAATACTTTCTCTTTTGTGGCACGTTCCGGATACAGGAGTTCAGAGTCGGCTGTCACCGGTTCGAGGATCAGAGGGATATCGCCGTACAGACGTACCAGGTAGAAATAATAAAGGGCACGCAACGTATGAACTTCGCCCAGCAGGCTTTTAGTGTCGCCACTAACCTTCTGGATACCGGTGATACACATGTTACAGTCGGCAATTCCTTCATAGAAACCTTCCCAGATATTCTTGAAAGAAGGGCTGTTCGTTCCTGTTGTATGGCGGATATAACCGTTGTTATAAGTACTTTGTCCCAAAGTAGTTGCATGACCGCACAATAACTCCAGTGTTACCCACGGGCCTTCACCATAGCCATCATATGCCTGCAACGCCCTCAAACGTTCGTAAGCGCCGTCTACCGCAGTCTTAGCCTGGTTGATATTCTGAAAATAACTATCCTGACTAAAGTTAGTTTTAGGATTTTCTTCCAGAAAATCCTCACAGGAGGTACCTCCTGCTAAAAGCAAACCGCTCAAAGCGAATATATAGAATTGTTTTACTGTTCTTTTCATGATCAATATAGATTATATTAAATTAAAAACTTGCACTAAGACCAAAGGTGTAGCTTCTTGCTTTAGGATAATCATAGAACTGGATATTCTGTGAGAATCCGGTATCCCAGGTAGAAACTTCAGGATCGTACCCGGAATAAGATGTGATCAGGAAGAAGTTCTGGGCAGAGAAAGAAACACGAAGTTTAGTGAAACCGATCTTACTGATCAGTTCTGTTGGCAGAGAGTAACCGATAGAGATATTCTTACCACGCAGGAAAGAACCGTTTTCAACCTTATGAGAGTCGATCAGCGTTGTATATCCGGCACTGGCCAGACGAGTCTGTGCGATCGGTGTATTCTGGTTTTCTTCTGTCCAGGCATTCAACACAGTCTTTTTAGAGTTGGCAATGCTGGTACGGTCTTCCGAAGAGTGATTGGTATTGTTCAATACATCGGCACCGACAGAATACTGTAATTCCAAAGAGAAGTCGAAGTTCTTATATTGCAGGTAGTTATTGAATGTACCATAGAAGTCAGGTGTTCCACGACCGATGATCTGTTTATCTGCGTCATTGATCTGATTATCATTATTCAGGTCTTCATGTTTCAGGTCACCCGGTTTCTTTCCGTATTTAGCGGCTTCTCCGGCTTCATTACTACCCCATGTTCCCAGCAGTTTATAACCCCAGAATGATCCGACAGGTTCTCCGACACGCAGAATAACGTTCTTACCCAGAAAGTCGGGATCTACCAGTTTGTCTTCATTATTTACGCCTAATTGGGTAATTTTGTTCTTCAGGAATGAAATATTGAATGAAGAAGACCATTGGAAGTCGTTGGTTTTGATATTGACAGTGTTCAATGTCAACTCAATACCTTTATTTTCCATGCTACCGATATTAGACATCATAGAACGTTTACCGCTGGTAGCAGGAACCGGAGCTTCATACAATAAATCTTTTGTTTTCTTGAGGAAAAAGTCGGCTTCCAGAGAGAGACGGTTGTCAAGTACACCGAAGTCGAAACCGAAGTCCCACTGTTCTGTCTTTTCCCATTTCAGATCAGGGTTAGCCAACTCGCCGATAATCATACCGGGAGCTCTGTCGCCTCCGAATACATAAGTAGTTGACCCCAACATTGACAGTGAACGATACTGGCCTATATCGGAGTTACCGGTCAAACCATAGCTTAAACGCAGTTTCAGATTAGATAACCAGTCTTTTGTATTTTCCATGAAAGCTTCGTCTACGACACGCCAGCCTAATGCAGCTGATGGGAAGAATGCATATTTATTGTTCTTACCGAATTTGGAAGAACCGTCCACACGTCCTGTCACAGTCAGCAAATATTTGTTTTTCAGACTGTAGTTGATACGAGCGAAATAAGACTCCATCTGCCATCCCATAAATTCGGAAGCAATAGATTGTGATTTTGCCTGTCCCAGATTGTTCCAGTTGAAGAAATCGTCAGACAGATCCTGTCCGGTTTGTTCCGTACGCAGTTTGTGATATTTCTGATACTCGGCACCGACCATCGCGTTGATCGAGTGGATATCATTGATCGTCGTATTGTAAGTCAAGTGATTTTCCCACTGCCAGAAACGGCGGCGTTCACTGTTTACATTCGCTTTGTTTTTACCCACACCTGTACGTAAGCTGATCGTGGTAGGAGCAAAGATAAATTCATGCCAGTCTGTATTGGAGGCACCGATAGTCGTTCTGAATTCAAGACCTTTCATAAAAGTAATGTTCGCATAAGCATTACCATTGAATACGGCACTCTTGTTCAACCACTTCAATTCACTTGCCAGGCTGGCAGGAGTATCGGCATCTTCCATTCCGGCAAAATCAGCAGGACGGGCAAAAGTTCCATCAGCCCATTTGGTAGGAATGATCGGAGTCGTTTCAATCATGGTTCTCGGGATATTACCTGAACCCTGTTCCTGATCCTGGAAGCTTTCACGAATATCACTATAACTTAACATTGTTCCGACCTTCAACCAATCGGTGATTTCAGTATCCAGGTTCAGACGTCCGGAGAAACGTTTCTTATAAGTTGACTTCAGGATACCTTCATCATCCGTATAGTTCAGGAAAGCAGCATAAGATGTTTTTTCCGATCCACCTGTTACCGACAAGTTATGGTTCTGACTTACAGCCAGACGGGTTGCTTCATCCTGCCAGTCTGTGTCATATAAAGGCTTGCCGTTGGCATCGAACAATTCGCGGTTGCCATAAGTATTCCCTACTTTATAATGTTCGCGAACATACTCAGGACTGAATGAATTGTATTTCCCTGATTTCCAACCTTCCGGGTCGAACTTTTCTGCATTCTTGCAACCTGTATCCCATACCTGCATGAATTCTTCTGAATTCAATACATCGATCTTACGGGCCAGTTTGCTGAATGATACGTTAGCATCATAGCTGACACTTGCCTTTTGACCCAGTTTTCCTTTCTTCGTTGTAATAATGATAACACCATTAGAACCACGTGTACCGTATATAGCAGTAGAAGATGCATCTTTCAAAACATCGACGCTCTGGATATCATTCGGGTTGATAGCATCCAGGCCTCCGCCTTCCCATACAACACCGTCGACTACATAAAGAGGGGTGCTGCTTGCATTGATAGAGCTATAACCACGGATCTGTATGCTGGTTCGTCCACCCGGGCGGCCTGAGTTGGTAGATACATTTACACCGGCTACGCGTCCTGCCAAAGCCTGTTCGACAGTTGTTGCCGGACGTTCCATCAATTTCTCCGATTTAATGTTGGCTACCGAACCAGTCAGGTCTGATTTCTTCTGGACACCATAACCTACAACTACGATTTCGTCCAGGTTTTGTGTATCTTCCACCAGCTTGACAGCAATCCGGGAGTTGTTTCCTACAGGAATTTCTTTTGTCAGATAACCGATATAAGAGATCGTTATAGTAGCCGATGCAGGAACTTCCAACGAGAAATTACCATCGATATCAGTTACCGTACCGATGGTCGTTCCTTTAATTGAAATGTTAGCTCCGATAATAGGTTCTCCCAAGTTATCGGTAACAACACCCGTGATTGTACGGTCTTGCTGCTGAACAGCTACTGCTACTGCTGCTTTTTTAGATAAAATAATCTGTTTGTCTACAATTTTGTACTCAACATTCGTATTATTGAATATCTGGGATAGGATATGATTGATATCGCCTCCGTTTACCTTCAGGCTTACAATACGATTTACGTCCACTATATTATCTCTGAACAAAAAAGAGAAACCTGTTTCTTTTTCTATTTGGTCAAGCGCCTGTTCAACCGTTACGTTTTTCAAAGATAACGAAAGTGAAGTTGTCTGTGAATAAGATACTCCTGCATACAGCTGAGTAGCCAGCAGGAATGAAAACACTACACTTAACTTCATAATACGGAAAGATTTAAGCAAACATCGGGCATAGATGCTCTTGCGTAATTTAAATAACTTCATAACTTTGTAAATGATTTATATTTATTGTTTTTTTGACAGGTTGGCGCCTGTCAAAAGATGTTTCACACGGGCAAGAATAAGTTGGCGCTTATTCTTGCTTTTTTAAGGCACATTTCTTTATTACACCATAGGCATATTCGATTTAAGTTCAACTATATTTTATTCGTTTTTATTTCTGATACACATCGATCCGTTCCCTGGCAAAAGTGGCGTCGTTATTTTGCTCCAGGCCTTTCACGGTCCATTCAATAGGCGCTGTCAGTTTCAGGTAATTCAGGATCTGTTCTACTGTTTCTGTCGTGAATGCTGCACGATATTTATATTCTTTGTTACTAGTTTTATGCAATACGATATCAACATTATATCGTTTGGACAATTTCTTCAATACCACATCCAGCGGTGTATTCCTGAAGACCAACCGTCCGTCTTTCCAACCTGTTTTTTCCTCCAGGTTCACTGATGACACGGTAAATTTTCCTGTTTCCTTATCAAACAGAGCTTGTTTCTCCGGCTCCAGCGAAACAGTCTTATTCCGGCTGATCACATCGATCTTGCCTTTAGCCAGGACTGCCTCTATACAGGATTCGTCCTCATACGCATTGATATTGAATTTCGTCCCGTAAGCCATCACCCTGACACCTCCGTCGGTGGAAACGTAAAACGGATGTTCCCGGTCTGATTGTACTTCAAAATATCCTTCTCCCGATAATTTCACGTCCCGCTCCTTACTACTGAAGACAGACGGGTAGCTCAACGAACTTCCGGAATTCAACCATACTACGGACTGATCCGGCAAAACCAACCGGGTTACCGTCCCCGGAGCAGAACTTACCTGATTGTAAGTGACCTGAGCCAGCTGTTTTTTCTGATCCATATATAAATAAGAAAAAACAATCGAAGAAATCAACAATGGTAATAGCAAAATAACGGCTATACGGGAAATGGTCTGCATATAGATCCGGCGACCTTGCTTTTTTTGCATCCGCTTTCCTATTCGCATATATCCTTTTTCCACATCGACCGACTGATATTCCAAAATATCTTCAGTCAATGCCTTTATTTCTTCTATCGTTTTTTTATTATCTTCCATTTTCCGAGCCTTTGTATATTAGAGACACACGAAAATAAAAATCACGACAGCAAAATCCGTTTTTTTTCAAAAAAAGAAATACATTTGTCAAATCATGGAAAAGGAACACGCTGGTGCAGTTGATATTGAGCTCTTATTTCGGAACATTTCGACCCAGGATGATGAGAGATCTTTTCGTAAATTATTCGAATATTATTATCCGGCATTATGTCTCTATGCAAAGCGCTTTATCAAGGAAAGAGAAACCCGGGAGGACATCGTCCAGGATGTATTTTTTTCTATTTGGGAAAATAGGAAATATATCTCTGTGCAAACTTCTGTCAGGAATTATTTACTGACTTGCGTTCGAAATCACTGCCTGAATTTCCTCCGCCGCCAGCCAACAGAATCGTTCGAACAGGTCATTCAGGAAAATATTCCTATATACGCAGAAAATAATGACGATTTTTATACACTGACCGAATTACAGGAATTACTGGCGAAAGCACTTAACAAACTCCCTGAAGACTATCGCCGTGTATTCATACTAAACCGCTTTGAAGATAAAAGCTACGGAGAAATAGCCGAATCGATGGATATTTCGACACGGACAGTTGAACGGTATAAAAATAAAGCGATCGAGCTTCTCAAAAAAGACCTGAAAGATTACTTACCGCTCCTTATCGGGTATTTGTTTTAAAATCAAACTTTCGGCAACAAGTAAATCAAAAGGTGTCGTAATCTTTATATTCTCCCGGTTTCCGGTAACCATGTGAATGACTTCCCCCATCGCTTCCACGACAGATGCATCATCCGTAAAAAGAGCAGAAAACTCTTGTCCATAGGCTTTCAACAACAGCTCAGAACAGAACACTTGAGGTGTCTGTACGGCAAAATAACGACTACGGTCTACCGGATGAGAGCCTTTTTCGTCTGTTTCGCGTAAGGAGTCGATCATCGGTATAACAGGAATAGCGGCTCCGCTTTTTTCCGCTTCACCGAAGCAGGCAGCAATCACTTCGGAAGAGACAAACGGACGTACGCCGTCATGCACCGCTATCAGGACTTTTTCATTTCTTCCGGATGTATTTCCAATTTCTTCCGAAAGGAATTGCAAACCGTTCCGAACGGAATGAAAACGCGTCTCCCCGCCACTGGCAATCCGGTGAGGTACTTTACAGCCGATTTCGCGGCAAAGCATATTCCAATAAGACTGATGATCTTCGGGAAGAACCAACACCAGTTCAGCCGAAGCATCCCACCGATGAAACGCTTCCAGTGTATGCATCAGGACAGGTTTCCCTTCCAGCGGGATAAACTGCTTTGGCAGGTCACCTCCCATCCGAAGCCCTTTCCCTCCGGCAACGATCAGAACGTATTTACGCATTATTCCAGTTCCTCCAGTACCTTTTTAACTTCTTCATCTACCTTATATAATTTCTCTTTACACAATTTGATCAGCCGGGTCGCTTCCTTCACTTTCTCGGAAAGGACATCCACATCCAGTTCGCCGTTTTCTATATCGGCTACGATCTTACGCAGTTTCTCTACTGCTTCATTGTATGTTTCCTCTTTCTTTGTCATATATCGGAATGATTTATTTTTTAACGATACTCTTCACATCCCCATCCGCAAACCGGGTGACCAGTTCGTCACCGGAACTCAGTTCAGTGGCATGTTTAATTATTTTGCCGTCTTTGAGGGCCAGGCTATAGCCTCGCTTCAGTACATAATCGGGAGAAGCCATTTTGATGAACTGCTCCGTCAGCTGGATAAAACGGGTACCCTCCGTGATCCGGGAAGTTACACGATTCTGTAATTGCAACTGCAATGTGTCCAACACGGAACGACGACGCAACAACATGGCTGAAGCAGATACCGGAAGCTTATTACCCAGCATCTGCAAAAGAGAGCGGTTGCGTTCAATCCGGTTGATAGTGATTGCAGGAAGACGGGTTCCCAACAATTGCAGGAAGTTCCTTTGCTTCTGCAAGATCCCGGTAGCCAGTTCGCTGACATCCTGTTGAAGCTCCTCCAACTCCATCGCCGCCGCATCCATACGGCCGATCAGGAATTCCGCCACAGCCGTCGGCGTCTTCATCCGGGTATGAGCCACCATATCCAGAATCGTATCGTCACGTTCATGACCGATACCGGTAATAACCGGCAAAGGGAATTGGGCACAATTAGCTGCCAATAAATACGAATCGAAACTATTCAGGTCGGAGGTCGCTCCACCTCCACGAATGATCACCACCACATCAAAACAATCGATATGATGATAAATACGGTCCAGCGCCGCAATAACCGACTCTTCCGTTTTTTCTCCCTGCATCAGAGCAGGAAAAAGCTTTGTATAAAAAGGATAACCGGCCTTATTATGTGCCAGTTGGTTCAGGAAATCTTCATATCCTGCCGCAGTAGGCGAAGTGATAACGGCAACACGTTTAGGTAATTCAGGAAAAGGCAACTCTTTGTTAAGCGTAAATACACCCTCTTCCTTCAACTGGCGGATGATCTCCATCCGGCGTCGGAGCATATCGCCCATCGTGTAAGCCGGATCAATATCCGTCACAGTCAGGCTATATCCGTACAACTCATGAAACTCGATGGAAACCTTTACCAGCACTTTCAGCCCGGAAGCAAACAATTGCCCCGTCTCCATCTCGAAATAAGGCTTCAGCATCCGGAACGTCTTCGCCCAGATAGAGCCTCGTGCCCTGGCAACCAGTTGGCCGGTTACCGGATTCTTTTCTATAAATTCCAGATAACAATGACCGGAGGCTGCATTGGTCCGCACATCACTCATTTCTGCACGTACCCAGCAAGTACCGGGAAAAGCGTCACTGATCGCTCCCCGTACCAGATTATTCAATTCCAGTAAAGAGAACTCCCGACGTTCATTGCCTGTATATTCCGGATTAATGTTCAGCCCCGGCATATTGAAGTCCTTTCTTATAAGCTTTGTACATATTGGGAATACCATATCCCAGCTCGGCATCAGGCCGTTTGGATTGGCTTGACACCTGGTGTAGCAGGTCTATAATATCTTTGTTGCTCAACTTGGGTAACGCCTGCCACAGGCAAATACCCAGACCTGCCAGGATTGGCGTGGCAAAAGAAGTTCCGCTGGCATAACGCACATTTCCTTTCGGGTCGATCACACAGCTACCCGAACCCAGTGCCACCACATCCGGTTTCACCCGATAGTCGGCCGTAAAACCGACAGAGCTGAAAACACTTTTCTTCTTTTCTTCCGTGATCGCTCCCACTGTCAGCACATCCGATGCATCGGACGGGAAAGTGATCTTTCCCCAAACCCCGTTACCCTCATTTCCTGCACTGCAAAACATCAGGATACCTTTCTGGGCAGCCATATGAGCCGCCTGGCTGATCAATGTTGTCTTGCCGTCAAGGGCAGATTGGTCATACGATAATTCATCGACATCAAAAGCAAAATACCCGAGCGATGAAGTGATCACATCGACTCCCACACTATCGGCATACTCAACCGCAGCCGCCCAATAGTCTTCCTCGATGGGATACTCGGAATCGCTATCTTCGCTCTTAATCAGGAGATAAGACGACTTAGGGGCTGTCCCCACCATGATACCCGGCATATCGGCAGCCAGGCAAGACAGCACTTTCGTTCCATGATCGTCGGCATTATATACGCTCTGTCCCGGGCAAACCACATTATGCGTACCGATCAGCCTCAACGAATCAAACACACTGATACGGTCTACATTCTGAAAACCGGCATCTATCACAGCCACCCGCATACCTTCTCCCTGGAATCCGGCCTCATGTAATTTGATGCCGTTAAGCATTTTAATCTGTTCACTGGCATATCCATATCTGTCTTTTAGCGGAGTATCTGCCGGAAAGAAGCGCTCGTCCTGCTCCTCCTGTTCGGCAGTAACCACATTACTGCCTTTCCATACCCATTTTACGGAGTCGACAATAGTCAGCTCCTTCAACCGGTCGGCAACAGTACTGTCCTGGCTCGTCACCACCACAGTAGAAAACCATTTACTCTGGACAACCGGTTCAGCCCCTGCCAAAGCTAATGTATCCAGGTAAGAACGTGCTATGGGGAGATCGGTGACCGATACAGGCGTACCGGTTTTCTCACGACGTTGGATAGATTCTTTCGAAAGGAATGCTTCCGGTTGGTCTACTGTATAACCGGAATCGCCTTTATCTTTCAGATAGACACGAAAGCAATAGCTTTCCCCGGCAACAAGCCATGAGGAAAAACAACTTAATAATATGATAAGTCCTACATATCTTTTCATGGAACAAATAAACTCTGTATTACATTGGTTTTACAAAGGTAATAATTGCTATGGATATAAAAAAGCCCGGCAACTCTTCAGGAGGCCGGGCCGTTTATTATGTTACAAATTATTCGTTGACATTGCAAATAGGAATCTCACGTTTCACGCTCTGGCGCAATGAGATCAACGTTTCTGTAGCCGTTACACCCGGTATTTCCTGAATCTTCGAGTTCAGAAGCTCCATCAGGTGCTCATTATCGCGGGCATACAACTTGATCAGCATTGTGTACGGACCGGTAGTAAAATGACACTCAACAACTTCCGGTATTTTTTCAAATTCAGGAACCACATCCTTATACATAGAACCACGTTCCAATTTAACACCGATATACGTGCAGGTATTATATCCCAGAATTTTAGGATTAATATGATAACCCGATCCAACGATCACATTCATATCAATCATGCGCTGTACCCTTTGATGAATGGCTGCACGAGACACACCACACTCTTCAGCTACATCCTTGAAAGGAATCCTGGCATTCTTTGAAATAATGTTCAATATCTGCCGATCTAGCTTGTCTATTTTCTCCATGTTTTCTATCGCTTTATTATACGCTCTAAATTATTTATATATCAAAAGTATATAATAATTTTCAACATTCTATCATTCTGAAAGAAAAAAGTAGCAAATAAATAATAAAAGCGGGCAATTAATGCTTTTCAGCATAAATTACCCGCTCCCTTATCTACTAAAATGAGAAATTACTTTTTCTGATCGTCTTTAACGATATCCAGCAATTCCACTTCGAATTTCAATACGCTGTTCGGTTTGATACCACGAGTTCCGTGTTCGCCATAAGCAAGATCAGAAGGAACCCAGATCACATACTTAGAACCTACCGGCATGATCTGCAGGATTTCAGTCCATCCTTTGATCACCTGACCAACACCGAATACAGCAGGTTCGCCACGGTCAACAGAGCTATCGAACTTAGTTCCATCCAACAATGTTCCTGTATAATGTACTTTCACCTGATCTTCAGCTGTCGGTTTTGCACCTGTACCTTCTGTTTCAACCTTGTACTGCAAACCGCTTTCAGTAGTGATAACGCCTTCCTTAGCTTTGTTTTCAGCAAGGAACTTTTCACCTTCTTCTTTTGTCTTGTTTGCGTCACGAGCCTGAGCTTCTACGAAATAAGTATTAAGGTAAGTCTGAGCCTGTTCCGGAGTCATTTTCAATCCGGTAGAATCACCCTTCATAGCAGCTTCGAAACCTGCTAATAAAGCATCTACATTAGCAGGACCACCAGGCATACCATCCAGGTTCTGTTTGAACATGCTACCGTTAGCAACACCAATTGCATAGCTCGCGCTATCCACAGATGATTTCAGGTTCGCGCTCTTTTTTGAGTCACAAGAAGTGGCAGAAACGCCCAATGCTACAATAGCTGTAGCGGCTAAAACACTAATCTTTTTCATTTTTCTCTATAAATTATTTTACTATGTCCAATAATTCAACATCAAATACCAATGCACTGTTCGGTTCGATCGCTTCACCTGCACCATGTTCGCCATAAGCCAGGTCAGAGGGGATGAACAATCTCCATTTTGAGCCCACTTCCATCAGTTGCAGCGCTTCTACCCATCCCGGGATCACCTGCGATACACCGAATACAGCCGGTTCACCGCGCTGTACGGAGCTATCAAATACTGTTCCATTGATTAATGTACCGTGATAATGGCATTTCACCTGATCGGATGCGGTCGGTTTCGCACCGTTTCCTTTTTGAAGTACCTGATATTGTAATCCGCTGGGTAATGTAACAACACCCGCTTTACCTTTGTTGATGTTTAGAAACTCTTCTCCGGCTTTTTTGTTTACTTCGAATTTTTCTTTCTGTAGCTTCATGAAGTAATCGTTGATCACTTGCTTAGCTTCGTCATAACTGATTTCAGGAGTCTGATTACCCAAAACATCTTTCAATCCCTTTACAAAGTCTTCAACCTGAAGATCATTAATGCCTGAGTTCTGGAAATTATTTCCGATACTTAAGCCAAGTGCATAACTTACTTTATCCATTCTTTTTCGTTTTCAACTAATTACAAGCTACAAAAGTAATGCTTTTAAGTACACAAACGTCATCAGAAGGTACTTTTTTATTACTTTTGCATCTGTTATGGGAGAACGACTAATGGAATCTTCCACTAAATTGTGATTAATTAACTGATTTCCCCCCTTCTTCTTTCTTTCATCCCGATCAACTATTTTTGCAATGACTACTAGTAGTAAAGTAGTCAATAACAAAAAGTAATTTAGGAGGTGTTATTATGGGATCAGACTGACTGACAATAATCGATAGTTGACAAGCAATGTTTGATATAATCATTCATTGCTTTTTTTATACACTAATATTAATTCTTATGCGTTTCCTTAAAAACAATCTATACACAATATTTAACAGCCAGGCAGGATTAGCTTCCATTATTTGGTTTTGCGATATTAGTCTTTAACAACCAAACAAATGCCATTATTGCATTATCATCCTTATGTTTTTCATTAGGAATATTACTTGCCTGCATATTATATGCATTACATTACTTCATCAAAAAAGAAAATGGAAACATTATGAATATTATTTAACTGACCCGGAAGTTGGATACTTTTATAGGCTACAATGGGAAAAATAAAGAGTTTCAAAACTGAGAGCGAACAGAGCTTGCCTTACAGCGTATTTTCGCCACTCAACCTTCACTTTTCACATCCGTCGAATTATTTGTCATTTATTCGATAAAGAGAGCCGAATTTCAAAACCGAACTAAAGAAAATATATTACATTTGCATTTTTCAATTTCAATTCAAATATATAGACCATGAGAATTAGACCAATTTTTAAATGTTGCCTGCTCGCAATATGTTTTTGTGCGTGCGCCAAGCAACCACAACCCCATGCGAACAGGGATGTGATTATCGCAGACTCGCTACTGACCAACATTCTGACAAAGTATAATGTCGAAAAGTATGGTCTTCTTTCTGAGACCTACCCGGTTAACCCTGAAAACCAAGTCACTTACCTTGCTGAAGGAAGCGAACAGAAAAAGGATCAGGAAGTATCTTTCCTTTGGCCCTACTCCGGTATGTTGTCGGGATGTATCGCACTGTATGATGCAACCGGTGATAACAAATACCTGGAAATATTGGAAAAACGTATCATCCCGGGATTGGATTTATACTGGGATAACACCCGCAACCCGCATTGCTATCAAAGCTATCCTATGTTCAACGGCGAAAGCGACCGTTTCTATGATGACAATGATTGGCTGGCAATCGACTTCTGCGATCTGTATGCACTCACCAACGACCAGCAGTATCTACTGAAAGCAAAAGAGTTGCACGAATATATTTATAGCGGCTGGGATGATGTATTGGATGGCGGTATCTACTGGTGCGAACAGAAAAAAGTATCCAAAAACACCTGTTCGAATGCACCGGCTGCCGTTTTATGCATGAAACTGTACAACCTGACGAAAGAACAAAAATACCTGGACCAGGCCATAAAAACCTACAACTGGACAAAGTCAAACTTATGCGACCCTGCCGACTCGGTTTATTGGGACAACATAAGCCTCGATAAGACAATCGGCAAAGCAAAGTTCACCTACAACAGCGGGCAGATGATACAGGCCGGTGTACTGCTTTATCAAACAACTTCGGATGAAACATTCCTCCAAGATGCACAAAATACTGCGAAGGGTGCTTACAAGCATTTTTTGAATAAACGTACTGGAATTGATGGAAAAGATGCTTATTTTTACCCCGCAAATCCGTGGTTCAATGTAATTTTGCTGCGTGGCCTTCTCGCATTGGCAGAGGTCGACAACAATTACGAGTATGTGAATACCATGGCTGATAATGCCCGTTATGCGTGGCAAAATACACGTGACGAGAACGGTTTCCTGGGGAATGATTGGGCGGGAACCAAGAATAAGAAGTTCAAATGGTTGCTGGACAACGCCTGCATGATTGAACTTTTTGCTGAGATCAATAATATTCAATAATCATAAAACAAAAACGTAAACTCATCATGACTACACGTAGAAACTTCCTGAAATCCGGGAGCCTTTCACTGGCAGGCCTGCTGGTCGGACAAAAATCGTTTGCCCACATAGCAGAGTCAGCTGCTACAGGTTCGCCGGTTATTTCTGAGACTTCGCAGTACACATGTCTGCGTCCGGCACTGGAGAAGCGTCACTTTTCTTCGCCAGCCGTAGAACAGGCAATCAAAACAACTAAAGCAAAACTAAAAGACCCGAAACTGGCCTGGATGTTCGAAAACTGTTTCCCGAACACACTGGATACCACCTGCGAACATAAGATGGTGAACGGTAAACCCGACACTTTCGTCCTGACAGGCGACATCCACGCGATGTGGTTGCGTGACTCGTCAGCACAGGTTTTCCCACACATCAAATTCGCCAATGAAGATCCGAAAGTAAAAACCATGCTGGCCGGTGTAATCAACCGTCAGACCTGGTGCATTAACATCGATCCGTATGCCAACGGCTTCAACGAAGGCCCGACAGGCAGCGAATGGGAAAGCGACCGTACGGAGATGAAGAAAGAGCTCCACGAACGTAAGTGGGAGATCGACTCACTTTGTTACCCGATACGCCTGGCTTATCACTTCTGGAAAAAAACGGGCGACACCTCTCCTTTCGATGCAGACTGGGACAAAGCAATGAAATCTGTCTATAAAACTTTCATCGAACAACAACGTAAAGACAGCCTCGGCCCTTACCGTTTCTCCCGTAAGACCGACCGTCAGGGCGATACCTTGCTGAATGATGGTTACGGTAGCCCGGTACGTCCGGTAGGCCTGATCGTTTCGTCTTTCCGTCCTTCGGATGACGCGACCCTGTTCGGCTTCCTGATCCCGTCGAATATGTTTGCCGTAACTTCCCTGCGCCAGCTGGCCGAGATGATGCGCGACATCAAAAAGGATAACGATTTTGCCCGCCAGTGTGATTCATTGGCTGACGAAGTGGCTGCCGCCATCGAAAAATACGGAATCGTCGAGCATCCTGAATTCGGTAAAGTATATGCATTCGAAGCAGATGGTTTCTACAATCATGTTTTCATGGACGATGCCAATGTTCCGAGTTTGCTGGCAATGCCTTACTTGGGATGTGTCGATGTAAACGACCCTGTATATCAGAACACACGCAAACTGGTACTTAGCGAATTAAACCCTTACTTCTTCAAAGGTAAGGCCGGTGAAGGTATCGGCGGACCGCATATCGGCTTCGACTTTATCTGGCCGATGAGTATCATCATGCGATGCAACACGACCAGCGATCCGGAAGAAATACGCCACTGCGTTAAAATGCTGCGCGATACCGATGGAGAAACCGGTTTCATGCACGAATCGTTCCACAAAGACGATCCAAAGAACTTTACCCGCTCCTGGTTTGCCTGGGTCAATACCCTGTTCGGAGAAATGATTTATCGCCTGGTACAGGAAGGAAAGACAGATATCCTGAATAATCTGGGATAACAGAGTAATTATAGTTATCCAACAAAATGTTTGGACAATTTATCTGTCATCTGCAATATACCGATATAATATACTGCATAACAATCTGATACGCTATTGCAGACTCCTCTTTTGTCTGCAATAGCGTCTGTCATCTGTCATAGTTTGACTGCAAGAGAAAGAAACTATCACCATCCCTCAGTCTCATTAGAACAAGACCTATGACAAACTAACTGTTAACTCCCCGGTTTGTAAAACTACCCTGTACAGGATAATCCACCAAGGTGTACACCTTGTCCTGTTACCCGGTACACCCTACGCAGTTACCCTGTACACCGTGGCAGCAAAGAGTCCTAACTTTCCGATTAGTTTATAGGGAGGAATAAATTACTTTCCCGGCTTCCGGCATTCAGTTAGTCTTATTTCCCATTTGCCTTAAAAGGTATTCTACATTAATAAAATGCCGGGTATATTCCGCGTGCATCTTTCTTGCAACCGAACAGCTGGATGCCATCCGGGCAAGAAATTGTAAATGCCTCCCCAGAGAAGTATTCATTTCTAATCGCTGCATTTTGGGGATACTGTCCTGTACGGAATAAACGCCGCAGGCCATTTGTATCTCCAACAATCCTTCGTCCCAGGAGTGTTGCGTATATTTACATAAAAATCCGAGGTTTCTCTTCAGGTCTTTACTAAGTATGCTCAATATTTCAAAATCGGAGCGTTTAGGAGAACATGCGCCCGGATTGACCAGACGGGCCAGTTTGAGGTAAAAATCTTTTAGTTCTTCTTCAGAAAAAGGAGAGGGGTTTCCACTTAACCTTTGCAGGTCTTCACTTTGCTGGGCAGTTAAAAATTCTGTGTCCATGCCTATTAATATTAGATGTGAAGGCGAAGATTTTCTGAATATAAGAGCGGTTCCGCCTGTCCCGTTGCATTTCCCACCCAGGCAGAGTAGATGCATTAACATTCTACACGGGGGTACGGAACCGCCATATAGAATGATCGTAAGCGGACATAAAAATGCCCGCCACGGAAATTGGCAGGTATCCCCGCCTGAGATATAGGAAATGCACAGCAAATGTACGATAATAATTAAAGGTTGCAACAAAAAACACTTCAAAATTTATAGGAAGATACATTTAGCTACATTCTTTTCTATCTTTGTAAAATTAAATACACAATAGCTTTATGAAAAAGAAATTAGTCGTATTGACCGGCGCCGGTATGAGTGCCGAAAGCGGTATTTCGACCTTTCGTGACTCCGATGGTCTCTGGGAAAAATACCGGGTGGAAGATGTGGCAACTCCCGAAGGCTTTGCCTCCAACCCCGAACTGGTACTCGACTTCTATAACCAGCGACGCAGGGAATTACTCAACACCAAGCCCAATGCGGGACATATCGGACTGGCTGAACTGGAAAAGGATTTCGATGTGCACATCATCACACAAAATATCGATAACCTGCACGAACAGGCAGGAAGCAGCAACGTGCTCCATCTTCACGGAGAGTTGATGAAATCCTGTTCCGTACGGGATCTCAACACGACCTACGATATTTCCCCCGAACATCCGAACATCCACCTCGGTGACAAAGATCCGCATGGTAATCAGCTACGTCCTTTTATCGTATGGTTTGGTGAAGCCGTTCCGATGATCGACCCGGCTATCCGCCTGGTGGAGTCATGTGACCTATTTGTGGTGATCGGCACTTCCCTCAATGTTTATCCGGCAGCGGGACTGCTGAATTATGTTCGTCGCGGCCAACCAATCTACCTCATCGACCCGAAAGAAGTAAATACTTACCGGAACGATATCCACTTCATCAAAGCCGGTGCATCGGAAGGTGTTAAGCAACTGGCAATAATACTAAAAGGCAATAATGACGTTTAACCGTAAGTTTGTTATCTTTGTACTGGATAATCGCATTAATATGGGATACAAGAAGAAATCCCGAGTCTCTACGTTATTTACTTTAAAGAAAAGATGTTGTATTCATAAAAATACAACATCTTTTCTTTTATATTAAATCATTCTCAGTCTTCAATAATCAGACGAAGACCTACATTATTGACACGTTGCCAGGGTAAATATACACGGCGTGCAGTGGCCGTTGCATCCTTCGGACGGTCTACCCAAGATCCTCCACGGGCAACCACTTTTCTGGTATTGGTTGTCGCCTGAGCCTTATCGCTGTAAGGATAAGGTGCATACAACGAACGAGTCCATTCTTGTAGGTTTCCGTGCATGTTGATCAATCCAAATGGGTTCGGTTTGTAATTATACTCATCCGTCGGGATCATCAGACCGTCGTTGACTGTATCAACTTTCGGCATGTAATTGTAATACGGGAACCAAGGATTATCTTTCGTCATCGGCTGTGGATCGATACCTGTTACGGCCATCTTTTCCAACTGGACATCGGCCAGATTCTCATAAGGGCCAAAGTTTGCATCCATCGCTCCATACCAGAAAGGTTGGTCGCTACCGCCACGGCATGCCCACTCCCACTGAACTTCGGTTGGAAGTGTCACCTTCAATCCAGTTTTTTCAGAAAGCATATTGCAATACGCCATGGCTTCTTCGTAACTTACACGGATAACCGGTTGGTTAGGCTTGTTTGCCGGATAGCCGGGAGTGGTATGATCTTTCCAATGCTGGGCGTAGATGCGGCTATCGTGATCCGGAACCAAAGCGTTATACTGTGCGTTGGTCAACTCTTTTTCTGTCATCCAGAAACCATGTTTTACTTCTGTTTTGAACTCAGGTGCCTGATCCGGATATCCCTTGTTCGTTCCCATCACAAACTTACCTGCCGGAACACGAACAAAAACGATCTTTACACCGTCGGCCACTTCTATCTCTTTCCGGAGGCTTTTTTCTTTTGCCAGCATTTGTCGAATATCCTCAGCCGTCAGCGGCCAACCTTTCATCTTCACATCTTTATGTGTAACAGGAGTTGCCTTTTCCGGCATTTCCGGACGAATTTCACCTTTGCCTTTCAGATAAGAAGCATAGTCTGCCAACTCTTTACGCCAATCCACACCGGCATTGTTAGCATATTTATTAGCCAATTCGATACGGCGTTCATACTGGTCATATCCATCCAACGGGTCAGCGTCGAACTCACCGCGTCCCGAAGCATTCATATCGATCCACATAACGAGGTGATCCCACTCATTATCGGTCAGTTTCACATTATAATGGCCGCGTTCCAACATACGGACAATTTCACTAGTCGAAGCATGATATTCATACGAACTCATTACATACATATCAGCCTCCGGTCCCTGACGGTTCACATAGGGATGGAATGCCAGGTAACTCTTCTGGAAATAACGCGTACCGCTCCAATCGGTAATACCAACGGAAGTCGTATCTTTAAAATTCGGACGTCCGGCTTTACTACCATCGTGACAAGCTACACAGGCACGGTCGAGTATCGGCTGAATCTCATACTTAAATGCATACGAACGGATACCTCCTTCGGCTATCTTCAGTTCGTGCGGCTTACGGGTAGACGCTGCGACCCTCTTCGGCACAGGGATCGTGTTCTGGTCTTCATGACAACCGACGCATGAAACGACTTCACCCGGCATACCGGTCAGCCAGCTACGCATCCATTGTACGGCACGCCCATCTGCATCGAGCGGTTGAAGAGAGACAGGCGTATTAGCCGGGATCTTAAAGATAGCAGAGCCGTCTTCTTCCACCGGGACAGTTCCCAACAGACGCTTAATGTCCCATCCTGCCTGAATACCATGATTATAGTGGTCTGATAATGTTCTGCGATAAGCATATTCATAGGCATAGACACGGAACGATTTGATCTCTCCGCGTGGCACACCCCGCAATCCTTCCCCTTCATAAATATCCTGGATAAACACCGTCGCTTCCTTTTCATTCGGTTTGATACGGTCAGGGATAGCCGGAGGAACCGGCGTACTCTTTACCGGAACAGAATAAATCATACCGGCATCATCGGCATTGGCTACCAATGTCAGGTTATCATAAATATCTACCAGATAAACTCCCCAGCGACTATACGGAGACAGCTTGGCTGTTACCAGGAATGTTTCATCTGTCAGCGGATACGGTTTGATAAACTGGGGCCATACACCGTTCACCAACTCATCCTTTATTTCCGGAATGATCGGACGACCACGGAAAGGCAATTCCTGGATCATGCCTTTTTCTTCTTTACGGCTTTTTGCCGGATCGAAGATCATCAGACGGCCGGAACGTGCCACCCCATGATGTCCGGAGATAACACCGACAAAACGGTTTGTGTGTTTCGGTAGCGGCTGTACATCAAAAATGCTGTTCGGGAACATAGAACCGCTGCCATACAGCGATTTCTGTTCCGTTCCGTCCGGGTTCATATGCATAACGATACGGGAGAAATAGTGTGTCAGGTCGGTATATTCCCAACGGACATACATTACTTTTCCGTTTGCCATTACTACCGGATGCCAGTTTGCATCCTGGTCGAATGTCAGACGACGCAGGTAACCGTTACTAGGATCGTACAGAACCATATTACCTACCGCATCACTACCGTTTACACAAGGTACACCCTGATAACCGATATTAGAAATTGCCAGCATACGACCGTCAGGCAAATAAGTTCCGTCGAAGAATTCCAAATCCGGTTCAGGGATATTAGTGACCTGCCGGGTATCCCCTTTATCGAGATTCAATTCATGAACCTGCCATTTACGGGTCGAATCCAAAGCAGTAAACATCACCCTTTGCCCGTCCCAGTTCAACACCAAATCGGTAACGGAAGAACCGTCCACTGCCGGTTCATAAAGTACCTTTCCACTCAGGTCGCCACTTTTCAGGCCTGACAACTCGATCAGTTGTGCTTTAAAGTTGTTGCGACTGGCAGAACTCAGATTCGACCAGTTATTCGGCTGAATACCGAGGCTTCCGGCTCCTACATAATTTGCTCTTCCGGTCAGATCAAATTTGACTGTCAACACTTTATCCACATTCACATCCGGGCTCATCACCATCAACTTGCGTTTCAATGTCAATGCTTTGTTGGCATTGTCGATAGCCTGCTGATTACAGGTATATATCCCGTCGAAACCTCCGGCAAGCAACGATTTCAATTCACCGAAACGTTTATCTGCCAGTACAGCATCAAAACCGGAACTTTTTTTCATGATACCCAAAGCTTCCTGGATAGCCTCCGGCTTCATCCATTCCAGTTCCGCCTGTATCTCCAAAACAGAAAGCAAACGGGTAGCCAGTTTTTTATAGGCTTCCATCCGTTTGGAAGGTGTCGACAGGGAGGCAGCCTTATCGAGTTCTGTCTGAAAATAAGAGTCGTTCTTCAACTCTTTCATCATTTCAACCAGCCCTTTTTGCGTCCTGTCCAGCTGCTCGGAGGTAACTTCCTCTTTTGTCTCACAACTAGGTTGTGCGGATAATATCCCTCCACTCAATAAGCTGAAGGTCAAACATCCTGTAATCAATAATTTTTTCCACATAGATGATTATTTTTTAGTAACAAATTCGTCCATCGTTTTCCCATCCAGATACTCTTCATCCTGCGAAGTATATAAACCATCCATAATGTAGTTTACCTGCGGGAATGCTGCCAGTATCCTACGGATGATCGCTATTTGACCGGATTTATATATCGGAGTATTGGTGTTCCATAATTGATCGTGAATATCTTTTTCCGGAGCGGAAATAAGAATATCTTTAATATCCATCTGTTTCAGACGAGCGAGATCTGCATCCAGACCGGCCTCATCATTCAATAATAACGACAATGCAGGTACCAGTGTAAAATTCGGACGGTTCACTTCTTCTACCAGTTTCTGCAAACCTTCTATCGTATCGGGAGTGCGGGAAACAGATTGCCTTAATAACAAACGGATATTTTTCCTTGCTGCATAATCGGATAAAACCTGGAAAGATTCCTTCAGGGAATCATAGAACTGTTCCATCGTGTAATTATTCTCTATGGTACGCTGGGTAGATATCAATAATTCATCGGCACCAAGTATCTCCATCTTATCGATAACGCCTTTCATAACCTCCATACTTTTCCGGTAGAAAGGAGGGTCATTATTTACAATCCTCAAATCAGGATACAGGTTCAGTCCGGAAGTCAGGTCGACTGTCATTTTCAGTTTCTGCCGTCCCAGCCAGCCGGCTTCGTGCTTCAGGACTTCTTTTTCTTTGTTATGCAAATAACGCCAGTCAATCACAACGCGGTCATAATGTTCGAAGAAGGTAGGACGTGAAAGGATTTCTTCCTTTACATCGAGGATATTACGCAGAACAAGTGCCCGTCCGGTGGTATTCGGAACCGGTGTACTTTCCGGCATGACCGTCACATCCGCATCCTTATTCAGGTGGACACAGAAAATACGGACATTTCCACCGGCTATCGTATTGGAGGTGTTCTTTCCAAACGATGTATTCAACATGACTTTCGGAGTATAACCTATTGCTTTCATTTCCGAACAATCAGTCGGTAATTCTTTGATGGATACGATCTTTCCTGTTTTTGTTCCGATCGAGAATTTTTTTGGTTCCCAAGACTCATTGGAGATCAAGACCGTGTATTCACCGTTCCCTCTCGAACAGGTAACAAGGCTTAATTCCGGATTTGTTTCAAACAGTTGCATAGAAGCAAAAATATCTTCCATCAATGCTTTCGTATGGTTAAGTATCGGGTACGGCTTGTCCAATGGCTTTTCTTCCATCACTTTTACAGGTAATTCACATTGCGACTGTTCTGTAACTCCATAAGGAGAGCCGATAACAGTAACTTTCCCTTTTCCGGCATTCAGTTCGACAGCAGCCGGTAGTTCGTTGCTCTTTTGCAGTACTGTTGCCGATACGGGATAGATCAACTCGGCCAATGAATAAGGAGCACGCTCTGTTAATGCCTGTCCTTTATATGTTACCGGAGCGGTACATACCGTAGTTTTTTCTCCGGAACGGATACCGGCTATACCGTCCGGCATATTCTTCAAAGAACCGGCAGTAATAACCAGATGGCCGCCTTCACTGACATAAGCATTCAGTTTGTCGTTAATTTCTTTACCCGCCCGCAGTTCGTCGGCAATAACCAATACCGGATATTGTTTCAATATCCATAAAGGAGCATCGCTCATCAGGCAATCGGCAATATCGCCATAAGGATTCGGCGTAATAAAACCTCTTTCATCCTTATAATAAGAAGCATCCTGATAACCCGGGTACAAAATATCGAGCATTGCATCCGTCAGGTAATCCGGCAACTCATAAGGAAGATTTCCCCACACTTTATAAGCTTGCCTGGAATATAAATGGCGCGGGAAGGACCAACCGGAAAAGAAATCGGTCATCAATGCAACCGGGGTGTACATTATCCCCGGATCGCCATACTTATCAACCCATTTAACCGCACTCTGCTGTATTTTGCCGATCGGACTCAACTCTTTATCGTCGACCCGCATAGAACCTTCAAAGCCGACAGCTACACAGTCATACATCAGATGGGTATAGATCAATCGTTTCAACAGCCCTAAGGAAGTTCCTTTCAATGGGCCTCCACTTCCATAATCTTCATCTATATTGGTAGCATTCGAATCGTATGTCTTATATCCCCAACGGTTCCATACAGAAGCATTTCCGAACCAGTTAACGCCATATTGTTTACCGGCTCCACGGATAAACGAATAATATATCTGCGAATTAGGCAATCCTTGGGCAGTCTCGGCACCGATCAGGGTATAGACACCTTCCTTCAGGAAATAATGCCCGAAGTTCAGAGAAACAAGCGTTGCCATTTTATTTCCCAACTGGTCACCCATTTCCTGGAAATGACGTTGGAAATTAAAGTATTGCTGTTTCCGGTCTGCTCCCAAAGGATACATCCGGGGAGCGAAGCTACCGACATAACGCCCATCCTGCTCGCCATTATCCATTCCCAGCCAACGGTCTCCTAACTCCGATTCAAAAAGGTTAAGTACACCATCTGGAATGACAAACTGCGTCCAGTATCCCCCTGGTCCTGAACCGGGTATATATCCCCAAAGGTCGAACAGATAAAGATTTCTTTTCTTTATCTCGGATACCACATCTTTCAGGTTATCCTGAAAAACCAACGGATAGGAAACCCACAGGATATCTCCGAGTTTGTCTTTGACCACCCATTGATCGAGCTTTCGTTTATAATCGCCGGAAAGGTCACGGAGAGCTATAAACTGGATTTTGTCGTTAAAGAAAGAGGCATCCGGCGATTTCACATGATGACGCAAATAATCGGGATGAAGAGATGGAGTCATTTGATAAGGATACAGTTTGACACTATTCTGTGCAAACAATCGGTCAGGATACAGTAATCCCAACAAAACAATAAGTATAAGAATCTTTTTCATAAGTATTTATTATTGTTGTTGCGTTAACAAGCTGACAACTGATAAGCCGATCATTTCTTATCGCGACAAAGATGCATTTATATTTTGAAACTTAATCAAGAGAGGCCGACAAATACTCCCTTAAAGCCAGCCGAAGTCGTGCCAACGCCTTCTTCTGATATAATTTTACAGCATTGACAGAGATACCCATTTCTTCTGAGATCTCCGCATAAGTTAGATTTTTATATCGACTGAGTTCAAAAACTCTTTTATATTGGGGTGGTAATTCTTTAATCGCTTTGTTTACTCGCTCTATCAGTTCTTTAGAGAGTACGTAATCGAGCGGGGATTCATCCAACGAGAAAAGAGCATTCTTCTCCGTTACATTATCCAATTCGATATGCTCCGGTTGATTTTGACGGAGATAAGATAAACATGCATTATGAACAGCTCTGATCAAGTAAGCTCTAATCGAAGTCGTAATAACCACAGTTTCCCTGTTCTCCCATAACCATCGGAAAACGTCCCCTACCAACTCTTCTATGATATGTTTTTCTACAATATATGAACGTGCTTCATAACAAAGAACGACATAATATTTTCGAAACAAATTCTCGAAAGTTTTATAGCCTCCTTGCTGTAACTCGGCAAATTCATTAAAAACATCTTTCATATCCTTAATAAAGCATTATCACCGTAAACGCATAACTTTCTAGAAAACAGCATATATGAGCATCCTTAAAAAGTACATTAATAATGAAATGACTAGTTAAAACGTTCCTTTTTTTTAGTCATCATTTTTTCGAGATTGTATTATTATTTTTACGAATTGAAATGCAAGCTATATTGCGGATTATTAGTACTTTTATGAAAATATTGAGATTCTCGCAAAAGTTATAAGGAATGACTAAAAAAAAGGAACGTTTTTTCTAGTCAGTAAGATCGATAGATATTATCCTATTAATCAGCAAAAAGCCCGGGATATTAAGCAAATTCACTATCCCGGGCATTCCTTTCTTTTTAATTCAAATTTTCAATTAATTATAAGCAGGATCCTGAACAAGAACTCCACCAGCTTTATCTATTTCACCTTGTGGCAATGGCCAGAAGTAAAATTCAGGTTTAAATACTGATTTCGTCTGATACATCGGGTCTACCATATCGTTCACTTTGGGTAAAGTTTTCCATTGTTTCATATGGAAATAACGTAATCCTTCAAAAGCTGTTTCGACACGCCATTCATGACGAACACGTTCACGCATCTGGTCTTTTGTTAAACCAGCAGGCAAAGGTGGCATTTTTGAACGATCTCTTACCTGGTTGATAGCGCTATAAACTTTCTCAGTCGGACCATTGGCCTCATTCTCTGCCTCTGCGATCATCAACAAGACATGTGCATAACGAACCAGAACGACATCCGGATCGGTATTCGTATCATAACCGGGAGAGGTCTTTGATGGCTGGATCAGTTTCATTATACTAAATCCGGAAGGACTGTTGGATGCTGTAACTTCATCAGGGAAATCATCTTTTTCCGGAAAGTTAAGAACACCCGAATGGGCAATCGTCTGAGCTAAACGAGGATCACGGTTCTGGAACAACTTTTCACGTTCAGCCTTTTGTTTTTCTTTCAATGAACCATCGCTGGTATTGATCAACGACTCGTCAACCGGCACTGTTAATGGAGATTTACCCCACTCCAAACCATCCGTACATTCATATTCATCTACCAGATTACGCATAACAATATTCGTTGCCCATGCTCCGAAGTACAAGTCTATATCATTATTCCTGTTCGGAGATAAATATCTGACAGAGAAAATAATTTCCGGGCTAGCCAGCTGTTTTGACGAAACAAAATTATCACGGAAATTATCGGCCAGACTGTATCCTTTGATACTTTCCAGCAAAGGAACGACTTCCTTCATTTTTGCCGGATCTGCATTTCCATTATCATCATAGGCATTCATTATCATCAAACGAGCCTTAAGAACTTTTATGGCGGCAGGAGTAATACGCCCCGAAACCTTTCCATCCGAATAAGGAAGATCTGGTAATTCACTAATCGCCTCATCGAAATCTTTTGTTATCTGAGCATAAATATCGGCACGTGAAGCCTTCGGCAAATACATATTATCAGTCGTTAGAAGTTCTGTTACCAAAGGGACTTCTTTATAACACTGGTACAACCAATAATAATAATATCCTCTCAAAGCTTTGCATTGTCCAAGTATAAATTGACGATCCTCAGTAGACATATCAGGACCTTTATAGCCCTCCAATTGCTCCATTACCTGATGTACACGTCCTATTCCTTTATAGCATATTTTATAGACATCAGAAACAAAGCCATCAGAGAAAGGAGTAATGTCTCCCTGAGCCATTGTCTTGGTTTTACCATAAGTCGTTTCATCATGCTGACATAAAGAGTTATCGGTCAAGTTGTCAAAACAAGCCTGAATTTCACCCAAAGACTGCGGCCATTCATAAACGACAGAGTAGCAAGCAGCAAGGCCATATTCAAATTCTGCTTTCGATTGCCAGAAAATAGATTGTGATGGTGATGAAGGAGGATCTTTTTGCAAAAAATCTTCACATGCAGTCGTTCCCAACAACAATAAGGCGGCTAATGATATATTTATTAATCGTTTCATATTTTCTATCCATATTAAAATTCAACATTCAAACCAAATGATACAATCCGGTTTTGCGGATATTGAGCAGCACGTCCGTCACCACTATCGCTATTACTGCGTTCCGGATCCAATCCATCGAACTTCGTGAAAGTAACCAGATTGTCGGCAGAGAAATAAACTCTCAGTCTGGACATATTGATCTTATCTGTAAACTGTTTAGGAATCGTATATCCAACAGTCAGGTTTTTCAGACGGAAATAAGAGGCATCACGGAGGAAATAGGTATTATCGCGTGTATTCTTTCCACCACCCAAATTATCCCAATACAGTTTCGGATGCTTCGCACCATTCGGATTTTCAGGAGTCCACATACCAGCCAGATAGTCACGGGTAGGAGCTGAACCCTGTCTGAAAGGTACTACTCCCCAGTCTGTGATATAATATTTCTTATCGGCAACACCCTGTCCCAACAGAGAAATATCAAAACCTTTCCATGAAGCACTTGCATTTACAGAATATTCAAAGCCGGGGAAACGACCATCCATAGCCACACGGTCATTGTTGTCAATCTTACCATTACCGTCTACATCGCGATATTTCAAGTCACCGGGTTTTGTATCGTCAGTAAACTGTTTCGGCGAATCCTTTACTTCGTTTTCATCAGCAAATACTCCGATACACTCCAGCATATAATATTGTCCATAAGGTAAGCCTTCCTGAAGAATGCCATGATTCTTATATTCTACATCACCAAAATCGATCAATTTATTACGTGAACGATCTACATAGAAACCGACATTATATTCAAGTCCTTTGAATGTTCCACTCTGGATTACATCATTCCAGTTTACAGCCAATTCAATACCTTTATTTTCCAAAGTACCATTGTTTACAGTCGGAGCATCTAATCCTAACAGATAAGAAACCTGTGAGCCGCGAAGAATATCCTTAGTCACTTTATTATACCAGTCGAATGTTACATTCAAACGATGTAAAAACTGAAAATCAGCACCTATATCAGTAATAGTAGTAGTTTCCCATTTGATATTCTGATTAGCATACACCTTCTGGGAATAAGCCAACGATTCATTCTTTTTATCGAATGGATAAGCATCGACACCTGCAATCATTGCCTGATACGGATAATAACCGATGTTCTGGTTACCCAGCTGTCCCCATGAACCTCTGACCTTGGCATTTGACAACCAGGAAAGATCTGCATTTTTAATAAATTCCTCTTCCGTTAAACGCCAGCCTAAAGAGAATGACGGAAATAATCCCCAGCGACCATCTTTTGCAATTCTGGAAGAACCATCATAACGGGCATTTACTTCAGCCAGATAACGGTCTTTATAGTTGTAATTGATACGTGCAAAGCCTGACATCAAGGCCCATTCACGTTCACTTCCTTTATCCGAATCACCACCATTGGTCATACCGGTTTTACCGCCGGCATCCAGAGTCGGTAAATCGAACGGATAATCACGACGATACGCCTTAATAGACTGATATTTCTCATCTTCCTGGCTGTAACCTGCCATTACTGAAAAGCTATGATCTTTATTCGGAGAGGTATAATCATACTTCAAATAAGTATACAAGTTGGTATAGAACAAACGTTCGTCTTCTTCTTCCAGACCGATACCGCCTTTATCCAACTGACCTTTTTCCTCACCGGTATGGTACATATAAAGAGGTTCAGGTTTTCCTCTCCAGTCTTTCCATTTATTGGAATACAGACGGGCCGCCCCTTTTGTATACCAGGTAAGTCCCTTGTATAACTTGATCTCAGCCCAAATCTGAGCATTGATATCAAAATCCAGATTAGGTTTGTTTGTTCCGGTCCCTATGATACCCGGCATGTTCTTATTATGCGATTCATAATCATAAGCCGAATTTGTCCATCTTGTAACACCAGAACCATCATCCGGCAACCAAGGCATATAAGTCGGGGCCTGGGACAAGGTAGACAACAATGCATCATCCTGGCTTTGCCGTGTTTGCATTTTATTTCCATGCATCATGCTGGCATAAGTACCCACACGCATCCAACTAGTCACCTGAGAAGTCAGGTCGATAGTCATGTTATATTTTCTATAATTAAAACCACGCAATGTACCTTCTTGGTTGACATAGTTCAACGACACATTATAGGTAGACTTTTCAGAAGATCCGGCCAGCGATAAGTTATGATTCTGCACCAATGCCGGATTAAACATGTAATCGATCCAGTCGAAGCTCGGATATTGAGGATCCGCTCCATTCGATGCACGATATTTATCAATTTCTTCCTGCGGATATTTATCTCCTAAACCGGAGTTTGTTTTAGCCAAATTTGCCAATTCCATATACTCGGCGGAATTAGTGACAAGGTCAAACATTCGTGTCGGTGTATGAATACCTAAATTGCCGTGATAAGCAATCTTGGTTTTCTGATCGCCGGCACCCTGTTTGGTCGTTACCAAGATAACGCCGTTTGCGGCACGAGCCCCATAAATAGAGGCAGATGCGGCATCTTTCAATACGGAAACAGATTCAATGACACTAGGATCGAGACTGTTTAAATCTCCAGGTACGCCATTGATCAAAATCAATGGGTCGGAACCTGCAGAAGAGAATGTACCCTGACCACGAACACGGATCGACACACTCTCACTACCGGGCTGTCCTAATCCCTGTGTTACACGCACACCCGGGATCTGTCCCTGAAGCATCGTGCTCGGGTTCACTACCGGACGTTTGGTCATTTCTTCACCGCTAACAGCAGCAACTGCTCCGGTCAGGTTCAATTTCTTCTGTGTACCGAAACCTACCACCACTACTTCATCCAGGGCTTGTGAGTCCTCTTTCATTATAACAGACAAGATAGATTTATTTCCTACCGCAATATCTTGTTCAATATATCCGATATAAGAAACCTGTAAAGTTGCTCCTGTCGGAACATCCAGTTCGAACTTACCGTCCACATCTGTCACAGTACCGATCGTCGTCCCCCTGACAACCACATTCGCACCGATGATCGGTTCGTTGTTCGGATCAAGAATCGTTCCTGTAACCTTCTTTGTCTGCTGTTGCACACCTGCAACAGGTCCAGTTTGCCCTACGCGGGTAATTACAATATGGCGATCGTTAATTTCATAACGAACGTTCCGTCCGTTAAACAATACAGCCAATACTTCATTGATAGATTTGTTGTCCATTGAAACGGACACCTTTTCATCCAGATTCAGATCTTTAACATCCAGACTGAATGAAAATTCACTTTGGCTCTTGATGGATTCAATAGCCTCACGGATCGTGGCATTCTTGAGATTTAAGGAAAGCATATGTTCAGCCGCATACGTACTTGCACTCAATGTAAGCGTTCCGGCAACAAGAAATACACCGGCCAGATTAGCCAGGCGTCCTGCTCTTGTAGCCAATAAGTCCTGAACAGATTTTCTAAATGTTTTTTTCATACTTCACTTGTTTAAGATTTAACTTTTAAAATACTCGACAAATAATGGCTGTTTTCTACTTTTTCAGCCAACGGTTACATTTACTTTTCTTTCATTCACATTTGCTTTAAATTAGACCTATGTTATTTATAAATTCTGATCAACTCCGGTTTCACCTCATACCTGAATTTATTACCGGAGGACAATATCTCCAACACCTTTTCAACGGTTACATTTTCCTGAAAATCAGAATAATAAACAATCTTTTTCAGAGATTCGTTTTCTATCCGAATAGGTATATCATACTGGCGTTTCAATTCTTTCGTAATATCTTCCAGAGAAACTCTTTCAAATGTCATTGCTCCATTACGCCAGTTTTCAATATGGCTGGCATCCACTGAATCCACATGCATTGTCAAGTCTGCCTTCTTGAAAATAAAACGTTGGTTGGGTTTCAACACAACAGGTGCGGCATCGGTCGGAAAATCTCCGACTTTCACCGCACCCTCTTTGAGGGTTACTTTCACCTCTGAGTCTTCTTCATAGGATTTTAGATTGAATTTAGTACCGAGAACCTTCACGGTTAATTTCCCGGTATTCACCAAAAAGGGTAATTCCTTATTTTTGCTTACTTCAAAATAGCCTTCACCCGACAATTGCACATTTCTTGATTCCTTTGCAAAGTTCGAGTCATACTTCACCTTACTCCCGGCATTCAGCCAAACAACAGACCCGTCAGGAAATGTAATTTTAGATTTTGCTCCGTCCGGAACTTCTACGACATATTCTTTATATTCGTTAATCGCCTCCGACGCAGTTCTTTCTGATTGCCATAAAAAGAACAACGAAGAAATCCCACATAATAAAATGATGATTGCAGCAACCGATACTCTCAACGCACGGCGATAAAAATCGATCCGGTTCGCCGGTTTGGATTCATTTTTAAACTTGCCGATCGCTTTTTCTACATCAAATCCATCTGCATTCGACAAAATGCCCGTCGCTTTCCATACAGCTACCGTATTATGAAAATATTCTTTATTCTCCGGATCAGCTTTCACCCATTGCCGCAAAGCAGCATGACCTTCAGCATCCAGAGATCCATTCAGAAAAGATTGTATATAATTATCTATTTGATCCATTTCTTCCAATTAAATAGCAGGAATTTCCCCCACTCATTAATAAAGGCGCAGAAAAGAAAAGAGCGGGTATATGGGGAAGTCATTTTTTTTAGAAATCGTAATCGGATAAGAATTACACAAAAAACAAAAAGATCACAAAGCACGAAAAATAAAAACATTATGAAGAATTACAAGGCAAATTAGTAACAAGCATATTCGTTTCAATTGTGCATCCGGACAAAAAATAATCACATTAATTAACACATTCATCGTTTAAAGCCTTTTCAAATAACCATTACTATTTTTTTGAACTTCGTTTAAACCGAGATTTTCTCCGTTTTAAACGGAGTGAAGGTTTGTTTTAAACGAAACAAATGGCAATTGCAGTCGAGATTTCGGGAAATCACAGCGTTTTTTCGTTAAAAAGAGCTGTTGTAAAACATTTATTTTTTACAGAAGCTATCAAAAACAGGCAGACAACAATTTATCGTATGAACAGTTATACACACCATTCCTATTCAAATTGAATCTTTATACGACAAATCATTCTTATTCATCCGGTTTATTGACCTCCTTTAAGTCAATATGACAATCGCGAACTCCTCTACAACCCCGGTAATCCGGGCAATCCCGTACCAAACCCCATAGAGAACAACCTCGGATAGGATAAAATAACATTTTGACAATTTTATTTATTTGTATGATTTACTATTCGGAAAATGAAATCTGGAATATCAATACATACATTATTTTTCTGTATTTTTGTAGGCAAAATTTATAAGCACGTATTTATAATGGATCATACTCCCACTAAGATACCCTCACCTTTACTTTCTCTGGTACCCATACTTGTATTGGTTTCACTTCTGTTTGTCACTATCCGCACCTTCGGCAGTGATGCCCTGAGCGGAGGCAGCCAGGTTGTTCTACTTACCGCTACAGCAGTTTGCTGCCTGATCGCGATGGGCTACAGCAAAGTACGGTGGAAGTCGATCGAACTAGCCATGATCAATAATATATCAGGTGTTGCTACAGCACTGATTATACTACTGATTATCGGTGCCCTATCCGGAAGTTGGATGATAAGCGGAGTTGTACCGACACTGATCTATTACGGAATGCAGATTATTCATCCCAGCTTCTTCCTTACCTCCACTTGCATTATCTGTGCTGTCGTATCTGTCATGACCGGTAGTTCATGGACCACTATTGCGACAATTGGAATTGCATTGCTGGGGATTGGACAAGCACAAGGATTTGATGATGGTTGGATTGCCGGAGCCATCGTTTCCGGAGCCTATTTCGGAGATAAAATATCTCCGCTTTCAGATACGACAATCCTGGCTTCGTCGGTAACCGACACTCCCTTGTTCAAGCATATCAAATACATGATGATTACAACAGTCCCTTCCATACTGATCACACTCATCATCTTCACAGTAGCCGGTCTTACTCATGAAGCGGCTGCAACTGACCAGATAGCCATGTATTCGGCATCCCTGAAAGAGACTTTCGATATTTCCCTGTGGCTATTAATTGTTCCGGTCATCACAGGAATACTAATAGCCAAGCGAGTTCCGTCAATCATCACATTATTTTTGTCAACTGCATTGGCCGGTATATTTGCCTTGATATTTCAGCCGCATCTGTTGCAGGAAATATCAGGTTTACCAATACTGGACATGCAATCGCAATTTAAAGGATTGATCATGACCTTCTACGGAAGTACGCAAATACAAACAGGAAATCCCGAACTGAACGATCTGGTATCCACCCGGGGGATGAGCGGAATGATGAACACGATCTGGTTAATCATCTGTGCCATGTGTTTCGGGGGAGCCATGACTGCCAGCGGCATGCTGGGAAGTATTACCTCGGTATTCATCCGTTTTATGAAACGTACCGTAGGACTGGTTGCATCGACTGTCGGGTCGGGTCTGTTCCTTAATATCTGTACTGCCGACCAATACATCTCGATTATCCTTACAGGAAATATGTTCAAAGATATTTATCAAAAGAAGGGATATGAAAGTCGTCTGTTAAGCCGGACCACGGAAGACTCGGTAACGGTGACTTCCGTCCTTATCCCGTGGAATACTTGCGGTATGACGCAGGCTACCATTCTGGGTGTAGCCACTCTTACATATTTACCTTATTGTTTCTTTAATCTAATCAGCCCGTTGATGAGCATCACGGTTGCCGCCATCGGGTATAAAATCAAACGGATAAATGAAAAAACTGAAAGTATCGCTACTGACTAAAGTCGTTATCGCCATCGCTGCCGGTGTGTTGTTCGGTCAGTTTCTGCCGAATGGTATCGCACGTATCTTTGTAACTTTCAACTCGTTGTTCGGAAACTTCCTTTCATTCTCCATCCCGCTCATCATTCTGGGACTGGTGACACCAGCCATAGGAGACCTGGGGAAAGGGGCCGGTAAACTATTGGCCATTACGGCACTGATAGCATATGGCTCGACGATATTCTCAGGATTCTTTACGTTCTTCAGTAGTTCGGCGATCTTCCCGCATATCTTACCGGTCAATACGGAACTTACAGCAATGGAAAATCCGGAAGATTTTATGCTGACTCCTTATTTCACAGTAGGTATGCCACCTTTAATGGATGTAATGACAGCCTTGCTACTATCGTTTACGATCGGGCTGGGACTTTCTTATATCAACGGGAATGTATTACGGGAAGGATTCAACGATTTCCAGAAGATCATCATTAAATTAATCGAAGCCGTTATTATTCCGTTACTTCCCTTACATATCTTCGGAATCTTTCTGAATATGACAGTCAGCGGACAGGTAATGAGTATTATAGCCATGTTCCTGAAAGTGATCATCGTGATATTCGTACTGCATGTGTTGCTTTTGATTATTCAGTTCACGATTGCCGGAAGTATCAGCGGAAAAAATCCATTTCGGTTATTAAGAAACATGCTGCCGGCTTATGCTACTGCATTAGGCACACAATCGTCGGCTGCCACCATTCCGGTGACACTGGCTCAGACTGTCAAGAACGGTGTCAGGGAGACAATCGCTATTTTTGTTATCCCATTATGTGCAACCATTCACCTTTCCGGTAGCACGATGAAGATTACGGCTTGTGCGATGGCTATCATGTATATGGCCGGAGAGCCGGTAACGTTTGCCGGTTTAGCAGGTTTCATTATGATGCTGGGCATTACGATGGTTGCCGCTCCGGGAGTCCCAGGGGGAGCTATTATGGCAGCACTCGGATTATTGCAGAGCATGCTGGGGTTCAACGAGACTTTACAGGCTTTAATGATCGCCCTCTATATCGCAATGGATAGTTTTGGTACGGCCTGCAACGTAACAGGCGACGGCGCAATTGCAGTTGTGGTCGATAAGATTGCCGGGAAACAGCAGACTGTAACCGTAGAGGAGATCACCGAATAAGGCTGCCGGTTATAATAATTCCTGTAAGGTTTCTACTCCTTTCTCACGCATCATAGTGACTGCAATATGGGCACAGGCATACGCGTCCGCCATTGCATGGTGGTGGTTTCTAAGGTCATACCCACAATAAGCAGCCACCGTGTGCAGCTGATGATTCACCAGGAACGGATACATCTTACGCGACAAACGGCAGGGACAGTAGAACTGATATTTCGGATAAGCCAGTTCGTATGTTTGGTGTACGGCTTTCAAGCATCCTTCATCGAAAGGACTGTTATGGGCTACCAGGGGTAAGTCGGCTATTTTAGGTGCGATCTTTGCCCATACTTCTTCAAAGTCGGGGGCATCATTCGTATCGGCCGGCGTAAGTCCGTGTACGGCAGTAGTCCACTGTGTATAGTAATTCGGATAAGGGCGGATCAGGCTGTATACTTGATCGATGATCTTATTATCCTCGACAATAGCCACCCCGACACTGCAAACACTGCAGCGTTTTCCATTGGCAGTTTCAAAATCAATTGCGGCGAAGCGTTCCATGTTATGTGTTTTTATGTTCCGCACAAAGATATAAAAACTCCCGGTGATGTAGGAGCTTATGCTTCCTAATACAACCGGGAGTTTTTCTAATTTACATATATTGAAAAACGTAATATATTATTTCGGACGGGGAACGACCATATAGTCTTTCTCCCATTCCTCATACCGGGCTACCATCTCTTTTACCTTTTCAGGATACTGATCGGCCAGGTTATGCATCTCACTGCGATCTTCATTTAAGTTATAAAGCTCCCAGTCCTTTTTATTGTTCGGCCATACGATCTTCCAGCCGGAGACATCGATCAGGGCTTTCTCGTTGAAATGCTCAAAGCATAATTCGTCATGTCCCTGGCGGGTCCCCGTTTTAAAGATCGGATCCAGACTTTTGCCGGCCAATGGAATGATTTTATTTCCATTGTATTCCGTCGGATAGTCGGTACCCGATATATCAAGGCAGGTTGCCATTATATCCATCACATGTCCCATCTGGGTATTAACCGTTCCTTGGGGTTGCTTAATTCCTTCAGGCCAGTGAGCGATCATCGGAGTACAAATACCACCTTCATACGATTTCGCTTTCCAGAAACGGAACGGCGTATTGGCGGTATTCGCCCATCTGGCCCCCACAGAGGCATAACTCGTTTCCGGGCCGGGCATTATCTCTTTCTCTTTCGGATAAACGATCTTACGGCCATCGCGCGTTTCAGCAGGACGGTCATTCTCTCCTTCCGAGTAATTCTGGCAGTCTTCATTACTACAACCGTTGTCCGACATAAAGAGGATCAGGGTATTATCCAACTGGCCGTTCTTCTTTAGCGTCTCTATCACACGACCGATCTCCTGATCCATACGGTCTACCATAGCTGCATGAACGGCCATCGCACGGGCATCCCATTCCTTGGTCGGGTTCTCGTCCCATGAGTCGGTAAACTGTCGCGGAGAAAGGAAATCATCGGCATCACCGAACAACTTCATCTCCTTCATTCGTTGGTAGCGGGCTTCGCGGATAGCCTGCCAACCGTCTTTATAAGTATCTTTATACTTTTCTATATCTTCCGGTAGTGCATGCAACGGCCAATGCGGACAATGGAAAGCCAGATACATGAAGAACGGCTTATCCGTTTTTGCATATTTATTTACATAGGCGACGGCTGTATCGGCCAATGCGATCGTGCTGTAGTAATCTTCCGGGACAGTGTTCACAGGCTTGTCACCGCTGACCAGGCTGAACGGGTCGAAGTAATCCACCACTCCGTAGATCGTACCATAACAATCCTGGAAGCCACGGTTGATCGGGTAGTTTTCCTTCGGGGTAAACTCATCGTGTTGTACCTGATGTGCCAGCCACTGACGCTGATCAGGGCGTAATGGTGTTTCGGCAATATGCCATTTGCCTACCCAGGCTGTCTGATAACCGTTCTCTTTCAGAGCCTCGGCAATAGTAACCCCGTTGTGTGTCATAGTTCCTCGGTAACCCGGTTGATGATCGTCGAAGGTCATACGCCCGATACCTGCCTGGTGTTGGTAGAGCCCCGTCAACAACGATGCACGGGTAGGACAACTACGGCTTGTATTATAAAAATGAGTGAAACGAAGACCTTCCTCGGCCAACTTATCCAGGTTGGGAGTATGGATTTCACCACCATAACATCCCAGGTCGGAGAATCCCATATCATCCGCCAGGATCACAAGGATATTGGGTTTGCTGCTTTCTTTGTTTTCCTTATTCTCCCTGGCATTACATGCACTGGCCGAGAAAGCCAGTGCTGCAATGGGTAATGTTCTAAATATTAATGTCTTCATGATTAATTCCAACCATTATTTTGAGTTAAATTATTATTCAATTGTCTCTCGTTGTATGGAATAGGCCACAGATAATCTCTAGATGTGAATTTTTTCTTGTAGTCGGTGGTAACCGTTACCAGTTTTCCCGTCTCTTTATCCACGTAACGCATTCCTTCTATCCGATCCATGTTACAAACGTTTTCAGCAATTTTCCAACGGCGGATATCGAAGAAACGATGACCTTCCAAAGCCAGTTCGACCATTCTTTCATGTCTGACAGCTTCACGTAGGGCGGTTTGAGATGTGATACCGGATAAGGGAGGCATGTTTACATCCGAGCGTTGACGGAGCTGGTTGATATATTGTAAAGCAAGATCCATTTCTGTATTCAGTTCGATGCGAGACTCGGCCGCGATCAGCAGAATTTCGGCATAACGCATAATGATGAGGTTGATGCCGCAATTTGTACGGTTACTTTGACCGATATCTTCCGCATTGATATATTTCTTCGGAAGTAATCCGGTTTTAGAAACCTGGTAACTGGCTCCGATTACATCGCCTGTCGTGCTCCAACCCGGGCGGGAGTCGTAGATGGTTTTGTTAGGCAGTTCGTCCCCTGGTGTGTATAATGTGTATTTGAGTCGGGGATCGCGTCCTTCATAAGGATTCATCGGGTCATAAGAGCTGTCTTCCGTGATCTTTTTTCCATTGACCGTTTCAAACTCATCGGCAAGCAGACCGGTCGGCGACATCATTGATCCGTTGTTTCCTAATGATACGGCACCGAAGTTGTTCATTACCGAATTGGCGTAGACATCCTTCATAAACTGTTTGTCGAATATCACTTCCTGACTGTTCTCGTTTTCATACGTAAACAGATCTTTGTAATTGGGTAACAGTGAATAGTTGCCCTGAGCGATTACAGCATCTGCAGCCTCTTTGGCTCTCTGGTAGTAGAGTGTCGATTGATCGTCCGTACCTGTTACGTTGCCTGCAGCAAACAACATTGTTCGTGCCAGTAATCCGAGAGCGGCACCTTTGGTTACACGGCCAGTTTCGCTGGCTTTTACCGGAAGATCATTGACAGATCCGGTAATTTCCTTATAGATGAAATCGTATATTTCCGAAACGGGAGTCCGTGTCAGTTCTTTCGATTCTCTGATGCCTATCGGTGTTGTAATCAGGGGAACATCTCCAAAATAAGCAACCAGGCGGGAGTAGAAATAGCAACGTAAGGTACGAACTTCAGCCGTGTAGGTATTTACTTTGGCTTCGTTTTCGGGAGTTATCTTGTCCACGTTGTCCATGTAGTCGTTACAACGGCGGATACCTTTGTACAGATCATTCCAGGTATTCTGGAAGAGGTTGGTCTGCGGGTCTGCGATACTGGCTTCTATCTTTGTCTCGTCCGAGGTTTCGAAAGTGGCACGTGCAATGTCCGACATCTCGTCGCGGCTCAGTAAAGTTCCGTGGTCTTCCAGGAAACGGTAGATGGCGTTGGATGCATATTCGGCATCCTTGTCGGTTTTCCAGAATATTTCAGAAGAAATACGGTCGGTCGGGATCGTATCGAGTACATCACATCCGAATACGATACATGGTAAAGCTAGATATATAAAAATCTTCTTCATAATGAATTATATTTCAACATTAATAGTATTTAGAATGTCAAGTTAACTCCGATTGTATATACCGAAGTCTGAGGATAATACAGAAAACGGCCTGATACGAATTCCGGGTCGAGTCCCCATTCTTTGAGCGGCGAGAATGTCAACAGATTGCTTCCGGCCAGGTAAATACGTGCCTTTTCGAGGTAAGCTTTCTGGCTCAATGTTTTCGGAAGCGTATAACCTAACTGTACATTTTTCAAACGGATGTAACCGGCATCTATTACCCAGAAGTCAGACATCATAGAGTTGTAATCCACACTCTTACGTGGGCGGGGGAAACGGGCATTCGTATTCTCCGGTGTCCAGTAATCCTTGAATATATCGAGGGTGAAGCCTTCGAAGTTACCACCTTCAGCCAATGCTCCCGATACACGGGTCTGGGCATCCATTACTCCCTGGAACATGAAGGAGAAGTCGAAACCTTTATAAGCAAAATTGGCAGAGAAGGCGAACGGGTAGCGTGGAAACTCGTTACCGATCACGGTCATATCTTCTGCATCGATCTTGCCATCCTTGTTGCGGTCTACGTATTTAACATCACCCAATGTCATTCTACTGTCATAAACAGGGTACTTGTTGTCGATATCTTCCTGTGTCAGGAATCCGTCAGTCTGGTAACCCCAGTAAGAGTTGATCGGATAACCTTCCCGGACAGTTGTTATAACGTCGGCTGTTCCTCCGTCGAGGGTCGGATTTGCACCACCCAGACTGATCACCTTGTTCCAGTTGTTGGAGATGTTGAAGTTGACACCATAATAGAAATCACCGATATTGTCTTTCCAGTCGAGAGCCAGTTCAAAACCTTTATTGTCGACAACAGCAGCATTCTGTACCGGAGCATCGAGGCCGATGGTTCCGGAGATCGGTAATTTCACCAGGATACCGTCCGTTTTCTTGTAATAATAGTCGGCTGTAAGTGTCAGGCGGTTGTTAAGGAAACCTGCATCGATACCGATGTCGGTTTGTGTACTTGTTTCCCATTTCAGGTCTTTGTTGGCAAGTTCTTTCTGCATATAGCCTTGTACCAGGTTACCGCCAAAATTATAAGAGGTAGAGGTATAACTTTCGTAAAAGGCATATAGATCGGCAGTCTGGTTACCGGTCTTACCCCAGGAAGCTCTCAGTTTCAGGTCGGAAACGATATTACGCAGTTCATCGCTCCAGAATGCTTCGTTGGAGATACGCCAACCGGCGGAGAAGGAGGGAAATGTTCCGTATTGATTATCTCCGGTGAAACGGGATGTACCGTCATAACGCAGATTTGCTTCGAGCAGGTAGCGGTTGTCGTAATTATAGTTCAAACGGCCGAAATAAGAGCGTAGGGCGAATTCATTGTTATATCCGTAGCTTTTCCAGGAGCTTTCGGAACCCATGTTGATGGAAGGTACGTCGTTGTTATAGAAGTCCCAGCGTTGTGCCTGGTTGTGTGTCCATTCATTCTTTATCTGCGAAAAACCGGCCAGGGCCTGTAAGTTATGTTTACCTAGCTGCTTTTCGTAGTTCAACAACAGGTTGAGTGTATATTCGTTGGTATCTTCCCGTTTGTCGTCCATGCTGTTACGCGAAATATTTCTGGTACGCTGGCGGTTACTACTCGGATTATAGGGCTCGTCTTTTGCTGTAGCTGTCCAGTCCAGATATTGATGATCCACTACCGTATAGGCATTTTCGAATTTAACGGTCTTATTGAAGCCATAACGTTGTGCATACTGGGCTGTAAACTTCAGGCCGTCGATAATTTGTAATTCAGCCTTAATGTTTCCGATGAATAAATTGTTCCATTGCTTGTCTGTTCCACCCATTTCGGCCAGCATCAGCGGGTTGGCGTTCTTATTACCCAATCCGTAGCTGCCGTCAGGATATTGCGGAACAACGAACTGTGTGGCATGATACATGGAGTAGAAAATACCACCACCATTTTTATCGTATTCGTAGGCATCGATAGGTGCTTTGGAATAACTGCTTCTGAAATTGGCATCCGCCGATATCTTCAGCCGTTCAAAAGGTTTAAAGTCCGTGTTGACACGAATTTCTTTGATGTCGGATTTATAGTTCGGAACAACACCGTCCTGATCGTAATAACGCAACGCCATCAAACCTCTTGCTTTTTCGTTACCACCGCTTACGGTAAGGCTGTAATTCTGTTGCAGGGCAGAGCTGTAAACTGCATCCTGCCATTGGTTGGCTTTACGGTATGTGATAGGATCGCTTTTGTGATTAACCTGCCATTTTTTGATAAAAGTGTCGGAATAGCGGGGAGCTTGTCCGGCATTCTGGAAAGCATAATTCTGCTGTTGCATATAAGTGACCGTTTCCATGTGTTCCGGTTTGTTGGTCACACTCTGGATACCCCAGTAAGTATTGAAATCCATTCTGATCTTACCTTCTTTTCCACGTTTGGTTGTTACGAGCACAACTCCGTTGGCGGCACGCGAACCGTAGATAGCTGTCGTAGAAGCGTCTTTCAGGATAGAGATACTTTCAATATCGTCCGGGTTGATATCGGAGATACGCTGTTCAACACCGTCTACCAGCAATAAAGCCTCATTACGGTCAATATTTTTATCGTTGTTAATAGTAGTGATACCTCTGATACGAAGTGTAGTGCTGGCACGACCCGGTGATCCTCCCTTGTCCAGGATCGTTAAACCCGGTGATACACCCTGCATAGAAGCTGTGGTACTATTGGCCAGACGGTTGATGTTGTCGCTTTTGATATTACCGACAGCACCGGTAATACTGACTTTCTTTTGCTGACCGTAACCGACAACCACGACTTCTTCCAATGCCTGTGTATCTTCTTTCAGCAGGATGGAAAAGTCAGACTGATTACCTGTTGCGATCTCTTGCGATAGATAACCGATATAAGAGATTGACAAAGTCGCATTTGCAGGCACTTCCAGAGTAAACTTTCCGTCTATATCGGTAATAGTACCATTGGTGGTTCCTTTCACCATGATATTGGCACCGATTACCGGATAGCCTGTGGGATCTTTTACGATACCGGTTACTTTCTTTCCTTCTTGACTGACGGTTACATTCTTGACCTTACTCAGTGAAATATATCCTTCGTTGAAGTTATATTTGATTTCACTGTCGCCCAAAGCCTCTTCAAGTACTTTTGATACAGGCTTGTTCTTAGCGTTTACATGCACCTGTTGTTGCATGTCGATTTCCTTTTCACTATACATGAATAAATAGTCCGTCTGCTTCTCGATCTCCTGGATAAACTCTTTGAGCGGCAGATCACTTTTACTGATGTTTACTTTGGCATTTTGCGAATGCAAAGTAGTCGCACTGATTTGGAAAATTGCGATTAACGTGAGAATTGTTGCGATTTTCATAATACGAATTATATGCTTTAATTCAAGATAAAAGGCACAATTGAATAATAGCAATAAGTTTTTTTTCATAACTTTGCTTGTACTTTTAAAGTTAATACTGTTTTTGATTTTTTGTGGATACATAAAAGAAAGGTATTGACTCCGGGGTAAGTGCTGGTAACACTTGCCCCCTTTTTATACCATTCCTCCGGAAATGATCGTGTTTACTTCATAGGCATTCTTTTTTTTAAATGAATATTATATTAGTATATTTTGATTTCTTCATTGTTCTCTATTTTATACCGGAAGTGATGCACCCCTTGTAATGCTTTCAGTATTCTTTCTATATCATCGCTTTGCCTGAACTTACCGGATACATACTTGTCAATTTGGGCAGAGTCTTTCACTTCGAATTTTACCTTATACCATAAAGTGAGATAGTCCAGTATCTCTGAGAATTTTTTGTTGCTGAAATGGAATATTCCGCTTTTCAGGTATTCTTCATTATTGAATGCGGCAATCGATTTTACAAGTACGCCATCTTTTAAAGACACCATTTCATTCGGTTTCAGGATCATCTGCTTTTCCGGTTGCTTGTTGTTGATCACTTGTACACTACCTTCCACCAGATTTGTCTCAAAACGTTTGCTCTTTGTATAGGCAAAAATATTGAACTTCGTTCCGAGAACCTTGATGTTATAATCCTGGGTCTTTACAATAAAAGGGCGTTTCGCATCTTTTGTCACTGCAAAGAATCCTTCACCATCCAGTTCTACCGAACGTTCGTCCTTACTGAATTCACTCGGAATCCTGATGATCGACCGGGGACTCAGCCATGCTTCCGTTCCGTCCTGAAGAGTCATATAAATACGTTGTCCTGTCGGTACTTTTATCTGGGTATAAAGCGCTGCTTTTTCCTTTGGTATGAACTTGTCGGTCAGCAACCAGGTGTTTACCAACAAGAGTGCAGTGACGGCAGCATATTTAGCCAGATTGAGATAGAGGCGACGGTTTTGTTTACGGTTGATCCGGTTTCCCAACTCTTTCATCTTTCGTGAAGCCCATTCGTTGTCATTGCTCTGTTCGACCAACTTCGATATTGTAACCGTATTTTGCATACGGATAAATTCGGCTTTGCTGTCAGAGTCAGATTCTATCTGGTCAAGGAGTTCCTTCTTTTCCGTGTTTGAAAGTTCTCCGAGGAAGTATTTATTTAGTTGTTCGTTCATGCTTTTTAGTGCTCGTTCTGTTAATATGACGGATTGGTTCTAACCATCTACTAGTAGGAAACAGAAAAAAATAGATTTTTTTTGAGAGAGATTTCAGATGATGAAAATAAAGAGAGGAAGATAGTCTTTCAATTCGACTTTCAGTTTGCGTATGGCTGTTACGATGTGGTTTTGCACGGTGTGGACGGAAATATCCAGTTGTGTGGCTATCTCTTCATATTTTAATCCGTTCATTCTGCTCAGAATGAACACCTGGCGGCATTTTTCCGGCAGGTGTTCGATTGCTTTAGCCAATAGGTTTTCTATTTCTTTTTCAGTGAAAATGTTTTCATCGAATTGCATCAATGCTTCCATCTTTAATTTCAACTCTCTTTCCTGGAGATTATCCAGTGATTCTTTTTTGCTGTCGATGAATGCTTTGTGGCGGTAGAAGTCGATACATCTGTTTTTTGCCAGGGTGAACAGGAAAGCATTGAGGTTGTTCAGAGAATCCAGCATATCTCGGTGTTCCCAGAGATACATGAAAATATCCTGGACGATATTCTCCGCATCTTCGGTGGATATGACATATTCCCGGGCGAAACGCACGAGCTTGGGGAAATATACCAGATATATTTTTGAGAATGTGTTCTTCTCTGTTCCTGAAAAGCTACTCATACCCTGTTTCCTTTAAGATTTGGATTTTCATATAATGCATATTTGCTCCTGTGATAATTTCAATAAAAGGTTTATCTTTCTCCTGTATTGCATACAAATATACTTATATCCATTGAAAAGGACTCTCTCATACGGATAAATTTTTATTTAAGGAAGATCGGTGGTACAATTATCCATATCTTTGGTGGAAATAAAGACTTTGTTATAATTTGCAGGTATTATGAGAAACTTAGTAGCGGGTATTTTGATATTATTGTCTTTCATTGCATGTTCCGTTGGGAGTGATAAGGATATGTTAAGTAGGGGTGATATGAAAGAAGATATTCAATACTTCTTCCATTTGATAAGAGATATACATCCGGATCCGTATCAGCGTTATGATTCGATGACTTTTGTCGCATTGGAGGTAAAGATGATCGAATCTTGTTCGGAACCCATGACAAAAAAGGATTTTGGAAAGCGGTTGATGAAAATCAAAAAGTTCCTGGATGGGCATGTAGGTATTGAATTCCCTTCTTCTGATAAAAGGTATTATGATTTTCCGTATGTTGAATTTTGTGAAGATAAAATGCTCTTGGGAAGCGATACTTTATTGGCAGTAAAAGATTCTTTTGTTTCATTTACGGCTCTGGATATAGATTCGATGGTTCCATGGGATTTACCGACCAGAATATCCAATGACAGTAAGAATATGTTATTGAATTTCTTGTTAAGTCCTGCGCTTACACGTACAAGGACGTATATAGGTGTTTTAAAAACAGCAAATGGTCTGCAGGATACGATTATCAGTGTTGAAACTAACAGAAAAAAACAGACCTCGGTTTACGATAAGCCTTATTCTTCTGTTTTTTATCCGGAAGATTCGATGGCAGTTCTTTATTATAATACATGTACGGTAGTGTATAATAAACAGAGTGCGGAACAATACAAGTCCTTTGTTGACTCCTTTTTCAAAGAATTGGAAAGTAAGGGGATAAAAACGTTATTTATTGATGTTACGCATAATAATGGGGGAAGTGATGGTAGCAATGATATAGTAATGAATTATTTAAAAACAGATGTACATACTTTGAAAGCAAAGATGCTGGGGAAAAAGTCAGGAGTAAAAGCATTTCTTGATTCTGATCTGATGAAACATCTTTCTAGTGAGAATAAGGTAGAGGCTGATAAATGGATGCAATCATTCGGTTATCCTATTATGGAAAATGGGGTAGGGTATCGTGAAGAAACTATACCGGGTAATGACTCCGGTTATGATGGAAAAGTATTTGTGATAATGGGTAATGAAACGTATTCGTCGGGAGCTCATTTTTGTATGGCAATAAAGAGATCTAATGCAGGAATCTTAGTAGGAGAAATCGCAGGACAATATTATCCAATTTGTGGCAATGGGATCAAAGGATACCTGCCTAACTCAAAAATAATGTATCAAATGCCAACAACGCAAACGATTTACGAACCGGTGACATTGTTTAAAGACGGATATATTTGTCCGGACATTCCCTATTCGTTGAAAGAGGAAATGGGACTGGATGATTATAGGGGGATACTTACCCTTTCTTCTGCTTCTTGTATTCCCTAGGTGACATCCCCATCACCTTACTGAACAGTCGGGAGAAGTAGTAAGTATCTTCTATCCCAATCTTATAACAGATCTGGTTTATCTTCATATCCGTGAAGTCCAGCAACTGGCAGGCCTGCTGTATTTTCAGTTGGTTGAAGTAAGTCAATGGGGCATACCCGGTGCGTTTGCTGAACAGAACGGAGAAATGGGACGGTGAGTAACCGATATGGGTTGCCAGATCGGCCAATGTCAGTTTCTTTTCCAGGTTCTCTTTCATATAATGGATGGCCGCTGTTACGATATCGTTTGCATCGGACTCGTTGCGTACTGCTTCCCGGTATTGCTGTAAATAGCGTAAGGAGCCCAGATAATAGTGGAAAGCTGAGCAGGCATACAACAGGTTTTCGTGGCTGTATCCCATCTCCAGCGTGCGGAAGATTTCTTCGAAAAGATTGTTGCGGTTGCTGATGCGGGATTGTACGCTCGGTTTGATCTCTATCGGGCGACTGGCCTGGCTGGCAAAGTAGGAGGCCAGTTTCCCTTTGAAATGGATCCAGTAGATCGTCCAGGGATTGTTCTCGTCTGAACCGTAGGCATGGGGAACACCGGAAGGAAGGATACAATATTGGTTTGCGGTGATGGTGAACTCCTGATCGCCGATGCGGAACCATCCGGCTCCCTCTATACAATAGATAAAAACGAACTGGCTGATCGGCTCCGGACGTTCGCGGAAGTGATGCCATGCTTTGGGATAATAACCGATGTCCGTAATATGCAGGATCGATGAAAGCGCATCTTTCTCCATCTCCTGTACGACAGATTGAGGAAGCACAAGTGCGCGTTCACCGCTAAAGCCATCTTTTCGTTTGATCATGATACTGGAATTATAGGTGTTTGCAAAGGTATATTATTTATTCGATTAGTATACCGGCTAAAAGAGGAAAATCGTAATATTATCCATCTTTAGGTCGGTTTTATCTATTTTGTATTCTCTTGAAAGGCTGTTTCTTTGCACCATAACTTTAATACTACTACCATGAAGCGTACAACTGCTTACTTATTACTTATCTGTCTCGTCTCAGCCATGGGAGGATTGCTATTCGGTTACGACTGGGTGGTGATCGGTGGCGCTAAAATATTCTATGAACCGTTTTTTGGCCTCGAAGGCTCTGCGGCCCTTCGCGGATGGGCGATGAGTAGTGCCTTGATCGGCTGTCTGGCGGGTGCGTTGCTGTCCGGCGAGTGGAGCGATAAATACGGACGTAAGAAAATGTTGATCATCGCTTCTTTTCTTTTTGTATGGTCGGCCTATGGGACAGGGGCGGTCGACAGTTTTACCTGGTTTATTATTTATCGTATAATCGGTGGGTTCGGTATCGGTATTGCTTCGAACGTATCGCCGGTATATATCGCTGAAGTAGCTCCGGCTTCTGTCCGGGGAAAATTCGTTTCCCTGAATCAGTTGACGATCGTATTAGGTATCCTGTTTGCACAGTTAGCAAACTGGCAGATCGGAGAATACTTTACACAAGGGGGCGAAACGCTGACGGCAAACAGTATCGAATGGGCCTGGCGATGGATGTTCTGGGCAGAGCTGATCCCTGCCGGATTGTTCTTTGTGCTTTCTTTTATCATACCGGAAAGTCCACGTTGGCTGGCAACGGTCCGGAAGACAACGCAAGCCCGGGATATATTGATACGTATCGGAGGCGACCAATATGCCGATCAGACATTAAACGAATTGGCACAGCTAACAGATAAGAATGAAGAAAAAGTAAACTGGAGCGCTTTGCTTCAGCCGGGGGTACGGAATGTATTGGTGATCGGGATCGTACTGGCTGTCTTCCAGCAGTGGTGCGGTATCAATGTGATCTTCAATTATGCACATGAGATATTTTCGGAGGCAGGCTATGCCGTTTCTGATGTCTTGATGAATATTGTAGTGACAGGCGTGACCAATGTAATCTTTACTTTCGTCGCTATCTATACGGTGGATAAATGGGGCAGACGTACTTTGATGTTTGTCGGTTCTGCCGGGCTGGCTATTATCTATGCGGTATTGGGTACCTGCTACTTCCTGGAAATGAGCGGCTGGCCGATGCTTCTATTGGTCGTGATGGCTATTGCCTGCTATGCCATGTCGCTGGCACCGGTGGTTTGGGTGGTTCTTTCCGAGATATTCCCGGTACGGATACGCGGGATGGCAATGGCGATCTCTACTTTCTTCCTTTGGGTGGCCTGCTTCCTGTTGACCTATACTTTCCCGATACTGAATGAAGCGGTAGGCGCTTCGGGAACCTTCTGGCTGTATGGCCTTATCTGTCTGGGCGGATTCCTGTTTATCCGTGCGAAACTTCCTGAAACAAAAGGTAAAACTTTAGAGGAACTGGAAAAAGAATTAACGAAATAAATATACTGAAATGACTGAAAATGTGAAAGTTTGGGAAGAAGATATCCTTCTTCCTACCTACGGTATTGGCAAAGCTGAAAAGAATCCGATGTTCCTGGAGAAGCGTGTTTACCAGGGAAGCAGCGGTGTGGTTTATCCTTATCCGGTGGTTGAAAAGATAGAAGATACCTGCGAGGAAAAGAGTTACCATGCTGTGTGGTTGGAAAACGAATATATAAAAGTGATGATCCTTCCCGAACTGGGCGGACGGGTACAAATGGCGTACGATAAGATCAAAAAACGCCATTTCATCTACTATAACCATGTTATTAAACCTGCTTTGGTTGGACTGACCGGACCGTGGATCTCCGGCGGTATCGAGTTTAACTGGCCGCAGCATCACCGTCCGAGTACGTTCCTGCCGATCGATTATACGATCGAACGTTGTGCCGATGGAAGTGCCATCGTTTGGGTAAGCGAACGCGAACGGATGTTCCATCAGAAAGGGATGGCCGGCTTTACCTTGCGTCCGGGGCGTGCCGTGTTGGAGATTCAGGGTAAATTATACAATCCGACTCCGGTTCCACAGACATTCCTTTGGTGGGCAAATCCGGCAGTAGCTGTGAATGATGCCTATCAATCGGTGTTTCCTGCCGATGTAAATGCCGTTTTCGATCATGGAAAACGGGATGTTTCGCGTTACCCGATTGCTACGGGCACTTATTATAAGATGGATTATTCGGCAGGCGTGGATATTTCGCGTTACAAGAATATCCCGGTTCCTACCTCTTATATGGCGATCCGTTCCAAATATAACTTTGTGGGAGGATATGAGAACGATACCCGTGCCGGTGTCCTGCATGTGGCGAACCACCATATCTCACCGGGTAAAAAGCAATGGACATGGGGTAACGGTGATTTCGGACAAGCCTGGGACCGCAACCTGACGGATGCTGACGGCCCTTATATCGAACTGATGACCGGTGTCTATACCGACAACCAGCCCGACTTCACCTGGCTGCAACCTTACGAAGAAAAAACATTCACCCAATACTTCATGCCTTATCGTGAACTGGGTGTCGTGAAGAACGCCTCTTCCGACCTTCTGATGAACATAGAACCCGATGGAAAGGGCGCTTTATTAAAGATATTTGCCACTTCGGTACAAAAGAATTTGCATATTATTATAGAAAAAGCAGGGGAGACTTATCTCGATATTACCCGTGATGTCACTCCTGAAAATATACTGGAGGAGTTTGTCCCTGTGAATAGTCTGTGCGATGTGAAGGTTTGTATCTGTAATGCAAAAGGCAAACAGGTACTGACATGGGAACCTGAACCGGATGTGATCAAAGAAGTTCCTGAACCTGCGAAAGCTGCACTCGATCCGGAAGATGTACGGACTACCGAACAACTCTACCTGACCGGCCTGCATCTGGAACAGTATCGCCATGCCACCTATTCGGCTACGGATTATTATCGGGAAGCCATCCACCGCGATCCGACCGATGTACGCAATAATAATGCGATGGGCTTATGGCTGGTTCGCAAAGGACAGTTTGCCCAGGCAGAACCTTATCTGCGCCAGGCGGTGAAGACATTGACCGAGCGGAATCCGAATCCGTATGACGGTGAACCGTTATACAATCTGGGCCTCTCCCTGAAATATCAGGGAAAGAATGAAGAAGCATACGACTTTTTCTATAAAGCCTGCTGGAATGCAGCCTGGCAGGATGCCGGTTATTATTCTCTCGCCCAATTATCAGCCGCAAGAGGAGACTGGGAAGAAGCTCTTTATGAAATAGATAAATCCCTGCTCCGCAATTGGCATAACCTGCGGGGACGTCATTTGAAGACTATTATTCTTCGTCACTTGGGACGAAACGACGAGGCGATAGCCCTGATCGACGAATCGTTGCGTATCGACCGTTTCAACTTTGGTTGCGGCTTTGAAAAGTATCTGATAACCGGAAACGATTCCGATCTGAAAGCATTGGTCGCTTTGATGCGTCCGGAAGGACATAATTATAGCGAGCTGGCACTCGATTATGCATCAGCAGGTTGCTGGGAAGAAGCATTGCAGGTGGCTGAGACGGCTATCGATTTACAGGTTGCCGATCAGACGATGTTGCATTATTATAAGAGCTGGTTCCTGATCCGTCTGGATCGGAAGGAAGAGGCTTTGGCGGCAATCCGTGAGGCTGAACAGCAAATACCCGACTGTTGTTTCCCGAATACGTTGGAAGCTATTTTGGCTCTTCAGGCAGTGATTGATTTTGCAGCCGAGGCTCCGAAAGCGTTGTATTATCTGGGTAATTTGTGGTACGATAAACGTCAGTACCCGGAAGCGATTGCCTGTTGGGAAGCATCGAAAAAGCAGGATGAAACATTCCCGACCGTATTGCGCAACCTTTCGCTGGCTTATTTCAATAAACAGAATAAACAGGAAGAAGCAGTTGTTTTATTGGAGAAGGCTTTTGCCCTCGATCCGACAGACGCCCGTATTCTGATGGAGCTCGACCAACTGTATAAACGCTTGAACTGTCCGCATGCCGATCGGCTGGCTTTCCTGGATAAACACAAAGAAGTTGCTTTCGAGCGCGATGACTTGTATCTGGAATATGTCACTTTACTCAACCAGCTTGGACAGTATGAGGAAGCCATCCGCAGGATCGATGCCCGCCAGTTCCATCCGTGGGAAGGGGGAGAAGGTAAAGTTCCTGCCCAATATCAGCTTGCCCGCGTAGAGTTGGTGAAGCAATTGCTGTCAGAAGGAAAATATCAGGATGCATTGAATCTGATAGAAGAATGCTTCGTTTATCCGCATAACTTTGGAGAAGGGAAACTGTACGGTGCCCAGGAGAATGATTTCAATTATTATAAGGCCTGTGCCTTGCAGGGATTAGGTCGCAATGAAGAAGCAACCGGATTATTCCTCAAAGCCAGTGTCGGAAACAGTCAGCCTGCCGCCGCCATGTATTACAACGACCAGAAGCCGGATAAGATATTCTATCAGGGACTGGCATTGCGTAAACTGGGTCGTGAAGACGAGGCACGCGGTCGCTTCAATAATCTGATCTCTTATGGTGAAAAGCATGTATACGATGTCTTTAAGATGGATTACTTCGCCGTCTCCCTACCGGATCTGCAGATTTGGGAAGACGATATGAACAAAAAGAACCGTATCCACTGCAATTACCTGATGGCATTAGGCCATCTGGGCTTGGGAGATACCGAAAAAGCAATGAAGTATTTCAATATTGCCGCCGAAATGGATAATAACCATCAGGGAGTACAGATACATAAGGAAATGATTAAGTAAAAGATTTAAGAGATGGAAAGTAAGATGAAGCAATTTCTGATTGTATGTTTCTGTTTGGTGGCATTTTCTGCTTGTAAGGAAACGTCGCCGGTGATATCCTTAGCCGGAGAATGGCAGTTTGCGATGGATAGTACCGATGTCGGTGTATCGGAGAAATGGTTTGACCGTTCGTTTGCCGACAAAATCCAATTACCGGGAACGACGGATGAGGCAGGATATGGTGTCCCGAATACCCTGCCACCTTCTATCGGTAAGCCGCAGATACTTCATCTTACCCGTAAAAACAGTTATGTCGGTCCGGCATGGTATTCGCGTGAAGTGACGATTCCATCGGACTGGGAAGACAAATCCATCGAATTAAAGCTGGAGCGTGTTATCTGGCATACAAGAGTATGGGTGGACGGGAATCCCATATCCGGTAGCTGTGAGAGCCTGATCAGCCCCCATGTCTTCGACTTGACGGAATATCTGACACCGGGGAAACATAAGTTGACTGTCCGCGTTGATAACCGGAAACAACACGATATCTCCGTAAACGATATGGCACATGCCTATACCAACGAAACACAGATCATGTGGAACGGTATCATCGGTGAAATATCTCTTACGGCAAAAGATGCCCTTTCCATCGAAGATTTGCAAGTGTATCCGGACGTTTCCGGTAAACTAGTGCATGTGAAGGGTAAGGTCAGCAATCGTGGGGAGGCTGCAAAAGGTATTTTACAGGCCGTGGTACAAAAACAGAAGAATAACCCAATTACAACCGTAACACGTGATATGGAATTCCCGTCGGGAGAGACATTATTGGATATCACTTGCCCGATGGGTGATTCGATGGAGGTTTGGAGTGAGTTCACTCCGACATTATATCAATTAGATTTGAAGGTGGAAGCCGGTCCGGTGAAAGCCGGGCGAAGTACAAAGTTCGGTATGCGTGAATTCAGGCATAACCAATCGGATCTGCTGTTGAACGGAAATAAAGCCTTTTTGCGTGGAACGCTCGAGTGTTGTATCTTTCCGCTTACCGGTCGTCCGCCAATGGAACCCGAGGGATGGAAGAAGGTCTTTTTGACGGCTCGCGAATGGGGGTTAAACCATCTGCGTTTCCACTCCTGGTGTCCGCCGGAAGCAGCCTTCCAGGTAGCCGACTCTTTAGGGTTTTATCTGCAGGTGGAACTTCCTCTCTGGTCGTTGAAAGTGGGACAGGATCAGAAAACGAATGAGTATCTGTATGCTGAAGCCGACCGTATCCTGTCGGAATACGGCAATCATCCCTCTTTCTGCTTCCTGAGCCTGGGAAATGAGTTGCAACCGGATTTCAACTTCCTCTCTCAGTTGCTGAATTATGTTAAGGAGAAAGATCCGCGTCATTTGTATACAACCACCTCTTTCACTTTCGAACGTGGACATGGTGACTGGCCTGAACCGGATGACGATTTCTTTATCACGCAATGGACTAAAAAAGGATGGGTACGCGGTCAGGGAGTATTCGATACCGAGTCTCCTTCATTCGACAAGGACTATGTAGCCTCTGTCGAGGGAATGACGGTTCCGCTGATCACCCATGAAGTCGGTCAATATTCGGTATATCCGAACCTGAAAGAGATTGAAAAATACACCGGCGTACTCGATCCTCTGAACTTTAAAGGAGTAAAGCAGGAACTGGAAAAGAAAGGTCTGTCGGATAAAGCCGACGACTACCTGAAAGCTTCCGGTTACCTGGCAGCCATTCTATATAAAGAAGAGATCGAACGTGCGATGAAAACGGCCGGATGTAGTGGTTTTCAGCTTCTCGACTTGCATGATTTCCCGGGACAGAGTACGGCTTTGGTTGGTTTGTTGGATGCATTCTGGGACAGTAAAGGCGTTACCGATGCGGCAACTTTTCGTCAGGCCAGCTCTCCTGTATCCCCTTTGGTGCGTTTTCCGAAAGCCGTCTATACCAATGACGAGTCTTTTGTCGCAGCGGTAGAGGTTGCTAATTTTACAGATAAAGAATTGAAAGATCAATCCCTTTCCTGGTCGTTGAAAGATGATAAGGGAAAAGTGGTGAATAAAGGAACAATAACCTGTCCGTCACTCGCCATCGGATTGAATAAGCTACCAGAAACAATCGCCAGCCCGCTGGATCAGCCTGAGGCAACCCGGTTGACCTTGTCCGTAGTTTTGGATAATACGTCTTACAAAAATGAATGGAGTATCTGGGTATATCCGGCCCGACTGGGCTTGGATAAGGGAGATATCGTCGTTACGCGTGACCTGAATGAAGCCGGGAAAGCATTGGCCGGAGGAAAGAAAGTTCTATACAATCCGGACTATAAGAAAACGGTGGGATTGGAAGGTAAATTCGTTCCGGTGTTCTGGAGCCCAGTACATTTTCCGAAGCAGGCGGGTTCGATGGGTATCTTGTGTGATGCCGGCCATCCTGCATTCGGTAATTTCCCGACAGGAAATTATACCGACTGGCAATGGTGGTCGTTACTGAAACAATCGAAGACGGTCGTTTTAGACAGTCTGCCTGCTGTCACTCCGTTGATCGAAGTAGTCGATAACTTCGCGAACAATCGCCGTTTATCCAACCTGTTTGAGGCCAAAGCAGGAGAAGGAAAACTGATCTTCTGCTCCATGGACCTGTTGTCCGACTGGGCACAACGTCCTGAAGCGCGACAGTTATATTTCAGCCTGCTTGAATACATGAAAAGCGATGCATTCAACCCTTTATCTGCGGTGGAATCGACAGTTTTATCTCGATTGCATACCGATAGAGCGTCTTCGGGCGCAACAAATCCGGAAGATATTTATTAATAAGATTGTAAGTTATGAAAAAGCTCTTTGTTGTGTTATTTATTTTTGCGGCGGCAATGGCCTGGGCACAGAAGTCGCCTGTCGCGGTTGGAAACGATGGTAAGTCGTGGACGTTGACGACTAACTCGTTTGTTTATCAGATCCGTGTTTCGGATCAGGGGACGGTGAATATGTACTATTTTGGCGATAAGAGCCAGGATTTGAATATGCTCCATGACCCGCTGGGTGAAGAGGTTACAGTACGTGGTGGCTATTCGGCTACGACACCTATGCTGGAAGCGATCTTTAAAGACCGTGTGCGGGATATCGAATTGACTTATGCCGGATCGGAGATACAGGTACAAGACGGTTATACCGTGTTGGCAATTCATCAGAAAGATCAGTATTATCCGCTGGCTGTTACTGAATATATCCGCGTTCTGCCGGAATACGATCTGTTGGAAAAATGGGTCGAGATCACGAATACAGGGAAGAAAGGTGATATTGAGCTGGAGAACGCCCAATCGGGTACCTTCTTTCTCCCGAAAAATGCCTATGAACTGACCCACCTGTCTGGAAGATGGGGGTATGAGTATCAGCCGAATGTAACAAAACTTACCCAGGGTTTGAAAACACTTCAGACAAAAGACCTGCGTTCGTATGGATCCTCTTTCTTTGCGATACGGCCGGAAGGCGAACAAGAGGAGACCTGTGGCGAAGTGTGGTTCGGAACACTGCAATACAGCGGAAACTGGCGGGTCGATCTGGAAAAGTTTGCACCAGGTGAACTTCAGACTACCTGTGGTATCAATTTCTGGGACCAGTCGTTGGTTCTCAAGCCTGGAAAAAGTTTTACCACGCCTAAGATGATTATCGGCTATTCTGCCCGTGGGATGGAAGGTGCTTCACAGAGCCTGGCCTCTTATACCCGTGAGAAAGTACTTTATCCATCGCATCGCGACCAGGTTCGTCCGGTTCTATATAACAGTTGGTATGCCACGACATTCGATGTAAACGAAGAACATCAGCTGGCATTGGCAAAGATTGCCAAAGAATTGGGTGTAGAGATTTTCGTGATCGATGACGGGTGGTTTAAAGGCCGTGTCGACGATAAAGGCGGTTTGGGTGACTGGACTGTGGATAAAAAGAAGTTCCCCAATGGCCTGCAACCTATGATTGAAAAGATCAATGACCTGGGACTCGATTTCGGTATCTGGATAGAGCCCGAAATGGTGAATCCTAACAGTGACCTGTATCGTCGCCATCCTGACTGGGTTTTCCATTATCCGAATCGTACCCGCCATGAAACGCGTAACCAGTTAATGCTGAACCTGGCCCGTGAAGATGTCTATCAGTATTTGTATACCAGCTTTTCCACACTGTTGCGTGAAAATAATATTAAGTTTATCAAATGGGATATGAACAGAGGTGTTACCGAGCCTGGCTTCCTTTCCGCTCCAACCGATGAACAGCGGGCTGTCCGTATTAAATATGTGGAAAACCTGTATCGTCTACTTGAAACATTGCGATCCGAATTTCCCGATGTATGGTTTGAGAACTGCGCCGGTGGAGGTGGTAGAGTAGACTTGGGCATGATGGCACGTACTGATTTCTGTTGGGCTAGCGACAACACCGATCCTGTGGAAAGGATATTTATACAACATTCCTTTCTGAATGTCTTTCCGTCTAACTCAATGATTAGTTGGGTGACGCAGGAGGATTGGCATAACCAGAATCACCCGCTGGAATTCAAGTTTGATGTATCTATGTGCGGTGTATTAGGTGTTGGCTACGATATAACGAAATGGGGCGACAAAGAAAAAGAGGTTGCCCGTGAGAAGGTTGCCCGATATAAAGAGATTCGTGAAACCGTTCACAAAGGAGATCACTACCGTTTGGTTTCACCTTACGAAAACAACCGGAGTGTGCTTCAGTTTGTAAATAAACCGAAGTCAGAATCTATCGTATTCGTATATAATCTGGCGGAATATCCGAACAATGCCATACCGGAAACAAAACGTCCTAAAAGCGTAAAACTTCGTGGACTGCAACCGGATGCTTCTTATCAGATTGAGGGAGTAAAAGGTGTTTATAAAGGAAGTCAACTGATGAATATAGGAATAGAATTCCCATTGTACGGTGCTTTCAAGAGTCGGATATTTAAGATTGTAAAACTGTAAAGTATAGACTGTTTCTGATGAAATTACTATCAATATCAACCTTCAGCGGAGGAAGCCCGGCTTCTTCCGCTGAGTTGGTTACATTAAGAAACCGTAACGGCCTTGTCGCCCAGTTCACCAACTATGGTGCCCGTTGGGTAAGTATGTGGACACCCGACCGTGAGGGAAACTTGTCCGATGTCGTTCTCGGATTCGATACGATCGATGGTTACCGGATGGCAGGTGAACAATATCACGGTGCTATCGTCGGTCGTGTCTGCGGGCGGATCAGTAATGCCCGTTTCCGGATAGGAGAGCAAGACTTTCTGCTAGCTTCCAACGATGTGTATGGTACACCTGTTCGTAACCATTTACACGGTGGAATCGATGCTTTTCACAATCGTTACTGGAAATTCCGTACATATGTTTCTCCCTCCGGAGAAGAAGCTGTCGAGTTTACAAATAATTCACAAAGCGGTGAAGAGGGCTATCCCGGCAACCTGCAAGTGAAGATTACTTACCTATTGAAAGCAAACAATATCTTGCGGATGGAATGCGAAGCAACGACCGATCATCCGACTCCAGTGAATATGACTAATCATGCTTTCTTCAATCTGCAATCTCCTTCTGGTCCGGCAGAGAGGAAAAATGTCTTATCCCACCAGCTTACGCTGAACGCTTCTGCTATCATAGAATGCGACGGTGAATTAATTCCTACAGGCCGGTTGTTACCGGTAGACGGTACCTCGCTCGACTTTCGTTCGCCCCGTACCATTGCCTCGTCATTGGTCGAGGAACATCCGCAGATACAAAAGGATAAAGGTTTTTCCCTGGCATATGCCTTGGATACCGAAGAAGCCGGCGAATCCGGCGAATTGAGCTTTGCTGCCCGCCTGTCTGATGGTCTTTCCGGAAGAACGCTGGAAATATATACCAACCAACCTTCCGTTCAGGTATATAACGGTTATTTTATGGATGGTACGGACATCGGGAAGGATAATACCCCTTACTATGCCAGTGCTGGAATAGCCATTGAAACACAAGGTTATCCGGATGCACCTAACCAACCGGCTTTCCCCTCTATCCTGATAGATGAGGCAAAGAAGTATCGCCATATCACCGAATACAGCTTCACGAATGTGAGCCGGTAACCATAAGAAAATTTCTTTCTACACAAAGTTTTAGAAAAGTATCTGCCATCTGTCACATGTCTTCGTAACATATAGATAATCAATGTATAAAGGCGTGACAGATACTTTTTTATCTGCAACGGAGTCTGTCATCTGTCACCTGTTCCGCCAAAGGACTATCTGTTAAAAGACAGACAACTACGTGTTAAGTCCCGACAAACTACGTGTTAAGTCCTTATTTAGTAAAACCACCCTGTACAGGGTGGCGGATTAAGGTGTACAGGCTGCCCGCGCAGGGTGTACAGGGAAATGTCCTATGGTGTACAGGGTAGCAACAAAATATAAGGACTTAACACATAGTTCCTCCTTGCTTAACACATAGTTCCTCCTTGCTTAACAGGTAGTATCTCCCTTATTGACGATTAAAAGGAGTAGGGGAGGCTGTTATATTGGTTCATCTCCGGTAAAGTATTTAGCATATTCTTGTTCATTAAATTATTTTTTTCTCCCATGTCCTCATCCTTTAAACTCTTCATCCTTGTTTTGCGAGAAAACAAATCTTTACAGGAATATCATGCCTCATGCGATTTTCCTCTACAAACCTAATTTTGTCTTTATTGCCTTCGGTATTGCATCCTTGTGCACCATTACATAAATGGTCTTGGCGCGGACGAAGCTTTCCGACATATTCAGGTAACCACCGAACTTATTGCGGTCTGTGCCCCAGGAATTTTTGGTGATGTAATATTTTGTACCGTTCTGGTCTTTGGCAATACCGGTCAGATGCATCAGGTGGTCGTCGGTAGTGACGAATGCTTCGAAACCTTCCTGACGAACCTCAGGAGTTACTTTGATTTCAGGGTAAGGCTGTTCGAATTTATATACTTCTTCCAGACGCTCTTTCTCGTCCATCTTCTCGAAACGGGCACGGTCGGTATTGGAGAAATCTTCTACCTTCTTTACTTCCGGGTTGATGGCTACGCCGTTCTTGAAAGAGAAACCTTTTTCGCTTACGTCACCGTCCCAACATACGGTGAAACCGTTGTTTAAGGCATAATCTACCGTTTCGATCATTTCGTCGAGCGGCAGGTTGTACATCAGGGAATGTTCCCAGTTATCCGGTACTTCCACATCGAATTTTTTATAATAAGGATGATGGGTGAAGCTTGTCAGTTCGATATAATCATCCATATTCAATCCTAATGATTCGGCAAACGACTTGGGAGTGTATTCTTTTCCTTTGTATGTAAATTTTGCAGGCAGTTCTCCCAGATAGGTATCGAACAGATTCTTGATCAGTTTGTCGTATTCAGGACTACGTTTTTTGTTTTTTACGGCAACATCGGCAATAGCTTTCATATATTGAACCATCTCACTGTGATTGTGCCGGTCGGAATCATAATTGATTCCTTTATAAACTTCTTCCGGAACGATACCGACCTGGCGGTAGGCATTCATGAAAGTATGCGAAAGGCTACCCTGTCCGATATTCCCATCACCACGACGCAGGTAATTATCCTGCAACTGGTTCATGTATTTCTGGCGTACGATGAACATTTCGGAAAGGTCGTATTCTCCTTTCCCCATACGCATCAATTCCGATTCCATAAATGAGGTTGTGGCGAAACACCAACAAGTACCGGTGGCAGCCTGGTTCTTTACAGGAGTAGCCGGAACGGTTACTACTTCGGTAAACTGATAACCTTGTGCAAATGCGCTCAGAGCTGAAAGCAACAAGGCACAGGAAATAAATAATGCTTTCATAAGATATGATTTAATTGTTTGTTTTTGTTGTTTAGAATCCTCGTGCGAACATCTTCCAGAACTCGTCGGCCATGTCTTCCCAGCGTTGCATGGTAGCTCCGGCAAAGTCGGAGGTATATCCGGTCAGGTAGGCTTTGGCTGCTTCGTCTCCTTCGGCCTGCTGTATTTGTTTGTACTGGCTTTCTACGAAGGGCAATTCTCGTTGTCCTTTATCTTCAAAATGTTTGATTCCGCTTTGCATCTTGTCTTTCGTCAGTCCCCAACGTACTGTTGCCAACTTGTTTGCTTCGCGGAAAGACCAGATAGCTGCATCGTCGCGATGACGGTGTTGTCCGCAGATATAGAAGCTGGGAGGAAGTGCCGTGGTTCCGGCAAAGATAGGGAAACGCGGGCTTTGTCCCGGGTTGTCGAATGACATCCAGGCTATACCTCCGATGGCATCGGGTAACCAGCTGCGTAACTGGATCACATGCGAATAGGAACATTGCGGAACAGATACCAGGCGGTTGCGGGTAACGACTCCGCTCTTCACTCCGTTCAACATGTTGATCATGTCTGTTGTCATCCAAGGATTGGCTGACGGGCTGACTATCGAATCTTTCACTCCGTCGTCTTTTTTATTAGCCGCTACTTTCAGGTTTTTGGTCATATCCCATTCGGTTCCTTCATAGGTTTCACGCAAAAGCGCCATCACATCGGTGACTGATACTTGTTTGTCCGGCTTTACGCTTAACGGTAGCTCCTCCGAATCATAAGACAGATGTAGGGAAGGAGCCAGGCTGTTTAGTATAAAGAATTCGCGGAGACTATAAGATTTTAATTCACCGAAATAGTTCCCGCCGCTGTAAGCTTTCCAGAAACGGAACGGTTCTTTTCCATCCCAGAATCCCATCTTTTTGGCTACGTCGAATACATTGTCCGAAGCCATATAGTTATCCTTGTCTTTCAGGTTTAAGGTGGAGATACGGGAAACGTTGGCCGATACACTGACATGGTCGTCGGGAATACGGACTGCTGCCCATACGCCTCCAATCTTATCCGGCCCTTCGCCGAAGATCTCAAAGATCCATACTTCGTTCGGATCGGCGATAGTCAGGCATTCGCCGGAATCACCGTAACCGTATTCTTTCACCAGTTTACCCATCAGGCGGATAGCGTCGCGGGCTGTGGTACAGCGTTGCAATGCGATCTTCTGGAGTTCTTCTATCATGAACATACCGTTCTTGTTCTCCATCTCTTTACGGCCGGAAATTGTCGTTTCACCGATACCCAGCTGTTTTTCGTTGAGACAGGGATAAGATGTGTTCAGAAACTGATAAGTGGAACGAGCCTGGGGAATAGTTCCTTTTAGCTCGACGTTCGTTTCATCGGCCGGATATTCGGTATGCATCCGTCCGTTGTAGATAGCAAGGGTGGTGTCCCGGTCGTAGTTCGCTCCCGGAACGATATCCATCCAGGTACGGTAGTTGGAATCACAGGTGTGGCTGGTCATAACCGACCCGTCTGTCGATGCTTTTTTACCGACCATAATACTAGTGCAGCTTTCCGGGGAATTCACCGGTTGTGCATATTCGATTTCCTGCGCAGATGTGATCAGACAGTGGCAGATAAGTGTAAGAGTGAAGATAAACAGTCTGTTCATGTGTTCGTCATTTGATTTAATGCCTAAAGATACAAACTGTATCGGAATAATTACATATATTTGCTCAAATCTAAAGTGTGCACGATAACACAATAACTATAATTTCCATGAGAAAACTATTTTCAGTAGCTTTGCTACTTATATTTCTTGGGTTGCCTGCTTTGGCACAGTTGAGAATGTTTCCTACACCTGCCAGGGTTGTAGGCCAAAAAGGTTCTTTTACGATTGGAACCACTCCAAAGATCAGCGGAAATGGCGGATATGCCGATGTGCTGGCAAAGAAATTACAATCGGAGTTGAAAACGACAGGTAAGCAATCGTCTGCCGCCGGGGGAGAGATCCGTCTGGTATTGGATGAAAAGCTAAAGATGGCTGATGAGGGTTATTCTTTGAACATTTCGCCGTCAGTTGTATTGCTGGAAGCCTCTTCCGAATCGGGTTTGTTTTATGCCAAGGAGGCCTTGTTGCAACTGGTACGTTTCGGTAATGGAACTTTGGGAGCTTGTAAGATAGAAGACCAGCCACGTTATGGCTGGAGAGGTTTCATGCTGGACGAAAGTCGCCATTTCTTCGGAAAAGAGAAGGTGAAACAGTATCTGGACATTATGGCTTCCCTCCGTATGAATGTCTTCCACTGGCATTTGACCGACGAACCGGGTTGGCGTATTGAGATCAAGAAATATCCGAAGCTGACATCTGTCGGTGCAATCGGTAACTGGCATGAGCCGGAAGCTCCGGCTCAGTTCTATACGCAGGATGATATCCGCGAGATCGTAGCTTATGCAGCCGACCGTCATATTATGGTCGTTCCGGAGTTTGATATGCCGGGACATGCAACAGCCGTAAGCCGTGCTTATCCGGAACTGTCGGGTGGTGGAGAAGGTAAATGGAATGGTTTCACTTTCCATCCCTGTAAGGAGACGACTTATCAGTTCATCAGTGATGTACTTGATGAAATCGTCGCTTTATTCCCTTCCCCTTATATCCATATTGGTGGTGACGAGGTGCATTATGGCAACCAGAGCTGGTTTACCGATCCTGAGATCCAGCAATTCATCAAAGACAAAAAGTTGCAGAATGAGACAGGGCTGGAGCATTACTTCGTGAAGCGTGCTGCCGATATCGTAGCTTCGAAAGGTAAAACAATGATCGGTTGGGATGAAATTATCGATGCCGGTGTTTCTCCAGATAAAGCTGTTATCATGTGGTGGCGTCACGACCGGAAACATCAGCTGGTGAAGGCCTTGGAAAATGGTTTCCGTGTGATTATGACTCCGCGTCGTCCGCTTTATGCCGACTTTGTACAATACGGTGCACATAAGGTAGGACGTCTGTGGAACGGTTACAATCCGGTGGAAGATATTTATCGTTTTCCCGATCCGATCATTCACCTGACAAAAGATTATGAAGATCAGGTGATGGGGATGCAGTTCTCTTTGTGGACGGAGCGTGTTGCGGATACAAAGCGTCTGGATTACATGACCTTCCCCCGCTTGGCAGCCGTTGCCGAATCAGCCTGGACACCAGCAAAGGCAAAAGAAAGCAGTCTCTTTATGAAGAAGTTGCCATACTTCCTGCAATATCTCGATACATTCGGTATTTACTACTTTAATCCGTTTGATCCGGACTCTACTCCTGAACCGGATGCTCCCGAGAAGGAAGATGTATTGCAAAACGGTTGATGAGGGTGTGTCAAAACACCCAAAACAGAAAAATCACCCCTGTCACAAGTATCTGTAGCAGGGGTGATTTTGTTAAAAAGAGGGTTTTGACACACCCTCATATAGTATAGATTAGTATCTTTTCTTACGTGCATTACGGTCGGATGTTTCCCGTCTCCAGGGTTTTTCACCGTTACGTCTGTCGGTTGTGCTGCCGCTGAAGCCTCCTTCGCGTTTGCCTTTATAACCACCGCCACTTTTGTAACCGCCTCTCGAACCGCTACCGCCTCCGCGTGTGTTACCACCGCCACGGCTGAATCCACCGCTACTGCGGCTGCTTCTGCCTTCACCCTTGCTTTGTTGGGCCGGTTCAACGGAAATACGACGTCCTTCTATTTCGAAACCGTTCATGTTATCCATTACACGTTGTGCTTCACCATCTTCAACTTCGAAGAATGAGAAGTTGTCGCGCAGGTCTATTTTGCCGATACGCACCTTTCCCGGAACACATTTGTTGACCAGTTCGATCAACTGGTTCGGATATAGGCCGTCTGCTTTTCCGAAGTTAAGGAAGAAACGTGAATAACCTTCTTCTGCAGTGAAAGTACGGCGTTCTCCCCGTTCACCACGTTCTCCCCGCTCGCTACGAGCTGAGCGTTCATCTACATCCTGGATTTCATCGGCATCTTTATAGTAGTCGATCATACGGTTGAACTCCAGGGAAACAACACGTTTGATGATGTCTTCCTTATCCAACCATTCCAGTTTGCGGTAGATCTGCGGCATCAGGGTTTCGATTTCCTCTTCGTTTACCTTTACCTTTTCGATCTGGTCGACGAGGTTGAAAAGCTGCTTTTCGCAGATATCGTGTCCGCTGGGCATTTCGCCTTTCTCAAATTTCTTCTTGATGATATTCTCGATCAGGCGGATCTTTCCTTTCTCCTTTACGTGACAGATGGAGATAGATATACCTGTTTTTCCGGCACGTCCTGTGCGTCCGCGGCGATGAGTATAGGATTCTACTTCATCGGGTAAGCCGTAGTTGATAACGTGTGTCAGGTCGTCCACATCCAGTCCGCGGGCAGCCACGTCGGTTGCAACCAGCAGTTGAATGTTCTTTACACGGAACTTCTGCATCACGTAGTCACGCTGTGCCTGGCTTAATTCACCGTGCAGTGAGTCGGCGTTGTAACCGTCCTGTATCAGTTTGTCGGCAATTTCCTGTGTCTCTTTACGGGTACGGCAGAAAACAATACCGTAGATGTTCGGGTAAAAGTCGGCTATACGTTTCAGTGCAAGATATTTATCTCTTGCTTGTACCATATAGTAGATATCTTTGATGTTCTTGTTACCTTCGTTCTTGTTGCCGATTACGATCTCTTTCGGGTTCTTCATGTACTTCTTCATGATGCTTGCAATACCTTGTGGCATTGTAGCGGAGAAGAGTAACATATTACGTGCCGGCGGAACTTCTGCCAGGATAGCATTGATGCTATCGGTGAAGCCCATGTTCAGCATTTCGTCTGCTTCGTCCATGATGACGTTCTTAATCGTACCCAGATCTACCGTTTTACGGTTCATCAAGTCTAAAAGACGTCCCGGAGTGGCTACAACTACGTGTACGCCACGTTTTAAAGTCTTTATCTGACTTTCAATGCTCGATCCTCCATATACCGGCAGCACCTTCAGGTTGTCAATATATTTGGAGTACTCATTCAGGTCGTCTGCAATCTGCAGACAAAGTTCCCTGGTGGGACAAAGTATAAGTGCTTGAGGCTGATATCTTGTCACATCAATCTTTTGCAGGATGGGCAGACCGAATGCGGCTGTTTTTCCTGTTCCTGTTTGTGCTAATGCGATTACGTCGTTGTCTTCTCCCAGCAAGAAAGGAATCACTTCTTCCTGTACCGGCATGGGTGATTCGTAACCCATTTCTTGAATTGCCTTCAGTATGGGGGCGGCAACTCCTAATTCTTCAAATGTTTTCAAAATGTGATATATGTGTATATAATAAATTCAGAGGGTACAAAGGTAGATAAATAATTCGGATTCACATTAATATAATAAAATATCTTTTAATGCTTCCCGTTTCTTATCGGTCAGGTGCAAGCCTTTTGACAGATATTTGTCTACCGAACCGTAATCTTTCCGGATCCGTTTCAGAACCAGGTCGATCAGCCCTTCGTTGACAGTGACCAGAGTCGTTATCGTTTCCTGTGCATTCGTACTCAGGTCGCGTGCCATGTAAGCCAAATGTCCGATGTTGATATTCTCGTTGGAAGCTATATAGTCTTTAACTATTGTATCTTCCGGTATTCCGAGGGCGAACAATAACATGGCGGTCAGGTAGCCTGTACGGTCTTTCCCCATCGAGCAGCTTATCAGGATCGGATAATTATCCTTCTCCAAAAAAACGTCGAGCGCTTTGGCATACTGTTCGCTGTAATCGGTCACATATTGTAAATAGGTATCCTGCATAAACAAGATCCCGTCTCCTTTACGCATACGGTCTTCTTGTATACGTGTGACTACATTATCCATATTCTTGATGGGAATAGGAATACGAACAACATTTGCGTTGGAATAACGTAACGGGTTGACCGCTACTTCTTCATTTCCACGCAGGTCTATAACCGTTTTAATGTGCAGATTGTTCAAACGGATAGAATCCCATTCACTCAGGGAGCTGAGTTGTCCGGAGCGATAGACCTGCCCCCAGCGGGTTGTTTTGTGATTATGAGCGGTTCCGTAACCTCCGATTTCACGTACATTCTGTATACTGTCCATTCTTACGGAACGGGCTCCGACTGTTTGGAAGTATTTGTCGTTGAAAGACAGCAGGAAGTATTTACGCGACATATTGTCGTTGGTAATGTAGGTGAAAACGCCGTCGTTGATGTTGGCGTATCCTGCCGGAAGAGATTTGTTGAATGATTCCGGATTGTCGGATACATACATTTTTAAGATCCCGTCTATCTGTGGGTCTGTCTCCCATTTGATGATATAATTTCCTATACCATCACGCAAGCAGATCGTCCGTATTTCAGGGTTGTTGGACGAACAGCCTGCTAATAGTGTTACACAAGCGAACAGTGATAATAATCTTACAAACATTGTTTTTCTAGCATACATACATTACAAAGATAATAAATCCGGCTCTTTATGGTACCAGAGTTAATGATATTTAAGACTACCGGCTGTATGAGGCCGCGAATTCTTTAGAAATGTAATTGTCGTAGCTCTGGCATACTTCAGAGGCAAGATCCATACCGCAACGGATCACTTTTTCCCATGCTTCTTTACTCATCGTCGAAAGATCATGGTATCCGATGTTATATTTTAATAATCCATAGATGATACCGGCATTGAAATTATCACCGGCTCCTATGGTGCTGACCGGCTGGATGGGAGCGGTATCGAAATGTTCTTCCAGTTTGCTTGTATAGAGATTTACGCCGCCGGCTCCATGAGTGGAGATAAAACGGTCGCAATAGAACTTGATATGATCCGTATAAATACGCTTTGCATCTGTTTTTCCGAAGATATTGAAGAAATCTTCATCCGATCCGCGTACGATGTCTGCATATTCCAGATTATCCAGGATAGTAGGGGTGAGGTAGATTGCCTCATGTGCATGTGCCTTGCGGAAGTTCGGGTCGTAATAAATGATGGCTTTCCGTTCTTTGGCATATTCCAGAAATTCAACCATCCGTTCCCGTAAAACCGGATTCAGCGAATAATAAGAACCGAAGATAAAAATATCGTCCTCATTGATAACCGGCAGTGGCACTTCCAGGCGTTGTTTGGGATAATCTTTGTAAAAAGTGTAATTGGCATTGTTCTCCTTATCGAGGAAAGCCAGTGATATAGGACTTTTCCCGTCGGGGAAACGGTCAACGAACTCCGTAGAGATATGATTTTCTTCCATAAACTGGCGGATAATATCGCCGACACGGTCGTTTCCGACCTCACTGATGAAAGAAACCGGAACGCCCAAACGTCCTAACGATACGAGTCCGTTAAAGACTGATCCGCCCGGAACGGCTGTATGCGGCTGGTTATTCTTGAATATAATATCGAGAATGGTTTCCCCGATGCCAATAACTTTTCTCATATATAATGGTTTGTTTATTGTCTATTCGTTCTTGCTTTGCTCACGGCTTTTCGATCCGAGATAACCGCCGTGGTGACGCTTGGCATAATCTTTATTGTTGAAGTTGATCTTTTTCATTGTGCCGACTACCAGGATATCTCCGATCACTGTCATGACAGTTGTGGAAGTAGTGGGAGTGAGGCCCAACGGGCAAACTTCGGCGGGTGCTCCGGTAAGTAGTTGCACCGTAGCTTCTTTAGCCAGGGGACTGTCGGGATTGCTTGTGATAACAATGAATTTCATGTCGGGTACCAGTCCGCGGGTGAGGTCTACCAATTCTACCAGTTCGCGTGTTTTCCCTGAATTAGAGATCAGTAGCATGATATCGTTGTTCCGTACGATTCCCAGGTCACCGTGTTGTGCTTCGCTGGGGTGCAGGAAAGAAGTCGGTGTCCCGGTGGAACTGAAGGTCGTGGCGATGTTCATTGCAATTTGCCCGGCTTTCCCCATTCCGCTGGTGATCAGTTTCCCGCCCAGTTCATGAACATGTTTTACAATAAGGGTTACAGCTTCTTCATAGCCGGAGCTAACGGGAATATTCAGGACTGCTGCAGCTTCCTGCTGCAGGATGCTTGCGATTGCTTCGTGTGACATAGCTACTTTTGTTTGTTATACAATTATCTCTAACAGTTTGCAAAAATACTATTTTAATCGGTTGGTTCGACAGGTATTCCTATTAATATATTGTTTTCCCGATCTTCTCCCTTCCAACCGAAGTATACAGACGGTTTTGTCAAATAGATATATAATTCCCTGTTTTTAGAACCGTATGATACGTTAAAAAATATTACCTATGCAACTATTTTCATTTACCCGGTATAGAAATCAAAAATACATGGTAGGGTGATTACATTTTGATAGTTGGAGATTCTATTTTTTTCCATACAAAGTATCGTTTTATGGTTATCGAATGAAAGAAACATAATTATCGAATGAAAAGAACACATATATGCTTTATTCATTTGGTATATATCAAACGAATAAATGATTGAATGGAAATATTATGCAGAAGCGATACTTTTCGAAAAGGTTTATGGGACATTTAATTGGCGGATTTGATTGTTCGCAGGTGAAGAGTGGTTGAATTTCTAGTAAAGAAATCGAATTTATCCAAGTATGGTCTAATATAAAATTATATATTTGCCGTAAAACTGGAATACCTGGTCTAAACGCTTTGAAAATGAAACTATTGATACGTGTTTACTGCATAATTATTACGATTGGTCTATGTTCTTGCCATTCAGGGCAACTTAAAGAGGTTTTATCGCAGGCGGAAAGTCTGATGGAAAATGATCCGGATAGTGCATTTGTGTTGTTATCCTCTTATTCTGACCCGGAAAATTTGAGTAAGGCAGATTTTGCTGCTTTTCAACTGATGTATACGAAGGTTAAAGATAAATCTTATATGGATTTATCGGGTGATACTGTAACCATATTACAGTCATTGATATATTATAAAAAACACGGTAATACATCTCAAAAAGGGTGGTCCAATTATTATGCCGGTCGTGTATATGAACAAGCCGGAAAACTGTTTGAGGCCGGGTTGTACTTTCTGAAAGCAGCGGAATATGCGGGAGAGATATTGGATCCTCTTTTGGGGATGATGGCGAATTATTATTTGGGAGAGTTGCACGATAAGCAATATGCTTTTGATAAATCGCTGGAAGCTTATAAAAAGTCGTATGCTATTTACGGTCAAACTCCCGGAGAGAAATATACGGGGGCATTACTACATTCGATAGGCTCTGAATATGGGATAAACGGTAAAAGAGATAGTGCCTACTATTATTTGGAAAAGGCATTGGAGATAGCTCGCGAATGTAAAGATACAATGGAAATGGCTGCTATATGTAATGATATAGGGCTTTATTTGCATGAGGATAGCCAATATCCAAAAGCAAAATGTTATTTGCAGCAATCTTTATCTTTAGAGAATGATGGCGATTGGTTGATAACTCGAAAGATTACTTTAGCGAAAATTTATGCATATTTGAATGACCCCGATTCTTCATTTCTTTTATTGAATGAAGTGAAATCTGTTGTGGAAGAATTGGATGATATAGAATTGCGGGCTGTTTATTATTCAGCTTTAGCTAAAACAGAAGCTGCAAGTAAAAACTATGAATCGGCATTTTTTTACCAGAATCGATATGTAGCCTGTGTCGATTCTGTTTATCAGCTTCAACGTAAAAGCTCGTTAGCGGAGGTTGAACAAATCTATAATTATCTAAAATATCAGGAGGAGAATGAAAAATTGCATACGGTACAGCACCGTGCTATTGTAATTGGCTGGATTATTTTGAGTCTATTGTTAGTTATTTTTCTTGTTATTGGCGTGATGAAATGGAAGAAAGAACAAGATTTATCGAAGGCGGAAGATACGGTAGATGTTTTGCGAAAGATGGAAAAGATAAATCAAAGTAACTGCAATAATGATGCAGCTGGGCAAATGGAATTATCCGGCTATTCTGATGAAGAAAAAGATATGATGGTAAAAAAAGCATTGCTTATGCAGTTAAATATCACGAAAGTCTTGTCCCAACTGGATGAAAAATCGGAGAAAGAGCAATCTTTTCTTGAAAGGTTTAATAGTTTGTTTTATGGAGAGCAGCATACTCTTGAGATTGATTGGAATGAACTTTATTTGCTTGTTGATTTATTATATAATGATTTTGCCGGTAAACTGAGAAACCATTATAGCAAAATTTTGTTGGAGAAAGAGATTCAGCTTTGTTGTTTGCTAAAAGCGAATATGGATACTACGGAAATAGCTTGTGTAATGAAGCAAAGCATCAATACGGTTCGTACTCGGAAAACCAGTATACGGAAAAAATTGAAAGCTCCGGATGGGGCTGATATCATTATTATTTTGGAGGAAGGGATAAATAGTGAGAGTTAAAATTGTTAATATATTGTCATGCGTCTGTTAAATATTAACTGTAGGAAATAGAATATTGATTTTTTATAAATAGATGCATGTGTACATATTGATTATTAATACATAATAAAATTGGAATATTAATAGTATAGAATTAATATACCTTCAAAAAGGATTTATATAGGTTTGCGGTAGATAACTTTATTGCATTGAATCAAACAAATAGCAAGTTATGAAAAGAAAAATGATTGGTGTATTGTTAACTATTGTAATGATTTGCAGTATGACTGTGAAAGCAGATCAGGTGGAGATAAGAAGAACAAAAAATCAGGGTGGAGTTCGCTCTATTTTGTTGGATATATCTCATCTTACGGTTAATTTGAATAATAATGTAATCCATGTTGATTTTCTTATATTATTGAGAGACGTCAATATTTCTATTGTAAATTTGGAAGGTAGACAGGTTCATCAACAAGTCGTTTCTCCTCAGACTTCTTCAGTCGATATAAACTTGAGTGGAGAGGGGACAGGAACATATACGATTTATTTTACAGATGCGACAGGTGTTTGTTTGAATGGGGTATTTGTAGTGTCTGATTAACTTATAAAATTCAATATTTATGAATAAGAGCATGTTTACCTTTCAATCATTGTTATTGAAGATTGTGATGATTACTTTTTTTAGTATTATGTTTTTTCAGTGTAAGACGGAGGAAGATTTACCGGAACCGGAAAAGCCTAAACCGGAAGAAGAAGTACCTGTTATTACCAAGGCCGCTTTTGATGATAATTTTGAGTGGGATCGATTAGATAAATTTCCGATTTATAATCCTAATATCGGAAGAATTGATAATATAGAACTACCCTGGGCTAAAGGATCGACAGTTTCGATGGGAATTCCTAGTGAATGGTTAGATCCCAATGCATATAATCCGGTATTCAAAGAACGATATTATTCCAGAGAGAATAATTGGGTATTGGTATATAGTAATATGACGAAAAATACTGCAAATAAATATTTTGCCTTGTATAATACACATATGGGTTTACTTCGTTTTTTTGTTTATGCTTTATCAAATGCTTCAGGTGGCGGTAATAGTAATTCATATTGGGGGATTAGAGTCGATAAATCAACTTCTCTGTTTAATTTTACAACTGAGTTTGCTGAGGATATAACCCGGAAAGTTGCAAACCCATTTTATATTACTACGCCTTCGGGTACAATTATAGGAACAGAATTCGTAGGAAGAGGATATCAGGTCAATAACTGGTATGGTATTGAAGTTGAATGTGCTTATGACCCTTCTATTGTATCTGGCAGTTCATATAATTTTGAGATGGCGGGATGGGTTGTAGATAAAACAACTATAACAGGGGAAGGAAAGACTGATGGCTCGATAACCGGGACGATTGAATTTATGGCACCTTCTTCTAATTTTAACCTTAGTCTTAGTAATATGTTCGGTCAAACCAATTCTAATAAGACAATTATGGCTGATAATGGTGGTATAGTCGAGGGATTGGGCAGCCAGATTGAAGAGGGGATAAGTAAAAATGATTCTTTCTTTAAAGGGTTATGGGGTAATATAAAGAAGAAAGCAATGTCTGGTATTGGAGATGGTGTTAAAAACGGACTACAGGCTATATTTACTTCCGGAGGTTCTGTTGCAGCAAAAGCATTAACAGGGGCTGTTAGTTCGATCTTGGGAATAGGTGGTAGTAAACCTTCTGTTGGTAAAGTAGATTTACGTTTAGCTTCTAATACTACATTTAAATTTGAGGCAGAGAGAACGTTACCTGGGTGGGGAACTGTTTCTCAGTTTCCGGTACCGGGCTGTTCTACCAATACTAGTGACATGCCGATCTATAATAAACCACTTGGTACATGGAATCTTAATAAGACCCCGACTCTAATTATAGAAGGAATTGCGCATGATTTTTATACAGATACACAGCACTTTTATAAAGGTGTTTATAATTTTAGATATTATCTGGATTGTACCCAAAAAGATTTGATCTTAAATAGTGAGATTAAAAATAAAGTAACGATCAGTGGTTTTGATGTGCAGATTGCAGCAGAAGAAAGGGCCCCTTATATATTTGGATCATCGGAAAAAGGTGAATATGGTAGTTACGAACCGGAGCCATTCGGATTGATTGGAAATAAAAAGTATTATTCTAAAATTCTTATCGGAAGACCTTCCGGAGCCAGTTCTGCTGTAAGTGCTTTGTATGGTTCTGTCTTTGTTAAAAATTATCAGACTTCCGAGGAAATAAGGCATGTAGCACCTACTGAGTTTTATCATGGAAGTTTCAAAGCTGTTGTTTCCTTTGATTTAAAAGATAATGCAACGGGGAAAGTTTATTCATTCTCAAAATGGTTTAATATAAAGTTGGGTAGCCAAACAGTTAATTACAAGAAAATATTGGTAAAAGGGGAAAGTGACTGTGTCAGATATGTCAATGAGATTAAGGATTCAGGGTATCCTCCCATTTCAGGATATTATACATGGGATGAATCTAACATAACAAGATAAGACCGATTATAAAGTTTATATATTGGTATCCGGGGAACAGGTTGTTTCCCGGATTTTTTTACCGTTTACTGTGTTATCGTCCTTATTTGTTGTACTTTTGCGGGTCATTAAAGCAAAAAGATACAATGCATTACTTCTCACATATTTTATCTAATGGTCTTCGTATGGTACATTTGCCGATGGAATCACCGGTTTCGTACTGTGGTTTTGCGGTGAATGCCGGAACACGTGATGAAGAGGCGAATGAATTCGGCCTGGCTCATTTCGTGGAGCACATGATGTTTAAAGGTACAGAAAAGCGGAAAGCTTGGCATATATTGAACCGGATGGAGAATGTAGGTGGCGAGTTGAATGCCTATACGACCAAAGAAGAGACTTTTGTTTATTCCATCTTCATGGAAGAGCACTATCAGCGTGCCCTGGAACTGCTGACTGACCTGATCTTCCATTCTCAGTTCCCGCAGCAGGAAATAGAGAAAGAAGTGGATGTCATTCTGGATGAAATCAATTCGTATGAGGATAGTCCATCTGAACTTATCTTCGATGAATTCGAGAATTTGCTTTATGACGGACATGCTTTGGGGCATAATATCCTGGGGGATGAAGCGTCTCTTCTGACATTTAACTCTGAATCCGGCCGTTCTTTTATGCGTCGTTTTTATGCACCGGAGAATATGGTATTCTTTTCGATGGGACGGATTGATTTCAATAAGATCGTGAAAATGGCCGAAGGCTTTTTGTCTGATATTGCTTTTCCGGTAGCTCCGCGTAACCGTATTGTTCCCGGTGCAATTGAACCTTGTGTGAGGAAAGTTCATAAAGATACGCATCAGACACATGTCTTGATCGGTAGCCGTGCTTATAGCATGCACGATGAAAAACGAATACCTTTGTTCCTGCTTAATAATATGTTGGGCGGACCGGGTATGAATAACCGCTTGAATGTCTCGCTCCGGGAGAAACATGGGTTAGTATATAATGTAGAATCGAATGTCACTTCCTATACCGATACCGGATTAGCCAGTATCTATTTTGGTACGGATCCGAAGAATATGGAGAAAGCTTTACGCCTGGTTAATAAAGAGCTGGATAAATTGCGGAATAATAGTTTATCTGCAACGCAGCTGGCTGCAGCCAAGAAACAAGTGATCGGGCAGTTAGGTGTTTCCGGTGATAATAAGGAAGGACTTTTCCTGGGATTGGGGAAAAGCTTCCTGCATTATAACCGTTATGATACGCTTCCGGAGGTTTTTGCCCGTATTGAAGCCCTTACCATAAAGGATATTCAGGAAGTAGCAAACGAGGTTTTTGCTCCGGAACGTTTGTTTAGCTTGATTTACCAGTAACAGCTTTCGGTCTATGATGCTTTTACCAACACTCCGCTTTGTCGGTAAGTTCCGGGATACTGTTCTTGTCGAAAACCGGACTTATTATTCCTTTTTGCTTCTGGGCAATATAATCCTTCAGTAAAAGGAATGCCTGGCGACTGAGCAGGGAGATAGCAATCAGGTTGCAAATAGTCATCAGTCCCATGGTTATATCAGCCAGGCTCCATGCCAGGTCAAGGCTAGCCAATGCACCAAACATCACCATTCCACCGACTAACAGGCGATATGTAAACAATACGCTTCTCTTTTGAGTAACAAACCGTATGTTTGCTTCGCCATAATAATAGTTACCGATGATACTGCTGAAAGCAAACAGCAGAATTGCTATGGCGACAAAGATACTCCCCACGCTTCCTACTTCATTGGTCAGTGCATGTTGCGTAAGCTGTACGCCGTTAACTGATCCGTCGAGCGGTGCACCACTAAAAAGGATAATGAAAGCTGTACAGGTACATATAATCAAAGTATCGGTGAAAACGCCTAATGTCTGGATCAAACCTTGTTTTACCGGGTGAGAAACATCAGCTGTGGCTGCTACATTCGGAGCAGAACCCATACCGGCCTCATTGCTGAACAACCCTCGCTTAATACCCTGCATCAGGGCTGCGCCGATACTGCCGCCAATGGCTTGTTCCCATCCGAAGGCATTATTAATGATCAACTCCAGTACGGCAGGTAGTTTCCCGATATTGAAAAGTACGATGCCCAATGCCAGTGTTACATATCCGAGGGCCATGACCGGAACAATGATACTACTTACTTTGGCAATCCGTTGAATGCCTCCGAAAATGATCAGAATGGTCAATACAGTCAATATCCCGCCAATAATCCTGTGATCGAATCCGAATGCCCCTTCCCACGCAGCACAAATCGTATTACTTTGTACGGAATTGAAAGCAAAACCGAAGGTGATAGAGATCAATACGGCAAAAAATACCCCCATCCACCGTAATCCAAGTCCACGTTCCATGTAATAGGCAGGACCGCCGATAAAAGAGTCTTTCCCTCTTCTTTTATATAATTGCGCCAATGTCGATTCTACAAAGGCACTGGAAGCTCCCAGCAGAGCAATTATCCACATCCAGAATACAGCACCCGGACCACCGACTGCAATGGCAGTAGCTACTCCAGCCAGGTTGCCTGTCCCTACGCGACTGGCTAATGATACGGCAAAAGCCTGAAAGGAAGAGATATGTTTTTCACCGTTTTTAGTTTTTTCGGTGGAGTCTCCAAGCAATTTTATCATTTCTTTAATCATACGGAACTGTACGAAACGGGTTTTGAAGGTAAACCATATCGCACAACCCAATAGCATGATTATTAATATATAAGACCATAAAACATCGTTGATGGCGCTGATCCAGGAGTTTAATATATCCATGTGTTTTGTTCGTTTTGTTTCAAAGATACGGGTTTTCTTTTATTCTGTAAGCTAAGATGTTAAACAGGTGTAAAAAAATAGTTTCATTTTTTCTGCTGAATGATGTAACCTTTTTTCGAGTTGCTTCGTCTTACTAACAGAAATAAACAAGAAAGCAGGAAAGGCCACCCTGCAAATTGAAATAAACAATAGACTTATGAAACGGATAATATTCGGGGTCATGCTGCTTGGCTGCATGATACAGGGAGTTTTTGCTCAAAATTTAGGGATAAAAGGTTTGGTGAAAGATGGTCGGAACAAAGAACCTATTGAGTTTGCCAATGTCGTTCTGCAAACAATGGATTCTACATTTATTACTGGAACAACAACCGATGGAAAGGGTAATTTTGTTTTAGATAAAGTGAAATCCGGTGATTACCTGCTGGCTATCTCCAGTCTAGGGTATTCGACGCAATATGTTGCTTTGAAGGACTTCAACAAGAGTTTGACTTTGGGGGATATATCGATGGAAAATGCTTCAGTCTCTTTGGATGGCGTTACAGTCAGTGCGTCCAATACGAGCAGCCGTTCCGACCGGAAGCTGGTTTTCCCGTCCGATCGGCAGGTAAAGGCTTCAACAAACGGTATGGATCTGTTGCAACAACTGATGCTGCCGAAGATACAGGTGAATCCGTTGTCAAGCGAAATTAAAGTGCCGGGAAACGGTGAAGTTCAACTTCGCATAAACGGGGTGAAAGTGGAACTGGATGAAATCAAATCGTTGTTGCCTTCCGATATCATCCGTATTGAATATCATGATAATCCCGGATTACGTTACGGTAATGCGGAAGTGGTACTTGATTATATCGTTCGTCGCCCGGAAACGGGGGGAAGTTTCAGCGTGGATATGAGTCAGGGCGTAAATGCCCTATGGGGAGAACATCGGGTTTCCGGGAAGATCAATCATAAGAAATCAGAGTTCGGTGCTTCCTATCGGATCGGTCCGCGCGATTTTTATGGACTTTCCAGGGATAATGAAGAAATCTTTCATTTGGGTGATGGAACGGTCTTGCATCGGAAAGAAGATGGTGAACCGGCTCATGGTCGTATGTTCATGCATAATCTGAACCTGAATTATAGTGTACAGGATCCCGAGAAGTATTTGTTTAATGCTACGTTCCGCTATTGGAATAACCATCAACCGCATTGGGATTACCGCGGTGTTTTATCCAACCAGGAAAATTTGTCGGACTATGTAAATATGGTAGACCTGAATAGTTCAGACAATCAGGTTCCTGCATTAGACTTATATTATCAGCGTAATTTGAAAAATGATCAGACGCTGGTCTTTAATGTGGTTGGAACTTATAACCGTACTTCTTCCGATCGTTTTTATCAGGAAAGTCGTGGTGAGGATGTACTGACGGATATCAATAACCGTGTTTCGGGAAATAAATATTCAGTGATCGGTGAAGGTATTTATGAGAAAAAGCTGGAGAATGGAAATCGTTTGAGTACCGGTATCCGTCATACACAGTCGTTTTCCAATAATGAATATCGCAACGGGCACGATTATAATACCCGTATGAATCAGTCGGAAAGCTTTCTTTATGGCGAGTTTAAAGGAAAAGCCCGGAAACTGGATTATACGCTGGGAGTCGGTGTGTCGCGTTCCTATTACAAACAGGATGGGACAGATGATTCTTACCAATATTATACGTTCAATCCACGTTTTACATTGCAATATGCTTTACCCGGGCAATCGTTTATCCGTTTGAGAGGTTATGTCGGTAATTCTTCTCCTTCATTGGGTAATTTGAGTGCTATTGAGCAAGTGATCGATTCTTTGCAGCTGCAACGCGGTAACCCGCAACTGGAGGCATATATGCGCTATCGCCTGGCGCTAACCTATGAATATCAGAAAGGTATCTTTTATACCAATTTAGACGGTGCTTATGAATATCTTCCCAATCCTATTATGGATGAGAAATATCAGGAAGGCAACAAGATCATCCAGACCTGGAACAACCAAAAGAACTGGCAACGCCTGACCGGTTCGGCTATGTTCCGTATCGGGCCGATCAAAGACATTTTGCAGTTCTCGTTTACTGGCGGTGTAAATCATTATATCAGCAATGGAAATACCTATTCCCACCGTTATACGAACTGGTATTGTGAAGCACAGGCATCTCTCACCTGGAAGAAGTTCATGCTAATGTATCAGATGAATACGAACTGGAACTGGTTCTGGGGTGAAACGTTGGAAGGTGGCGAAAATATTCAGATGGCGATGGTGCGCTACAATCATAAGAATTTATCGGTTGGAGTAGGAGCAATCAACCCGTTCTCTGATAATTATAAGGTGAAGTCGGAAAACTGGAACCAGTATGCTTCTTATAAGAAAGCTATGTATATCAAAGAAAGCTCTCGTTTGTTCGTTGTTTCATTGACTTACAATTTCTCATTCGGTCGTACTTATAAGGCAGGTCAGAAACGTCTGAACAATGCAGATAACGACTCGGGCGTAATGAGTACGGGTAAATGATATTCTTTGTACCTTTGAAAAAAATTAAAGCGTATAAAGTATGAAAGCAATTGAACCCAGTCTGATCAAGGACAACTTTATTGAGATTATCGGTAAAGAGTGGATGCTGGTAAGTGCCGGCGACAAGGAGAAGTTTAACATGATGACGGCCAGTTGGGGTGGCGTAGGTTTTCTTTGGAATAAACCGGTCGTATTCGTATTCATCCGTCCGGAACGATATACCTGTGGATTTGTCGATGAAAAGGGATGTTTTACGCTCTCTTTTCTGGGTGAGGAACACAAAGCGGCACATAAGATCTGTGGTTCTAAATCCGGACGTGATATCGACAAAGTAGCTGCCACCGGACTGACTCCCTGTTTTACCGAACAAGGAAACCCTTGTTTTGAGCAGTCACGGCTGACGCTTGAGTGCAAAACACTCTATGTGACGAAGATGGATAAAGATAGTTTTGTCGATCCGGCATTGTTTGAAAAATGGTATAGCGCTATGGCTGGCAATCCGCATAACGTCTATGTCGCAGAGATATTGAATGCTTGGGAAAAGTGATTCTACTTTATTCCCAATTCCCTGAGCATTTGCTCCGTATGAGTCAGAAAATACTTCGTTAGCTGATAATGTTGTGTTTCTTCATACGGGGTAATATGTGCTCCATCTTCCTCTATGGAGTAAATATCCGCATCCGGATAAGCCATAATGATCGGTGAATGGGTGGAAATGATCAGTTGGCAGCCTTGGGCCACCAATTCATGGATCCTGACTAATAGCGCCAGTTGCCGTTGAGGCGAGAGGGCTGCTTCCGGTTCATCAAGTATAAAGAGTGTTTTTCTTCCTGCATAATTCAGAAAAGTACTGAGAAAGCTTTCCCCATGCGACTGTTCCAGTAGACGGTGTCCTCCGTAGGCTCCCATTGAATAATCACGTCCGTATTTTAATATATCCTTCATCGATTTTGCATCGATTTCGGCTGCATGGTCAAAGAAAGACTCGGCACGGAAGAAGAAATGATCGAAAGGTTTTTGTTCTTCTACCAGGCGAATACACTGTGGCAAGACATTCGAATATGATTTCCATGCCTCTACACCGTCGTAAAGCATGCCTTGTTTGTCCTCATCCCGTTCCTCGTATTTGAACATGATTCCTTCCAGCAGAGTCGATTTGCCGGCTCCGTTTTCACCAATCAGGAAAGTGACAGGCTTACGGAACACAATCGAGTCTATATATCGTACGGCTGCGGCCTTAAACGGATATTTAAGATCTTCCAATGGCCCTTCTACTTCTTCAGGATTGATCAATTGAACTTGTTTGAGGTAAATCATAGCTTTCTTTTTTACAAATGTAGATAAACTTCCTGTTTTATTCAAATGACAGATATGGAGTCAGTCTTTCTTTATCAGCTTCGGTGAATTCCTCCAGCAGTTGAAGGTTCTCCCAGCCGGAGAGTTTCCTTTTCTGTTTCAGTAACTGTTCGATAATTCGTGCCTGTTGCTTGTTTATATAAGGGTGCCTGTAAAGGTTTTTGACCGGTGCCTGGTTCACAAATAATTTACAAATAATTTTCACATCTACCGAAAACCACGATTTCATCGTATTAAATCGTTCTTCATCGATTCCATACACTTCACTAAGTTGGGAGACGGAGTAAAATCCACCCAATAGTTCCCTGTATTTGATGATACGACGGGCAAAGGTGCTTCCTATTCCGGGTACTTTCTTTAAGGTGGTTGTATCGGCAGTATTTAACTCAACCACTGTTCCGATTGGATATTTCTCTGTTTTTGGGAAAGTCTTTCTTCCGGGTATGTTGGGAGTTTCTTTCGGGTGAAATTTCTTTTTCTCCCGGAAGGAATTGTTTTTTCTTTCGGATGCAGGTGTTTTGACCTTCTCCGGCTTGTTTGAAGCGATTGTTTGAGATGTTTTTACAGATTCAATGACCCGGTTATTTTCTTTAGAGATTTGTTCCGGTTTATTGTCTGTCAATAATAAAATGATCCAGGAAATAGAGATCAAACAGAGTAGGAGGGTTAAGGCTCTGCGTTCTCCTTTGGAAAAATAGAGTAAATCACGCCAGTTCATAGTTGTCAGTTTTTTATGGTTTGATGTTTCTTGCTTTTTTTGCTTGGGTAATACTTACAGCTTGATGTAATATGTTCAGAACTTCTATTCGATAAAGAATAAAATGAGTGGGAAGTAAGGCTCTTCATGGGACATGTTGAGACCGGGAAGCAACTTTCTTTTCTTTGAGGCGGTTTTGATTTCCATATGTGTAATAATTAAACGATAAATATTCTTTTACAAAGATATAAGTTACCTGTAAATAAGCAAGTAACTTATACTTTTTATTTTTCAAAACAAGCCGGTTATCTTTTTGATCAGTCCCAATTCGTTCAGGAAGATCAATCCGATAGCGGCAGGGGCGATGTATTTTATGAAGAATGCATATGCGTTGAAGAAGTAGAAAGTGATGGTGCCCTTGTTGGTCAGTTCGGCTTTCAGTACTTTTTTTTCGATACGTAAGCCTACGAAAACACAAATCATCATACCTCCGAGAGGCATCATAATCTTTGCCGTCAGATAGTCTAGGGCATCAAAGATGATCAGTCCGCCGATGGTATATTCTTTCAGTAAACCGAAAGAGAGCGAACAAAGGGCTCCGATAACAGCTACGCCGACCGAAACGATCCAGGCTGCTTTCTTCCTTGTCATGTGATATTCTTCGTGTACGTAAGCTGTAGCCACTTCATGCAAGGAAATGGTAGATGTCAGTGCTGCCAAGGCCAGCAGGATAAAGAATATGAACGACCAGATATTGCCGAACGGCAACTGCTCGAAAATATTCGGGAGTGTGATAAATACCAGTTCCGGACCTGCCGTCGGTTCAATGCCGAAGCTGAAAACGGCTGGGAACACCATAATACCGGCCAGTAATGCAACCAGCGTATTTAAGACAGTGACCTGTACGGCCGTTAATTGAAGGTTCGTTTCTTTCCCAAAATAAGAGGAATAGGTGATCAGACATCCCATACCGATACTTAATGAGAAGAATGTCTGTCCCATGGCACTTAAGATAACGGAAGAAGTGATCTTATCGAAGTCTGGTTTGAACAGGAAAGAAAGTCCTTCCTGTACGCCTGGAAGGGTAACAGAACGAATACAGAGCACGAGAAGTATGATAAAGAGTGCCGGCATCATAATTTTAGAAGCTCTTTCAATCCCTTTTTCTACTCCGGATACTATAACGATGTGTGTCAATGCTATGAAAGCGATTGTCCAGCCTATTGGCCGGAATGTACTGGATGAAAATGTTTCGAAGGCAGTTGTAAATTCGGCTGTTGTTTTTCCAGCCAGCGAGCCAGTCATAGCCTGCCAGATATACTCTAAAGTCCATCCGGAAACAACGGAATAGAAACCTAATATCAGAAAAGCGGCTAAAACGCCGTTATATCCGATCAGCGACCACTGAGTTCCGGGAGCCAGTGTTTTAAAAGCTCCTGCAGCGTTACTGCGCGAATGACGGCCGATGAAGAATTCCGTGATCATAATCGGAAGACCGAGCAGAACCGTACATATCATAAATACCAACAGGAAAGCAGCTCCACCATTAGCTCCTACCATGTAGGGGAAGCGCCAGATGCTGCCCAGGCCGACGGCACAACCGACTGTGGCTAATATCACTCCGATTTTACTGCCGAAAGTTACTCTATCTTTGTTTGCCATAAATAATTCTACTGTGTTTATACTTATTCTAAAACAACCCCGTCTTTGATATGGATCACACGATCAGTGTCGGAGGCCAGCCGCTCGTCATGAGTTACGATAACGAAGGTCTGGTGCATCTGGTCGCGTAATTCGAAGAAGAGGCTGTGTAATTCTTCTTTGTTCTTTGTGTCGAGACTGCCTGACGGTTCATCTGCCAGGATCACAGCCGGGTTGTTTATTAATGCGCGGGCAACGGCAACCCGCTGTTTTTCGCCTCCCGACAATTCCGCCGGCTTATGCGTCATACGATCCGATAACCTCAGGAAATCGAGTATTTCTTTTGCTCTCTTTTCCGCATCGGAAGCCTTCTCACGCGCTATCAATGCCGGGATCATTACATTTTCCAGTGCGGTAAATTCGGGCAGTAGCTGGTGGAATTGAAATACAAAACCGATATTTTTATTGCGGAAAGCGGCCAGTTCCTTCTCGGAAAGTTTACCGGTTTCAGTCTCGTTGATATACAGTTTACCAGCATCCGGAGTGTCCAGTGTTCCGATGATCTGTAATAAAGTCGTTTTCCCTGCTCCGCTGGGACCGACAATGGCTACTACTTCACCTTTATTGATCGTAAGGTCAATGCCTTTCAATACCTGTAAGTTTCCGAAACTCTTGGTAATTCCTTGTGTTTGTATCATTCCTGGTTATATATTTCTTATTACATACGATGCAAGGTAACAGCCGAATATAGCGGGCATATAAGAAACCGTTCCGGTAGTTGTCCGTTTGCATTGTTCGTTTTCTACTTCCACTACGGCCTCCGGATTGGCTATTTCTGTAGAGAAAACAACCGGAATACCTTTATTCAATCCCATTCCCCTGAGGCGTTTGCGTACGGCTTTAGCCAGTGCACAGTTGCAGGTTTTGGAGATATCGGCCAGTTTTACCTGCGAAGGGTCGATCTTGGCACCAGCTCCCATAGAGGATACAATAGGAATTTCACGCCTGTGAGCATGATACAAAAGGTATACTTTCGGGCTGAGTGAATCTATCGCATCCACGATGAAATCGTATTTTTGGGTAGAAAGAACCTCTTCTGTCCGCTCGTCACGCAGGAATTCATTGAGTATCTTCAGCTTCAACCGTGGGTTGATGTCAAGTAAACGTTGTCCTACAACCTCGGCTTTCTGCATCCCTAACGTAGAGTGTAAAGCAGGCAACTGGCGGTTGATATTACTGTCGTTTACCGTATCTGCATCAACAATGGTCATATGTCCTATCCCGGCACGGCAGATCTGTTCGGCAGCATAAGCTCCCACACCTCCAAGTCCTACAACCAGTACATGGCAATGTGACAAGTACTCCATCCGTTCGGCCCCCAGTAAAAGTTCCGTCCGTGTGTTCCAATTGTAACTCATTAATATGTTTTTGAACACAAAAGTAATAAATCATTCAGAAACCGCCTTTTAATTAGTCATCTTTTAACTATTCCTTCATTTTAAGCTTGTCCGGATGATTAAAAAGCAGTAATATTGTGCGCTTAAATTTAAAATACAATGAATATAAAACGCTATTTAATGTTGATTGTGGCATGCACGCTTTTCGTAGGTAAAAGTTATGCTGCCAATAACGAAAAACCGTTTGTCATACCCGAATTGCAGGAATGGAGAGGGGGACAAGGTTTGTTTATTCCATCTCCTACTTCTCGTATTGTTTGTGTAGGAAAAGATCCTGCCATTAACAAAATTGCCAATCAGTTTGCCGAAGACTACGAAACAATGTTTGGTCGTAAGTTGGCTGTTGTAGAGGGAAGAGCTTCCGCCGGAGACTTTGTTTTCTCTTTGTCTGGTGACAAACAGTTGGGTGAAGAAGGGTATGCTGTGAAAATAGCAGACCGTGTGACTGTATCGGCCCCAAAGGCTAAAGGTTTATATTGGGCAACCCGTACAATCCTTCAGATGACCGAGCAAGACAATAACCAGGCATTGCCTAAAGGTTCGATGCGCGATTATCCCGACTATGCGATCCGTGGTTTTATGATGGATTGCGGCCGTAAGTTTATCCCGATGAACTTCCTGCGTGATTATGTAAAGATGATGGCTTATTATAAGATGAATACTTTACAGGTCCACCTGAATGATAACGCTTTCAAACAATATTTCGAGCACGACTGGAACAAGACCTATGCCGCGTTCCGTCTGGAAAGTGAGTTCTTTCCGGGACTGACAGCTCGCGACGGTTATTATACGAAAAAAGAATTTATCGATTTCCAATTGATGGCGGATAGCCTCGGCGTAGAGATCATTCCGGAAATAGACGTTCCCGCCCATTCGCTGGCACTGACGCATTACCGTCCCGAAGTAGGCAGCGAGGAATATGGAATGGATCATCTGGATTTGTTCAAACCGGAAACCTACCAGTTTGTGGACAGTCTTTTCCGTGAATACCTGGAAGGTCGTAATCCTGTCTTTATCGGCAAACGTGTGCATATCGGTACAGACGAGTATTCGAATAAGAAGCAGGACGTAGTAGAGAAATTCCGCGAATTCACCGATCATTACATCCGTTTTGTAGAAGGCTTCGGCAAACAGGCTTGTGTCTGGGGAGCTTTGAGCCATGCCAAGGGCGATACACCCGTTAAATCGAAAAATGTACTGATGAGTGCCTGGTATAACGGTTATGCCGACCCGAAAGAAATGATCAAACAGGGGTATGATCTGGTCAGTGTACCCGATGGCTATCTGTATATCGTACCGGCTGCCGGTTATTATTACGATTATCTGAATACGGAAATGTTGTATAAGGAGTGGACTCCGGCGCATATCGGAAAAGAGGTTTTCCCGGAGAAGCATAAACAGATCAAGGGAGGAATGTTTGCTGTATGGAACGACCATGCGGGCAATGGTATCAGTACAAAGGATATCCATTACCGTGTTTTCCCGGCTTTGCAGACGTTGGCAGTAAAGATGTGGACAGGCAAGGATTGTAAAGTTCCTTATGAAACGTTTAATACACAGCGTATGGAACTGAGCGAAGGCCCGGGCGTAAATGTGGCTGGCTATATGGGGAACAAACCGCGTGCCATCTATAATCAGGATATTTTAAAACCGAATACAAAGACCGGACTGAAAGAGATCGGCTATCATTATACGGTATCGTTTGATGTTCAGTCGGTAAAGGAAACTCCCGGAACAGAATTATTTCGTTCGCCGGATGCCGTTTTCTATCTGTCCGATCCGGTCAGCGGTAAATTGGGGTTTGCCCGTGACGGCTATCTGAATACATTCAACTATCAGTTCTATCCCGAAGAGGAAACTTCTGTAGCCATCAGTGGCGATGAAAAGTCTACCCGTTTATACATCAACGGTAAACTGCAAGAGGAACTGAATATCCAGAAACGCTTCTTCAACGGTGGAAAAGACTCAATGAGTTATGTCCGTACCTTAGTATTCCCACTGGAAACAACGGGTGATTTTAAAAGTACGGTAAAGAATGTGGAAGTATTGAACTACTGCAAATAGATAATAGATGGAAAAAGGTGAAACCTTTTTCCATCCCAATCCTATATGTTTGGTACAAATCTGTTTTTACCTGATATGACTTTTCTGTTTTATAAATAATCATCAATCAGAACCGAACCTGTAGCCGCAGTTGCATCATATTGATCCCACATTTGCCTAATGCCGAATATTTATCCATCCAAAGATGTGCATAATTCAGACGGGAGGAAATATATTTGTTGAAATAGTAATTGATACCGATTGATAAGTCGTGTTGGCTTCCTCCTGTCGTATTACTGCTTAAATCATTCAGGTTGGTGTAATTATACCGGCAGGCGAGTAAAATAGAATGAGGCTCTTCCGGCATGACCGGTATGGCATCGAGAGCATCATATGCATACTTTGTCCCTTTTAACAGGAAGCCTCCCATAATATAGCCGCCATGAGCCGAGTAGGATGGCTTATGATCTTTACGGTTGATATTGGTATATAGGAACTCCGTCTGGAGCAGCCATTTATGCTGAAAGAACAGGCATTCCACGTTAGATTGAATCTGGTTTTCAGCATCTTCAACGGTCATATCTAAGGTGCGTGGAGAAGGAATATAAGTAACCCCTTTGCTCTTTAATCGGATTTGTTGAGTCTTTGCTTCGGTGTCTTTATCAGGGACTCTGAATAAAGCACCGGTTCCAATATGGAATAATTGTCCGGAAGAATTAAGCGGACGCCAAACGATACGTCCGGAAAAGTTGTAACCCGGTTTGGTCGTTTCGGAAAAGCTAAGCCCGTCACCGCAAAATGCACCGGCCGAAAAGTAATAGGAGGGAAGCGAACGGGTATAAGACAAACCGATCCGGCGATCCGGATAGAATGTTTCGGCTACATTTGATGCCGTATTGAAAACAAGGTCGTTTGTACTGGTAGACTGGTCTATGCTATAATAACCGAGCATGTATCCGGCCCGGAAATAATTGCCATCTTTTCCATATTCGATGAAAGCATCTTTCATCGTTACTTTATTGTTGGCAAAACCGATATCAATCTTTGTATACCAGTTCGAATAGATACGTACTTTCGCAGCTAACCGTACATCAGAGATATGAGCTCCTGCATGTAATGATTTGGGAGAGTGAATATAAACGCCTCCATCCAGGAATAAGCGGCCGGACAGTTTCCAGTCGACTGGCGATGAGTCGGGAGAAGCAAAAAGAGGAAAAGTGTAGAGTATTGCCAAAAGTAGAATTGTAATGTGTTTCATGAAAAAAAATGTTCCTTTACAGTGTTAACACTGTAAAGGAACGAAAAAAATGGAAAAATCGAAGTGATATTGTAAAGATATTGGTTAGAAATTTAAGTTGCATCTCTATTAATAAGACAGAAAATCTGTAAATCCCCCTACTGGCAGGAAGAAAAAAAGATCACTTTATGGAGGATATAAAAACAACGAAAGGGAAAGTCCGGATTTGACTCCGGGCATTTCCCTCTCTTACTTAACCGACCCCCTTATTTCCCAATAAGTTTTCAGAAACAAATATATATTATCTGGTAGTATGATTTGTTTCATAAACGGTTATATTTTTGTTAATAACCGGGCAAATTTCATTCCATATTTTCTGTATTGCTCTTTGAGCGATACAGAAATGTAATGTTTGGGTTATAGTTATGAAATAAGTAACACGGGGGACCGGTGTGTTGCGAAATAGGAAAAACCCTTAGTGCGATAACTTTATTTTCCTAAGCTTGTTTTAATATTAAGGGCGATTTAATAGTTGTAACATGTTTGTAACATCCGTGTAACACATGTGAAATATTTGTTTCAGACCTTTGTTGTCGAATCTCTAACAATTGTTTATGGAAACATTCTATCTGTTCCTCGTAATTTTCCTCTTTGTACTGGCGGTGTTTGACCTGTCAGTGGGAGTCAGTAATGACGCAGTAAACTTTCTTAATTCTGCAATCGGTTCAAAGGCCGCATCTTTCAAAGTTATTATGGTCATCGCCGCGATAGGTATATTTGTCGGCGCCTCCTTGTCAAACGGTATGATGGATATTGCCCGACATGGGATTTATCAACCGCAACATTTCTTTTTCTCCGAGATCATGTGTATCCTGCTGGCCGTTATGCTAACGGATGTCGTATTATTGGATATATTCAATTCACTGGGGATGCCGACATCCACTACGGTATCATTGGTCTTTGAATTACTGGGAGGGACAGTCGCTATTGCACTGGTTAAGATAGCTCATTCCGACGGAGCTTTACAATTGGGAGACTTGTTGAATACAGATAAAGCATTTACCGTGATCCTGGCTATATTCCTTTCGGTGGCCATTGCCTTTTTCTTCGGATCGGTGGTGCAGTACATGTCGCGTTTGATCTTTACCTTTAATTATAAGAAACATACGAAATACTTTATTGCATTGTTCGGTGGTCTTGCGGCTACTTCAATCATTTATTTTATGTTGATAAAAGGGTTGAAAGAAAGTTCCTTTATGGACGGCGAACTGAAAACGCTTATATATAGTAATACTGATAAAGTGGTATGGGGTGCATTTATCTTTTTCACGATCCTGATGCAGGTACTTCACTGGTTGAAGGTGAATGTCTTTAAAGTAATTGTCCTGATGGGTACGTTTGCCCTGGCTTTGGCCTTTGCCGGTAACGACCTCGTGAACTTTATCGGTGTGCCACTCGTAGGTTATTCCTCTTATATAGATTTGATGGCACAGGGTGGAACAACAACGACGGATACTTTCCTGATGGGATCGTTGTTATCTCCGGCGCAGACACCCTGGTATTTCCTTGTAGGGTCCGGGTTGGTGATGGTAATAGCATTAGCTACTTCCAAGAAGGCTCATAGCGTAGTGAAAACTTCACTGGACCTGTCGCGTCAGTCGGATGGGAATGAGAATTTCGGAACTTCTCCGGTAGCACGTATGTTGGTACGTACCTGCAACAATGCATCCAGTACAATTCTGAGTGTAGTTCCTCCTCGGGTAAAGGATTGGATCGACAGTCGTTTTAATAATGATGAGATTATACTTGAAGATAGAGCAAGTTTCGACCTGGTACGTGCTTCGGTCAATGTGGTTCTTTCGGGTCTGTTGATTGCACTTGGTACTTCATTGAAATTGCCACTTTCCACTACGTATGTGGCATTCATGGTGGCAATGGGTAGTTCATTGGCCGACCGTGCCTGGGGACGTGAAAGTGCAGTTTACCGTATTACTGGTGTCTTGTCGGTTATCGGTGGATGGTTTATTACTGCTGGTGCTGCTTTCACGATTTGTTTTCTGGTTGCTATGATTATTTATTTCGGTGGCATAGCAGCTATGGCTGCTATGGTTGGATTGGCAGTCTATATGTTAATTCGTAGTCAGGTGGCTTATAAGAAGAAAATGAAAAAAGAGGCCTTGAAGGAAGAAGTGAACACCACTGTGGCCAAACTGCGCGATACGACCGACAGCCACGAAGCACTCTCATTGTTCCGCGAACACAGTCGTGAGGAGTTGAGTTCTGTATTGGAGTTTGCCTCCGATGCCTTGAACAGGTCGGTACACGGTTTTATGGATGAAAACCTTCGTGAATTGCGCAAAGTACTGAATGAAGTAGAGGAGAAGAAGATCCATCTGAAGCAGGTAAAACGTGTCGGAACATTGGGTGTTACTCACTTGGAACATGATATTGCGGTAGAAAAGGGATTGTATTATTATCAGGGTAACGATTTCGCCAGCGAGATTATATTCAGTATCCGCCGTCTGACAGAACCGAGCAAGGAGCATGTCGACAACAATTTCAGTCCGTTGAGTGATGTGCAGAAAGAAGATTTCGGCAAGATGACGACAAGTATCGTGGCTTACCTCAACCGTTGTGCTTCTATGATCGAAAAGAACGATTATCATCGCCTGGACGATGTGGTGGCCGAATCTGTGGCACTGACTGCCCAGCTTACAGCCTTGAAGAAAGGTGAATTGAAACGTATCCAGGGGCAAAGTGGCAGCACGAAGGTCAGTATGGTCTATTTGAATATGGTGCAGGAAGCGCAGAATGTGGTTTCGTTTACTGCTAACCTGATTAAGGTGAGTCGCAAGTTCCAGAAAGAATAATTAGGCGAAATAAAAGTTTCCCCTAGAAGGAACAAAAGTTTCTCAAGCATGAAACGAAAGTTTCTCCTAGGTGAAACTGATTTTGGAGAAGAAGATGCCGGTTAGAGTGCCAGCATCTTTTTTTCTTTTATCAGGTCGCTTTCATCCATGCGGAGGGAAGGGACGGTACACATTTTTATGTAATCACCTGTCTGGCATGTGTAGTCGTAATAGGCCTGTTGTTCGGGCGTGAAATCCTCTTTTGCGATCAGACAGCCTTTCATCGTCAGGAAATCTTCGGTGGATGTGCTTTCCGATTCCTTTATCAGGACGATGCGGCGGGCTACCGGATTCCGGTTATAATCCAGTCCGAGGTATAATCCTCGTAATTGCCCGGGATTCCTGAACATAGGGATTTGCAGGTAGACGGTGACCAGAATCAACGGCGGAACGGGGCTTTCGCTGAACAGGCAGTAAAAGTTCTGGGGATCGCCATTTACACCGATTCCCCATTGTACTTCCCCGTATGCATTGAGCCGGCCTATACGGATATACTCTTTATCTTCGGATAGTGCGATGATGAACGGTTCGCATTTTAAACAATCGGAAGAAGAAGACAGGCTGTAACTGTTGTACAGTCCGCATATATTGGATAACCTCCGTGCGGAAAGCGATAGTTCTTCATTCAACGATTCGATAAAGGAATTTCCCTTTTGTGTCTGTTGCTGGTTCGGTTCCAACTCGTCCAGACGGGCCAAGGTTTCTTCCAGTCCGGTAAGCAAACGTCTTTTAGATACATTATTGACTAGTGATAGTGCCTGGTCGAGCGCTTCGTTTTGCGGCATTGTCTTAGCCGCATCGAAATAGGCAGGTAAGACGGTTGTGTAAAGTGACGAAAGTACGCTGGGGGCCATGCCGACCCAATCGGCTATTTCTTTCATTTTTACGCCGCTGTTCCTTAGATATTCAATCCGTTTATAGAGTTCGGAAAAGTCGTTCATATTTATACTGTCATCTGTTATTTTCTGCAAAATAACGTCTTGTGTGTTGCGTTCCCGTTACATGAATGTTACATAAATATTTCTTTATAATTTATTGATATCCCGTTATATATTAATAATATAGATTCATGTATTCAGTAATACTCCTGTAATATGGGAGGGATACTTTTGCTGCCGAAAACAAAATGACAGCATGAATATGAACAACTTTTTGCAGATAAACGAAACTACCCGGAAGCGTCTTTCCGATTTCCTGTTCATTCTTTGGGCCGGAGGAGCCGCTTTATTATCCTATTCACTGGTTTATGCCCTTCGCAAACCTTTTACTGCGGCTTCTTTTGAGAACGCGGAGTTTTTCGATATGGATTATAAGGTAGTGGTGACGATCTCCCAGATCCTGGGTTATGTGATCTCCAAGTTTATCGGCATCAAGCTGATCTCCGAGTTGAAACCGGAAGAGCGTTTCAAGTTTATCCTGACTTCTGTTTTACTGGCAGAGGCCTCTCTGATCTTGTTCGGCTTACTTTCTACTCCGTTTAATGTAGCGGCGATGTTCCTCAACGGTTTGTCGCTAGGTTGTATGTGGGGAGTGATATTCAGTTTTATTGAAGGACGGCGGGTGACGGATATCCTGGCAAGCCTGCTGGGAGTCAGCATGGTTATCAGTTCGGGTACGGCCAAGTCTGTCGGATTGTATGTCATGAACCATTTTCAGGTGAGTGAATTCTGGATGCCGGCGCTGATCGGTACGGTGGCACTTCCTCTTCTGTTGTTGCTCGGCTGGGCATTGAACAAGTTACCGGAACCGAACAAAGAAGATATAGCGATGAAGTCTGAGCGTGAAACCCTCAACGGCAAACAGCGCTGGGAACTGTTCAAAAGTTTTATGCCATTCCTGAGTATGCTTTTTGTGGCTAATATCGCGATTGTAGTTTTGCGGGATATAAAGGAAGACTTTCTGGTGAATATCATCGATGTCTCAGCCTATTCTCCCTGGCTTTTCGCCCAGATTGACAGTGTGGTTACCTTGATTATCCTCGGAATATTCGGTCTGATGGTATTGGTGAAAGATAACCTGAAGGCTCTCTCGGTATTGTTTGGTTTGATCATAACGGGAATGATCGTGATGGCGGTCGTCTCTTTTGGACAGCAGCAGTTGCAGCTTTCGCCCGTCGTGTGGTTGTTTGTTCAGAGTTTATGCCTGTATATTGCCTACCTGACTTTCCAGACTATCTTTTTCGATCGGTTCATCGCTTGCTTCAGGATTCGTGGCAATGTCGGTTTCTTTATCGTGACAACAGATTTCCTTGGATATACCGGAACGGTATTGGTGCTTGTCCTGAAAGAATTCTGTAACCCGGATGTCGACTGGGCTGTATTTTATAACCGGTTGGCGGGTTATGTAGGAATCTTTTGCTGTGTCACATTTATCTGTTCCTTTGTATATTTGCACCAGCGTTTCCGGAAGGAAACAGGTGTGACAGCCGCCCGGGAAGAGACGCTCGAAGCCACTCCGCAGAATGCTATCACTGTTGCCTGACAGATAGACTAGTAGTAATATAATAATGTAAATATATAAGTAGTTATGAAGAAGATTTCGTGTGTTATTATGGACTGGGCCGGAACGGCTGTCGATTTTGGATGTTTCGCCCCGTTGAATGCTTTCCTGAAGGTGTTTTCCGAAGAAAAAGGAATAGATATTACCTATCGTCAGGCACGTGAGCCGATGGGACTTCTTAAGATCGATCACATCAAAGCTATTTTGAATATGCCGGAGGTGAACGACAAATTCCGTGGGCGTTATGGCCGCGACTGGAATATGGATGATGTGAATGAGATGTACCAGAGCTTCGAAAAGCACCTGTTTGCTTCGCTGACGAACTTCACGACTCCGATACCGGGCGTATTGGATACGATAAAAGAATTGCGTGAAAACGGTATAAAGATCGGTTCGACTACCGGTTATACGCAAGCGATGATGGACGTTGTACGTCCCGGTGCCGCAGCCAAAGGCTATGTGGTAGACAATCTGGTCACTCCCGACAATCTTCCTGCCGGCCGTCCTGCTCCTTATATGATCTATAAGAATATGATCGATCTTGCCATCCCTTCTGTCGATAACATCGTTAAAGTAGGGGATACGATCGCCGATATCAAAGAAGGTATCAATGCCAAGGTATGGAGTATCGGTGTCATCACCGGAAGTAATGAGATGGGAATTACGGAAGAAGAATATAACCGTCGTACCCCCGATGAACTGGCTGCGCTGAAACACGAAGTCCGTGAACGGATGATGGCTGCCGGTGCCCATTTCGTACTCGATAATATCACCGAACTCCCGGCTTGCATAGAGAAAATTAACCGATAAAATAAAGACATAATATATTTACTGAAAATGAGAAACTATCTTTTATTGACACCCGGCCCGTTAAGTACTTCACAAACCGTACGCGAAGCCATGTTGCAGGATTGGTGTACCTGGGATAAAGATTACAACGAAGGAATTGTAACCCCGATCCGTAAAGGTCTATTGGCTATCGCCGGACTGGATGAAAATGAATATACAACAGTGCTTTTGCAGGGAAGCGGAACATATTGTGTAGAAGCAACCATTGGAGCGGCAGTGAAATCCACCGATAAATTACTAATCCTGGCCAACGGTGCTTATGGCAAACGTATGGCGCAGATTGCAGAGTATTATCATATTGATCATGTATTGGTATCTTTACATGAAACAGAGTTGATAACGGGTGAAGTAGCCCGCCGTGCATTAGAAGAAAATCCAGGTGTTACGCATCTGTCGATGGTGCATAGCGAAACGACTACCGGTTTATTGAATCCGATCGAAGAAGTTGCAGAAGTGATTCGTGATAAGGGTATTACATTTATTGTAGATGCTATGAGTAGCTTCGGCGGTGTTCCTATCGATATGAAAAAACTGGATGTCGATTTCCTGGTGAGCAGTGCCAATAAATGTATCCAGGGTGTTCCCGGCTTTGGCTTTATCATTGCAAAGAAAGAAAAACTGATGGCTTGCAAAGGAGTGGCCCGTTCGCTTTCTCTCGATATTTATGCACAATGGGAAGCTATGGAGAAAGGTGGAGGCAAATGGCGTTTTACCTCTCCTACACATGTGGTTCATGCTTTCTTCCAAGCCATGAAAGAGCTGAATGAAGAAGGAGGTATTACAGCCCGTTATGAACGTTACAAGAAAAATCACCGTACTTTGGTGGATGGCATGCGTGTCCTCGGATTTAAGACGTTATTGCCGGATGCCTCACAAGGTCCTATCATTACCTCTTTCCTATATCCCCATGCCGATTTCGACTTTAAAGCATTCTATGAATCCCTGAAACAGAAAGGTTTTGTTATCTATCCCGGAAAGATATCGGATGCCGACACCTTCCGTATCGGTAATATCGGGGATGTTTTCCCTCAGGATATGGAGAAATTATTGGAAGTGATCAGGTTGACACCGATCAGCTGACAGGATCACCTTCATATCATGTAATGTGCGCAACTCGTTTATCTGGCTATCATTTTGATCGGATTCGGGCGTTTTCTATTGTATTTTGTTGAGTAATATTGCTTTTTATGGCCTGACAGAAAAATAAATCTGAAAAAACAATGTATACCTGATATTTTTTGATTACGTTTGTATCCATTAATATTCAACTAATCCTGGTTTTTTTACTAAAGAAATAGTTTTCTTAAAAAAGGTTATACTTTAATTTATAAAAGCAAATGAAACGATCAGATTTAATTTCTGCCATAGCTGCAGAAAGTGGTTGTAACAAGAAAGATGTTAACGCTATGTTGGATGCCTTTTGTTCAGTGGCCACTGAAGCTCTTCGCCAGAGAGATCCGATAGTGCTGAAGGGCTTTGGAACTCTTTCTCCAAGAGAACAGAACAGCCGTCCGGCACGTAATCCGAAGACAGGTGAAGTGGTTGTAATACCAAAACGTCTGAGTGTGAAATTCAGTGTTGGTAAGTTCCTGTTTGAAGACTTGAACAAGTAATTACTGTGGATGGCGGATGGAATCGCGTAAGATCAGAATTCCTTCCGGTCCCATATTGAAAAGTAAGTCTACGATACTTAAGTTGGGGAGGAATCCGAATTTCTCCCGGAATACCTGGTAATAGGGTTTCGGGAGAAAGGCGGGATCTTCCCCTTCGTGTTTCGGGCGGATGATCTCACGATAATCGTTAGGCACTTCCGGCTTATATTCTTCCGTATATACAATATCTGCCTGCAGATCCAACAGGCGGCAAACCATTTCTCTTAATTCCTCATTAAAGTCGAAGAGGTATTCAAATTTCTTTTCGTAGAACGGAGCAAAGTCTTCTTCATAATATTCAAAGAACGGGCTCATATTATAGGCCGATACCAATGCGTTCCAGTGCAGATGGCGCCAGTTGCCATGATCGGATATACGAATGTCCTTCGTGAGGCATTTCAAGGTATCGGGCTTAACGATAGGAACGGACAATGATAAAGGCCCGTTGGCTGCAGCTATCGTACACCGATTGCGATACGTTTGCTTCAGATAGTTTTCGCCCGTTTCGATCCGGACTTCTTTGAATTGGAGGAGCTTACAATATTGTTGTACGGGGCCCAGATAGGCCGAAGAAATATATACTGGTTGCATGTTAGTTTATAGGTTTAAAAATTCGTTGCCGGTCTTTGCTGTACCAGCAGAGCCATGCGTTTCCTATGATATGGTCACGGGGAATAAATCCGAGATGACGGGAATCCACTGCTTCATTGGCATTGTCTGAAAGCATCCAGTAATAATCCTGATCGAAGAAAAAGAAAGCAGCTTCACGTCCGTCGAGGAATAGTTTACTGTCACGGAAGACGGCTTTTTCACCGGCTTCTGTCTGGATCGCTTCGCGGCAGGCGGTGAGAGCAGCGTCATCCAGACGGTGGGCTCTTCCTTTTTGCGGAACGATCAGTTCGTAGCTTTCCATCGGCTTCTTAAGGAAACGGATACTTGCATTTTCCGACAATTCTTCACGTAACTGATATTCTTCGAAAGAGGTCAGACTGAAGGAAATACCGAATGGCTCTTCTTTCAGGTTTCTGAGTGGGATATTTAGTTTTTTTTGTGTAGTCAGAACTTCATCCATTGCCTCCTGCGTTACGATATATGTATTGAGTGACCGGGGAGAATGGGGAATCAGCTTCCCGTTTACCCGGTATCCGTCATTACTGATCCGGATCGTATCGCCGGGCATTCCGATACAACGACTGAGGAACAATGGTTTCAATACCGTGTCTTTCAGCAATGGGCTGTAGAACAACGCTACCCGGTTACGTCCCGGATTATCTTTTAGGGGAAGTTTATTGACGAGGATATAGTCTCCTTTGTGCAAAGCCACTTCCATAGAGTCGGTAGATACATGGAAAGATTCCATGCAGAAATGCCGGACTGCCATTACGATCCCCACCAGCAACACTATTGTTGCCAGCCATCCCATTACAGATATGAAGGAACGTTTTGCCATATTATTCAAGTTGACAGATGACAGTCGACAAATGACAGTTGAACTTCGAATTAATCGGGGTGCACCATCCGGAACAAACGGTTCCAGCGGATACCACCGTCGAACAGGCTGCGGTCCTTATCCAGCGACAACCAGATCAGGATCGGTTTTCCTACGATATGATCTTCCGGAACAAATCCCCACGAACGGCTGTCGGCACTGTTATGGCGGTTATCGCCCATCATCCAGTAATAGTCGTATTTGAAGGTATATTCTGTTTCCGGCTGGCCGTTGATATAGACTTTGCCGTCTTTGACTTCCAGTGTATTGTTCTCGTAGTTTTTGATGCAACGGCCATATAAAGCCAGGTTACGTTCAGTGAGAGGAATGGTCGCTCCTTTTTTCGGTATCCACAACGGACCGAAATTATCACGTGTCCAACCTGTTTCATACCAGGCTGGATAAGTGGTTCCACCCAGTGCATCCGGCTCGATAACGATCTTCTTTACGGAAGGCAGCTTCTCTGCGATGGCTAGGGCTTTCGGAGTTAGAGGCATCCGGTAAACCATATTGTATTGCCCGTTGGCATTCGGGGTGAAACCCAGGAAAGACAGGTAATCCTGATAATATCCGCTATTGTTTGCGATCATCCGGTCGTCTTTGCTTACGTCCAGCAGGCGGAATTGTTCTTCTGTTAGCGGTGAGCCGTCAGTTTCAACATAGTAGTTGAACTGGATGTTTTCAGGGTTTTTGAGGGCTTTCCCATCGATATAAACCTGGTTGTTACGAATCTCGATTGTATCACCGGGCATACCGATACAACGTTTTACATAATTTTCGCGTTTGTCTACCGGACGATATATCACATCACCGAATGTATTTTTATCCAGCCAGATACGGTCGCGTCCCGACATGGCGACCAGTTCATCGTAACTCGGGTTTTGCACTTTCAGGGCAACTGTGTCGCCTGCAGGGAAGTTGAACACTACGATATCGTTGCGTTTTACATGACCGAAACCTTTTACGCGTTTGTATCCCCATTCAGGCCAGTCCAGATAAGATTTACAGTTGAAGAACGGCAAGGTGTTTTGTACCAGCGGGAACGACAGCGGGGTGTTCGGAACACGCGGGCCGTAGCTCAGTTTGCTTACGAACAGATAATCGCCCACCAACAATGACTTTTCAAGCGAAGAACTCGGTATCTGATAGTTCTGGAAAATGAACAGGTTAATGAAATAGACAGCGATCAAAGCGAACAGGATATCGTCCACCCATTCCAATGCATTGCGCACAGCCGGGTTCTTCGACCGTTTCCATGCTCCCCAGGGAATGTATTGTGTCAGGAAAATATCTACCAGAACGATCAACCCCAGCAGCAACCAAAGGTTCTGCATCCAGATCGAAAAGAGTATATACAATACGGCAGAAATGCCGAACTTGATCCATTGTTTCTTGGAAAACTTTTTCATTTGTAAACTTCTGTGGAATTAAAATTTAAGCATATCATCCATACCGAGGAAGCCTTTCTTCCCGGCAGTAAACTCGGCTGCAACCACTGCTCCGAGGGCGAAACCGGCACGGCTCTTCGCATCATGTTTAATGCTGATATAGTCGACGTCCGATTCGTAAGTGACTTCATGTATACCCGGAACTTCTCCTTCACGGATAGCATGGATAGGCAGATCGGTAGGTTGTTCGGCTGTTTCCAGTGTCCAGCGTTCTTTCCGGTCAACGTTTTCAATGATACCTTCTGCCAGCGTGATAGCTGTTCCGCTGGGGGCATCCAATTTGTGAATATGGTGTGTTTCCGTCATACTGATTGCGTATGAAGGAAAATTGTTCATGATTTTTGCCAGGTGTTTGTTGAGGGCGAAAAAGATATTTACGCCGATGCTGAAATTGGATGCATAAAAGAATGTTTTGCCTTCCTTTGCACATTTTTCTTTTATTTCGCCGATACGGTCGAGCCAGCCGGTGGTACCGGAAACGACCGGGACGCCTGCTGCAAAACTCTTCATGTAATTGTCGAAAGCAGTTGCCGGAGTGGTAAACTCGATGGCTACGTCTGCGCTCTTGAAATTGTCTGACTGAAATTCTTCCGGGTTGTTTATATCTACGATAGAGACGATCTGGTGCCCTCTATTTAATGCGATCTGTTCGATGGTTTTTCCCATCTTGCCGTAGCCGATAAGTGCAATCTTCATATCTTTTCAGAATAAAATGAATAAATAGGGCTAATAACTTAGCCGTCAAAGGTGCAAATATAAAGAAAATGAATTAGATTTGTGGCATAAATCTTAACTCTGAAAATAATATGGAACGTTTATTACATTATGTTTGGAAATACAGACTGTATCCGACAACTCCGCTTCTTACCACTGACGGTTATTCAGTATCCGTAATCGATCCGGGAATACCTAACACCGATGCCGGTCCGGACTTCTTCAATGCAAAAGTTAAAATAGATGATACATTATGGGTCGGAGGTATTGAAATCCATACAAAAGCTTCCGACTGGCTACTTCATCGCCATGATAAAGACAAAGCCTATGATGCTGTTATACTTCATATAGTGGAGGTCTCCGACTGCACAGTCTTCCGGACGAACGGGGAGCTTATTCCGCAAATGCAACTGGCAGTGCCGGAGTTGGTTATACAAAATATCGACTGGTTGTTATATCGTGATGTGTCTTTACCTTGTGCAGGCTATATTCCTCAGATAGAGTCTTTTCATATAACTTCCTGGCTGGGCGCCCTGCTGAGTGAACGACTGGAACGGAAAACGGCCGATATATTTCGTTTGCTGGATCAGTATGAGAATGACTGGAACGAAGTTTTTTATATTACTTTAACCCGTAATTTCGGCTTTGGAGTGAATAACGATATTTTCGAGCGTCTGGCCAAAAGTCTACCGTTCCGGTATATACAAAAGCAGCGTAGCAGCCATTCGCAGATTGAAGCGTTGTTGTTCGGGCAGGCCGGTATGTTGGAAGAGCCGGGAGATTGTCATTATTACCGGTTGCTTCAGCGGGAATACCGGTTCTTGCGGCATAAGTTCGGACTGACACCTTTAGACAGTTCGCAGTTTAAAAGTCTACGTACCCGTCCGGTCAATTTCCCGTATCTGAAACTGGCACAGCTGGCTTCCATTTGGGTACAATATGATACGCTGTTCTCTGTGATCCTGGATGCCGGAAATGTCGGACAGATCAAGCAGTGTTTCCGGGTTCGTCCTGCCGGTTACTGGGAGACGCATTACCATTTCCGGAGCGTTTCGGCAAAGAAGGATAAGCCGGTAGGAGAGAATTCTTTATGTATCCTCTTGATAAATACAGTTGTTCCGGTGATGTTTGCTTACGGAGTGAGAAACAAACGTCCGGAATATTGCGAGCGTGCCATTCGTATCCTGGAAACTCTTCCGCCGGAAAAGAATACGGTCGTAACCGGATTCGTCTCGGCAGGGATCAAAGTCTGCCATGCCGGCGATAGCCAGGCACTTATCCAGTTGAAGCGGGAATATTGCGAAAAAAAGAAATGTTTGTATTGCCGGATCGGGTTTCGTTATCTGAAACATTAAACATATGAAAATACACGAACTTTCTGATTAATAATGATGTTTTTGGGCTTGTATAATGAGATTAATTTGCTATATTCGCCACAAGTCATTCAAGTAGTGGCGTATATTTGTTTAATCTGATAAATGTCGCATTATGAAACAGATTGCTCTTTATCTTATCTGCATTTTTTGCCTGATAAGTTGTGACGATACGATAGAAGTCCCCGGAAGATTGATGGAAATCAATTTGGAAAAGCATGATATGACGGTGGCTTCCCCAAGCAATAGTGTTACTGTCGGCGTGGGAGCAGATAAGATAACTTGGTATGTATTACGGAGCCAGGCGAAGATCAATGGCGAAAACTCGATATTCAATAATACTACTTATAAATATTCAGATGAATGGATGAAAGATGTCGTTCGTTATAGAGATACGTTGGAAGGAGACTGGTTTAAAATTCTAAAGAATAAGGAGGGTAACCTTCAGATCGATATTGCGAAAAACGAATTCCCTTATGAGCGGACACTTACCATTGATGTCGGGGGCTTTTTGAGTCTGACAGAGAATCTGGTTATTACACAAAAAGCATCTGGCGAGAAATAACGTAATAGTTACGTTTTACCGTTCACAGCTGTTAAGTATTCTTATTTAGCGTAATATCACGATTAGTCACGGGATTTTTCCCTATTTTTGCCATCTGATTAAAAAGCAATTGAATGGGAAATAGATATATAAGAGATTTACTGCTGGCTGCTTGTGGGATATTCCTGTTGGTCACGATGTATTCGTGCGCGAATATGGCATCTCCGAACGGAGGTCCTTACGACGAGACCCCACCTAAATATGTCAGCAGCCTTCCAGCACCGAACCAAACGAATTATAAGGGAAAACGGATCGAGATACTGTTTGATGAACTGGTGCAGTTGGATAAACCCTCCGAGAATGTGATCATCACTCCGCCGCAGATGCAGTTGCCGGTCATCCGTGCCGCAGGGAAAAAGGTGATTGTCGAATTGAAAGATACATTGAAAGATAATACGACTTATACGGTCGACTTTACCAATTCGATCTCCGATAACAATGAGAAGAATGTATTCGAGAATTTCTCTTTTGCGTTCTCGACGGGAGATAAGATCGATACATTGGAGGTGTCGGGTATTCTGTTGAATGCAGAGAACCTGGAACCGATGCCCGGTATCACGATCGGTCTGCACCGGAACCTGGAAGATTCAGCCTTTGTGAAATTGCCGTTCGACCGTACTTCACGTACGAATGACAAGGGAGAGTTCACGATCCGTAATATCTCTCCCGGCAGTTACCGTATATTCGGTTTGAATGATGTGAACCGTGACTATAAGTTCGACCAGCCGGGCGAAGAAATAGCTTTCAACGATTCGATCATTATTCCTTCCTTCGAACTGACCAGCCGTCAGGATACGCTTTGGAAGGATAGTCTGACGATCGATACGATCAAGACAGTGGCTTATACCCGTTATTTCCCGGATGATATCGAATTGCGTCTGTTTAAGGAAGATTTTGTCCGCCAGTATCTGTTGAAACCGGAACGTCAGCAGGAAAATTTGTTGACGGTGCGTTTTAACTCTCCGCTGGATACGATTCCCCAGCCGAGGCCGCTTAATTTTACTCCAGCGGATTCCTCCTGGTATTTTATGCAGGAGACAGAAGGCGGAACGGCTGTTAATTACTGGCTGACTGATTCGCTTGTCTGGCAACAGGATACATTGAAGGTCGAACTGTCTTATCCGAAGAGCGACTCGCTGAATATACTGCGTCCGCAAACCGATACGCTCCAGTTTGTGATGCGTCGTCGTCCGGAAAAGAAGAAAAAGAAGAAAGATGATGAACCCGAACCGATCGTCTTCCTGGGTATGCAGGTCGATGCACCGACGTCGATGGATCTGTTTGATACGATATCCGTTACTTTTAGCGAGCCGGTCATGGATTTGTCGAAAGAGTTGTTCTACCTGGATCAGAAGGTCGACACGGTATGGACTCCGGTTGAGTTCCAATTGTTCCCGGACTCGACGAATAGTTTGAATTACTTTATCCGTCGTCCGTGGAAATACGGGGAGGAATATCGTCTGGAAATAGATTCGGCGACGATCTTTAGTATTTACGATAAATGGAACGAACCTTTCTCCGGTGAATTTAAGATCAAGAAAGAAGATGAATACGGGCATCTATATATCAATATAGTAGGTGTCGATACTACTGCTTATGTCGAACTATTGAACAGTAGTGATGCCCCTATACGTAAATCGAAGGTGAAAAACGGTGGCGCCCTCTTTATGGACCTGAAGCCGGATAAGTATTATGCCCGCCTGGTAGTCGACCTCAATGGGAACGGCAAATGGGATACCGGTAATTATGCAGAAAAGCGTCAGCCGGAAGAGGTTTATTATTCACCTAAAAAATATGAGGTGATGCAGAACTGGAGAGTCGAAGAAACATGGAATGTGAAAGGGACTCCATGGGCTAAACAGAAACCGCTCGAGATTACAAAGAATAAGCCCAAAGAGGCAACCAAGAAGAAAAGAAATTATAAAGATGAAACACAGCAGAAATCATCTTCGAGCAGCAATAGCGGCCGTAGTAGTATGCCGTTCTAGGTTGATCGGCCTGTTGGTGGTCACCTTATTGCTGTTGCTTCCGGAAATAGTCGACGCACAGGTGATTCCGGTAAAAGAACGGTTCAAAGCCGGAGAAGAGGTACAATATGAGTTGTATTTCAAATGGGGGTTATTGATGCCCCGTGCCGGACAGGCTACTCTGTCGATTCATGATGCCCGCTATGAAGGGAAGAAGGCTTATCATTATAACCTGCTGTTCCGTACATCGGGTATGTTTGAAAAGGTGTTTCCGATGCGTGATACGATCGATTGTTATTTCTCTCCCGAAATGGTGTTGCTCAGGAGCGAGAAACGTGTGAATGAGAATGATTATTATCTGATAGATGATCTGAAGTTTTCATACGATAACGGACGGACATCTGTCCATTCCCACCGGTATACACCCAGCCGGACCAAGATCGATACGATGCTTGTCTCCGAACAGTATATGTTTGATATGTTGGGAGCTACCATGTATCTTCGTTCGCTGGATTGGGAAAAGATGAAGCAGGGGGACGAATTCCCGTTTCATGTGGCGATCGGGCGCGACCGTATTAACATCAGTTTCCGGTATACCGGACAAGCGATTGTGGAACGGAATGAAACTTTGAAATATCGTACCCGTCATTTTTTTATAGATATCTATGATGATGCATTTACCCAAAGTAAAGCGGCTGCCGAGTTGTGGGTCGGTGATGACGAAAACCATATCCCTGTGAAGATACGGGCTAAACTAAAGATCGGTGCTGCTGAGGTCTATTATAAATCCTCCAAGGGGTTGCGCTATCCGCTTACTTCACGTGTGGAAATTCCCAGGCGTTAGTGGCAGGGAAATCGTGAACAGTGTTTCGAAATAGGGGCGGGAACTTACCTGAAGTTCGCCGCCATGCATCCGTATGATCTGCCGTGAGAGACTGAGACCGATGCCTGTTCCTGTATCTTTGGTAGTAAAGAAAGGAACGAAAATATCTTCCAATATGTCGTGGGGAATACCCGGGCCGTTGTCTTTTACTTCAATATAGGTCGTTGTTCGTAGTTGTTTCACGCTCAATGATATCTCTCCGTTTTCTTGTCCTTCCAAGGCCTGCATGGCATTCTTCAACAGATTTATGAGTACCTGTGAAAGTAGTTCTTCATCGGCGTTGATCTCAATTTCTTCCTGGAAAAGATCGATCGAGAATTGTATCTGCAAGCGGTGCAGGTCCGAATGAAACAACATTTCGATGTTTCTTATCAGGTGAGGTAGCGAGAAAGGTTTGGGTTTGGGTTGTTGCAGCCGGGCAAGTTGCCTGTACGAGTCGGTAAAGTTCATCAGGCTCTGTCCCTGGCTTTTGATCGTATCCAGTCCGCGGATGGTCTTGCGGATGGTTGCGTCGCTGATCTCATCGCTGTTTTTGGCATTTCCTTTCGTTTGGAAATAGGAGAGAAGCGTACCGGAAAGGGATACGATCGGGGCGATCGAGTTCATGATCTCATGTGTCAGTACGTGCATCAGCTTGTCGTATGACTCGTATTCTTTCCGGTAGAGTTCGCGGTCGAATTCCCGTTGTTTGTTTTCTGTCATTAGGCCGTGGATCCGGTTGAAGGCTGCGTGAAGACGGCGTTGCTCTTCGCTACCGGTATTCTCGGGAAAATAAAGCATCGATTCATTGTCTTCAATGGCATCCAGAAAGAGTTGTATCCGACGGTTGGAGGCGTTGAGAAAATAGACGAGTAATCCTGCCAGCCATGCAGCAATAAATATTGCTATCGTACCCAGGATGATCGCTTTTCCACTGATGATACCTGCAACACCTATTCCGGCCACGATGAGGATGAGTGTAACCTGTAGGATAATGCGTATATAAATACGTATGCTGAACATGCGTTTCACAGGTTAAATCGTTTCAGTTTGTTGTAGAGGGTTTGCCGGCTTACTCCCAGTTGTTCGGCTGCCGCAGTCAGATTGCCGTCATTCTGGGTAATGGCGGTTTCGATCGCTTTGCGTTCTACCTCACTGAGATTCGGAACTTCAGTAAAAGACACTGCTTTTCCGGGACGGATAAACAGGTCGCTGGCACGGATTATGTTTTTTTCAGCCAGGATAACGGCTTTTTCGATCGTATGTTGTAATTCGCGGATGTTTCCCGGCCAGTCGTATGCTTCGAGCTTGCTTACCGCTTGTGGATGAAGAGTCAGTCCGGTTCGTTTATAAAGAACGGTATATTTTTTCAGGAAATAATCGATAAAAAGGGGAATGTCTTCCCGGCGATTTCGGAGAGGAGGAATTTCTATCTGTATGGTGTTGATACGGTAAAACAGATCTTCGCGAAAGGAAGATTGTTCAACCATTTCCGATAAATTCCGGTTGGTGGCTGCTATCAGACGAATGTCGACAGGTATTTTCCGGTTACTTCCCAGACGGGTGATTTCCCTGTTCTGGAGGACTGCCAGTAATTTAGCCTGTAAGCCGATCGGCAGGTTACCTATTTCATCCAGAAACAAAGTACTGCCGTTGGCTGCTTCAAATTTTCCCGGACGACTTTCCCGGGCATCCGTAAAGGCGCCTTTCTCATGTCCGAACAACTCGCTTTCAAACAGTGATTCGCTAACAGCACCCATATCGACATTGATCATCTCCCGGCGGCTACGGAGAGACAGACGATGTATTTCGCGAGCCAGCATTTCTTTTCCCGTTCCATTTTCGCCGGTAATAAGTACGTTGGCATCCGTTTTGGCGACTTTGGTCACTACTTTGATCAGTTTCATCATAATGGGAGAGTGACCGATGATCATGGCCGGTTCGGATGGCCGGGAGGTACGGGGAGGAAGGGAAGCTGCCTGCAATGCCGTATGTATCTTTTCCTGTAGTACGTCATTGTCCCACGGTTTGAGAACAAAGTCTGTCGCACCGCTTTTAAGTGCTTTTACTGCTAGCTCCACATCCCCGTAAGCAGTAAGCATGATAACAGGCAGACCGGGTACGATCTCCTGTATGCGGCGAAGCCAGAACAGGCCTTCGTTGCCGGTGTTGACACCTGCTGAGAAATTCATGTCGAGGATAACGAGATCGACAGGCATAGTATCAAGTACTGAAAGTATCTTATTGGGGTTTGATGCGGTTTCGACCCGTTCGAATTCGTCTTCCAGCAATAATTCGAGTGACGTCAGTACACTTTTATTATCATCTACTATAAGAACTGTCCCTGCTTGCATACGATCTATTTTTTCGTAAAGGTATCTGCTTCCGGAATACTTTGCAAGCGAGCGTCAAAATATTTGACACTTATTTATTCAGATCTTCGAGTAGCTTTATTCCGGCACGGAACTTCACAGATTTGCGAGGTGCTATCATAACTGGTTCTCCGGTTTTGGGATTTCTGGCCGGACGAGCGGTTTGCTGCCAGGGGTGAAATGTTCCGAAACCGATCATTGTGACAGGCTCGCCTTGTTGTAGTGCATTTGTAGATGCTTGAAGTATCGATTGCAATACAGCCTTCACGTCTTTTTTCTTTAATCCTGTATCTTCCGTTACATATTGGATCAACTCGTTTTTATTCATGTTCTCGTTTTTTTTAATGTATATTTTACTAATAAACTTCTATCTTTTTTACGGTAGAAGCAGAGTGTAATTTTGGTATGTAAAGAACCTAAAATTGAACGTATTATACGGAGTATACTATCTTTGCTATTGGATAATATATCCTCCTGTGTATCTCAGGAGGCTTTTGGAGTATGTCCTATCAATTTAAATGAGTTCGTTCAGAACTCGGTTATTTACGGCGGTAAAGGTAATAAATATTGGTAATTAAAAACAATCTAACATCAGTGTTATCAAAGAATAGAGTAAAATAAAACGTTTTAAGAAGTTCATTTTAGTCCTCAGAAGGGTACCGTACTGGTATATCATCACAAAAGTATTCAAAAGAGAATACATACGATAAGGAGTAAACCGCCAGAGCCCCAAATAGATTGAAGCTATACGTAGCTTAATAATCAACAAGGGTACTGGAGTTCTGAACGAACTAAGTCTTTTCTTATGTCTTTCTAGCAGACCGTAAAAATATTTGACAATCAGGCGTCAAATATTTTTACACTTGATAATCCTTTTCTTTTTATATCCATTGATAATCTGTCTGTTGTAAATGTGGCACGCCTTTTGCCCCCTTCATTTACATGATGAAAACACAAATAACAACAAAATATGGATTAAGGCTTGCCTGCTTGCTGCTTGCAGGTTGTCTATCGGAAATACATGCACAGACTGCCTGGTCGGTCGATTCCTGTATGCAGTATGCCGTGGAGAGGAATGTCAGCCTGAAAAACTGCAGGCTCGACACCCGTATTGCCCGTGAAGATTTTGCTGCTGCCATTGGCGACTTTCTGCCTTCAGTGAGTACGACGGGTGCTTTAGGAAAACGTTTGGGACGTTCAGTCGATCCTAAGACAAATATGTATACCTCTTCCTCTTTTCTTGAAAGTACGATGGGACTGGATATCTCTTTGCCGGTATTCGATGGTTTCACCCGTGTGAACCGTGCACAGTTTACCCGCCTGAACCAACAGATCAGCGGCCTGACGGAGAAAGTGGAAGAAAACCGGATCGCGTTTGAAGTGATGGATGCCTATTATCTCCTTCTTTTTGAAAAGAAGATGTATGAACTGGCCTCCGAACAGCGTAAACTGAGTGAGCGATATCATGAGCAGATGCAGGAGTTTGTAGAATTGGGTCTACGTGCCCCATCCGATTTGCAAGAGGTGAAAGCCCGGTTGCAGTCTGATATCTATCAGGAAACGGTGAAAGAGAATAGCTGTCGTTTATCGTTACTGGCCCTTAAAGAGTTGTTGCAGATGAGAGGGACGGACACGCTGGCGATCGGTGGGGATGAAATTATTGCCCGGGAAATCCCCCTTATACAGGATTTTTCGGCAGAAGATGTTTATTTGCAATCGGAGGAGGCTTTGCCCCAGTTCCGGATTATGGATTTACGGGAAAAGGCATCCCGTAAGTCGTTGGCAATTGCTTCGGGAGCTTTTTCTCCTTCTATCCGGGCCGAGTTCAGCCTTTATTCCGGCTATTATGATACTGAGAGGGATGCGCAAGGGCATATCACCTCTTTCGGCGATCAGATGAAGAATAATCTGAATAAATATATTGGAGTCCGTGTTTCTATTCCGATATTCAGCGGACTGTCGCGTCTCACTTCAGTACGGAAAGAACGTTTCCGTCTTCGTAAAATAAGGAACGATAACGACCGGCAACGTATCTCCTTATATAAGGAAATAGAAGATGCCTGTCTGTCCTTACAGGCTGCTGCACAGGAACACTGGCAGGCAGAATTGCAACTTCGTACCGCCACCACTACCTTGAAGGAGAATGAGGAACGATGGGAGGAAGGCCTGATCTCCGTATTCGAACTGATGGAAAAGCGAAATCTTTATATTTTGGCAAAAGCAGAGCTGATGCGGACACAATTGCAATATGACCTGAAAGACCGGATGGTGCGGTTCTATCAGTCCGGATCATTTTTAGGAATAAAATAAACACAATAATATACTATGAACAACAGCATGGATACCCCGGTCGAACGGAAATCCCGTTTGAAGAAGAAACATATTTACGCAATGACAGGAGGAATATTCCTGGTTATCTGTATTCTTTATTTTATCTTTCGCGATACCTCTTCTTCCATGAAGGTGGATAAAGAGCGGTTGACCATTTCTTCTGTCACTTTAGGAGAATTTAATGACTATATTCGCGTAATCGGCCAGGTGATTCCTGATCGTATCATTTATCTGGATGCCATCGAGGGAGGACGCGTAGAAGAGCGCCTGATTGAAGAAGGTGCACAGGTGAAAGCCGGAGATGTAATTCTCCGACTGAGTAATCCATTATTGAATATCGGTATCCTGCAAAGTGAAGCCGACCTGGCCTATCAGGAAAACGAACTTCGCAATACCCGCCTGAGTATGGAACAGGAACATCTTCGTCTGAAACAGGACCGAATCGGTCTTAGTAAGGAATTGGTCCAGAAGGAACGTCGCTATAAGCAGTACGAGCGTCTTTACAACAAACAACTGTTAGCCCGTGAAGATTATCTGCAGGCGAAAGAGGATTATGATGCAGCCCGTGACCAGCTGGATGTAGTAGACCAACGCATCAAACAGGACGACCTGTTCCGTAGTAGCCAGCTGGAAAGTCTGGATGAGAATATCCGTAATATGAAACGTAGCCTGGCATTGGTTCGTGAACGTTTGGAAAACCTGAAAGTGAAAGCTCCGGTGAGCGGTCAGTTAGGAAACCTGGAAGCCCAGATCGGACAGTCTATCGCCCAGGGCGAACGGATCGGTCAGGTCATTACTCCGGAACTGAAAGTGGAAGCCAAGATAGATGAACATTATGTGGAACGTGTCATGCCGGGCCTGCCTGCCAGCTTTGAACGCGAAGGGAAACTGTTCAATATGGAAGTGACTAAAGTATACCCGGAAGTGCGCGAGGGCCAGTTCCGTACAGACCTGCATTTTACTGCAGACCGTCCTGAAAACATACGTGCCGGACAGACCTATCACCTCAATCTGCAACTGGGTGATCCAGTACAGGCTATCTTGGTTCCCCGTGGTAGTTTTTACCAGGCAAGCGGTGGCCAGTATGTGTATGTGGTGGATGAAGATGAAACGACTGCCCGTCGCCGTCCGGTGAAGATCGGCCGTCAGAACCCGCAGTATTATGAAGTAACCGAAGGGCTGAGGCCTGGTGAGAAGGTGATTATTTCCGGCTATGAATTGTTCGGTGAGAATGAACGTTTGATAATCAGATAATAAAGAGATAAAAGTATGGATTACCTGTCACAAGTCATAAAAAGCCAGCGGGCCCGAAAGTCACTTTCTGTGGTTAACATATTGGGCTTATCCGTTTGTATCTCCGCTGCCCTGTTGATTCTGCTCTATGTCCGTTTTGAGCTGAGCTATGATACCTTTCATGACGGGGATCGTATCTACCGGGTGGAAAGTCGCCTGTACGATGGGGAAACACTGACCGACAACTGGGCGACGACCTCCTTCGGGCATGCTCCGGCTATGAGCCGGGAAATTCCAGGCATTGAGAAGTTTGTACGGTTGACGGCACAAGACCGGGAACAAGTAGTCACTTATCAGGATAAACAGTTTGCTGAGGACCGGTATTGTTATGCCGAACCTTCTTTCTTTGAACTATTCAATTTCCCGGTGATAAAAGGGGAGAAGGAAGGCCAACTGGAACGTCCCAACACGGTTGTCTTGACAACGAGTGCCGCCCATCGTTATTTCGGAGGGGCGGAACCATTGGGTAAGATTCTGACTTTCCGTACAGCTACGGCAGAGCAGAACTTTGAGGTTACAGGCATAATTGAAGATATGCCCGCCAATTCGCATCTGCATTATGATTTTCTGCTTTCGTACGCTACCATTCCTAAGGAACGACAGGATATCTGGTATATTCATGGCGTTTATACGTATGTCCGCCTGGAACCGGGAAAAAGTCCGGAAGAAATTGAAACCGCTTTCCGTGCGATCTCCGAGAAGTATAAGACTGCTGCATTGAAACATAAGAACTGGCGGGTCGAGTTGATCCCGTTGAAAGATATCCACCTGACTCCGCAGAAGTCGTATGAGAAAGAGGCGAAAGGCAGTCGTACAGCTGTATATATCCTTTCTGTAATGGCTGTGGCCTTGCTTTTGATCGGTTGGGTGAATGCGCTGAATCTGATGGTTGCCCGTTTTCTTGAACGTGGAAAAGAGTTCGGTGTCCGAAAAGCGTTCGGTGCTTCCCGCAAACAGATGCTTTTCCAGGGATTGATAGAAGCCGGAATTGTGAATTTGCTGGCAGCTCTGATCTCCCTGGGATGGTTGGAGGTGCTGCTTCCTTTCGTTTATACATGGGCCGGACAGGACTTTGGAGCGAATACCTTGTCGCAACCGAGTTTCTGGGGCATTGTGGGGACGGTGGTTGCGGCAGGAACATTATTTATCGGGATATATCCGTCTTGTCTGTTGATGGGTATTCGCCCTTCGGATATTATGCGTGGTAAATTGCTGCATAGCCGGAAAGGAAATACGATACGGAAAGCACTGATCGTTGTACAGTTCGTAGCTTCGTTTATTTTGATAACGGGAACGTTTGTAGTTGTCAGCCAGGTACGTTATATGGAAAAAGAAACAGCATCTGCTTCTTTTAAACAGATATTGGTATTGAAATATCCCTCTTTTACCGATGAAATGTCGGCCAAGATGGAGAGTTTTAAGAAGCAACTGAAACAGAAACCTTATATGCGACAGGTGACCGTTTCGGGTGCTGTACCGGGTGTGGAGGTGGCCAATTACTTCACAAACCGCCCGTATGGGAGCGATCCGACCGATGTGAAGCTTATTCAGATGTTTGCCGTCGATTACGATTATCTGTCGACCTATTCGCCTGAAATGGTTTGTGGAAGAGGTTTCTCTGAAGAATACGGAGATGAACTTAATAAAGTCGTCCTGAATGAAGAAGCTGTCCGTCTGCTTGGATTCCCTTCCGGCGAAGCTGCTTTGGGGAAACAACTCACTATGGAAGTGGTGGAAGATCCGCTTCAGATAATTGGGGTGGCAAAAAATTATCACCAGCAATCACTGGCAGTTCCTTATAAACCGATCATCTTCTTTATTAAAGAACGGGTACCGTTTATCGGGACACCTTATATCTCTCTTCAGATGGATGGGAAGATCGATGCCACACGATTGGCGGAGATCGAACAAACATATCGTGATTTTTTCCCGACTTCGTTGTTCTCTTATTTCTTCCTCGATGATTTTAACAATTACCAGTATAAAGATGACAGGAACTTTGGTTGGATGTTTGCCTGTTCCGCCCTGCTGGCTGTTTTTGTAGCTTGTTTGGGATTATGGGTAGTGACGTTCTTCTCCACAATGGCGAGGGTGAAAGAAATCGGTATCCGGAAAGTATTGGGAGCCGGGAAAGCAAATCTTTTTGTAGTTTTGACGCGTGAATTATTACTCCTTACGGTACTGGCCTCCGTGATTGGTATCCCTGTTTCCGCGTTTTTAATGAACAGTTGGCTGGAAGGTTATGCGTTTCATATCTTGCAGCCCTGGTGGGTGTATGCCGTTGCTTTCGCTTTACTGATGTTTATTGCTTTCCTGACGGTGGTTCGCCAGGTGTGGCGTATCATTCGCCTGAAACCGATGTATATATTAAGGAGTGAATAATTTATAAAACAGAAAACTATATGATTAGAACAGAGAACCTGTCTATGCTCTTCACAACTGAAGATGTACAGACCAAAGCATTGAATGAAGTCAGCCTCGAGATAAAGCAAGGCGAATTTGTAGCTATCATGGGACCTTCGGGGTGTGGTAAATCCACCTTGCTGAATATCCTGGGAACATTAGACTCGCCCACCTCCGGTAAATATTACTTCAATGATAAGGAGATCGATAAGATGGGCGAAAGCCAGCTTACTTCTTTCCGCAAGGGGAATATCGGCTTTGTCTTCCAGAATTTTAATCTGATAGATGAACTGAGTGTTTTCGAGAATGTGGAGCTACCGCTAGTTTATCTGAACGGAAAGAAGAGCGAGCGTAAAAAGAAAGTGATGGAAGTGTTGGAACGCATGAATATCGCCCATCGTGCCGGTCATTTCCCGCAGCAGTTGTCGGGTGGTCAGCAGCAGCGTGTGGCTATTGCCCGTGCTGTGGTAACCGACTGTCCGTTGATCCTGGCCGATGAGCCGACCGGTAACCTGGATTCGACCAACGGTGTCGAAGTCATGGAATTGCTGCGTGAACTGAATAATCAGGGCACGACCATCGTGATTGTTACTCATTCCCAGCGTGATGCTACTTATGCACATCGTGTAATTCATTTGCTGGACGGACGGATCGTATCCAAGTAACAAACAATAAAACAAACATTATGATTATATCTAATTACTGGAATAGCGCGCTCCGAAGCCTAACGAAGAAGAAAGGCTTCAGCGCGCTCAATATCATCGGCCTGGCAATCGGTATGGCTGCCGCCCTGTTGATCCTGACTTATGTGGCTTTCGAATATAGCTATGATGATATGCATAGCCGTGCCGACCGTATCTTCCGGGTGGAAGCCCGCTTCTACGAGAACGGTGAACTGACAGATAACTGGGCATCCAGTTCCGCCGGTTATGCCACAGCCATGAAGCGTAACCTGGCCGCTGTGGAGGATTATACCCGTGTCGGTAGCCAGTATTATCCGGAACAGATCGTTAAATATAATGAACTCCTGTATCGCGAAACAGGCATTGGCTATGCTGAAAAAAACTACTTCGACTTCTTTGATTTTGAATTGCTGAAGGGAGATAAAAACACCTGTCTGGCCGGCCCGAATAAGGTTGTGATCACCGAACGCATCGCCCGCAAATATTTCAAAGAGGCCGATCCGATCGGTAAGATACTGATCTTCCGCAGTAATATCGGTGAAGAAGTCTGCGAAGTGACCGGTGTTATGAAAGATATGCCAATCAACTCGCACGTGCGTTATAGCATGATGATCTCGTATGAAACCCTCCCGAAGTGGATGGATGAATACTGGTATCGTCATGAAGTATATTCGTATGTCTTGTTGAAATCCGCTAATCTGAAGAAACAAGTGGAAGATGCTTTCCCCGCCTTGGCAGAGAAGTATAAGACAGAAGATGCGTTGAAAAATAAAACGTGGGCAATCGAATTGACCAACCTGCGCGATATCCACTTGACTCCTCAGAAGGCTTATGAACCGGAGACGAAAGGTAATACTTCATCTATGCTGGTGCTGATCTGTACGGCACTGGCTATCCTGTGCATTGCCTGGATCAATTATATCAATATGACGGTTGCCCGTTCGATGGAACGTGCCAAGGAGATCGGTATACGCCGCGCTTCGGGAGCCGGACGACGGCAGATTGTGGCACAATTCCTTTTCGAATCGTTGGTGACGAACAGTATTGCTTTTATCCTGGCTATCGGGCTGATGGAGGCTTTGATGCCTGCCTTCAACAACCTGACCGGTCGCGATCTGGGCTTCTCCGTTTGGGTGACGACTTCGTTGGGATGGATGCTGCTGCTTATTTTTGCTTTGGGCGTATTTTTGTCCGGTTTCTATCCGGCCACAATCCTTTCCGGTATCAAGCCGATACGCATGCTAAAAGGGAAGTTTACTCATACGAAGAATGCAACGATTACACGTAAGGTGTTGGTTGTGCTGCAATATACAGCCTCATTGACCTTACTTTGCGGAACGCTGATCGTGTATGCACAACTGCAATTTATGCGGGATGCATCACTTGGGGTTCGTGTGGATCAGACACTGGTGTTAAAGTTTCCGGCCCATTGTGAGGAGTTATCTACAAAGTTGGAGGCAATGAAAAGAGAACTGAAGTCTCTGCCGTCTGTAAAGAATGTCACTGTTTCCGGAGCCGTTCCTGGAACAGAGGTGGCCGACTTCCTGTCTATCGTTCGCCTGAGCGATGCTACCAAACAGACCCGTCTGCTGGAGATGCTTAGTTGTGATGTCTATTATCTGGATGCATACGACCTGGAGTTTGTGTCCGGCCGTGGTTTTGCAGAAGACTTCGGAGGGGATGTTTATAATATAGTTTTGAATGAAGCAGCCGTCCGTACGTTGGGCTTTGCTTCTGCCGATGCTGCCATCGGGGAACGTCTCTCTGTAGAGACTGTCGACCAGCCGATGCAGATCATCGGTGTGGTGAAAGATTATCATCAGCAATCCCTGAATAAGGATTACACTCCTATCTTGTTTGCCTTGCATGATAAGTTGAGCTGGATGAAGCAGCGCTACATTTCTGTGGTAATGGAAAACGGTAATCCCCGTGAATTGGTAAAACAGGCGGAGTCTGTCTGGAACCGTTATTTCCCCGACTCCAGTTACGATTACTTCTTCCTTGACCAATTCTTCGACCAGCAATATCGTCAGGATGAAGTGTTCGGTTTGATCGTTGCCCTCTTTGCCATACTGGCCATCTTTATCTCTTGCATGGGACTTTGGGTATTGGTGATGTTCTCCTGCTCGACCCGTGTCCGTGAAATGGGTATCCGTAAAGTGTTGGGTGCATCAAAATTACAGCTGTTCTACGAGCTGGGGCGTGAGTTCTTTATCCTGATCGGCATCGCGATAGTCATCGCCCTTCCTTTGTCGTGGTGGGTAATGGATGGCTGGCTGAGTCATTTCACTTTCCGCACCGACTGGAAAGCCTGGTTCTTCCTGATTCCGGTAATTTTGTTGTGTGTGATTTCCTTGTTGACCATAAGCTGGCAGACTGCTAAAACAATTTTTAGTAAACCTGCACGGTCGTTGCGGTATGAATAGGGACGGTTCACGAACCGTCTTATAAAAAATGTACATCTCTTGCTTTTTATGGAGCAAAGATGTACATTTGCTTCTGTTTCAAATACTAAAGGAAGGGTATAGATTATGACACAACTAGAATTACAGGCTCGTAAACTGAATCTCATACAGGATATTATCAACACGGTCGATAATGACGAGTTGCTTTCCCGTCTGGAAGTCGCTTATAAAAAGATAAAGAAACTTGCTTCGACTGAAAAGCAAAGACCTTGTGTTTATACCTTGGAAGAGGTGAATAAACGCCTGGATGAGGCAGAGAAGGCTGATAAGGAAGGCCGTTTCATAAGCCATGAGGATATGTTGAAAGAAGTAGAGTCATGGATGGACTGATAATTCAATGGTTGGCAACAGCACAGGAAGACTTACGGGCTATACGTACTTATTATATGGATAATGCTGGAAAGAGAGTTATGCATAACCGTATAAAGAAGATAGTGGATAGCGTGTCATTGTTGTCGAATAATCCTTATTTAGGAAAAGAAGAGCAAAAGCTCGTCGGGAGATCTCAACAATATAGATTTCTTGTTTGTGGAGATTATAAGGTATATTATTATATACGTGATAATAAAGTGAAGATTGCATTGTTATGGGACTGTCGTCAGAACCCTTTACGATTATCGGATAGACTGAAATAAGGAAAGGCTTATACACGCAACATGTATAAGCCTTTTCATTATATAATTTATTCTATCGGCTCAAACGGCAGCTCCGTGTCCTTCCGGTATCCGGAGCCGCTGAATGTAGCGATCAGGTCGCCTGCTTCATTCCTAATATTGACCTCACAATTGGCCAGCCTTTTGTGGCTGAACACTTCTTTTGCTTCGGCATAGAGGAATCCTTTGCTTTCCGCTTTGAAGAAGTTGATATTGGAGGTGATGGATAACGTAAGGCGTGCATGGCTGTTAGTAGCCGCAGCAAAAGCCAGGTCGGCCAGTGTAAAGAGGGCTCCTCCCTGGCAGACGCCGCCTCCGTTCAGATGCATCGGCTTTATTTCCATACGGGCTTTGGCATAGCCATTGCCCGTTTCTAATAATTCAACTCCGGCAAATAATGCAAATTTGTCGCCCTGAAGAAATTCGTTGATCGTCATATCCTGCTTACAAATTATCAAGTGGTGAGCGTTTTATCAGAAGCGGATAGCGTTCGGGATGCTTTAAGCTCTCTATTTCTAAATCCACATCCAATGCCGGCCATGCAATTGCTGAACGGCCTGATATCTCTACATTCAAGACATCACTGATGCGTGCATCTCTCAGCCAGGGTATCCGGTTGTAAGAGAGGAAATAATCATTTCCTAATACGGATAGCATTATCCCCTGGGAATTAATCATCAAGACGCTTGCCGATGTGTTCCGTGAATTTGCATTTAAACTCGTCTCCATATTGCTCTACTATTTGAGTTATATTTTTAATCTCTTTACTATTAAATCCGTAGTTCTCTACTAATTCAATAACAGGTTCCAGCCAAAACTTGGCTTCGTTTTCAGCTTTTATAACATGAATATGCTTCCTCTCCTCTTCATTGGAGTATATCTTGAAGATATATCCATTTTCTCTTCTGAATATAGGACTCATATCATTTACTTAACTTCCATTCTGCTCCGTCCTTGGTATCCTTTATCTCGAATCCCATAGCTGTTAATTCATTACGGATTTTATCGGAAGTCGCCCAGTCTTTGTTCGCTTTAGCCTGTTGGCGGATCGTAAGTAATAAGTCTACCGCTTTACCGAATGTTTCATAACTATCGCCTCCGGCAGATGCTGCTTCATCCTTCATTCCTAAGATATCGAAAAGGAACGTATGGAATACTTCCTGAAGTTCTTTCAAGTCTTCGGCAGAAATAGTCTCCTTACCATCTTTTACCGAGTTGATAGCACGGGCGGCATCAAACAGATGGGAGATAACGATCGGAGAGTTCAGGTCGTCATTCAATGCATCGTAGCATTTCTTACGAAGGTCTTTTACATCTACTGTCGAAGTCTCCGAAGCGGTCAGTTTTTGTAAATGATTATAAGCGTCCATCAAACGGCTCAACCCTTTTTCTGCAGCTTGCAATGCTTCGTTGCTGAAGTCTACCGTGCTGCGGTAGTGGGCCTGCAGGATAAAGAAACGGATCGTCATGGCCGAATAAGCCTGGCTGAGCGTCTTGTGATTGCCTGAGAAGAATTCATCCAGTGTGATGAAGTTTCCCAACGATTTACCCATCTTCTGGCCGTTGATCGTGATCATATTGTTATGCATCCAGTAATGAACCATATCGTCACCCTGTGAAGCGACCGCCTGCGCGATTTCGCATTCGTGATGCGGGAAGATCAGGTCCATACCGCCTCCATGAATATCGAAATGCTCTCCGAGGTATTTCTTACCCATGGCTGTACATTCGCAATGCCATCCAGGGAAACCATTACTCCACGGAGAAGGCCAGCGCATGATATGCTCCGGTTGTGCACATTTCCAAAGGGCGAAATCGATCGGATTACGCTTTTCTTCCTGTCCGTCCAATGTACGGGTCGTGTTCAGCATATCCTCGATATTACGGCCGGAAAGAACACCGTAGTTATGATCTTTATTATATTTCTCGACATCGAAATAAACCGAGCCTTCACTTTCGTAAGCATATCCGTTGTCGAGAATCTTCTTTACCAGTTCGATCTGTTCGATGATATGACCGGAAGCATGCGGTTCGATACTGGGAGGAAGCACGTTGAGGGCTTCCATCGCCTTGTGGTAACGGTTTACGTAAAACTGTACCACCTCCATCGGTTCCAACTGTTCCAGACGGGCCTTTTTCGCCACTTTGTCTTCGCCATCATCGGAGTCATGTTCCAGGTGGCCGACGTCGGTTATGTTGCGTACATAGCGTACTTTATATCCTATATGAGTAAGATAACGGAACAACAGGTCGAATGTGATGGCCGGACGGGCATGTCCCAGATGCGCATCTCCGTAAACCGTCGGTCCACAGACATACATGCCTACGTGGGGTTCATGCAACGGAATAAACTGTTCCTTCTTTCTTGTGAGCGTGTTGTAAATACTTAATGGATGTTCCATATCTGTTTTATACTTTAATGGTTGCTTTGCCTTCACCTGTATTTTCCTGAATATCCGGGAAGACAGACCGCAAAGATAATGTCTTTGTCTATTTTGAGCAATCTTCGCAGCAACCTTTTAACACGTAGTTGATACTTTCCAGGGTGAAATTACGTGGTAGCTGTACGGTCGGGACGGGAATATTCCGCAGACAGAAGGTCCTGTGACATTTCTGGCAATAAAAGTGCGCATGCAGCTCTTCTATCGAACAATTACAATCTTCGCCACATACCGAGTATTTCAACGAACCCGATCCGTCGTCGATGCAATGGATCAGGTGGTGATCGAGAAAAAGATTGATAGTCCTGGACACGGTCGATTTATCTACCGTGTCCAGATAATTCTCCAGATCGAGCAGGCTAAAGGCCCGTTCAAACTCCATCATTGCTTTTAATACAAGCAGGCGGATAGCCGTCGGTTTGATCTCTCTCTTGTTCAATATGTCTAAATAAGCATCCATATCAATCCTGTTTATTAGTCTTTAAAATTCTTACGGCATTAAGGATGGCCAATAGAGCGACACCGACATCTGCAAAAACAGCCTCCCACATGGTTGCTATGCCTCCGGCTCCCAGGATCAATACAATCAGTTTGACGCCGAATGCCAACGCAATGTTCTGCCATACGATCTTACGTGTAAACTTACCGATTCGGATCGCCGTAGCCACTTTGCCGGGTTGGTCGGTTTGTATCACTACGTCTGCCGTCTCAATTGCCGCATCGCTTCCCAATCCACCCATCGCAATGCCTATGTCGCTCAGGGCGAGCACCGGAGCGTCGTTGATGCCGTCGCCTACAAAGGCTATCCGGTTCTCCGGATTCCGTTTCAGTTCTTCCAGGCGAGCGACTTTGCCTTCCGGCAGAAGATCGCCGTATGCATGCGGTATCCCTAAACAGCTAGCTAATTTAGAAACAATTATCTGTTTATCTCCGGATAATATCTCCAGGTTATTAATATTTAATTCTTTTAATTGTTTAATAGCTTCTACCGCATCCTCTTTGGGCGTATCGGCAAGCAGGATATGACCGGCATACTGACGGTCGATGGCACAGACAACCACGGTATCTGAATTTTGTTTCATGCCGTTGAAACAGTTGTTTCTCCTAGGTGAAACAGTTGTTTCAATATGGTGAAACAATATTCCTTCCGAGTCCAACAGGCGGGAGTTGCCAACCAATACCTCTTTCCCATCGACTACTGCTTTTAATCCGTAGCCTGCCAGTTCGGTCGTATCGATGGTTGTGTCGATTTCCACCTGCTGTTCCCGAGCGTATGCCACGATTGCCTTGGCAATAGGATGGTTGCTCCGGCTTTCGACAGAGGCAATGATGCGAAGCAGTTCCTTTTCGGAAATATGATCGGCGGCAGATAAGGATTGTACCTCGAATATCCCTTTGGTCAGTGTCCCGGTCTTATCGAATACGACTGTATTGATTTTGGTGATGGCATCCAGATAGTTGCCCCCTTTAAATAAGATTCCTTGCCGCGAAGCAGCCCCGATCCCTCCGAAGTAGCCTAAAGGGATACTGATAACCAGCGCACAAGGGCAGGAAATAACCAAAAATACAAGTGCCCGGTACAACCAGTCGTTGAAAATGAAAAGGAGATCCGGTTGTATCTGTGAATATAAATAAGGAAGTAGGACGATCAGGAAAGCCAGGCCGGTTACGATCGGCGTATAAATACGTGCAAATTTTCGGATGAACAGTTCCGCCGGAGCTTTTCGTTCCGATGCATTCTGTACCAGTTCGAGAATACGTGCCAACGCACTTTGGTTATACGGTTTTGTCACTTCTATCCGAATCACTTTGTCGGTTACGATCATACCAGCCAGAACCTCTTCATCCCGGTGAATAGTACGTGGCATACTTTCTCCGGTAAGGGCGGCTGTATTGAATGCGGCAACCTCACTTAATAACTTCCCGTCAAGGGGAACTCTTTCTCCCGCTTTCACTTCAATGATTTCTCCGGGAAGAACATCTGTAGGAGCGAGGGTAATCTGTTTGTTATTGCGGATGACCGTTGCCGTTTCAGGCCTTACATCGAGCAGGGCACTGATATTCTTGCGAGCTTTAGCTACCGCATTCTCCTGGAAGATCTCACCGATGGAATAGAACAACATCACGGCAACCCCTTCCGGATATTCACCGATATAGAAAGCACCGAGTGTGGCAATACACATAAGTGTGAATTCACTGAAAATATCTTTCTTCCGTATGCTTTCTATCGCTTCCCTGATCACCGGAAGCCCGACAGGCAGATAAGCCAACAAATACCAAGCGAACCGTGCAGTCTCATTATTGAATAATTCTACATCGGTCTGTTGCATATAAAGTCCGGCCAGTAGCATGACGAAAGAAACGGCTGGAAGTATGTAAGGCGGAAAGTGGTGTTGCTTCTCGGAATGCCCCTGACAATTACAACTACAAGAATGTCCCATATCTTTACCTGTTTTATACGTTTACTGATGCAAAGGTAGACAGAAAGGAGTGCAACCAGGTTGCAAAGAATTTGTATATTTGTCCGGTTAATAACTCGATAATAAATAATATGAAAAACTCAATTGCTATTTTTAGTACTTTACTTTGTATTGTGTTGTTGTGTTCTTGTGCACAGACAAAGAATCCGTACGATTTATCCAATTTCGGTCTTGTTCCTGATACTAAGGAGAATGCTTCCCCGCTTATGGCAAAAGCATTGGAACAGATCGCCGCTTCCCACACATCGGATGACACTATCCGGATCGTTTTGCCCAAAGGACGTTATGATTTCTATCCGGAAGGTGCTGCACAAAAGGAATATTTTATCTCCAACCACGATCAGGATAATCCGAAACTGGTAGGACTTCCTTTCGAGAACATGAAGAATATTGTCTTCGACGGACAAGGTTCGGAATTGATATTCCATGGCCGTATGTTGCCTGTTTCGCTGGTAAGTTCGGAAAACTGTACATTGAAGAACTTCAGTATCGACTTCGAGAACCCGCATATCAGCCAGGTGAAAGTACTGGAAAACGACACGGTAGCCGGAGCGATTACTTACGAAGTGGCTCCCTGGGTGGAGTATGAAATACGCGACAGTGCATTCGTAGCTAAGGGTGAAGGTTGGGAACACTCACCCCGTTGGGGAATTGCTTTTGAAGGTGATACCAAACGTCTGGTTTATACCACCAGTGATATCGGTGTAGGAGCTCAGGGGGTAACAGAATTGTCTCCCCGTGTAATCAAGTCTACTAAATGGAAAAATAAGAAATTGATCCCCGGGACTGTTGTTGCCATGCGTGGTTACGGTCGTCCTACGCCGGGTCTTTTTGTTTCTTACGATACGAATACGACGCTGGATAATATCCAGGTACACTATGCAGAAGGAATGGGACTGTTGGCTCAGATGAGCGAAAATATTACGCTGAATAAATTCTCCGTATGTCTTCGTGGTGACAGTGATCCGCGTTACTTCACCACTCAGGCAGATGCTACCCACTTCTCCGGTTGTAAAGGAAAGATCATTTCTGTTGGTGGTCTGTACGAGGGGATGATGGATGATGCGATCAACGTACATGGCACCTATCTGAAAGTCCAGAAGCGTGTGGACGACAAAACGTTAGTTGGCGAATATATGCATTCGCAAAGTTATGGCTTTGAATGGGGCTTCCCGGGTGATGCCGTACAGTTTATCGATTCCAAGACAATGGAAATTATCGGTAACCGGAATAAAGTGGCCTCTATTAAAGCAATCGATAAACCGAGTGCGCATGGAGCAAAACAGTTTGAAATCGTTTTTGAAGAAAGTATCGATCCGGCAATCAGCGAAGCAGGAACATTTGGTATCGAGAACCTGGAATGGACACCTGAAGTGTACTTTGCCGACAACGTGATCCGTAATAACCGTGCCCGTGGTTCCCTGTTCAGTACTCCGAAAAAGACAGTTGTTGAGAACAATGTATTCGATCATACTTCCGGAACGGCAATCCTACTGTGTGGCGATTGCAACGGTTGGTTTGAAACAGGTGCCTGCCACGATGTATTGATCCGTAACAACAAGTTTATCAATTCATTGACGAATATGTTCCAGTTTACGAATGCCGTTATCTCGATCTATCCCGAAATACCAGACCTGAAAGACCAGAAGAAATATTTCCATAGCGACATCGTGATCGAGAATAATGAATTTGAAACATTCGATGCTCCGATCCTGTATGCCAAGTCGGTAGACGGACTGATTTTCAGGAATAATACGATCAGGCAGAACAATCAGTATCCGGCTTTCCACTGGAACAAACATCGTTTCTTCTTCCAGCGCGTGATCAACTCCGAAATCAAAGATAATCAGTTTGATGGTGGATTTGATGAGAAACGGGATGTGAAAACTGAAAATTGATATTTTGCGATATCTCTACCTGTGGTTTTTAGAGAAAACCCCTTCACCATTCACCTTTTTGAGCAACCATTCACTTTAATAATAAATGATTATGATTTGTTTTACAGTGTGTTATAAGCTTTAGGGTGAACGGTGAATGGTTTGAATGCTATTTTACTATGTAGATGGAAAGGTTATAAAACCGACTCAATTCTTATCCATAATATGAGTGCATTTTCTCGTTGGCCAATACTATAAGCTTATCTGGTAGAGGCTGCATCTGTAATTTAGCCTGCTTTCTTACTGCTTTTTGGCCAATTTGAGACTGTAATTCAGGTCTGATTCGGCTTTCGTAAAGTCATCTCCCAGAAGCGTTAGCGTAGAATCGTTTTCGCAAAGGAAGTTCATCACTTCATCCCCATTGTCAGAGACCAGTTGCCATACGGTTGCATTATCGTCACCGGGTATCCCTTTTAGAGTAAGACGTTTGCCGTTAGTAACAAATGTGGCATCTTTACCGTCTTCCGCTTCCAGGTACGTTTGCGAAAGGGTGAAAGTGCCGTCGCCACTATGTTCTCTGCTACGGATAGTCAGGTCGTAACGGATACCCGGACAATCGGCACAGGGAAGTAAACCTTCGTAAGTAAGAGTTTGCACGGCTCCTAACGAGCTGTCTGCTTCCGTTTTATTCTGGCGGTAGATTTCTGTTCCGCGTTGGCTGATAGTCCATACGCCATCGATGGAACGTACATTCTTTGTATCGTCATCTTCTACATTCCAGGCGTAGCCTCCGGCAGGCAGTGAACGGCGGTCGAGTACTTCGCTCGGTTCTCCGGTTGAAAAGAACAGTTCGGCTTTTAATGAGTCCGGGCTGAATACGAGGTAAGCGGACGATTTACCGTCGATTGCTTCCAAACGTTTACCCGACTCGAAAAGACGGATGCAGTTTTGTTGTACTTCCGACCATGTATAACCTGCTGAGCCAATGCATCCGTGTTCATCTTTATCGTTGCCTACCAATTCGGCAGTTACCTGTTCTTCCTGGGGTTCTTGTTGAGTTTTCTTTTGTCCGCAGGCGGAAAGTAGTCCTGCACATAAAATAAAGGCAGCCAGCATGGGCCTGTTGTTTGCTCTTTTCATCAGAATGAATGTCTTTAATTTGTTTATAAACGGAGATCAATACAATCTATAATGAAACAAAGGTAAGTTATTTTTTGTTTCTTTGTGGTTTGAATAAAAAAGATTAAGCTTGTAAGGAATGAGAATATCCATACTTATCGTCGCCCTTCTGACGATCGTCCGTTTGTCGCCTGTGAAAGCACAAAACGAGGCGGTATCCGATAGCCTGCCACAGAAGATGTCGGTTATCGAGTACAAATTCAACCCTAAGCATCTGATCCTTCCAGCGTCTCTGATTACTGTCGGAGTGGTGGGGACAGCCATCGACGGAATGAATGATTTTCACCTTTTCTCCCGGAAAAACGATGTGAAGAAAATCCGGGTGGACGATTATCTGGAGTGGGGAATGCTGGGATGGGTTTTCGTTTGCGACCTGATGGGAAAGGAGAAACATAATTGGGTAGATCAGCTCTTCCTGGTGACAATGGCTGAAGGAATGAATGCAGTGATGACCCGTGCCCTGAAGTATTCGGTAAATGAAACCCGTCCTGACGGAGGACCCTATTCGTTTCCTTCCGGCCATACGGCCAATGCATTCCTGGGGGCTCACATGGCTTATAAAGAGTTTAAGGACAGTAGTCCCGTACTGGCTTATTCAGGATATGCAATAGCGTTGTTCGTAGCCGGCTCACGGCTGTATAACAACCGGCATTGGGTGGCAGATGTAGTTGCAGGAGCCGGTTTTGGTATCCTTTCTGTTGAATTGGCTTATCTTACTTATTTCCCCATCCGTAATGCTATTGCCCGCAAAGTAAACCGTAAAGCGGCTAAGAACATGGTTATTGCTCCAACATTCAATGAACGGGGCGGGGGACTTTATTTCTCTTATTCGTTTTAAGATAGCTGCTCGTTAATAGCCAATAACTCCTCTATGTGTGTCCGGTCGTTGCTTAGGCGCGGTATTTTGTGTTGACCGCCCAACTTACCTTTCTGTTTAAGCCATTCGTAGAAGGCTCCTTCGTGGGCTACCGTTATTTCGAGGGGTTGAAGAGATATTTCTTTATAGCGCTTGGCTTCATAATCGGAATTCAGCTCTTGCAAGGTCTTGTCCAACAGTGATGCGAATTCTTCCAGCGAAGGCGGCATGGTTTCAAACTCGATAAACCACTGGTGACGGCCTTTAGCTTTGTCCAGTATAAAGAGCGGAGCAGCGGTATATTCTTTTACTTTGGCTCCGGTCCGGATACTTACCCGGCTGATCGCTTTGTCGGCATTATCCACCATCAGTTCTTCTCCGAAGGCATTGATATAATGCTTGGTTCTTCCTGAAATAACGAATTTATGCGGGGAAAGGGAGGTAAAACGAACCGTATCGCCGATCTGGTAACGCCATAATCCGCCGGAAGTAGTTATCACCATTGCATAATTCTTCCCCGTTTCTACAGCTTCCAACGGCAGGATGGTCGGATTGGAAGTCCCAACTTCCGACATCGGTATGAATTCGTAGAAAACGCCGTAGTCCTGCATCAGCAACAGACTTTGGTCTGCCGGGTCATCCTGTATGCCGAAGAAACCTTCCGATGCATTGTAAGTCTCCATATAATGCATCTTATCCGAAGGGATCAACGATTTATATTGTTCCCGGTAAGGTTCGAAACTGATGCCGCCATGAAAGAATACTTCCAGGTTGGGCCATACATCACTCAGGTATTCCCGTCCGGTCTTTTGCAGGACCGATTTAATCAGGACCAGCATCCAGGAAGGAACGCCGGAAAGACTGTTCACATCTTTATTCCATGTACTGTCGACGATTGCTTTTATTTTGCTTTCCCATTCGTCCATGAGGATGATCCGCTTGGCCGGAACACGCATCAGGTTGACCAGCGGGTTCAGGTTCTGTAACAGAACAGCCGACAGGTCGCCGCAATGAGAATTTTGATTGAGAGGGGAGGGGCTGTGGCTTCCCCCTAGTATCAGTCCTTTTTTAGAGAAGAAGTGGCTTTCGGGATTATTCCGGAGATAGAGGGAAACAGTGTCGAAACCTCCTTGGTAATGACAACTGTGAAGCACTTCGCGGGTGACGGGTAGGAATTTACTTTTATCGTTCGTGGTACCGCTGCTTTTCGCGTACCACTTGACGACCGAAGGCCAGAGAATATTCCTTTCTCCATTGATCATCCGTGTCACATAAGGCTTGATATCATCGTAGGTCTGAAGCGGGACACGCTCGCAGAAATCGCTGTAATTGCGGATACTTTTGTAATCGTATGTCAGACCCCATTCGGTATTGCGTGCGGTCGACAACAGAGAACGCAATTGCTTGCGTTGGAGCAAGTCGGTGTCTTGCCCGTATTTCTCTATTTCTTTCTGCCGGTGCCGGAAGAGTAGTGATATCGTATTTGTTAAAATATCCATGCCCCTTTTATTTGTATAGGTTGCAAATGTAGGCATTCTCTTTTTATTTATATCTTTGTCGTATACATAATTAACAAAACAATGAAAATAGGTATCCTTTCTTCCGGGGGTGATTGTCCCGGTATAAACGCTACGATTCGCGGTGTAGGTAAAACTGCCATCATGCATTACGGCATGGAAGTAATAGGTATACATAGTGGTTTTGTCGGGTTGCTGAACAAGGATATTCAATCGTTCGACGAACGTAGTCTTTCCGGTATCCTGAATCTGGGTGGGACGATCCTGGGTACTTCCCGCGAGAAACCATTCCGTAAACTGCTTGCTTCGGGAGAAAGTGAAAAGCCTCAGATCATTCTACAGAATTATGAAGAATTAGGATTAGACTGTCTTGTCTGTATCGGTGGAAACGGTACGCAGAAAACAGCAGGAATGTTGTCAGCCCTGGGACTGAATATAATAGGTGTTCCCAAGACGATCGATAATGACGTATGGGGAACAGATATAACTTTCGGTTTCGATACGGCTGTTAATATTGCAACGGAAGCGATCGACCGCCTGCATTCGACTGCCAGTTCGCATAAGCGTGTAATGGTGGTAGAGGTAATGGGACATCATGCCGGATGGATCGCCCTCTATGCCGGGATGGCGGGGGGAGCGGATGTGATCCTGCTTCCTGAACTCGGATATGATATGGACAAGGTAAACGAGACGATCCTCGACCGCGCCCATCGGGGTAAACCTTATTCTATCGTTGTTGTCGCCGAAGGGGTAGAAACGCCCGATAAGAAACGCCCGTCCGATTATATCACCCGTACGATCGAAGCGGCAACCGGTATCGAATGCCGCGATACGGTTTTAGGCTATATCCAGCGCGGCGGCAACCCCTCTCCGTTCGACCGTAACCTGGCTACCCGTCTGGGTGGACATGCTACAGAACTGATCGCAAACCGCCAGTTCGGACGTATGGTATGTATGAAGGGGGACAAAGTGGAGTCGATTGCCTTGTCGGAAGTGGCAGGCAAGCTAAAACTGGTCACTCCGGAAAATGACCTGATTGTTCAGGGAGAAAGAATGGGGATTTCGTTCGGTAAGTAATTACCGGGCTTCTTCATTGATGGTGGCATCAATGCATTCCGTCCTTTTGTTTGTCGTCAGTTCTATGGAGTTTTGCTCGGATGAAGGCTCTTCTTCCGGTAGATCCTCAAACTCATGTTCAGCGGTATTTTCCCCTGTCTGTTTCTTTTTCAGTTCGGAGATGAACTGTTGAAAGGCTTTATCGGTACGCAGTTTCTTGATGGCCATCTTGGCGGCATTCTGCTGCGACTCTTTTTTGGAATAACCGATACCGACGCCGATCTGCATGTCGGATAAGGTTACGCCTGTCTGGAATACGGGGTTACCGTCATTGTCGGAAAACGATTCTATCAGGTCGAATGTTACCTCCAGTTTATTCTTCTGGCTCCATTCTATCAGGCTCGATTTGAAGTTCACCTCTTTGCGGGCGATATTATCCAGATCGATGTATCGTTTGATGATCACATGGTCGATAAACCGGTAGCAGGCGCGATATCCCTGATCCAGGTAAATGGCTCCGATCAGTGCTTCCAATGCGTTACCATACATGTGATTGTTGTGTGAACTTAGTTTAGCCGAATAGACGACCATTTTGTCGAGACCCAGCTCGACAGCCACGCGGTTGAGTGTCTCGCGTTGTACGATCTTTGAACGGGTATTGGTTAGGAAACCTTCCCGTTTGTTTTGAAAATGTTTATATACAATGTCTGCTACGATGGCATCCAATATGGCATCACCCAAGAACTCCAGACGTTCGTTATTCAGCCATTTGCCGTCGCTGTCTTCGATAGAGGAAGATTTATGCAGGAAGGCTTGCTCATAGACGTGGATGTTGTCGGGGTAAAATCCCAGTATCTTATATAAAGAAGAATAAGGCTCCTTATTCTTATGTTTTAGGAGCCTTATCTTTTTGTATAATTGTGTAAACACGTTACTTCACAAATTTTTTAACAATAGCACAAGCATTGTGGCCACCGAACCCAAATGTATTGGATAATGCAGCCCGTATTTCTCTTTTTTGAGCTTTATTGAATGTGAAATTCAGTTTATAGTCTATTTCAGGATCATCGTCGCCATCAGCGTGGTTGATCGTCGGAGGAATGATACCGTCTTTTATTGCCATGATGCATAACATCGCTTCGATAGCTCCTGCAGCACCTAATAGATGGCCGGTCATTGACTTCGTTGAACTGATATTCAGATTGTAAGCATGATCTCCGAACACGTCTTTGATCGCTTTTACTTCTGATATATCTCCTACCGGAGTAGATGTTCCGTGAACATTGATATAATCGATATCTTCCGGAGTCATTTCTGCATCTTCCAGTGCATTGCGCATCACTAACTTTGCTCCTAATCCATCAGGATGAGAGGCTGTCAGATGATATGCATCGGCAGACATTCCTGTTCCGGCGATTTCAGCATATATTTTAGCTCCACGTGCCAAAGCGTGTTCCATCTCTTCCAAGATCAAACATGCTCCACCTTCTCCCATGACGAAACCGTCGCGACTTGCGCTGAATGGACGAGAAGCTGTTTCGGGTGAATCGTTACGGGTTGACAGCGCATTCATAGAGTTGAACCCGCCGACACCAGAATCAGCAATAGCTGCTTCCGCACCACCTGTCACGATTACATTTGCTTTACCTAAACGGATATAGTTGTATGCATCGCTGATTGCATTGGTAGAAGAGGCACAAGCCGACACTGTTGCAAAGTTAGGACCACGGAATCCATAAAGCATGGAGATATGTCCGGCTGCGATATCCGAAATCATCTTTGGGATGAAGAACGGATTGAATTTCGGTCCGATTGTATCTTTTGTCTTCGCATATCCTAATACTTCTTCGTCAAATGTCTTGATACCGCCGATACCGGAAGCAAAAATAACGCCGATACGGTCCTTGTCCTCTTTGTCCAGGTCCATAGCAGCATCTTCGATTGCTTGTTTTGCGGCACTTATTGCAAATAAACTATAACGGTCACATTTACGGGCTTCCTTACGATCCATTACAGATAACGGATCGAAGCCTTTAACTTCGCATGCAAATTGTGTCTTGAATTTGGATGCATCAAACTGCGTAATAGGACCGGCTCCACTCTTCCCATTGATAATACCCTCCCATGTTTCTGCGAGGGTATTACCAAGAGGAGTAATGGCACCAAGGCCTGTTACTACAACTCTTTTTAATTCCATACCTTTAATTAAAAGGATTGATTACTTCGCGTTAGCTTCGATATAAGCAACTGCGTCGCCTACTGTTGTAATCTTTTCTGCCTGATCATCAGGAATTGAAATACCGAATTCCTTTTCGAATTCCATAATCAACTCTACAGTGTCAAGAGAGTCTGCTCCTAAATCATTAGTAAAGCTTGCTTCGTTTGTAACTTCTGTTTCTTCAACACTTAATTTATCAACGATGATAGCCTTTACTCTAGATGCAACTTCAGACATAACTTTTTCAATTTAGATTAATAAATACGAATATACTTTTTAAATTTGCAGTGCAAAGAAAAGAATTTTTTATGTTACAAAACAAATTTAATGCACTAAAAATGCGGAAAACTGCACATTTTTTCTTTTCGTGTGCACTAAAACATAGGAAAATATGAAAAACGTAGCAATTTTTGCCTCCGGCTCGGGTACAAATGCCGAGAATATCGCCCGATATTTCTCTAAAAGTGAAACCGTTAAAGTGGCGGTTGTTTTGTCGAATAACAAAAATGTGGGTGTTCATACCCGTGTAAATAATCTCGGAATACCCTCTTTCGTATTCTCCCGTGAGGAGTTTGTGGAAGGTTCTCCGATTCTGGCGAAACTGGCGGAATATCAGATCGACCTGATCGTTTTAGCCGGTTTTATGAACAAGATATCGGATGCCTTATTGAAAGTCTATCCGGGAAAGATCATCAATATACATCCTGCCCTGTTGCCGAAACATGGGGGAAAAGGTATGTACGGTATGCATGTGCATGAAGCTGTAGTGGCAGAAGGTGACAAAGAGTCGGGGATCACCATACATTATATTAATGAGAATTATGATGAGGGGGATATTATTTTCCAGGCTAAATGTGAAGTGTTGCCTACCGATACTCCCGAAGAAGTGGCTACGAAAGTGCATGCGTTGGAATATGCACATTATCCGCATGTGATAGAGGATATATTAAAATAGTAGGAAAAGAATTTAAAAAATTAAGCCCTACTGAACACTGTGTCAGTAGGGCTTTTCGATTCATTGTGGTTTGGTCAAAAATTCATATTTAGTTGCATTACATACGTACGCGGTGCAGATACCAGCATCGGGCGTGTGCAGTATTCTTTATTGAACAGGTTGTTGATCATGAACTGGAAAGAAACATCTTTCGTGATCTTCACACCAGCACGCAGGTCGACTACGCAATAGTCGGTATTCTTTTCTTTCCAGTAAGAATTAAGCGTCTGGCCGTCTACGTTACCGTAAAGAAGCTGGCGGATATATTCCATTACATCCGGTTGATCCTTTTCGCGTTCGTCGACCATCAGGTAATCCACGGCCAGCATTTTACTCTTCCAGGTTACATTCATACCGAGATTCAGGCGTTTCCACTGGAAATCAAGCACTCCTTTAACAGTATGTTTCTGGCGGTATTTCAGATATTTGGAGTCGTTAGATTTTTCCTTGGCCCGGAGCGGATCGTTATACTGTGCTTCGAGTTCGTTCTTCTCCTTATAGTCTGCATCTTCCGGTTCGATGTATACGTAACCGAGGTTATAAGAAAGGCGGGTATCCGGGTTGAAGTCATAGAAACCGTTGGTGCTGATCTCGGCTCCGTAGATACGGGCTTTCGATACGTTATAGAACTGTGCTCCGATACCCGGTATCTGTCCCTGTGCAAGGATTCCGAGTATATCCTTTGTACTGTTGGCGTATGCAAATGAATTAGGGTCAAAGAATCCGAAACGGAATTCAATCATGTCCGTATATTGCGTATAGAAGCCGGCTACGTCGAAGAATCCCATCAGGTTGCCGAATTTATATCCTTGTTTGATACCCAGTTCGGCGTTTACTCCCTTTTCCGCTTTTACTTCATTATTCGGGAATACGCCGACACCACCGATGTCTTTACGGGCATATTTCTCTGTCAGGGACGGATAACGGTAGCCTTGTCCGAAGCTGGCGCGGATGAAACTGTAGTCTGCCAGCTGATAATTCAGTCCGGCACGGAAGATCGGTTTTACAGGTACTTTGGCTCCGAATATCTTTGTGTCGGCTTCACGCAGAAAGTCATCGACGCGATAGTATTCCGCACGCATGCCGGCCGATACGCTCAGACGATCGAAAAAGCGTTGGTCATACTGGAAGAACAGAGCGGCATTGTCGCTGTCATGGTTACCGGTGGTAACTGACGTACTGCGCATATGTTCGTAAGTAGCACCGGCCGTGATTTGCGTACCGTTATCCCATTTCTTATTGAATTGGTAATCCAGATAATAAGTATAGTTTTTGTCGATGCTGACCGGATCTGACTTCGGATCGATTGCGTTCGATAACCAGGGCACCAGGTCGGATGTGCTATTGGGGATACCGCGTTTCATCACCCATGAAAGCAGGTCGCAGTAATCGGCGGTGGTTGCTGTCGGGAAGATTCCGTTCAATAGATTGGTCGTACCGTTCACCAGTCCGTTGATATCACCTTGAAGAGCCGGCTGTATCAAGGGGTAGAACATGCTGTAATCACCGTTCTGTACATTCTGGACGATCCCGGCGATGGCATTGGCGTCTGTTCCCATATTACCCAGGATATCGGTGATCGACTTGCCGTTGTTCGATCCGTCTGCAATATTATCTCCACGATAATAAAAACGTCCTTTTATCTTATGCGATGTGTTGTTGGACGGGTTTGTGAAGTTAAAGAACGGGTCGATATAGAATGTATTGGCTTCGCGTCCCATGTTTGCGATAGGAGAGGGCTGGTAAGCCTCCTTCGGAGAGCGCCACAGGAAGAAGTCGGCGTATTTGTCGCTCATATAGTTTACGTTGAAACCGTAATTTACCAGATTGCCGTCTGTCATCGGCTGATGGTAAGTCAGATTACCGCCGGCCCGGAAACGTTTGTTGTAACCTTGTTCTTTATAACCTTCATCGGTGAACATGTTTAATCCGGCCGACACATCGAAGTTGCCGATACGACGGGCATGTGAAAAGTCTATCCCTTCATACATCGGGTTTCTGATCCCTGAAAATACATTTTTACGAAGGAAAGGCTCTACTTCATATTTACCTTCTTTCCAGAATGATTTGTCACTCCATTGATAGTCTTCATTGGCCGGATTGCCATATATACCTATATATGTACGCAAGGTACTTACCGGAGTGAGGCTGGGACGTTTGGTACGGATATTGATTACCCCGTTTAAAGCCGACGAACCGTAAAGTACTGACGAAGCACCTTTCATCACTTCCACCTGTTCGATGTTTTCAAGAGGAACGATGTTCCAGTTGATAATACCTGTCCCGGAAGTCAGGGCACTCATTCCGTCTATCAGTACGAGGCTTCGGGAACCTACTCCATAGGTCCAGCCGTTACCTCCACGAATCGAAGGCTGTTTGTCGTTGATATCGACTCCGGGCATTGTGTTTAGCGTAGAGCTCAGGTCGGTAGGGGCCTGTTTGGCTATATCGTCTGCTTTCAGCAGATCCATCGAGACTGTTACGTTACTCAGTTTCTGTTCGAAACGTCCGGCACTGACAACTACGTCACCCAGCAAGTTTGCTTTGATACGCATCCGTATGTCGCGGGTCTTAGTCTCGTTCCGGTTGATTACTACCGGGACCATTTCGTTTTCGTATCCTATATAGCTGAATAGTAAATCTACACCACCTTCCGGCAGGCTGATCTGATAAAAACCGTCGGCATTTGAGACTGTTCCGTCTGTTTCTCCGCTCAGTCTTTTATAAGTAATATTGACACCGGCCAGCGGTTCGTTCGTTTCCTGATCGTAAATGTACCCTTTCATTATTTGCCCGAACGCAGGCCCCGTCAAAAAGGTTAGTAAGAATGCTATTACATATAACTTTTTCATTTCTATCATTTTTATTTGTTATAGTGTCTGTTTTTCTTTGGTCAGCATCATACCCAGTTCGAGTGTTTGTGTCTGTTGCAGGCTTCCGCTCAACATGTCGAGTATGGTTCCGATCATCGGGCCCATCGGTCCGTTCAGGATATCTTCGGGAAGAAGTCCTTTTACTAAAGAAAGGAGGGGAATGAATGCAGCTATTTCTTCCTTGTCGAGGAACATAAAAATATCACCTTTGTAAGCGATCAGGCTGCCCATATTATTATAAGGAACTTCCGAGTTTTTACGGATAGTCATTTTAATTCCTGTGGTGCTCCATTTGTTGAGTTGTTGATAAACGGCTGCAAGAACTGCCGGGTCCAGGCTATTGTCTGCTTTGGTTTTATTTTGCTGGATCTGGTAAAGGATCATGTCAACGTTAGGCACGATGTAAAGTTCAGAATCGTCTTTTACATAATAGGATGCCAGGTTGATAGGGGAAGAGATCCAGTCGCTTTCTTTTCTGTCGGGAACAGCATTCAGCAGGTCGGCAAGTGCTTTGCCTTCGGGCATGGTTCCGTAGCTGGCTGTAATATTGCCGTCCGGATTGAATGTTACATTGTGTATGAACCAGGTGATCAGATTTCCAACCATACCTTCGAGCATGGGGGCGGCCTGTGCCAGTATCAGGTTGTCTGTTACCAGGTGGAAGGAATAATGTCTTAATGTGTAATTGCCTTGTACCGGATCTTTTTCTTCGGTGGTTCCGGTTTGTACCGGATACCATGTTTTATTCGATGTCAGTTGGTTAGATGGGATCTTCACATCGGTCAGGGCCAGAGTCATTTTCCCTTTTTCAACTTTTCCGGTATAAGCGAAGGTGGTTCCGTTGGTTCCGGTTCCGTTTCCGGCAAAAGAATAACCGTTGGTTTCAGTGGTCAGGATTACATTTTCCAGTGGAGTGGCGGTTTCTCCGGGAAGAACGCCTTGTAGGGTAATGTTTGCTGTATTGTCGTTAATCATCTTGAAAGCGACATCCTTACCGATAAACTCTCGTCCACTGTAAGTCAGGATCAGTGCGTCGCCACCCTCGGGTGCGCTCAACTTGTTGGAATAGGTTCCGTTCATTTCGAAACCGGCATCATCATCATTATCATCGCAGGCGGTCAGTAAAGCGACCATGCAGATGGCATAAAGAAAGTTGCGCAATAAATACTTGTTCATTTACTTTTCTTTTTATTGTTTAATTATGATGTTACAAAGTACCGATATAACTTTATACCAAACAATAGCTATATTTCAGAATCAATATTCTATTCTTAAGAATTGAATGTTTTAGGATGTATAACTTACTGTGAATTAATGTGCGGCAATGTGATATTATTAATAATGGAATATCGAATGTGAAAAATAGACATTGACGGATATGTTTATATGTACGTTCTTTGTTCTCATTATGTTAATGAGTCTATTATTAGGTTTTTTAGCCTTTTTGGTGCGGATGCTTTTTAAACGGAAAGCAGAAAGTAAAAAGGCGGAAGAAGGATATGAAGTCGAAGAACAGTGTGTCCTGAATGACAGTGAAGACAGGGAGATCTGAACTGCTGTGGAAAAACTACGTGATAAAATATTGAATCGATGAAAATACTGCTTGTAACAAGAGGATCACAGGGTGATGTATTACCCTACCTGGCTATTGCCCGCGAACTGGTTGAACGGGGGCATGAAGTGACAATGAATTTACCCCATGTTTTTGAGGAGATGGCTAAAAAATATCCTGTAAAAGTCGTTTTACAGGATTTCGATAATATCGGCGGGATGATGGCGGATGCAGCCGAGAATAAACAAAGTTTCAAAAGGATCGTGGAATGGACACGCGATGCGATCGACAAACAGTTTGTACAGGTGATACCGCTGTTGGAACAGAACGATGTCCTTGTCGCTGCCAATACCGAATTTGCCGCGACAGGAATAGCGGAATATTGTAAGAAACCGTTTGTCCGGACTGCTTTCGCTCCTTTCCTCCCCGGTGAGAAAATGCCGCCTCCAGCTTTCCCGTATCCGAAGCCTAATCCGATATTTACCCCGAAACTGCTTTGGTTGATGATGAACCGTGTCTCTAACTATATGGTGAAAGATACGATCAATAAAAACCGCGCAAAATACGGTCTGGCTCCGATCCGGAATTTCGGGCAGGATGCCGGAAAGAACAGTGATAATTTTTTGTTGTACAGTCAGTACCTGGGACATACCGATCCGGTTTGGGATGAACGTTTCCGTTGGAATATCGGTGGGTATTGTTTTAATGATACTTTCGAATATGACGAAGAGGCCTATCGTGAACTGATGGCATTTATCAATAAAGACCAGACTCCGGTTCTCTTTTTCACCTTGGGGAGCTGTACGACAAAAGATCGCGAACGTTTTTGCGGAATGTTGGCCCGGATCTGCGAACGAAAGCAATACCGGCTGGTTGTCGGTTCCGGTTGGGCAAAGACCGGCGCTTCTTTACAGGGAAACGAGCAGTTGTTCCTGATGCATAAACCGATCCCTCATCATCTGATCTTCCCGCATTGCGATGCTGTTATCCATCACGGAGGAAGCGGGACGACGCATAGTGTAGCGCGTGCAGGAGTCCCTCAACTGATCACTCCTTTGCTTCTCGACCAGCCTTATTGGGCGTATCGGGTGCAAGTCCTAGGATTGGGACCGGCAAGAGTGAAAATAGCTAAAGTCTCGGAAGATGAACTGGAAGAAAAGATGGCTGATCTTGTAAATAACCCTGATTATAAAAAGAATGCAGCGGCAATTGCTGAAAAGATAAAAAGCGAGAAAGGGATAAAAAGTCTCTGTGATTATATAGAGACCTTGGGTAAATGAGTTGGGGTTCAAAGTTAGAAAGATATGAGTCAAATGTAGAAATAACTGAGTCAATAATATAGGAAAATGC